>Ga0307405_10000007_pt1 | contig 348101 bp, 319 predicted proteins | sample 322Cmetagenome_2_FD_203311 | JGI IMG/M metagenome (GOLD analysis project Ga0307405, IMG submission 203311) | Maize rhizosphere microbial communities from greenhouse at UC Davis, California, United States - 322HYB-C-1 | ecosystem: Host-associated > Plants > Roots > Rhizosphere > Soil | place... | reverse complement strand
ATTGAATGTCGGAGCCTGCGTATCAGTCACGGTCACTGTCTGGGTATGTACGGCAGTATTGCCGCAAAGGTCAGTAGCCGTCCATTTTCTAGTAAGCGTATAGCTTCCGGCGCAGGCACCGTCTGTCCTGGTCTCAGCAAAAGTTACTGTTGCAGATCCACAGGCATCGGTTGCAGTAAGCGTGGCCGCAGCTGGGATGTTTCCGCAGGCAGCAGTTATGCTGGCAGCAGGCAATGTTCCTGCAAATACAGGAGCCTGCGTATCAGTCACGGTCACTGTCTGGGTATGTACGGCAGTATTTCCGCAAAGATCGGTAGCCGTCCATTTTCTAGTAAGCGTATAGCTTCCGGCACAGGCACCTTCGGTTCTTGTCTCGGCGAATGTTACAGTCGCGCTTCCGCAGGCATCGGTTGCAGTCAATACAGCAGCAGCCGGAATGTTTCCGCAAGATGCTGTTATGTTCGAAGGAAGGGTTCCATTGAATGTCGGTGCGTTTGTATCGGTTACAGTAATTGTCTGCGTGTGAGTTACGGTGTTACTGCATGTATCAGTAGCTGTCCATTTTCTTGTAAGGATATAATTTCCGGCACAGCTTCCGTTGGTTCTTGTTTCCAGCATTTTTACCATAACAGTTCCGCAATTATCAGTTGCCTTAAGGTCTGCAGCTGCTGGGATATTGTTACAAGATACTGTTACATTAGAAGGAAGAATACCATCGAATGTCGGAGCAGTCGTATCGTTTATTGTAATTGTTTGGGTAAAATTGGCTGATGTACAATCTGTAGCTACAGTAAATACTCGAGTTACAATAGTAGGGCAGCTGCCTGTGCTAGTATCTCTATATGTTATAGTGTGTGCTAACCCAGAGTTTGATGTAGTTCCTCCAGCAGTTAAAAATTGCGCTAACGTAATTGAAACAGGTGTCTCGCTATATGCTAAAGGAGAAATACTGGTTCGGCTGCATCCTTCTATAGTACTATTAGATGGTCCTGTCAGATTAACAGATGGTTTTACAGTAACAGTAACTTGTGCACAAGAAGAGTTTCCGCAACTGTTTTCCCAACGTACATAATATGTTGTTGTTTGTGTTGGAGCTGCTATAGATAAGTTGTTTCCTGTACCGATTGATGTACCTCCGCAGCTGTCAGTATACCATTTTAAATTGGTACCCGATCCTCCAGTTGCAGACAGAATGATATTTCCGCCAGCGTTAGAACAGAAATTATTGTTATTTACACTTGCAGCTGTTGGAGCCACAGGTTGCGCTCCTACAGTTACCGTTACTTGATCAGTCGATGTACATTGTCCACTAGCATTCGTAACTGTAAGTGTATATGTTGTTGTAGTAGTCGGAGAAGCAATTGGGTTTGCGATATTATTAAAGTTTAACCCAGTAGATGGACTCCAGCTGTATACAACACCGCCGCTTCCGCTTAATTGTGTATTGCCACCAGGACAGATAGTAACATCTGGTCCAGCGTTTGCAACAATAGGAGTAGGGTTGCCGATAGTTGCAGTACCGCTAATATTTGGCTTGCAGCTACCTGGGTCTTTTACAACTACCGTATAATTTCCAGGGGCTAAATTCGAAAATGTATTTATACTTTGCCAGTTAGTGCCATTGTTGATGGAATATAAGTAGCTTCCTGAACCTCCAGAAACGTTAACTGTCAACGTTCCGTTATTTTGTCCGTTACATTGTGCGTTAGTAGCGTTAATCGAATTGAGTACAGCAGTTTCGTATATGTTCATAGTTTGTGTAACATATACGACATCTGTCGAACAAGGGCAGCTTGTTATTGTCTTTACGATAAAAGTTTCGCCATTATCTGAAATGGCATCTGCTATCGTAGTATAAGGAATGTCAATATACGTTGCATTTGCAGGAATTGTTACTTGTGTAGGGAAAGGTTGTCCGCCAGTTGTTTGAACATCGACACCATTTGTGAAGGTTCCTGACAAAAGCAAATTAACAACTAATGGCTGCGAAATGTCGCTGCCTGTTCTTTGTACTCTGAATTTATTATTACATCCTTCAAAAAGGTTGTTCTGGTTCTCAATAAGGTTTCCGTAATTTGTAAGGATAATATTTTCAGAATTAAAACTTCTGGCACCCAAGAAAACACCAGAATCCCATTGCTGGTCTCTTGCATCACCGATACTCAGTTTGATTCTATAAGTTGAACAAGGAGTAACAGGATAAGTAGCGGTTAAGATAACAGTGTTCCCGTCAAATTGGGTAGTTGTTGAACCGTTAGCATTATTTGTATAGTATTGACCGTTTTCTGCTGGGAAATTAACGTTATCAACATTAGTTCCAGCTGAATGGATCGTATTGATAGAAATCGGTATATTGCTGCTTGGCAAAAGCGCAAGGTTGATGGCATTGTTTCTGTATGGACCTGAGATTCCAGGACCGCTTAAGAAAAATCCAAACGCATCATTATAGCTTGTTTCGCAATATTCTAGATATTCTTCAGAGGAAAAAACATATTTAAATTCTAGCGTATTTCCGGCAGGTACAAAATCAAATTCAAGAATAGAAGCATCCTTAATTGTTTGCCCAGAAATAGAAACCAAATCAGGATCGTTAGCAGCATCTACCATTTCATCTGATTTTCCGCCAGTATTGTTCGGACCCATTGCAGAAGATGCTTTTCCAGTAGTCAGCAATAATCCTTCCTCGATTGGGAAGGTAGAAGTTGCTTTATTGAAATAAGCCAATTGACGGTCACCCGGAGTTGCAGGCCAGCTATGGTTCTGCCAAGTGTAGGTATTATTGTTTCTTCGATAATATCCGAATCTTACATTGCTGGCAGACAGACATCCCGTTACAAAAAGATTTTTTACTAATTGTTCGGCTGTATAAGCATTGTAAGTAGCGTTTTCGGCCACAGAGATAGATCCTGCAACGGCCAAAGTTTGGTACTCAAGTCCGCCTTTTGCCTTCTTTTCAGGAGTGTATCGAATGTTTGGCTTTGTAACCCTTGTATTAAAAAGTTCTTTTTGCTGAGCAAATGAATTTGCAGACAACAAAAGCAAAAAGGTTACTGTAACCAACTTGTAAGACATTGTTACCAAGGCGTTTAATCGGGCCAGTTTTTTTAAGCAGACATTTTGGTTTTTGGATATAAAAGTATGTGTAGCTTTTATATCCTCATGCAGCGTAAAATTTTTCATGTACGTATTTTTTTGGGTAAAATTTTTAAAGCGAGAACTTATTTTGGATAAAAAATAAGATTAGAAAATCACTTCAACGGGTAAAATTAGTATCTAGTTTTTGAGATAAACAATTTTATCCGTGAATAGCAGAAATAGTCGTTAAAGTATCATTATTGTATAATTTGCTCATAATTCGATTAGTTTTTTTAGTTATTATTAATTTTATGGCTTGTTTATTGTTTTTTATTGAATCTAAAGCATGACGAAAAGGCCCAGATATTTGGACGACTTAGTGTTTTCGTTTTGAGGGAAATTTTGCAATCAGACTCAATAGAAAAACTTCAAGGTGGTATTAAGTTTTGCTATTCAAATTTTGTCGCTTGTGGTGAGCTTCTAAAGTTTTATGATTGACTTTTATAGGACGAATGTATATTAATAAATATTTAACTAATCCAAAACCTCAGTTTTTTCGATAAAAGTGCTTAAAAACTCTGTGAAGTAAACTTTTTTTTGTAATTTGTTCTTATAAAAAGAAGTGTTTTTCGAGGTTTAACTAGTTTTAAAATTATCAGTACATGAAAAATTTGATATTAATACGACATGCAAAATCAAGCTGGAATGCCCCACTTCTAGACAAAGACCGTCCATTAGCGACAAGAGGAATGAATGATGCTCATTTAGTATCTATGGAAATTGGCGGACACCTGCCAAAAACATTTATCATATTGAGCAGCACTGCAAAAAGAGCCTCTGAAACGGCTATTATTTTTGCGCAGAATCTTTCCTGCCCAATCGAAAGCATCATTTTTAAGGACGAACTTTATACTTTTGACGAAAGGCAGCTCGAAAAAATTATAAAATCGTGTAATAATGATTATGACAATGTTATTCTTTTTGGTCATAATGATGCTATAACAAATTTTGTTAATAAATTTGGGAACGTTTTTATCGATAATGTTCCTACATCAGGATTTGTTTCTATCAATTTTCAGAGCAATGACTGGCAGTCGATCGATAAAGGCAAAACACAAAAAGTGATTTTTCCTAGAGATTTAAGAAAATATGATTCAACCAATTGATTACCGTTATATTGATCGCGAAAAAAGCTGGCTTGCTTTCAATGCCAGAGTACTCCAAGAAGCCGCCGATAAAAATGTACCTTTATTAGACAGACTCCGTTTTTTAGGAATTTTTTCAAATAATCTTGATGAATTTTTCAGGGTGCGATTTGCCGCTATCCGCCGCTTGAGCCATTCTGGTATTTCTGGAGAGAAGCTTTTAGGAGGCATCAGTTCTCAGCAATTGGTTAAGGATATTACAGAAATCGTTATCCAGCAACAGTCCGAAAGCCTTAGGATTTTGAGCAATATTGAAAATGAGCTTGAAAACGAAAACATTTTTATCATTAATGAGACCGAAATTTCTAGGGAACAAGAGAATTTTATAAAAGACTTTTTTATTCAAAAAGTAAGCCCGGCTCTTGTAACCATCATCTTGAATGATTTGGCTGAATTTCCGGTGTTGAAAGATACTTCAGGCTATCTTGCCATTAAATTAGTCATGACCAAGCCAAAAGCAATCACCAAGATTGTCGTAAAAGATACAGTGCTAAAAATCAAGAAGCCTAAAAAAGATGTGCGTTATGCCGTTATCGAAATCCCGAAAACAATAAACCGTTTTGTAGTACTTCCGTCGAGCAATAACAAGCAGTATATCATATTGTTAGACGATGTAATTCGATACAATCTCAGCAGCATATTCAATATTTTTGATTACGAAAGCATTTCGGCTCACATGATAAAAATTACCAGAGATGCCCAGTTGGATATCGATAGTGATTTGAGCAAGAGTTTGATGGAGAAGATTTCTTCCAGCGTAAAAGATCGTCGAATCGGAGAACCTGTTCGTTTTGTTTACGACCAATCGATCGAAAAAGATACGCTGAAATTTTTCCTGAATAAGATGGGAATCGATTCTACCGACAGTATCATTCCTGGAGGAAGATACCATAATCGCCGTGATTATATGGACTTCCCGAATCTTGGAAGATATGATTTATTATACCAATCGAATGTTCCGTTGCCCGTTGATGGACTTAGTTTGGAAGGAAGCATGCTTGAAAAAATTGCCGAAAAAGACTATTTGGTAAATGCACCTTATCAGTCGTTTTCCTATCTGATCAAATTCTTGAGAGAAGCCGCGCTTGATCCTAAAGTAGTTTCCATAAAAATCACTTTGTATAGGCTGGCAAAAAATTCCCAAATTATCAGTTCCTTGATCAATGCGGCAAAAAATGGCAAAAAAGTAACTGTCCAGATTGAGTTGCAGGCGCGTTTTGATGAAGCCAGCAACATTTCCTATGCAGAACAAATGCAGACTGAAGGTATAGAACTAATTTTCGGAATAAAAGGCCTTAAAGTCCACAGCAAAATATGTGTCATAGAACGCCTTGAAGAAGGAAAAGTAAAACGCTACGGACTGATTTCTACTGGAAATTTTAACGAATCCACAGCTAAAGTTTATACCGATGTAACGCTATTTACAAGCCATTCTAAAATTCTAAAAGACGTTGCCAAAATCTTCGACTTTTTTGATATTAATTATAGAATACATCGCTACAAACACCTGATTGTTTCGCCACATTATACAAGAACGCGCTTTGAAAAGCTAATCGATAGAGAAATTGAGAATGCGTTGGCTGGAAAAGAAGCCTACATTAGCTTAAAAATGAATAGCTTGTCAGATTACGGAATGATTGATAAGTTATACGATGCGAGCAGGGCGGGAGTCAAGATTAGGTTGATAATTCGAGGGATTTGTTCCCTTATTCCCGGCATTCCTGGCATGAGCGATAATATTGAAGCCATCAGTATTGTAGATAATTATCTAGAACATTCTAGAGTATACATATTTGGAAACGAAGGCGATCCCGAAGTTTATATTTCCTCAGCAGATTTTATGACCAGAAATCTAGACGGAAGGGTAGAAGTTACCTGTCCGATTTACGATAAGAACATTAAACAAGAATTGATCGATACGTTTAATATCGGTTGGAAAGGAAATGTAAAAGTGAGGCTTCATTCCGAAAAATTAGACAATCTCTACAAAATGCGAAAAGACGACCGCGTTTTCAGGGCACAATTAGAAACCTACAATTATTACAGAGACAAGTTAGAAGTCATATCATCAGAAGAACTGACTCCGGGAACTGTAATCGAACCTAAAGAATAGCTATCATTTCTCAAGGTTCCATTTAAAAATGCTATAAAAGAATTTATGATTACGATAAAAAAATATGCGGCAATAGATATAGGTTCAAACGCAATGCGATTACTTGTAGCAAATATTGTCGAGCAAAAAGGAAAAGAAACACAATTTAGCAAAAGTTCCCTTGTCCGCGTTCCGATTCGTCTCGGGCAGGATGCTTTCACGGTAGGAGAAATTACCGATGAAAATATCGAAAGGATGATCGATGCCATGAAAGCCTTCAAGCTTTTGATGAAGGTACATAAAGTCGAAAAATATATGGCCTGTGCTACTTCGGCCATGCGTGAAGCTTATAACGGAAAAGAAGTCGTAGAACTGATCAAGAAAAAAGCCGATATAAAAATTGAGATTATCGACGGAAAAAAAGAAGCCGCAATAATTGCTTCTACAGATTTACATCATTTATTAAAAAACGACCAGACGTATCTTTATGTTGACGTTGGCGGCGGAAGCACCGAATTTTCACTTTTTGCTGAAGGAAAGATTGTAGCTTCAAAATCTTTCAAGATCGGAACGGTTCGCTTGCTGAATAATATGGTCAATGACATCGTATGGCAAGAAATAGAAAAATGGATCAAGCACGTGACAGAAGATTACGAGCAGATAAACATGATTGGTTCTGGCGGAAATATCAATAAAGTCTTTAAGATGTCAGGAAAACTGCAGGAAAAACCATTGTCCTATATGTATCTGAATTCGCAATTTTCTTTTCTTAATGGACTTTCGTACGAACAGCGAATTGCCGAATTAGGTCTTAATGCCGATCGCGCCGACGTCATTATTCCAGCGCTAAAAGTTTACCTGAATGCGATGAAATGGAGTGGTGCCCGTAATATTTATGTTCCAAAAATTGGACTGTCTGATGGAATTGTAAAAGCGATGTATTACAATAAAATTTAAAGGATTGGTCTAGAAATCTAAATCAAAGGTTTTTCTCAAAAGATCCAAGCTCGGATTGATTTCATTCAATCTGTTGAATTTGTCTTGCGGGGTGAAAGCAAATTTGTTTTCTACAGATTCGTTAACGATGACCTCAATTTGGATATCATAATTATGAAGTTTTCCACGTAAGTGGCCCAAAAGATCATGTTTTTCGGATTCAAATTCGATTTTTGAACCTTCATTAGGAAGTTCATGATAGATGGTAGTCCCTTTTAATTTTGGATCATTGATTAACAAGAGCGCTTCAAGAATTTTATAGCCTTTATCACCCAAACGCTGTGCATATTTGTTCCATTGCAAAAGCATGTCGGTTTCGGTAAAAGGCTCTTTTGGCAATTCAGCTTCATGTTTTACAATAGCACTATTTGCTTTTTCCAACTCGCGTTTCGCCTTAATGCTAGAAAGGGAAAGCGCTGAAACTTTCGGCAAGTTATTCTCAACGGGAGTTTCGATTTTTGGAACAGTAGCTATTTCCTTTTCAGGCTGTTTTTCTTCTGCGGGAGCAGTTTCTTGAACAACAGGAGCAGTCTCTACTTGAATGATTTCTGGAGATTTTACAGGAATTTCGAATACTCTTCCGTAGAAATAGTTAGGAGGAATTATATATCCGTCAACTTTTTTTTTTCTCCATCAAAAGTGATAGAGGCCAATTGCATCAGGCAAAGTTCCACAAGCAAACGCTGGTTTTGGCTCGATTTGAATTTTAAATCACAATCGTTTGCCAAATCAATTCCTTTTAAAAGGAAATCTTGCGAAGCCTTTTGAGCTTGCAGTCCGTACATTTTTTGAGCTTGTTCGCCAGCTTCTAGTAAAGCTAAAGTACTTGGTGTCTTTGAAACCAGCAAATCTCTAAAGTGAGAGGCAAGTCCGGCTATAAAATGGTGGCCATCAAAACCTTTAGAAAGAACTTCATTATATGCAATCAGCAATTCTGGAATCTTGTTTTCCAAAATCAGATCGGTCATAGTGATATACGTTTCGTAATCCAGTACATTTAAATTCTCTGTAACCGCTAGACGCGTGAGATTGTTACCCGAAAAACTTACGACCCTGTCAAAAATAGACAAGGCATCACGCATGGCGCCATCTGCTTTTTGGGCAATGATATGAAGCGCATCGTCTTCAAAAGTGATTCCTTCGCTCTGCGCTACATCTGCCAAATGGTTTTTAGCATCTTTTACCGTAATTCTCTTGAAATCAAATATCTGACAGCGGGATAAAATCGTAGGAATGATTTTGTGTTTTTCAGTCGTAGCCAAGATAAAAATGGCATGTTTTGGCGGTTCTTCCAACGTTTTCAAAAAAGCATTGAAAGCAGCTTGTGATAACATGTGTACCTCGTCAATAATATACACTTTGTACTGTCCGGTTTGTGGTGGGATTCTAACTTGGTCAATCAGGTTTCTGATATCGTCGACAGAGTTGTTTGATGCCGCATCCAATTCAAAAACATTGAATGCAAAATCTTCTGTAGGATCGTCATAACCTTCTTGGTTTATTTTTCGCGCCAAGATTCTGGCACAAGTCGTCTTTCCAACACCTCTAGGGCCTGTAAAAAGTAAGGCTTGAGCAAGGTGATTATTTTCTATGGCATTCAATAAAGTATTTGTAATAGCCTGCTGACCCACAACATCTTTGAATGTTTGCGGACGGTATTTGCGGGCTGATACAACGAAATGTTCCATAGAAATTTGACTGGAGGACAAATATAGTTTTAAATTTAAAGATTAAAAAGAAATTTTAAAATTAATCTTCGCACCTAAAATCGTTCCATATCGGGATGTAGCGTGATGTATTCTTCGGTTACTTTCTTGCCCATTTCATGGATAATTATACCAATACACGAATCATTTTCAATTTCGAAAGCAATACCTGAATCCATAGCATCATACAATTGTATTGATTTGCCATCTGCATTATATTTTCCAACCAGTTTTATTTCTGGATAGCTTTTTTGAATGTTGGTTAGCAATTTTCCAATCGCAATTCCTTCCGAAGTTTTAAATTCAGGAGAAGTAATACGAATCTGCCGAATTACCTTTTCCTTCATTTCGGAATCTTTATATGTAGTGTAGATATTTAATTCCTTTTTTTGACCGTCTTTTGAATACCAAGTCGCCCAAGCTTTTCCCATAGCCGCATCGGAGAAATCGGGTTTTCCTAAAGATGAAAGCGTTTCGGCGTTTTGTCCTAATTGAGTAAGACCAATACTTTTCCCTGGAATAATGAGCTGTTTGCGATCTGTTATTTCTGGCGGAACGTATTTCACGATACTGTCGGAAGTTTTTTCAGTTTCAACAGCGGAAGCTTTTTTATCGGAACAAGATAGAAGACTTATTCCAATCAAAGCTAAAGCGATTTTTTTCATAATTGTATTTTTATTATCCTAAAACTTCAGCTATGGTTTCTTTTTTCAAAAGCCTTACTAATGCTTCTTCTTCAGGATTTAGCTTATTATTTTTGATATTCTTTTTTAGTTTGTAATTCCAAATCGAACCTTTTTCATACGAAGCGATAACAGTAGGATGGACGTAGTATTTTCTGCAAACAGTCCTTGTATTGCCCAATTTTTTGGCCACACAATCTACAACAGCCACGATGTTTCTTTTGCATTCTGTTTCGGTTTCAAACCGACCGATTTCCTGAAAAGCAAACAAGGCATTCACGCTTCCGGCCCAAACTCTGAAATCTTTGGCCGTAAAATCTTCTTGCGTAATTTCTTTAAGATAATTATTGATATCGGCAGAACCAATTGAATGGTGTTTTCCTTCGTCATCATAATATTGGAAGAGTTCCTGTCCTGGAATTTCCTTGCACTTTTTGACGAGATTGGCCATTTTCCGACTCTGCAGGCTTATTTTATGTGTGACGCCTTTTTTTCCTTTAAAGTCAAAATAGATGGTAGAATTAGAAAACTTGACATGCTTATCTCTTAATGTTGTAAGTCCAAAAGAACCATATAACTTCTTATAAGCATCATTTCCGATACGAATGTTGGTCATTTCTATAAGCTTTACGACCAAAGCCACGACTTTTTCATACGGAAGTCCTTTACGTTCTAAATCCTTGTCAATCTGTTTTCGTATAATAGGAAGGGCATTTGCAAATCGTCTCAATCTGTAAAATTTAGACTGATTCCGGATCTTGTTCCAATTCGGATGATAGCGGTATTGCTTCCTTCCTTTGGCGTCGATTCCGGTGACTTGCAGATGCCCATTTTCATAGGGAGAAATCCAAACTTCTTCCCAAGCTGGGGGAATGACCAGCTTTTTTATTCTTTCGATCGTAAGCTTGTCCTTGACAGTTTTATTGTTTTCATCTTTGTAGATAAAAGCACTATTCTTGTCCTTTTCACGATAATAACCTTTATGTGTAGGAGACGAATACCGCAATCCCACAGCTTTGGCTGTTATCTTAGGGTCACTGCCTATTTTTTGGAGTTTTGCTTCTAATCGGTTCATGCTTTTAGTTAGAAGATTGTCTGCCTTTGATGACTAGCTCGTGTAATGTTTTTGCGGCTTCGTCTTCCGAAAAAGATAAATCCCCAGAAACATAGACTCCTTTTTCTCCTTTGTCTGATTTGATGCCATAAACGGTAGCTTCATCTCCAGGATCGGAAGCTCCTTCGTAGCGATAGATATGTACGATTTCAAAACAATCGCCACATTCTTTGATACGATCTGACTCTAAATTAAAATCTACTGTAAATCCTTTTTCAGCCAATTCTTCTAAGGCTTTAGAAACAGTGGCATAATGATACATTTGATGGTCCATGACTTTTTCTTTTATAGTTGGTTTTTATTATTTCTAATTTACAATTTATATTTTTCGCTACCTGCCAATAGAATGTTAATAGAGTTTACAAGATTATGAGGTGAAATTATAGTTATACTCTTTTTAAAATAGAAAGCGAGCCACAATCTGAAATCTTATATCTCAAATCTTAAATTTATTATCTTACTTTTGCACCGCAGGCCGCCTTATCGCCGTCTTGAAAAAGAGGGAGGAAAGTCCGGGCACCATAGAGCAGCATAGCGGGTAACGCCCGTCACCAAAAGCAATTTTGGGAGGACAAGTGCAACAGAAAGTATGTACAGGTAATGCTGTAGTGAAACCAGGTAAACTCTATGCGGTGAAATACCAAGTATATCGGCATTTAAGGATTGCTCGTCCGTTGCCGAAGGGTAGGTAGATTGAGTTTGGCAGTAATGCCAAATCTAGATAAATGATAAGGATTCGCTTTCGCGGATACAGAACCCGGCTTATAGGCCTGCATTTTTTTGTTATAACTTCAGTTTAAACTCCAATCCGATATTCCGAATGCTTTCAATCGCGATTCTGGAATCTTCATTAAAATATTTTCGAAGTCGGCTGATAAAAACATCCATGCTTCTTCCTGAAAAGAAGTCGTCGCTTCCCCAAACCGCTTTTAAGATTTCTTCGCGTTTGAGCAACTGATTTTTATTTTTGTGTAAAAAGGAGATAAGAGCACCTTCTTTTTCCGTCAGTCTTTGAATGGAGCCATTCATTTTTAATTCCAATCGCTGTGGATTAAAAGTATAATTGCCAATATGAATTTCTTCTGAAGAAAATACGTTTGTTTTCTGTTTGCTTCTCTTTAAGATGTTGTTCAAACGAAGAACCAATTCATCGGCTTCAAAAGGTTTTACGATATAATCGTCGGCTCCTAACTTGAGCCCTTTGATTTTGTCGTCTTTCAGTTTTCGGGCTGTCAGGAATACAAAAGGAACTTCAGGATTGATTTTGATGATTTTTTCGGCTAAGGTAAATCCGTCAATTTTTGGCATCATCACGTCGAAAATACAAATCTTGAAATCTTCTTTTTGAAAAATGTCCAAAGCTTCTTCACCATCTTTTGCCCAAAAAACCTCAAAATTATGGATGTCGAGATAATGCTTTAAGATCATTGCAAAATCAAAATCATCCTCCGCTAAAAGTATTTTCCTTTTTATATCTGACACGTTCCTGTAGTTTCAATAATAACCCTAAATCTTAAATCAAAAATCCTAAATCAAAAATCTCAAATCAAAAGTAGCTCCTTTCCCCAAATCACTTACCACATTAATGGTTCCCTGATGTGCTTTTATAATCTGGTCGACATAATAAAGTCCGAGACCTAAACCTTTAGCATCATGAAGATCGCCTTGTTCCACTCTGTAGAATTTATCAAATAGGAGGGAATGCTTGCTTTTTGAAATGCCGATTCCGTCATCGGAGATGCTTATTGAAAACTCATTATTGAGTAATGAAGCTTTGACAGCAATGTTTTTACAACCGTATTTTACGGCATTTTCCAAGACATTCGTTATTGCTGTTGTCAAATGGAATTTATCGAGATTGAGGTTTATTTTCTGCGTATCCAGTTCTTTTGCGATTGAAATATCAGGATAGGCAATTTGGAAATCATTGACGATTGAATTCAAAAAATCGGGCATTGATACTTTTTCTTTATGAAGCTCAATTTCTTCATAACCCAAAGAATTGGTCATTACTTGATCGATCAAATTCTGCAATCGGTTATTCTGACGATTGATTGTTCCTAAAACAGTAGAAAAAGTCGCATCATTTTCTCGAATTTCTTTTCGTTCTAGAATTTTCGTTGAAACAGAAAGCGTTGTCAAAGGCGTTTTTAATTCGTGGGTGATATTGTTGATAAAATCGGTTTTGATATCGCTGATTTTTTTCTGTTTGATCAATGCTTTTAATGCAATTACGAATAAGGTGATTAAGGTTAATATAGAGAAAATAGCCAATACCAAAAGCAGCGTCATTCTTTTCAAAACGATAAATTCCCAGTTTTTGATGGAGACGTATAAAGTGTCTTCTGTCAAAAGTTTATAATCGGAGCTTAATTCTTGTTTCTTCAGTGAACCGCTAGTCGTTCCTACATAATTCCGAATCAAGAAAGCATCGTCTAAGGAAGCCAAATCGCCATATAATTTATTTTCAATAAAAGGCTTTTCGGCAAAAATAGTATCGGCTTCTTTTGTCGCGTCGTAAATCACAAACTTGTCCAAGACGATGGCAAAATCAATGGTCAAATCTGGAATCTCGTTTTGGAATTCTTCTTGCAGTTTTCGAGTCAGTTCGCTTTTGAATTCGTTTTGCAATAAAGCATTTTTGATGTGAAAACGAGTGCTTTTATCTCGAATATAATTTTCAGCAAGCTGTTTGTATAACATGTCCTTTTTGTTGAAAATAGTCGTATCGATGTCGCTGTAATCATTCGTTATCTTGGCAATTTTCGCCTTGATTTCCGAACGGAACTGCTCAACTTTATATTCATAAGTCGTTTTGACCAGATAATATTGTATGGCAGAAAGCACGACCAAAATAACAGCCGAAAATCCTATCAATAAGTTTATCTTTTTCTTCATGTTTAATGAATTACAAGCCAAAAATAAGCGATTTCTTCTTAAAAATAGACATTAACCCAGCATTAACCCAGCATTAACTTTCGCAATCTGTTTTTGAACCAATTTTGCCATAAACAATCGAATGACAATGCCAACTAAAATAATAATGCTAGTTATGTTACTATTCTCAAAAATCTATTCGTATTCTCAAAAAGTTCCAGAAGATTTCGGCTACAGGCACATCGCTATGAAGTATCAAGACGAACCTGTCGATATTATTGTTATTTCTAAAAAAGGCGAAGAAAAAATTGTCAAGCCTATTTTCTTTTTCTGCCAAGGAAGCCTGCCACAGCCAGTTGTAAAATACGACGAAAAAGGATTGTTCAGTACGCTGCCGTTTGATGAAAATCCGTTTCTAGAAGACTACCATATCGTTATTGTCGGAAAACCATTTATCCCGATAATTTCGGATGTAAATAAGTTAGGTCCCAATTATATGTACCTAAAAGACATGGAAAAGGAGATTGCTCCGAAAGGATATACCGAAAGGAATTATTTAGATTATTATGTATTCCGGAACAATTTCATATTGAAGCAGCTGGCTAAAGAACGCTGGGTGAAAGGCAGAAAATTAGTCGTGGCAGGACATTCTGAAGGAAGTACGATTGCTTCTAAAATGGCTTCGATTAATAAAAAAATTACACATTTGATTTATTCTGGCGGCAATCCTTACGGAAGAATTATGAACATTTTAGCGCAAAGCAGAAGTTTCGATAATGATTCTATAAACGAAGGAAACAACACCATCGAATATTGGAAAAAAGTCGTGGCACATTCTAATGAAATCAATGCGACAAATGGAGATTCGTATAAAACAACCTACAGTTTTTCGTTGCCACAAAAGGAAAATCTCATGAACTTGATGATTCCAGTCTTGGTTTCTTACGGAACAAAAGATTGGTCGGCTTCCTTCAATGATTTATTCCAGATCGAGGCCATTCGCGAGAAAAAAGACAATTACACTTTTAAAAGCTATCTGAATCTAGAGCATAATTATTTTCCGATCAACAATGACGGAACAGTCAACCAAGAAATCTACAACTGGGATACGATAGCCGCTGACTGGTTAAAATGGCTTCATACTTTATAAGATGAGATATACTATACTTTTAGCTGTCCTAGCTTTGGCTAGCAGCAATTCTTTTGCCCAAAATACAACGGAAAACGATACTTTAAACCAGATGGATGAAGTCGTGATTGAAGGGAATACCAAGACTTTTATTTATAAAAACGGAAACATTAAAGTAGATGTGGCGAATTCTATTTATAAGACTGTTCCGAATACTTTAGATCTTCTGTCAAAACTTCCAAAAATCCAGATAAGCCCAGATTTAGAAAAAATCTCGGTCATAGGCAAAGGAACTCCATTGATTTATATCGGCAATCAGAAAGTAGAAATGAACGACCTGAAGGCTTTGTCTGTGGAAGATATTAAAACGATAGAAATCATTGACAATCCATCGTCTAAATATGAAGCAGAAGGCCGATCGGTTATCCTCATCACCAGAAAATTAAGCAAAAAAGAAGGTTTTCAGCTTGTTTTTTCTGAAATGGCAACGTTTAAAAAGAAGTTCAACAATTATTTAGGAGTAAACTCCAGCTTGAAATTAAGCAAGACCGAATTCAAAGCAAATTTCAATTATAATAAATTAAATCCTTGGGAAAGCAACGGCAGCGATTACAGGATTCCGAGCAGCAATATCGAATCCGATTATCTCGTTGCAGGTTATACAAAACGCGATAAATATGTTTTTGGAGCAGGAATTTACCATCAGATTAATGAAAACGAAGATTTTTCGTTGACGGCAAACGGAAATTTTAAAAAAGATGACTTTGACTTTTCAACCACTACTCATAGCAAAATTGGTGAAGCTGAAAACAATATTAAGACTTTAGGAAAAACCAAAGGCGATGAAGGATTTATCAATTCCTTTCTCAATTACAATAAAAAGATAACTCAATGGGACGCTTCTTTTTTTGCTGGATTACAGTATTCAAATTACAATTCGGTATCTGCTAATAGTTCATCAAATAATTATAATGAAACCGTTTATCAGCCTTTCCAGCAATTGAACGATGATTTTAATGTAAATGTTTTTTCGGGCCGAATTGATTTTGAGAAAAAATTCCATAACGAAATAAAACTAGAATTGGGAACCCAATATTCGTCAGCCGTTGTAAATACAAGTCTTGATATGGAAGATTTTGAGCAGAACATCAATTTAAATTCAAAATACAGGCTCAAAGAGAAAAATACGGCAGCATATGCTCAATTGTCAGGAACACTTATGAAGATGTCTTGGACGGCAGGAATTCGAACAGAGAACACCATAATTTCAGGCCGCTATGCAGATGAATCAGCAGCTTCTATTGATAAAAAATATACCAATCTTTTTCCAAAAGCCCAAATAACGATTCCCATAGACAGTACAAAAACGTTAAGTTTTAATTATGCAAAAAGCATTTCTAGGCCTGATTATTCTTCTACAAGCCAAGGATTTACATATATCAATCCTTATTTTGCCTTTTCTAGCAATATCAACTTGAATCCGGCTATTACTAATGAAATTGCGGCTAACTTTCAATACAAAGACAAATCGGTAAAGTTCGCTTATTTTGAAAATAGGGATGTGATCAACTACGGATTTTTATATGACGAACCGAAGCATTTATTGCTATACAGACCTGAAAATTTTGATAAAGAAACAGGATATACTCTTGAAGCGACACTGCCTTTTAGCCAGGGATTCTGGACTTCAGCAAATACGTTTAGCCTTATACTGAACAAGATTCAAGATGCTTCTGCTGTTGTAGGAAGTGCCAAGCCGTATGCGTACTATTATTCCAATCATGTTTTTAAGTTCCAAAATGAATGGCAGTTTTCGTTGACAGGCTGGGGACTCACAAACCGGAATGAAGGCGTTTTCCAAAGAAATTCTTTTTTCTTAATGGACATGGCCGTTTCAAAGACTTTTTTCAAGAATCTTTTTTGTACTATAAATTACAATAATGTATTCAAGAATAGGACGTTTACTGAGAATTTTGAAGTCAGTAAAGTGAATTCTAGAGCTATTTTCTTTGTGGACAATTGTGAATTCTCAATAGCAATCCGATACACTTTAGGGAAAGTAAAGGATTCGATTTTTAAAGAAAAAGAAGTAAACGAAAATTCAAGTAGGATAAAGTAATGCCACGGATTCGCACATCAATCAATCACAAAACAAACAGTTAACTTAACTAGCGAATTCGTGGGTTGCGCTATCTTAGCCTTCTTCTGTAGCGTCGATTTCATTTTTTACTTCTTCGTCATCATCACCATTCATCTCAAAAAATGAAAAAATGGAACCGCCATAACTTTTCTTAAAAGAAAAATTGATCATGTGGTCCAGCTTTGTGTATTTTGAATGCTCAATAATCATCATTCCGTCTTCTTGCAGAAGTTCGTTGGCAAAAATAAGCTCGACCAATTTTTCAAAAGTAGCTTGGTCTAGGTTATACGGAGGATCGGCAAAAATAATGTCGTACGAACTTTTGTTCTTTTCCACAAATTTAAATACGTCGCTTTTGATGCCGGCAATATTAAAATCAAATTCATCGGCTGTTTGCTTGATGAATTTTACACAACCAAAATCGCCGTCAACGCAAGTAATATTGTCGCTGCCGCGCGACGCAAATTCATAGCTGATGTTTCCAGTGCCTGCAAACAGGTCTAAAACTTTTAATCCGTCGAAACTAAAATAATTGTTCAATACATTGAACAACGCTTCCTTGCTCATGTCTGTCGTTGGACGGACTGGCAGGCCTTTGGGTGGAGAAATTCTTCTTCCTTTATATTTCCCGGATATGATTCTCATTTATGAATTGAATAGTATAAAATATTTTAAATTTTCGGCTGTCGAAAAATCGTTATGCTTTTGGGTGTGAAATACATTCATCAGTGCTATATTTCGGATATATCGATAGGCTATCTTGAATAAATCGCTTTCTTCTGAAATTTCGCCTAATAATTGCAGTTTAAAGGTTTCCGGATTTAACTTTAGCTGTTCGGCTGTAAAAAGTATATAATAAATGAAATCCTCTTTTGTCTGGTATTCGAAAGAATTAAACAGCAGGAGTTTTTGGTTTTCTATCACAATAATCTCAAAATGCTCTTTTCCAACATGGACAAACATCTGCGTTTCCGAAATATTTTTTGAGCTCTCTAGCAACTTGGCAACTAAAATACTGTTCACGTGCAAATATTCAAAACTATCAAACTGATCCAGCAGATAATTGTTGAAATTCACATAGGGAATATAGACATTTACCATATCAAAAGGCTCTAAAGTGTCAAAAGCAAAAAAATCAGATTCAAAAACTTTTGTACTGTATTGCAGGTAGCTTCCCAAATAATTCTCATCAAATAGGGCTTTTGGCACAAATGCAGAAAGATTATTTTCGTGAATGACTACCACTTCGTCATAGGTTGTTGTGAGCTCTCGATGGTTGACAAAAGCCTGCCAATAGTGGTCTTCAACCTTGATTGATTTTTCAAAATCACTAAAATCCACTTCTTTTACGAACAAAACAACCTGATTCAGAGTGTCAAAACAGCAAAATCGAAATCCATTCAAAGATACTTGAATCGAAAGTTTTCTGTATTTTTTTTCTGTTATGTTTGTGTTAGCCGACATTGAATTTTACTGATGTTCGCAAACTTACAATTTTTTGCGTCATGCTCTCATATTTATGAAGCAAAACTTGTCTTAAAGCTATAACTTTACACCAAATAACAAACCATGAATACGGCACTTTTCTACAAAACTCTAAAATCAAAGTTTCCTTTTAATCCTACGGTTAAACAGGATATTTTTTTTCAGAAAATTGCTGAATTTTTGACCAATACCAAACAAGACGAAATCTTTGTACTGAAAGGGTATGCCGGAACGGGAAAAACAACTGTGATTTCAACCTTGGTCAATAATCTTACAGAGATAAATAAAAAATATGTGCTTCTGGCGCCAACGGGTCGTGCGGCGAAAGTTATAGCCAACTATTCTCAAAAGCCAGCGCATACGATTCACAAGAAAATCTATTATCCGAAAACAAAAGCAGGCGGAGTCAGTTTTACGACACAGCAGAACAAGCACAAGAATACTATTTTTATTGTCGATGAATCTTCGATGATTTCCGATTCTAGCAATGAAACGAGTATGTATGAAAATGGTTCGTTGCTCGACGATCTTATTTATTATGTGTATTCTGGAACCAACTGCAAGATGATTCTTTTGGGTGATACCGCACAGCTGCCGCCTGTAAACCTTGATATTTCTCCAGCGCTTGACATTGACTTGCTCAATAGGAATTATGATATGGAGGTTTCTCATATCGAATTTGACGAAGTGATGCGTCAGGAAGAGAATTCTGGGATTTTATTTAACGCCACAGAACTTCGCGAACAGCTCAATGATGACTTCTTTGAAGATTTTAAATTCGACGTAAAACATTTTAAAGATATTGTACGGCTGACAGACGGTTATGACATCCAAGATGCGATTCATGGAGCGTATAGTAATTACGGATTGGAAGACACGGCATTTATCGTACGTTCAAACAAAAGGGCCAATGCTTACAATCAGCAGATCAGGACCAGGATTCTTGATAAGGAAAGCGAACTTTCTACTGGAGATTTCCTTATGGTCGTAAAAAATAATTATTTTTGGCTCAAGGATTCCACCGAAACCGATTTTATTGCCAACGGTGACATTATTGAAGTACTGGAAATTTATAAAATACAAGAATTATACAGTTTTAAATTCGCAACTGTAAAAATAAGAATGGTGGACTATCCGAACCAGATTCCTTTTGAAACAGTATTGATTTTAGATACTTTGACAAGTGAATCGGCTTCATTGACTTATGACGAATCCAACAGATTGTATCAAGAAGTAATGCTGGATTATGAGGACGAAAGAAGCAATTATAGGAAGTTTCAAAAAGTAAAAGAAAACAAGTATTTCAATGCATTACAAGTAAAATTTTCATACGCAATTACCTGTCACAAATCGCAAGGCGGCCAATGGAATACGGTGTTTGTTGAACAGCCATATCTGCCTAACGGAATTGACAGGGATTATATTCGTTGGTTATATACAGCAATTACAAGAGCAAAAGACAAGTTGTATTTGATTGGTTTTAAAGATGAGAATTTTATAGAGAGTTGATAGATTATAGTTGATAGATTATAGTTGATAGATTATAGTTGATAGATTATAGTTGATAGATTATAGTTGATAATTGATAGCCAGAAATCTAAAATCATAAATAAAAAATTTTAAAACGATAATTTCAAGTTAATGAAAATAATAGCAGTTATTCCAGCACGTTACGCTTCAACACGATTTCATGCCAAGCTAATGCAGGATTTGGGAGGGAAGACCGTAATTACAAGAACCTATGAAGCAGCGGTTTCTACCCATCTGTTTGACGATGTTTTTGTAGCAACTGATTCCGATTTAATTTTCAATGAAATTGTTTCCAATGGAGGCAAAGCCATTATGAGCAAAAAAGAACATGAATCCGGAAGCGACAGGATCGCAGAAGCTGTTGAAGATTTGGATGTTGATATTGTCGTAAACGTGCAAGGCGATGAGCCTTTTATCAATAAAGAGCCGCTTGAAAAGCTTTTAGATGTTTTTAGAAATGATACGTCTCATCAGATTGATTTGGCTTCTTTGATGCGTGAAATAAAAGATAAGGAAGAAATTGCAAATCCAAATAACGTAAAAGTAATCGTTGACCAAAGCGGATTGGCGTTATACTTTTCGCGTTCCGTAATTCCATATCCAAGAGATGAAAATGCAGGTGTTCGCTATTTTCAGCATATCGGCATCTATGCTTTTAGAAAGCCGGCCTTGTTGGATTTTTACAGCCTTCCGATGAAATCTTTAGAAGCTTCAGAAAAACTAGAGCAGCTTCGTTATCTCGAATACGGCAAGAAAATAAAAATGGTCGAAACAACGCATGTCGGAATCGGAATTGATACAGCTGAAGATTTGGAAAAAGCGAGAAAGTTAGTGTAGCTATTTTTTCTCTAAAATAATCAGCTCATTATGCTCTTCGACTCTTGGAATCGTTCGGGCAGTATATAATTCTGTATTTACGCTTTCAAGGTATTTTTTATTTCGGAGATTGTCTTTGTCAGAAAGACACATCGTATTGAAAAGAATGATTCCTTTATTCTTTAAAAGAAAGCAAGTACGATTTTGGAAAAATTCTTCGAAAAGAAAATTAGGCATGGTCGTATCTTGAAAAATATCAATAATAATCAGATCGTATTTGTTTTTGGTTTTCAAAACAAATTCAAAAGCATCATCAATGACAATTCCTAAATTGGGAATTTTGTCGAGATTAAAATAAGAGTTGGCAATTTTTATTATTTCGGAATCAATTTCTACGCCCGTAATTTTTCCTTTAAACTTGATTTCTTCAGTTAAAGTTTTGATTACGCTTCCGCCTGCAACTCCTAGAACAAGAATATGTTCCATTTTTAAAATAGTCTTAAAACCGATACTGTCTAATCCTTTACGGAGAATTCTCTGTAGACTTCCGTAGGAATAATTTGTGTTTTTAGAATCTAATACCAATTCGCCATTAGTCCACGTGATTTCTAGATTTTTACTCACGGATGATTTTTGCTTATGGATATTTATGGGGATGATGTAGCTGAATAATCGTTTTAGCACAAAATTTATTTTGCCCAAAAATAAGGATAAATGTTACATTTACAGAAAATAATACGGCATGAAACGCTTTATTTATAAAATTATTTTTTTCAATATAATGGGGTGGCGCATCAAAGGAAAGATGGATCCCGAAATCAAGAAATCCATAATTATCGTTGGGCCTCATACCAGCTGGCATGACTTTTATATTGGCCTTTTTGCCAGAGGAATAATCGGACTTGAAATGCATTATGTAGCCAAAAAAGAACTGTTCAGATTTCCGTTTGGATTTTATTTCCGATGGATGGGAGGCGCGCCATTAAACAGAAACTCCAGAGGAAATACTGTGGAAGCCATTGCCGAAATTTTCAAAAAAAAGAGCAATTTTCCGATTGGCGATTGCTCCAGAAGGAACCCGTAAAAAGGTTTCAGACTGGAAGACAGGATTTTATTATATTGCCCTAAAAGCTGAAGTTCCGATAGTTCCAGTTGCTTTTGATTATTCAAAAAAAGAAGTCGTGCTTCACGACGCTTTTTATCCTACAGGCGATATACAAAATGACTTCTTATTGCTGAAAAATAACTACAAAGATGTGGTAGGAAGAATTCCAGAATACGGTTTTGAAGTTTAAATAAAACCATACTTTATTTTTTTTCGTAATTAAGTTTATGTCCAACCATTTAATAACCAAAAAATTATGAAAAAGAATTTATTTTTAACTGTATTGTCATTTGGAAGCCTAGGATTTGTCTCGTGTACAAGTGATGACGATTCTAATGGAGGCTCTACTACACCACAACTCGAATTATTTGCTTCAAGCAATACCAGCGGAACGATTACTTATACCGATTTATTAACGTCAATGCCTACAGCCAGAGCTTTTACTACAGGTTCGGTAGATGCTGATGGTATTTATTTTGATGATGATCGCGATGAAGTAATTATCGCTTCAAGAACAAACAACAGGCTAGAGGTTTATGGCAATTTTAGGAATACATTGCTGACGCCTGTAACATCTTTAACGATGACGGCAAGCAGTACGACTGGCGATTTTACCAATGCTAGAGAAATTGCTGTAGATGGAAGCAGGGTAGTTGTCGTGCAAGACCAAGCCGAAATCAATGGAAATGTGAACAAGCTTTTTGTGTATCAAAGAACTTCCACAGGATTTACGTTAGAAAAAACATTTACTATCGGATTTAAGCTTTGGGGAATCGATATCGAAGACGGAAACTTGTACGCTGTAGTTGATCTTACCGGAGATATTGCTGTCTTCAATTCTGTTTTTTCAAAACTAACAGGAGCGCTGTTGCCAGACAAAAGAGTCACTATCGAAGGATTAACCAGAACGCACGGAATTACCTATTCTGATGATGATAACACGATGATTTTAACAGATGTAGGTTTGGCTACTTCAGCTACTGATGGAGGTATTGTCGTAATTGAAAATTTCAATTCTGTCTTTTCTTCAACAGCATCAGGAGGAACTATTTCTTTGTCCAATCAGAAAAGAATTTACGGTCCGAATTCATTATTAGGAAACCCAGTAGATGTTTCTTACGATGATGAAACAAATAAGATTTATGTAGCTGAAAGGCTTAACGGTGGAGGACAAGTATTAAGTTTTGCTTATCCAACAACTGCTCAAGCAGATGCTACACCATTAACAGCAAGATTAGAACCAGGTGTAACCGGAATATACTTAAGAAGGGATTAAACTTTGTGTTTGTTTTATTGGTTTGGAAAGCCTTAGCTCTTGTGGTGAGTTAAGGCTTTCCGTTTTTTATACGTCCTATTGAGGCTGGTATTCTTTAAAAGTCCCATTTTTATAGAAGATAATAATCCTTTCCACTTTATCATCGTTGGAAAAGTTCACGGGATAAAGCGCATCTTTCTTAAAATCAGATTGATTTTTATGTTCGGTCGGATTTGAAATAGGAGCGTGGACTTCTGACTGAGTATTGTTATTTTTTGGAAAATCTCCTTTTCCGTTTAAAATCCAATACAAATCTACTTCGGGAAAAACTTCCAAAATTTTTAATATAAAATCAAGGCTAGGTTTGTTTCTTCCGGACAAAAGATGTGACATGCTCGAGCGCTGTACGCCAATTTTATCAGCAAAGGAAGAAGCAGTAAGGCTATAATAGTCAAGTATTTTTTCTAGCCTTTTTATGAAATCTTCAATGTTTACCATTGTGAATTTGTTTTTAAAGAAATAAGAGTTACAAATGTAAACATAATAATGATTCTGAGTTAGTTTACAATTGTAACCGAGATAGAAATGTAACAATACAACTTTAATTAAATATATATAAGTGATTGATTTAATGTAATTTAATTTATTGTTTCTAAGGTGAAATAACGAATGTTAAAGTTTATACAAAAGTAAACTATCTAGCCATACTTAATTGTTTACATAGTTAAACTACAGCGGTAAAAAATCAATTTACAATTGTAAAAAATAAGATGTTTACTTTTGTAAATCTAAATTTTCAACAATGGATTTCGAAAAACTCTTCAAGGATAGCAAGGAAGAATCATTATATGGTAGATATATAACTCTTGAAAAAATAGAGCCGTTGCTGAAGGCCCTAAACAAAAATAATAACCTACATATAATTGGACAATCTGTCTTAGGAAATCCAATTTATTCCTATACAATTGGAACCGGCAAAACCAAAATACTTTTATGGTCGCAGATGCATGGGAATGAAAGCACAACTACAAAGGCGCTTTTTGATTTATTAAAATTGCTGAATAGTAATTCAGATCTTATAGCTGAGTTATTGAAAAGTTTTACTTTTTTAGCTATTCCAATGCTTAATCCTGACGGTGCGGCAAGCTATACCCGAATAAATGCCAATGGAATTGATCTGAATCGAGACTTTCAAGAACTGACACAGCCCGAAAGTCAGTTGTTAAGGAAGGTCTATGAAGATTTTAAGCCCGATTTCTGCTATAATCTCCACGATCAGCGTACAATATTTGCCGCTGGAGATACTAATAATCCAGCAACAGTTTCCTTTTTAGCGCCTTCTTTTAATGAAGCAAGAGACGTTAATAGTGTGCGTGAAAAAGCAATGGAGGTAATCGTTGCAATGGATGCTGTCTTGCAAGAATTTATTCCAAACCAAGTAGGGCGGTTTGATGATGGATTCAACCTAAATTGTGTTGGTGATACTTTTACCTATTTAGGAGCGCCGACTATTTTGTTTGAAGCCGGACATTATCAAGAAGATTACCAACGAGAAAATACGCGAAAATTTATTTTTATTGCGCTCGTTTCAGGATTGAAATTCATTTACGAAAACGATATAGTTCGTAACGAAACAAATAAATATTTCAATATTCCTCAAAATAAACCTATTTTTTATGATTTGATTTATAAAAATATCAAAATTCGCTATGATAATAAACAAATTATTACGAATTTTGCAATTCAATTTTCGGAAGTTTTAGATAAAGGCGAGATAAAGTTTGTGGCCGTAATTGCTGAAATCGGAGAATTGCATCACAATTTCGGACATTTTGAATATGATGCTGAAGGTGCTGCATATTCTGATCAGAATGATAATATTCCGAAATTAGGTCAAAAAGCTGATTTTTATTTATCAGAAAAAGTTAAAATTGTTAATGGATTGCCAAATGTTTAACGATTTACTTTTTTTATTGAAAAAAAATTAATTTTTTTGTAGTCGAATTTGAAAACAAATACAAACATAAAATTATATGAATAAGTTTCGTTTAGATGAAGTTGATCATCAGATATTAGATATGCTGATTGACAATACAAGAGTTCCTTTTACAGATATTGCAAAAAAATTATTAATTTCTGCAGGAACAGTTCACGTGAGAGTTAAGAAAATGGAAGAAGCTGGTATTATCATGGGCTCTTCTTTGACGTTGAATTACGAGAAATTAGGATATTCTTTTATTGCATACGTGGGAGTTTTTCTTCATAATACATCACAAACTAAGTTTGTCTTGGAAAGAATCAACGAAATTCCTTTTGTGACAGTAGCTCACGTTACTACAGGAAAATTCAATATTTTCTGCAAAATCCGCGCAATGGATACAAAACATGCTAAAGAAGTCATCTTTATGATTGATGACATCGAAGGTGTTTACAGAACAGAAACAATGATTTCTCTTGACGAGAGCATCAATGATAAAAAACGTCTGATGCACACTATCTTCAAGGATATGTAATCTTTTGATAAAATATTTTTTAAGACCCTCTTGTGAAAACTTGAGGGTTTTTTTATTAATTTAAGGCAAAATTATTGAAATGTATACATCCCCAAAATTAGAAAGATTTGAAGAAAATGTACTTGCTAAGTATCAGATATACAATAGTATTTTAATTACCCTTCCGTTTGACAATATTGGCAATACCGGAATCTTGTTGCCGCTTTTTGCCGAAGTCTGTGAGTCTGGCTTCAAAAAGCAATGGAAGCCGCAACAGATAATCGATTATTTTTCTGAAAAATACCTTGATAATGCCTCTGAAAAAGAAAAAATCGATCTGATGTTCCGCTTTATTCAATATGTAGAAAGGCAGGTTGTTTTGTTTGATGCTATTGAAGATGCTGCTTTTTCAACTGTCAACAATTTAGATGGCGCAAATTCGCTTAGAAATACAAAAGATAAGGCTGAATCCAAAGACAATCTCAAAGAACTAAAAGCTTTTTTTGAGGAATTTAAAATCCGTACGGTACTGACGGCACATCCTACACAGTTTTATCCAGGGTCAGTTTTGGGTATCATTACGGATCTCGAAGAAGCTATCAAAGGCAATAATCTAAAAAGGATTAAAGAATTATTAGCTCAATTAGGAAAAACACCTTTTATTAAAAAAGAAAAGCCTACTCCGTTTGATGAGGCTGTGAGCTTGACATGGTACTTGGAGAATGTCTTTTATGAAACAGCTGGAAAAATGATGCATTTCTTTCAGAAGAACATCTTTGAAGGGGAATTACCAAAAAATCAGATATTAAATTTAGGATTCTGGCCAGGAGGCGATCGTGACGGAAATCCTTTTGTGACGACCGACATCACTTTGCAGGTAACAGAAAGGTTACGGACATCTATCTTGAAATGCTATTATAAGGACATCCGGAATTTGAAAAGAAAGCTCACTTTCCATCAGGTTGATAACCTATGGACAGAACTCGAGCACAAGATTTATCGTTCGGTGTTTTATTCTAAAGGCGATCTTTATATAACGCTCGATGAGATGAAAACGACATTGCAGGAAGTAAGAAGCAGAATAATCGAAAATCACCAATCGTTATATCTGGACGATCTGGACGAATTCATCAACAAAGTAAATCTTTTCGGTTTTTATTTCGCGACTTTGGACATCCGCCAAAATAGTAAAATCCATGATGCTGTTTTTAAGGATATAGTCAAAGTGACTAATGAACGTAAACTGTCGCTTTTTCCTGAAAACTATACTTCATTAGCTGAAAAAGAAAAGATTGCAATAATCACTGAAGCAAAAGCAAAGTTGGATTCCGAATGGTTCGAAGACGATATAACAAAAGCAACAGTTGAATCAATCTATGCAATCAAGAAAATACAAGAACAGAATGGTGAGCTAGGAGCAAATCGTTATATTATCAGCAATAACCAAAGCGCTTTGAATGTTTTGGAGGCTTATGCTCTGTTTCAATTGTGCGGTTGGGAAGACCCAGCAGTAGATATTGTGCCGCTTTTTGAAACAGTTGATGATTTAGAAAATGCTGAGCAAGTTATGAAGACTCTTTATACAAATCAGTCGTATTCTGCACACCTAAAACGCAGAAACAATAAACAGACAATCATGCTAGGCTTTTCTGACGGAACAAAAGATGGAGGGTATTTGATGGCCAACTGGAGTATTTATAAAGCTAAAGAAGCATTGACTTCAATTTCAAGAGAATATGGAATTGAAGTAGTTTTCTTTGACGGAAGAGGCGGACCGCCAGCGAGAGGAGGAGGTAAGACGCATAAGTTTTATGCCTCACTTGGACCGAATATCGAAAATAATGAAATTCAGATTACCATACAGGGCCAAACGATCAGTTCTAATTTTGGCACTTTGGATTCTTGTCGCTATAATTTGGAGAATCTGTTGAGTGCTGGTGCCGCAAATCAAGTCTTTTATAAAGGAGAAAATGAGCTTTCAGAAAAAGAAAAACAGATTTTGGAAGAACTTTCGCAGATCAGCTACAAAGAATACACAGACTTTAAAAACCATCCGAAATTTATTCCGTATCTCGAAAGAAGAAGTGCGCTTAAATATTATGCGATGGCAAATATAGGAAGCCGTCCTTCAAAAAGAAGCCAGTCGGCACAGCTTGATTTTAATGATCTAAGAGCGATTCCTTTCGTTGGAGCTTGGAGTCAGCTAAAGCAAAATGTTCCAGGTTTTTTCGGTGTAGGTTCTGCGCTGAGACATTTTGAAGAAAACGGCAACTGGCAGCAGGTAGAAGATATGTATGCGCATTCGCTTTTCTTTAAGACGTTGATTGAAAATAGTATGATGTCTTTAGCAAAATCTTTCTTCCCGCTTACGGCTTATATGAAAGAAGATGCTGAATTTGGTGAATTTTGGGAGATCATATTTAACGAATTTGAAGAAACCAAAAGACTGCTTTTAAAGATATCTGGTTTTGAGTCGCTTATGGAAAACTATCCTGACGGGAAAGCGTCTATACAGATGAGAGAGCAGATCGTACTTCCGCTATTGACGATCCAGCAATATGCTTTATCAAAGATTAACGAGTTGGGTAATGAAAACCAAGACGAACTGCTCAAAATATACGAAAAGATTGTAATGCGTTCTCTTTTCGGAAATATTAATGCCAGCAGAAATTCCGCTTAAAAAGATATTAAACCATGAAAACAAGCCAACTGTTACAGACAGAATATGCACCTTATTACGCTACTTATATTTCAAAGGTAGAAGAAGCCGATTTAGTTGAAGAACTTGAAATTTCGGTACACGAATTTATAAAATTTGTACAAAATATCCCTTTAGATAAATATGATTACAGCTACGCTGAAGGAAAATGGACCATAAAAGATATTATCCAACATCTGATGGATTCAGAAAGGATTTTTGCTTACAGAGCTTTGAGAATTGCCAGAAACGATAAGACTCCGCTGGCTTCATTCGAAGAAAATGAGTATGCAGCAATAGCAGGTGCCAATCAAAGAAGCATTCGGGATTTATTGACAGAACTGTCGATCGTGAGGCAATCGACTATAGCTTTATTCAAGACTTTTAGTGAAGATGTCTTGAAAAGAATTGGCGTAGCTTCCGGATATGACGTATCAGTCCGTGCTTTAGGAGTTATAATTATAGGACACCAAAAACACCACCAGAGAATATTTATGGAACGCTATTTATAGCTTAGAGAAATAACGCGTTCCTGTTAGGATATCAATTATCTGCACGATTGCAAACAAGATAAATACAAATAAAAACAGAACGATACCTTTTTCTTTGACGTGTTTGTTTCTTGAAAATAGCGATATCACAAATAGGAGGAAAGCTATAGGTATTACAAGCTTGAAACCTCGCGTGATTTCAAACATTCTTAAGTAGATTCCTAAAATGGCCAGGCCCCACAATAAGAAGATTATTTTTAGCGCGATTAAAGTCTTAAAGTCAAACCATTCCTGGCAATGTTTCTCTTTTCCGTTGCTTCTAAATAAATGCATGATATGTTTAGATTGGTGGTAGAGTATAAAAATATAAAAATTCTATTTATTTTAAGATAAATATCGCTATAAGTATAAAAATAAACGATAAATTACATGTATTTATCCTTTATATTGTTAAAATATAAATTGAAAGATTTGGTTTAAAATAGAAAAGGAGCTCCATTGGAGCTCCTTTTCTATTTATCGAGAAAGAGATTAGTCTTCGTCGTCTTCATCTTCATCGTCAGCGATATCAGAAATATCCCTGTCGTCTTCATCTTCGTCGTCAAGTTCTATTTTTTCTTCTTTTTCATCCTCGTCGTCATCGTCAGCATCATCATCTAGATCAAGATCTTTGATGGCGTCCATTGGCACTACTACATCTTCAAGATCATCATCTTCATCAAAGTTTTCAATTCTGCTGGCAAGCTTCGTACTCACTTTTACCAGATAGATAGTGTCTTCTGTTCTAACTTCGACAGCCTCAACCAATTCGTTTTTGGCATTCCTAAAGCGGATGATGTTGGAATCATCATATCCATCAGGAAATTTTTCGACGAGCAAAGTCAGAATTTCGTTGGTTAGTTTAGAATAATCTACAATAATTCTTTTCATAAATTTTTATTATAAGTCTAGTAGGTAAGCAAAAATTAATGGCGCCACAATGGTAGCATCCGACTCAATAACAAATTTTGGAGTGTTGATATCCAATTTACCCCAAGTAATTTTTTCATTTGGAACTGCTCCAGAATACGAACCATAGCTGGTCGTTGAATCTGAAATCTGGCAGAAATAGCTCCAGAAAGGAACATCATGCATTTCCATATCCTGATAAAGCATAGGGACAACACAGATTGGGAAGTCACCAGCAATTCCTCCACCAATTTGGAAGAAGCCAACTCCGTTGCTGCTGTTCTTGGTGTACCAATCAGCAAGGAAAGTCATGTATTCGATTCCTGATTTCATGGTAGATGCTTTTAGTTCTCCTTTGATTACGTAAGAAGCAAAAATATTACCCATTGTGCTATCTTCCCAACCTGGTACGATGATAGGCAGGTTTTTTTCAGCAGCGGCATACATCCAGCTATCTTTTAAGTCAATTTCATAATATTCTTCTAGAACGCCAGAAAGCAGCATCTTGTACATGAATTCATGCGGGAAATAACGTTCTCCAGCATCTTCAGCATCTTTCCAGATTTTATGGATGTGTTTTTGCAATCTTCTGAAAGCTTCATGCTCAGGGATGCAAGTGTCTGTAACACGGTTTAATCCTCTTTCTAATAAATCCCATTCTTGCTGTGGCGTCAAATCCCGGTAATTTGGAACTCTTTCATAGTGAGAATGCGCGACAAGATTCATGATATCCTCTTCAAGGTTAGCTCCTGTACATGAAATAATCTGAACTTTATCTTTTCTGATCATTTCAGCGAAAATCTTTCCGATTTCAGCTGTACTCATAGCTCCAGCAAGAGTTACCATCATTTTTGCACCGTTCTGTAATTGTTGCTCGTAAGCTTTTGCTGCATCAACTACAGTTGCAGAATTGAAATGCAGGTAGTACTTTTCAATAAACTGACTGATTGGTCCTTTACTCATTTTGTTTTTTGTTAGTTTCTTTTTCAATGTTTGCTCCGAATCGATTCAAAATTTGGATTTTTGAAAAGTGGTTAATCGGATGGTTTTGATACGAGACAAAATAGTCCCGAATTATTTTTCAAAAATAAATTATTTTTTGGCGTATCCTAATATTTTTAGAACATCTTCTGAACTTTGTTGCTCAGAAAAAACTTCGGTCGCCAAAATTCCATTTTCATCACGATCAATCAAAATGTGTTTTGGCTGTGGAATCAAGCAGTGATGCAATCCTCCATAACCTCCAATGGTTTCTTGGTAAGCTCCTGTATTGAAAAATCCAATATACAAAGGCTTTTCTTTATTGTATTTTGGCAGATAAATCGCGTTCATGTTCTGCTCAGAGTTGTAATAATCATCGCTATCGCATGTCATTCCTCCTAAAAGGACTCTTTCATATTGGTCGTTCCAGCGGTTTACAGCCAGCATGATAAAACGCTTGTTTATAGCCCAAGTATCAGGAAGCGTGGTGATGAAAGACGAATCAATCATGTTCCATTTCTCTCTATCGTTTTGCTGTTTTTGGTATAACACCTGATAGATTGCCCCGCCGCTTTCGCCAACTGTAAACGAACCAAATTCGGTAAAAATGTTTGGAACGTCAACTTCTGCCTCGTCACAAGCAATTTTAATCTGATTGATAATTTCGTCAATCATGTATTGGTAATCGTACTCAAAAGCTAGAGAATTTTTTATTGGGAATCCTCCTCCGATATTAAGACCGTCAAGAGTAGGGCATTCTTTCTTAAGAGCGATATATACTTTGATACATTTTACAAGCTCATTCCAATAATAGGCATTATCATTAATACCAGTATTGATAAAGAAGTGAAGCATCTTAAGCTCCAGATTTTTATTTTCCTGAATCTGCTTTTTGTAAAAGTTTACGATATTTTTATATCCTATTCCTAATCTTGAAGTATAAAACTCAAATTTAGGTTCTTCTTCTGCAGCAATCCTGATTCCAATTTTGAATTTTCCTTTTATTTCAGCTTGAAGAAGATCCAATTCTTCATAATTATCAATAATCGGAATAGCATTCTTATGGCCATTATTGATTAGTCGCGCTATATTGGTAATGTATTGGTCTCTTTTGAAACCATTACAGATTACATAAGTACTCTTATTGATCTTGCCATTTTCCAATAAGTTTTCGACAATATTGATATCAAAAGCTGATGAAGTTTCGATATGGATGTTGTTTTTAAAAGCCTCATTCATCACAAATTCAAAATGAGAACTTTTAGTACAATAGCAATAGTAATATTTTCCTTCGTATTTGTTTTTTTCCATCGCTTTTCTGAACCAACCTTTTGCTCGGTTGATATTGTTGGAAATTTGAGGAAGATATGTGAATTTTAAAGGCGTTCCGTATTGCTCAACAATTTTCATCAGGTCGATGTTGTGGAACAAAAGGTTGTCTTTGTTTAGTTTGAACTCGTCTTGAGGGAAATAATAAGTTTGGTTGATTAGATCAAAATATTTTGTATTCATTTATTTGTCAGGATTTTAAATTAAAAATAAGAAAAAATAATTTTTTAATCTAAAGTTCAAACCCTAATATTTGCATAAATGATTGGCAACTTTTCCTGGTAGGTATTGGAGTATTGAAAAATATCAAAATTTAAGATGCTTTTTATGCCAAAAGAACCTTTCAGGAAATACTGAAAAGCTGCTTTGTTTTCGCTACTGCAGGCGGAAAAAGGAATCGCGTTTTGACTTTTTTTCATTGGGGCAAATGTAAAAAATATTATAACTGATATGCAACGATTTTTATTAAAAATATATTAAGAATTGTATTCTAAAAACGAATCTACAATCAATTCATTGTCAATGATTTGTCCTGTTTTTATATTTCCGATTCCATCAAGAAGTGCAAATTGGATTGTTCCGTATTCATTTTTCTTGTCATGAACAAGTAATTCCAGTATGGGTTGCAGGTCTTTTTCTTCAAAAACGATGCGTTCGAAAATTGCATCAATCCCTGTCTTTATTTCTTCGTATTCTTGCTCAGAAATTAGGTTTCTTTTTAAGGAAATATAGCTTTCAAGTATCATTCCTGCTGCAATTGCTTCGCCATGTAGCAGTGTGGTTTTACTTTCGCTTTCAAGAAAATAACCTTCGATTGCGTGCCCTAAAGTATGTCCGAAATTTAACGATTTTCGGATACCATTTTCTTTAGGATCTTGCATTACAATCGTATTTTTTATTTCAACTGACTGATAAATTAAAGTGTCTAAATCATCTGTATTTAAGTTGTTTAAGTCTAAAAATAAAGACCAATATCTTTTGTCAAAAATCAGTCCGTGTTTTAGCATTTCGGCTAGTCCTGAACGCATTTCGTTTTGAGGAAGCGTGGCTAAATAATGCGTATCGATCAAAACCATTTGCGGTACATTTATAACGCCAATCTGGTTTTTAAGATTTCCCAAATCAATGCCATTTTTTCCTCCAACGGAAGCATCAACCATTGCTAATAATGTGGTAGGAACATTGATAAAATCGATTCCTCTTTTAAATGTCGAAGCCACAAAACCTCCCATATCGGTGACGACACCGCCACCTACATTAATTATAAGACTTTTTCTGTCGGCGCCCAGTTCTGTCAACACATTCCAAAGCTCGATGCAAGTTTCTATATTCTTATTGCTTTCGCCTGGTTCAAATTCGACAATCTCAATATTTAAGTCCGTTTCAAGATTAGGAAGAAATAGAGGAAGGCAGTGCTCATTCGTATCGCTATCGGCAAAAATAAAAATGGCAGAATATTTATTTTCTGCAAGATGCTTGTTTAATGCTTCGTAGGCGTTTTCATTAAAATGTATCGGATAGCCGTTAGCTTGGATTGATTTCATCAAGGTACTTTTTCGTGCCATAAAAATTAAGCAGTATTCTTATGAGGAATACCCTGTCATATTAGTAGTTATGGCAAATTGTTTATTTCTAACTTTTAAAAGGCAAAATAAGGCAATTTTTAAGAAAAAATCACCTAGCTCTATTTATATTTGCAGCATTATTAAACAAACGAATGGAAAAGATTTTCAACAATACACAAGTTGCTTTTGCGCTAAAGAGTGATACTGAACTTGATAGGGCTTATTTTCTTTTTAAAATGATTGCATCGGAACCTTTGGTACGAATTGGTACGGCAGTTACGAATTTTGCCTTAAAGGCACATTTACCAGTGGAAGGTCTGATTAGGGCTACAGTTTTTGATCATTTTTGCGGAGGCGTAAATGAAGAAGATTGTCTGTCAGTCGTAGATAAAATGTTTACGAAAGGCGTTTCGTCTGTTTTAGATTATTCTGTTGAAGGAAAAGAAGAAGAAGAGCAGTTTGACCAAGCATTAGAAATGACCCTAAAAACCATCGAATTTGCAAAAGAAAGACTTGCTATTCCTTTTGCTGTTTTTAAGCCGACTGGCTTTGGAAGGTTTGAATTGTATGAAAAGCTAGGAGAAGGAAAGACTTTTTCTGTAGAGGAAGCGGCAGAGTGGAAGCGTGTAGTTGAACGATTTGATTTAGTGTGCAAGACAGCGCATGAGAAAGACGTAGCTTTGCTGATTGACGGTGAAGAAAGCTGGATGCAAGACGCGGCAGATGATTTGGTACTGGAAATGATGCGTAAGTATAATAAGGAAAAAGCAATCGTATTTAATACGTTACAGATGTATCGTTGGGATAGATTGAATTATTTAAAGAAGATCCACGAAATAGCAAAAATCGAAAATTTCTATATTGGAATGAAGCTGGTTCGAGGCGCCTATATGGAAAAAGAAAACAAACGCGCTGAAGAAAAAGGCTATATTTCTCCAATTTGTATTTCGAAAGAAGCTACCGATATCAACTATGATGATGCGGTGATGTATATGGTTGAACATTTAGAGAAAATGTCAATTTTTGCAGGGACTCATAATGAGGAAAGTTCGTATAAGCTAATGAAGCTTATGGATGAAAACGGAATTGAAAAAGGCGATCACAGAGTTTGGTTCGGACAATTGTATGGAATGAGCGATAATATCAGCTATAATTTAGCATCTAATTGCTATAATGTTGCCAAATATTTGCCGTTTGGTCCCGTAAGGGATGTGATGCCGTATTTGATTCGTAGGGCTGAAGAAAATACTTCCGTTGCAGGACAGACCAGCAGAGAGCTAAATCTTATTAAAACTGAAAGAGATAGGAGGAAAGGGAAATAAACTTTCTTTTAGATTACAAAACAAAGCCGGTTTCTTAGAAGCCGGCTTTGTTGTTTTTATATAGCAAATATTGGACGTGCTTAAAACTTACAACTGTTTATTTTTTTGCTATGATATTTATATCGAATTCAATGGAATCTGATATAGTTTGATCAGCTAAAAGATCATAGAATTTTCTCGATTTATAGCGAATATCCCATGCTGTTCGATCAATGACTAATTTGCCATTCATTTTGACAATACTATCCTTAACTTCGATTTTGGCTGGAAAACTAACTGGGTGTGTAATATTTTTAATGGTCAAGTTTCCAGTAACTCTTTTATTCTCACCATTTATTGGTATGGCTTTGCTAAGTACAATTGTAGAAAAGGGGAATTTTTCAACATCGAAAAAATCAGGATCTTTTAAGTGCTTAATAAGCCCATCATCACTCTTATGGGCTTCGTCTTCAATCGTATTCATGTCGACTTCAGCTGTACCACCTATAAGTTGGCCGTTTTCAATTATCAATTTTCCTTTTGATATAGAAATATACCCTGTGTGAGTATTTAAACCATTTAGTGTTCCGCCTTTCCACATTACAACACTTTCTTTTGAATCTATTGTGAAATATTCTTCATTCCCATCGTGTAGGGATACGGAATTTGCCAATGCATTGTTTTTGTTTTCCTCTTTTACAGTTCCATGGCAACCGAAGAGTAAAAGAGTGATAATTAAAATTAAGTAATTGATTGATAGATTGTTGTTCATACTGCAAAATTTATTGATTAATAATTGATTAAATGATTTTAAAATTTATTACTGACCGGCTACATCTTTAAAACTTGTGACGGTCTTTCCATCATAACGATATACTCCATCCATAGTCCCAAACCAAATACTCCCATCGTTAGCTTCCAAAATCCCGAAGACCATTGGTTTGTTTGTTATTTCGGTTACAGTTGGCTTTTTATCGGCCAATGACTTTTCATCATACCGAGAAAGTACCCAACCTTGGACATTAGCACTTTCTGAGCTAGTCCAAATATTACCTTTTTTATCTTCGTAGATATACCCAACAAAATTTTGGGTAAAATTGGTAAATGTACTCCCGTCATAACGCCAAAGGCCATCATGACCACCCAGCCAGATATTGCCTTTTTTGTCTTTGATTATCGAACGAACGTTTGTAAAAGGTTTACCGTCTTTATTAACTATGGTGGTAAATGTCTTTCCATCATAAATGAAGGCATTGCCTCTTGTACCAAACCAAAATTTTCCTGTTTTGTCTTCAATAATCGCATTAATATCATTGTGCACCCAACTAACTTCCGGAAGTGGCTTTTGGTAAGTTGAAACATGGACAGAATCCGTCACAATGCGGACAGAATCAGATTGGGTAACGGAAGTGACTTCATTCATTTTAAAATTTTGAAAGGATTTCCCATCGTAACGGCTTACTCCGGCTTCGGTACCGAACCAAATAATACCGGTTTTATCTTCATAAATAGCTCCAACCCGATCATTCAAAAGCCCATTCTTGGTTGTAAAATTTTGAAAAGATTTCCCATCGTAATAATAAACACCCGAGCCAATAGAAGCAAACCAAAAATTTCCTTTTCTATCTTCTAAAATAGAAAAGAAACGGGCCGAACTTACTTTACTGGTGATATTAGTAAAAGATTTTCCATCATATTTAAAAACACCCTGCCAAGAAGCAATCCAAATATTACCTTTTCTATCTTGCTTGATTGTACGAACGATGCTGTTAGGACTTTGAGAAGTGGATATGTCTTTGGTTTCAACGACATTCTGAGTGCCATTTTTTTGTTGGCTTTGTACGGGAAAATTGATTACTCCTGCCAGCATCAGAATCAAGCTGTACAAAACATTTCTTTTATTTTTCATAGTTTATCTAATTGATTCAGCGAAGCTACTTTGAAATTTTTCGTCTTAAGAGATCTGAATTGTAAATAAAATTGTAAACTTTGTAAATAAAAACTTGACACTATGCATCATAGTCGAAATCACCTCTTTGGAAAACGCAAATACCTGTTAGGGTTGATATTACTTTTGTTTGTCTCAGTAATCTGTGTGGCTTTCAGTACGGAGGATAGTAACGATTTTGATATAGCCAAAAGAGAAGTTTTGCTCCGTAAAATCGGACATAAGCTACTTTTACAGTCGGGCGACAATACTTCAAGAGTGCTTCCTGTAAAAAAGATCGCCGAAAATGAGTACCAGATTACGTTTGAGAATGACCTAACTTTTCAACCGGACTCGCTAATGAATACTACTAGGCGTTTTTTAGACAAAGCTCCGCTCGTAGGTGATTATATTGTTAACGTTCTGAACTGTAGTAATGGCAGTGTAGCTTATGGGTATGCTATATCAAAAAATAAGGAAGATGAAATTGTAGCCTGTACGGGAAGAAGTCAACCCAGAGCATGTTACATAATCAACATTAAATTCAAACCAACTGGCATAAATACAGCTAAGAATGGGTACCTTCTGGCTAGCCTGCCATTTTTAGCATTTGTCGGTTTTGTTTTTTTTAAATCTGTTAAACCACGAAGAGTTTTGCCTGACAATCATCACGCAAATAAGTTTACTTTAGGCTCGGTGCTGTTTGATGCGGAAAATAGGAAACTCATCATAAATGAAAAGACAATAGATTTGACTGGAACGGAAACTCGTGTATTGCTCATTTTTGCGTTGTCTCCCAATGAAACCATAGAGAGAAGTCGACTGCAAAAAGAAATCTGGGAAGATGATGGTGTTATTGTGGGGCGTAGTCTGGATATGTTCATATCAAAGCTTAGAAAAAAATTGGAAATTGATCCAAATATAAAAATTGTTGTTATACGCGGTAAAGGATATAGGCTTGAAATTAGCTCTTAAAAAAAGTTTGTTTAGTAGTTTTACAAAATGAAAAAAGCCGAAACTTTCGTTTCGGCTTTTTTGTGGGCGATGAGGGATTCGAACCCCCGACCCTCTGGGTGTAAACCAGATGCTCTGAACCAACTGAGCTAATCGCCCTGATTGCGAGTGCAAATATACACGAACTATTTGTATTTGCAAGGTTTTCTGGCGCTTTTTTTAATCTTTTTTTATCTCCTTTAAAATAACTTTGTCGGAGTAATTGACCATTGAAACCGTAATAGGTTCACCTTTAGTGTTTTTTCCTTTGATAAAATAAATTTTTCCGTGCTCAAAGGGCTTATTGCTCATTGAAAAATCTACATCGCCATATTGCATGCAATTCTTCACGTCTTGTAAGGTTACCCAATTTTCTTTTAATATCGCTTCAGATTCTGGAGAATAATGCATCGGCTTGCTTCTCAAATCCTGTAAAACACGGCAGTTTGGGAAATAGCAGAAATTTACATTTCTTGATTCGGCTTTTGCTTGAAGGAAATAAACGACGATTATAGTTCCTAATAATAATCCTCCTAAATAATAGGCAAGGCGCTGTGAAAACTTCATTATATCTTAATTTTGGCGCAAAGATAAGATTAAAAAACAATTAAATTGATGTCGCTTCCTGGCAAATCAAACCAATCTCCTATAGCTTTGTTGGTTAAAATGCCATGATATAAATATACGCCGTTTTTTAATCCTTTATTACAGCGAATGGCACTTTCTATACCGCCATCTTCAGCAATCTGCAACAAATAAGGCGTAATGATATTGCTAATAGAAAGCGAAGCGGTTTTTGAGTACCGTGAAGGGATATTTGGTACACAGTAGTGGATTACATTATTTTTGATAAAAGTAGGCTTTTCGTGCGTAGTAACTTCAGAAGTTTCGAAACATCCGCCCGTATCGATACTTACGTCGACAATCACGGCTCCCTTTTTCATATGTTCTACCATGGTTTCTGTTACAACGACTGGGCATCGGTCTTTTCCTCTCATGGCTCCGATGGCGACATCACATCTACGCAGCGCTTTTAGTAGTGACTTGGGCTGTATGGTGGAAGTGAAGATTCTTTGATTCAAGTTGTTTTGTAATCTTCGCAATTTTGTGATGGAATTGTCAAAAACCTTTACGTTGGCACCTAATCCGATGGCGGTTCGCGTTGCAAATTCTGCTACGGTTCCAGCGCCAATAATTACGACTTCGGTGGGAGGTACTCCTGTAATATTGCCAAACAACAAGCCTTTTCCGAATTGATTGTTAATCATCAATTCTGCTGCAATCAAGATAGAACCTGTTCCTGCTATTTCACTTAGCGATTTTACAGCAGGATAGGAGCCATCGTCATCTTTTATAAATTCAAAAGCAAGGGCTGTAATTTTCTTTTTAGCCAGGGCTTCAAAGTATTCTTTTTTTCGGGTTTTTATCTGCAGGGCCGAAATGACAAGTGAATTGCTATTCATCATTTCGATTTCTGCAATCGTCAAAGGCTCGACTTTTAACACCATCGGGCATTTGAATACTTTTTTTGTGTCTTGAGTAATTTCAGCACCGGCATCGCTATATTCTTGGTCGGTATAGCTTGAGCTTTCGCCTGCGCCAGCTTCGATTAAGATACGATGTCCATGGGAAGTTAGTGAATTCACAGCATCCGGTGTCAGGCAAATTCGACGTTCCTGATAGGAAGATTCTTTAGGTATTCCAATAAACAGGTCGCTTTTTTTGCGTGCAACTTCCAGTTTTTCCTCTTGAGGCATCAACTGTTGTTTTGTAAAGGGTGTGAATGACATATTTACTGCTGTGAATTAAAGGTCTAAGTTAAGAAAAAGTTGTGAAGTTGCAAGAACTCAATGCTATAAAAATTAATAACCCTGCTAAGGTACGAAACGCAAGCAGGGCTAGCAATAATTCTATTTTAAGGTAAGCTTTCTCTTTCCGTCTTTTCCGACTTTTATAGTAACGGTCGAATGTTCTGATGGAATAAGACTCGGAATCTTTTCAGCCCATTCAATAAAGCACCATTCGCCAGAATAGAGATATTCGTCAATCCCCATGTCATAAGCTTCGCTTTCGTTATTAAGTCGGTACAAGTCAAAATGATAGACAATTTCACCTTTATCAGTCTCGTATTCGTTTACTAATGAAAAAGTAGGGCTGGAAGTCGCATTCGAAACTCCCAATGCTTTAGAAAGCGCCTTAATCATAGTCGTTTTTCCGGCGCCCATATCGCCATGAAACAATACGACTTTGTGTAATTTTTGAGATAGTATTTTTTGAGCTGCTTGATGGATTTCTTCAAGCGTGAATTGTATTTCCATTTATTTAAAATCTATTTTGGGTTGAACACCAAAAACGGAATGATCATTTCTTCGAGAGAAATTCCGCCGTGCTGGTAGGTGTTTCGGTAATAGCTGACATAGTGATTGTAATTGTTGACGTAGGCCAAAAAGTAATCATTTTTTGCAAAAATATAAGAACTGCTCATATTTATAGCAGGCAGCTGGATACTTTTCGGATCTTTTACAGCGTATACGTCCTTGTCTTCGTAGGTCAAGCTTCTTCCTGTCTTATAGCGAAGGTTTAGGCTGGTATTTCTATCGCCAATAACTTTTGACGGATTTTTTACGTTAATTGTTCCGTGATCGGTTGTCAAGATGAGACGAAAGCCCATCTGTTGTGCTTGCTGTATGATTTCTAAAAGCGGTGAATTTTTAAACCAGCTCAAGGTTAGAGAACGGTACGCTTTATCATTGGAAGCCAATTCTTTAACCACATCCATCTCTGTTTTGGCATGGGAAAGCATGTCAACGAAATTATAAACAACCGTTACCAAGTCGTTGTTTTTTAAGGTCTTGAAATTATCAACAAGTTTTTTTCCGCCAGCAAAATTCGTGATCTTAAAATAATCCTGCTTGATATTCATTCCAAGGCGACGCAATTGTTCTGTCAGGAATTCGGCTTCGTATAAATTTTTTCCGCCGTCTTCTACGTCATTTTTCCAGTATTGTGGGTATTTTTTCTCCATTTCCAATGGCGTCAATCCAGAAAAGATAGCATTTCTAGCATACTGTGTTGCTGTAGGAAGTATTGAAAAAAACGGCGTCTCTTTTTCTAATTTGTAATGATTGCTAACCACTCCTTCAAAAGCCTTCCATTGATCGTATCGCAAATTGTCGATTACGACGAATAGGATAGGGCGGTCCTTTTTCTTCAATTCAGGAAGCACGAGTTCTTTGAAAAGCGTATGCGACTGCACAGGTTTATCAGCTTTTGGCAAGAACCAATCTTCGTAGTTGCGCTCGATGAATTTTCCAAATTGTGAATTTGCTTCGACTTTTTGGGATTCTAAAATCTCAAACATGCTTTGGTCGTCAATATTTTCAAGCTCCAATTCCCAATAAAGTAATTTTTGGTAGAGTTCTATCCAGTCTTCATAAGAATTAACCATCGATAATTCCATAGAAATTTTTCGGAATTCTTTTTGGTAATCCAGCGTAGTTTTTTCAGAAACCAACCTAGTATTGTCCAAGTTCTTTTTAAGGCTCAAAAGAATCTGGTTAGGATTTACAGGTTTGATCAGATAATCTGCAATTTTTGATCCGATGGCTTCTTCCATGATATATTCTTCCTCGCTTTTCGTAATCATGATTACAGGCGTAGCAGATTTTTTTTCTTTCATTTCCGAAAGCGTTTCCAGGCCGCTCATTCCAGGCATGTTTTCATCTAGGAAAACGATGTCAAAATTGCCTTCTTCAAAGATATCGATAGCATCGCGTCCGTTATTGCATGTGGTTACATCATAGTTTTTTTTCTCAAGAAATAATATGTGTGGCTTGAGCAGATCAATTTCGTCATCAACCCAGAGTATCTTTATTTTGTCCATATTTTAGGGTGTAGTTATCTTAGCTATTATGTCGCAATTTAACACTTTTGTCATTCGAATATCTTAAAATTTATGTAAAATAAACGTGCTAAATGGACAACGATATTTTCAAAGAATTATTGAAGATAAAACAAAAAATATTGCTGTATTTTCAACTTTTAAAAGAGTAAAGCGCTAGATTGATATTTTTTAGCATGCAAAATGATTATAATTCATTGAAATCTAGTGTTTTAATTTGTAGTTATTGGTTTTTTTTGTAAATTTGAGAGGATAATTTACTTATTAACTTAAATCTCAGCAATCATGGACACGAACAGCAAAAAAACAATTGAGGAATGGGATGTAGAATGGTTTGGTGGAAATTCTACCGTTGCCTTCAACAATATGCAAAATCTGAAGTATCTTGAATCTGAAGAATTCAATCAAAAAGCAAAGGTTATGTTTGAAAAATCCCTAGAAGAAGATCATGTAGATTATAGGCCCCATTCTTTTACCAGATCCTCTTTGAGAACACCGGAAGCTAGAGTAATTACTGAAAATACTCCAGATAGGTAAGTCAAAGCGAATCTAAAATGTAAAATATACTAAGTATCAGAATCTGATAGTATTATTCTTGTGCTATAATTGAAACTATAAAAAGAGGGCTCACTATTTATGTGAGCCTTCTCTTTTTACTTGACGTAAGTGCTATCACTTACGACATTATTTTTTTGTTGGTTGCTGTCACTTGCACTGCCATCGTCACAATTGCTGCAGCTTGCTATAAATGCCCATGACAATAATAGCAAGGAAGAAATGAGTTTCATTGAATTTTTCATAAGATTTTGTTTTTGTTTCTTCCAAGTTATAAAATCATAAAGCTTGTTATTTTATATTTAAATAAAAATTTTTTATACAATTTTTAGCATTAAAAAAGGTCTCCTGAACTACTAGGAGACCTTTTTCTTCAATACTCTAAATAGAAAACTATTTATTTCTTGGTTTTTTAACAGGTTGTACGCCAGTAGTGCTGTCTTTTCTCACAGGCGACAATTTGTCGGGATTCACTTTCGTGTAATTTTTTGACTGTCCTTTATCTTTCGATTTCTTTTCAGCTTCTATGTCATCATCATTTTTCTTCTTTTCAGCATCAATCCGAGCGGCTCTTTCTACTTCCGACTGAGTATTTCTTGGTGGTTGTTGCTGTATTTGGTCTTGATCTGGCTGTTGGTCATCGACTTTGTCAACTTGTGCTGAAGCAAATCCAATGCTTGCAAAAAAGGCAGTGGCTATTAATAACTTTTTCATGATTTCTTTTTTTAGCTTTTTTGTATATTTAAAGTTACGTCATAAAAATGTATTCTTAACTCTTTTGCATTTCAATTAACTGCAATTTAACTGCCTATGCTAAATAGTGTTAATTATAGGATTTTAGTTGAAAACTGCCTAACTTGCTTATATTTGTACTCCAATTTTAACAACAGTGAGCCATACCAATAAATTAAAGATATTTAATGATCCTATTTATGGATTTATAACTATCCCGGATACGCTTTTATATGATTTGATCCAGCATCCTTATTTTCAAAGGTTGCGCAGAATCTCGCAGATGGGATTGTCCTATTTGGTATATCCAGGCGCGCACCATACTCGTTTTCACCATGCTTTGGGTTGTATGCACATTATGCAAAAAGCAGTGGAAGTGCTTCGATATAAAGGAGTCCTTATTTCCAATGAAGAAGAAAGAGCTTTGTACGTTGCTATCTTGTTGCATGATATTGGGCATGGGCCTTTTTCTCATGCTATGGAGCATAGTATCGTAGAAAATGTTAACCATGAGGCCATATCGATGCTCTTTATGAATAAGCTAAATGAAGAATTTAACGGACAGCTTACTTTAGCCATACAAGTTTTTAAAGGCGAATATCATAGGAAATTCATGCTGCAACTGATTTCAAGCCAATTGGACATGGATAGAATGGATTATTTGAAAAGAGATAGCTTTTATTCAGGCGTTGCTGAAGGAAATATCAATTCCGATCGTTTGATTCAGATGATGAATGTGGTTGATGATGTTTTGGTAATTGAAGAAAAAGGAATCTATTCGGTCGAAAAATTTCTTATGGCAAGAAGGCTAATGTATTGGCAGGCCTATTTGCATAAGACAAGTCTTGTTGCTGAAAACATGCTTGTCAGAGTATTGAAGAGAGCAAAAGAGCTAGCCCAGAAAGGAACAATCTTGCCAGGCAGTGAACCCTTGCTGTATTTTATGCAGCATAAGGTGGAACTAGCTGATTTTGATGATGCAGTTTTAGAAAAATTCTCGCAATTAGACGATTCAGATATTATTTCAGCATTAAAAGCATGGCAGCACCACAACGATTTCATATTGAGCGCTCTAAGTAAAATGATTATCAACCGTGACTTATTGAAAATCAAGCTCAACAGTGAAAAATATACGCCAGAAGACGTAGAAGAATTAAAGTCAAAATTGGCTAACTTTTATCGAATTTCACAACAAGAAGCCTCTTATTTCATATTCAAAGGAAAAATCAAGAACCAAGCCTATAACAAAGATGTAGAGCCTATCAAAATATTAAAGAAAGACAAGACGATTGAAGATGTCGTAGAAGCTTCAGACCAGCTAAATTTAAAGGCGCTCTCGAAGCCTGTAACCAAATATTTTATTTGTTTTCCAAAAGTACTTGCGGAAAATTCATAAATAAAATCAAATTTTTATATTTTTGTCAAGATGAAATTCACAGCAGAACAAATAGCAGGCATTTTAGAGGGTGAAGTAGTGGGGAATCCCAATGCGGAGGTTTACAAGCTGTCAAAAATCGAAGAAGGTTCAGAAGGTTCCTTGACATTTTTGGCCAACCCTAAATACCTTAATTATATTTATACGACTCAAGCAACGATTACGATTGTAAACACTACATTTATTCCTGAGTCAGAAATTACAACTACACTTATCAAGGTAGAAGATGCCTATAAATCATTTTCCAAATTATTAGAATACTACAATCAGGTAAAGCTGATGAAGTCAGGTATTGAACAGCCTTCTGTAGTTTCTGAAAATGTAACCTACGGTGAAAACCTTTATTTGGGAAGTTTTTGTTACCTTGGAAAAAATGTGACTATTGGCGAAAACGTAAAGATTTATCCTAATAGTTTTATCGGCGATAATGTATCAATAGGTGACAATACTATTATTTTTGCAGGAGCAAGAATATATTCCGAAACTGTAATCGGTAAGAATTGTACGATTCATTCGGGTTCTATCATAGGTTCTGACGGATTTGGCTTTGTTCCGAATGAAGAAGGAATTTACAGCAAAGTGCCTCAAATCGGGAATGTTGTCATCGAAGACAATGTCGATATTGGATCATGCACAACAATAGATAGAGCTACTTTAGGATCTACCGTAATCCGAAAAGGCGTAAAGCTGGATAACCAGATACAGATTGCTCATAATGTCGAAATTGGTGAAAATACGGTTATTGCCGCCCAAACAGGTGTTGCCGGTTCAACTAAAATAGGAAAAGGCTGCCAAATTGGCGGACAGGTTGGTATTGCAGGGCATTTGGTAATAGGGGATGGTGTAAGAATCCAAGCGCAATCTGGAATTGGAAAAAATATTAAAGAAGGAGAAGTAATCCAAGGAAGCCCGAGCTTCGGATATTCCGATTTTAATAAATCGTATGTCCATTTCAAAAACTTGCCAAAAATTGTATCCGATATAGAAGCATTAAAAAAACAAATAACAAACGAAAATAGCATAAACAATGGTTAAACAGAAGACCATCAAGAATGAAATCTCGCTAACAGGTGTGGGATTGCATACTGGGAAAGATGTAAAAATGACTTTTAAGCCTGCTCCAATTAACAATGGTTTTACATTCGTAAGAGTAGATTTAGAAGGACAGCCTATTATTGAAGCAGATGCCAATTACGTAGTAAATACGCAGCGAGGCACTAATTTAGAAAAAAAAGGAGTAAAAATTCAAACTTCTGAGCATGTCTTGGCAGCGTTCATTGGCTGTGATATCGATAACGTTATCATTGAATTGGATGCTTCTGAACCGCCGATTATGGACGGTTCTTCTAAGTTTTTTGTTGAAGCTATCGAAAAAGCAGGAATCGAAGAACAAGACGCAGAACGTAACGTATATGTCGTAAAAGAAGTTATTTCTTATACTGATGAAGCTACCGGAAGTGAAATTTTGGTAATGCCTTCAGACGATTATCAAGTCACTGCAATGGTAGATTTTGGTACCAAAGTTTTAGGTACGCAAAATGCTACTATGAAAAGTATTGCCGATTTCAAGACAGAAATTGCTGATGCTAGAACGTTCAGTTTCCTTCACGAACTTGAAGCTTTATTGGAAAATGGACTGATTAAAGGCGGTGATTTAAACAATGCCATCGTTTATGTCGATAAAGAAATTTCTGAAAGCACTATGGAAAACCTAAAAGTGGCTTTTGGAAAAGAAAAGATATCCGTAAAACCAAACGGAATTTTAGACAACCTGACTCTGCATTATCCTAATGAAGCTGCCCGTCACAAATTGCTTGACGTTGTCGGTGATTTGGCTTTGATCGGAACGCGCATCAAAGGAAAAATTATTGCAAACAAACCTGGACATTTTGTGAACACGCAATTCGCTAAAAAGATGTCTAAAATTATCAAGATAGAACAAAGAAATCAAGTTCCTGTTTTCGACTTGAACCAAGAGCCTCTGATGGACATTCATAAAATCATGAGTATTTTGCCTCACAGGCCGCCATTCTTGTTCATCGACAGGATTATCGAAATGTCTGACACGCACGTTGTAGGACTTAAAAACGTGACAATGAACGAAAGCTTCTTCGTAGGGCATTTCCCTGGAGCACCTGTAATGCCAGGTGTTATCATTGTTGAAGCTATGGCTCAATCAGGAGGGATCTTGATATTGAGTTCTGTTCCGGATCCTGAAAACTACCTAACTTATTTTATGAAAATCGACAATGTAAAATTCAAGCACAAAGTATTGCCTGGAGATACCCTGATTTTCAAATGCGATTTGATTTCTCCGATCAGAAGAGGGATCTGCCACATGCAAGCGAATGCTTATGCTAACGGAAAGTTAGTAGCGGAAGCCGAGCTAATGGCGCAAATCGCAAAAATTAACTAAAAAGAAATTTATGAATCAACCATTAGCATACGTTCACCCTGGCGCAAAAATCGCTAAAAATGTTGTAATAGAGCCGTTCACTACAATCCATAATAATGTAGTAATTGGCGACGGAACCTGGATTGGTTCTAATGTTACCATCATGGAAGGCGCTAGAATAGGGAAGAACTGTAATATATTTCCAGGTGCCGTAATTTCTGCAGTACCGCAAGACTTAAAATTTGGAGGTGAAGATTCACTAGCTATTATCGGCGACAATTCAACAATAAGAGAATGCGTAACCATTAATAGAGGCACAATTGCTTCTGGACAAACTGTGATTGGCAAAAATTGTTTGGTTATGGCCACTGCCCATATTGCTCACGATTGTCATATCGGCGACAATGCAATTATCGTTAACGGTGTAGCATTGGCAGGTCACGTCACCGTTGGTAATTATGCAATTATTGGAGGTCTGGCGGCGGTGCACCAATTCATCAATATTGGAGACCATGCTATGATTTCTGGCGGATCTTTGGTTAGAAAAGACGTACCTCCTTATACTAAAGCCGCAAAAGAACCGCTTTCTTATGTAGGAATCAATTCAGTAGGACTGAGAAGAAGAGGCTTTTCAACAGAAAAAATCAGAGAAATTCAAGAGATTTACAGAATTTTATACCAGAAAAATTACAATACGACCCAAGCTTTAGGAATTATTGAAGCTGAAATGGAAGCGACTCCAGAAAGAGATGAAATTATCCTCTTTATCAGAAATTCATCAAGAGGAGTAATGAAAGGATATACAGGAATTTATTAGTTCCAAAGAATAAAAATTTTACAAAAAACGAAATAACAAACAAACAAATGGCAAGTACTGCAGACATCAGAAACGGATTGTGTATCAAATTCAACCACGATATTTATAAAATTATTGAATTCCTTCACGTAAAGCCTGGAAAAGGACCAGCTTTCGTTAGAACAAAATTAAAAAGCTTGACTTCAGGTAAAGTTTTGGATAATACTTTTTCTGCGGGACATAAAATTGATACTATTCGTGTCGAAACTCATACGTTCCAATTTTTATATGCTGAAGGAGATGAGTTTCACTTTATGAATGCTGAATCTTTCGAACAAATTTCTTTGAATAAAAATGTCTTGGACGCTCCAGACTTATTAAAAGAAGGTACTAACGTAATGATTCAGATTAATACTGAAACTGACTTGCCGCTTTCTGTAGATATGCCGGCTTCAATCATTTTGGAAGTTACCTATGCAGAGCCAGGCGTTAAAGGAAATACAGCGACTAATGCAACAAAACCTGCAACTGTAGAAACGGGAGCATCTGTAAACGTTCCTTTGTTTATCAACGAAGGTGACAAAATTAAAATCGATACGGCTACAGGAGCCTACATGGAGCGCGTAAAAGAATAATTAATTGGTATATTTGGAAATGAGATAGCTTGATAGTTATCTCATTTTCTTATTGCTATAATTTCTAATGAGACGACCAATATGAAATTCCCTAAAATACAAACGTTACAAGAAGTTGCCGAAATTATCGACAGCAAATATATTGGCGATCCAAATTTTGAGGTTCATGGGATGAACGAAATTCATGTCGTGGAACCTGGAGATATTGTCTTTGTCGATCATCCAAAATATTACGACAAAGCATTACAATCTGCGGCGACTATTATCTTGATCAATAAAGAAGTAGAATGTCCAGAAGGAAAAGCATTGTTGATTTCCGATGATCCGTTCAGGGATTTTAATACACTTACAAGGCATTTTAGGCCGTTTAGAGCTATAAATACTTCCATCTCTTTGAGTGCTACTATTGGCGAAGGAACCTATATCCAACCTAATTGTTTTATTGGAAACCATGTCAAGATTGGCAAAAATTGCATCATCCATTCCAATGTTTCTATTTACGACCATACAGTAATAGGCGATAACGTGATTATTCATGCTGGAACTACTTTGGGAGCCGATGCATTCTATTATAAAAAACGCCCAGAAGGATTTGATCAATTGCTTTCTGGCGGAAGAGTTGTTATCGAAGATAATGTCGGAATTGGAGCACTTTGTACAATTGACAAAGGAGTTACTGGCGATACCACTATCGGAGAAGGAACAAAAATAGACAATCAGGTACATGTCGGACACGATACGGTAATAGGAAAAAGATGCCTTATCGCAGCACAGACAGGAATAGCGGGTTGTGTAAAAATTATGGATGAAGTAACTTTATGGGGACAAGTGGGTGTAATAAGCAGTATCACCATTGGAGAAAAAGCTGTAGTCATGGCCCAAAGCGGAGTTACAAAATCAATAGAAGGAGATAAGGTCTATTTCGGAACTCCTATCGATGAAGCTCGTGAAAAACTGAAGCAGTTCGCCAACGTCAAGAAAATACCAGAAATTCTCAATAAATTGAAACAATAATGACAGCAAAGGAAATCGTACAGAATTTTTATAAGTCAGATGCACTTTTAGATGAAAACATCATGGAGTCTTCATTGCATCCTGAAGTTATTTTAGATTGGAATAGTTCGAAAGGCTTCTTGCAGATGAACCGATCTGAAATTCTGGCTTTGTCAGCAGAACTTCGCGTCGCTTATATAAGATCAAAAATTAAGATCAGTCATATCTTAGAAGAAGGAAACCTCGTTTCTGTCCGATATTCTCACTATGTAAAGACATTTGAAAATCCAAGAGAAGAAATGCTTTTGGCCCATTTTATGGTAATCTGGGAAATAAAAGACAACAAACTCTACAGAGGATTTCAGATGAGCCAATTGTCTTGATTTCATTAAATATTTTCAGCCTAAAAACTTTCCCATTAGGCTTCAAAACCTTACTTTTGCATCACCATTTCAAAAAATAAATTTAAAAAATATATTATGAGCGTTTTAGTCAATAAAGATTCTAAAATAATTGTTCAAGGTTTTACAGGAAGCGAAGGAACTTTTCACGCTTCTCAAATGATTGAATACGGAACAAATGTTGTAGGTGGAGTAACTCCAGGAAAAGGAGGAACGACACATTTAGATCGTCCGGTTTTCAACACAGTTAAAGATGCTGTTGACCAAGCAGGAGCTGACACAACAATTATTTTCGTACCGCCAGCCTTTGCTGCTGACGCAATTATGGAAGCTGCGGATGCAGGAATCAAAGTTATCATCACGATTACAGAAGGAATTCCTGTTGCAGATATGATCAAGGCTTACGCTTATATTCAAAATAAAGAATGCCGTCTAATCGGACCAAACTGCCCAGGTGTAATCACTCCAGGTGAAGCTAAAGTAGGTATCATGCCAGGCTTCGTCTTCAAAAAAGGTAACGTTGGTATCGTTTCTAAATCAGGAACTTTAACCTATGAAGCAGCTGACCAAGTAGTAAAACAAGGTTTAGGAATCACGACAGCTATCGGTATCGGTGGAGATCCAATCATCGGAACTACTACAAAAGAAGCTGTCGAATTATTGATGAACGATCCAGAAACAGAATGTATCATCATGATTGGTGAAATTGGAGGACAATTAGAAGCGGATGCTGCTAAATGGGTAAAAGCTGATGGTAACAGAAAGCCAGTTGTTGGTTTTATCGCTGGTGAAACAGCTCCAAAAGGAAGAACAATGGGCCACGCTGGTGCTATTGTTGGTGGTGCTGACGATACAGCGGAAGCAAAAAAACGCATCATGAGAGAAAACGGAATCCACGTTGTTGACTCTCCAGCAGAAATTGGTAAAAAAGTAAAAGAAATTATGGGATAATTTTCCGTAAAACGATATAAAAAGCCTTGCAAAAACTGCAAGGCTTTTTTATTTACTAGAATTTTGTTTCTCTTTTTTAATATTTTACAATGTTTGAAATTTTTTATAAATTTAAAAGATGAAAAAAGCCTTTCCGCCATTAGTAAATCAAAATTCTAAAATCTTAATTCTCGGAACTATGCCAGGCGAAAAATCCTTGGAATTGCAAGAATATTATGGAAATAAAGGAAACAGTTTTTGGAAATTACTTTTTACATTATTTGACCAGCCTTTGCCAGCAACGTATACTGAAAAGAAACAATTATTAGAAGAAAACGACATTGCGCTTTGGGATGTTTTGGCCTACTGCGAAAGAACCGGAAGCCTTGATAGTAACATCAAGAACGAAAAAGCGAACGATTTTGAAAGCTTCTATAAAAAATATCCAAGTATCAAACATGTCTTTTTCTCCAGCAAAAATGCTTCTAACTTCTATGATAAATATGTAGGAAGAAGAAAAGACATACAATACATAATTCTTCCTTCGCCAAGCGGTGCTAATGCTTCTAAAAGTTTTATGCAGAAATTAGAAGAATGGAAAACAATCATGGAAGCTTTGAAATAAATATGTATTTTTAGATTCAAGAAACTCATAAATAAAAAAAATGTCAAACATAGACCTAATCATAGAAGAAAGACCACGCGATATCGGAGATTTTTTAGTCGGAAGATTATTGCCTTTTCGTAAAAAAAGAATGGTAGGACCATTTATTTTTATTGACCATATGGGACCAACAAAAATGGGGCCTGAGCATTATATGGATGTCGGACAGCACCCGCATATTGGCTTGGCAACTCTAACTTTTTTGCTAGAAGGAGAAGTCATGCACAAAGACAGTATCGGAACAGAACAAAAAATCGCTCCAGGCTCTGTCAACTGGATGATTGCAGGAAATGGAGTAACGCATACAGAAAGAACTCCAGAAGAACTACGACACGGTTCAGAATATATGATGCACGGTTATCAGATCTGGGTGGCGCTGCCAAAAGACAAAGAAGATATGGAGCCTGAGTTCCATCATTTCGACAGAAATGATTTGCCGCGCTGGAAAGACGAAACAGCCGAATTTACTCTAGTAGCTGGAAAAGGTTACGGAAAAGAATCTCCTGTTCCGGTACATTCCGAATTGTTTATGGTTGAAATAAAGACTCAAGATGAATACTTGCTACATACTGAAGGTCAATTGCTTGGTGAAATCGGTATTTGTGTTGTTGAAGGCGCCATTCAAGCCTGTGAACATCATGTGGAAAAAGGCAATATGCTCGTGTCAAAATTAGATGATGCTTGTTCAATGACGCTACTGCCTAATACACATATTATTCTATTTGGTGGTGAACCACTTCCGGAAGAGCGTTTTATTTACTGGAATTTTGTTTCTTCCAGCAACGAAAAATTAGAAGAAGCAAAAGAACGATGGAGGAAAAAGAGCTTTCCAAAAGTAAAAGGAGATGATAGTTATGTGGTGATGCCTGAAGTATAAAAAATAGTTTGGATATCCTTTAAGCTGGCACTTTATCAATTGATTAATTTTTTTGCCCATAATTGTTATAATTCATTTAAAATTCTATATTTACAATTATAATTATTCATTGGAGCCGAAAGACATGAGCTGTAAAAAATATGTCTTCATTTTGTGGAGCCGATTTTTAGCAAATCACAAGAATTGATACAAAAACTTTACAATTATAAACATATTTCATTTGATTTGTGGCTCACGCTTATCAAATCCAATCCTCAATTTAAGCTGGAAAGAAACCGCCTTTTCAAAGACTTTTTTAGAATAGAAAAGCCCTTGGAAGAAGTCAATGCTGTGATTCGCAAGTATGATATTCTTACAAATTACATCAATGAAAGAGTAGGGAAAAACTTCGACACCCTTGAAATTTACTTACTAATTTTAGATGCCTTAGGCGAAAATCTTGATAAGTATGAAATTGGAGAATTCAATACTTTTTACGATTTAAGTGAAGAATTGTTGATGCAACACAAACCAATCCTTTTAGATGAAAAACTGCCTCAATTATTAGAAAATCTAAAACTGGAAGGTAAGTCAATGAATATTCTAAGCAATACAGCATTTATAAAAGGAAAATCACTAAAAAAAATAATGAAATATTATGGAATGGACAATTTTTTTTCCTTCCAGATTTATTCCGATGAAGCTGGCGTTTCAAAACCAAACCAATTGATATATCAGATTGCTTACGATGAAATTGTAAAAATCAATGACATTTCAAAAAGCGAGATTATTCATGTGGGAGATAATAGAAATTCAGATTATGACGGTGCAAAAAACTTTGGTTTTCATGCACACTTAATCGTTTAATGATAATTGATGAATACAGATTACAGTTTACATAAAATTACGGAGAAAGAAAATTGTCCGTTTTCAGAAACAGATTACAGCAAATTTAAATTTGGAGATAATGCTATTGCCAAGAAATTTGCAAAAGCCTTATTCGATGGATTTATCGAAAAACATTCTGATTTGATATTGCAGCATGACGAAATTGTTATTTTGCCAAGCCCATATCTTTCAATTCCGACAGCTTCAAATTGCTTGAGCTTTCATTTCAGAACATTTTTGAACAATTTCCTATTTGAAAATAATAAGAAAGCACTCAAGGAATCTAAAATCTATAGAAATCAGACCTACGTAACAGATTATGGAAATTTAGATTATAGTGAAAGGGTGAAGCTTATTTCAAACGATACTTATTATATTGATAAGAATATAGTTGACGGAAAACTATGCCTATTTATGGATGACATAAAAATTACCGGAAGCCACGAATTCATCGTAAAGAAAATCTTGAAAGAATATAATGTCGATGGGCATTTCGTATTCATTTATTTCGCAGAACTTTTGAACAAAGACATTCATCCGAATATTGAAAATCACTATAATTATTTCTACGTAAAAAACGTAAACCAGATAATTTCACTGATAAACCAAAATTCATTTGAATACAATACCAGAATCGTAAAATATATTTTAAGACTGGATATAAATGAGTTGATACTTTTATTGCAATCAATCCCCCAACACAGGATAGATACATTATTTGATCTAGCTGTCAGCAACAATTATCACACAATAGAAGAATATAAAGAAAATTTAAAATCAATAAACAAAAAAACAGCAGACTATGGCTATAAACTTGCAAAAAGGACAACGTGAAACGTTAAACGCACCTAAATTTACAATTGGATTAGGCTGGGATACCAATGCTTCATCAACAGGAGCGGCATTCGATTTGGATGCTTCTGTTTTTATTATGGGCGACAATAAAAAAATTCTTTCAGACGAGCACTTCGTATTTTATAATAATCTAAAATCGCCAGATGATGCTGTAGAGCATACAGGCGATAACTTGACTGGTGACGGTGACGGTGACGATGAGCAAATTTTGGTAGACTTATCTAAAATTGACGCAAGAGCTACTGAAATTTGTATTGTCGTAACAATTCACGATGCCGATGCTAGAAAACAAAATTTTGGACAAGTAAGAAACTCTTTCGTTCGTATTTTAGATTCTTCAAACAATAATGAGCTTGTAAAATACGAGCTAGAAGAAGATTTCTCAATTGAAACAGCTGTAGAATTCGGAAGAATCTACAAAAGAAACAACGAATGGAAATTTGAAGCAGTTGGAGTAGGAATGAAAGGCGGTTTGCAAGATTACTTAAATAAATACAATTAATAAAAATGGCAATTAATTTAGAAAAAGGACAGAGAATCAACCTTGAGAAAAGCAACGGTTCTAAACTTCAAAACATTTGTGTAGGTATCAACTGGGGGGCTATCGAGAAAAAAGGATTTTTCGGAGGCGTGACAAAAGAGCCTGTAGATTTAGATGCTAGTTGTGCTGTCTATGACGAAAATAAAAGAAATATCGACACCGTAAGTTTCCGTAAATTAAAATCAAACGACAATGCTATCAAGCACAGTGGTGATGATTTGACAGGAGATATGAACGGAGATGACGGTCTGGATAACGAAGTAATTACTTTAGATTTAGCTCAATTGAATCCGTCTGCAAATCACGTGGCTTTCTTTATCAATAGTTTTAGAGGCCAAGATTTTAAAGATATTCCTTTTGCTTCAATTCGAATTTATGAAGGAACTCCAACTCGCGTAAACGAAGTTTTTGCAAAATATGATATCGCAAACGACAAAAATTTTGCAGGAAACGTATCTATGGTTTTAGGTGTTTTCTACAAAAGAAATGGAGAATGGAAATTCAGTGCCGTTGGCGCTCCAACAAAAGACAGAAAATTAGAAGAAACTGTTGTAACGATTCAACAAAATCATCTATAAAATAAATAGAAATGGAAAATAATCAATTAATTGTCCAAGAACAAAATGCCTTGATTGACAAGGACGGGAATGTTAATTTGGCTAATGCAACAGAATCAGATTTAAGCAATTACAGATCGCTTTCAACGCAATTGAATGAAAATGATGCAAATTCTATCTTAAATTTTGGTGCAGAAATACAAAATTCAATTTCAAAACAGAGTGATACTTTTTTGACGAATGTCAGAACCTATAATTCTGGCGAAGTCGGAACGTTAATTAACGATCTTTTGACAGAATTGAACTATGTTGACGTTGACCAATTAAACCAAAGTCCAGCGAAAAGATTTTTGTCTAAGATTCCCCTTTTAGGGAAACTAGTTACCGATGTAAAGAAACTTTTCCAGCAGTATGATAAAATTACGGTAAACGTAGAAAAAATCAGTAACAAGGTAAAAGCAGGGATGATTAATTCGGTTAAAGACAATTCTTCTTTACAGACCATGTTTGAAGGAAATGTGAACCTTATCAAGGAAATGGAAAAGCACATTATTGCTGGACAAATCCGTTTTAAGGAACTAAATGAAGAACTGGCCGTAATGGAAGCCAATAGCGCTCAATACCAAGATTACCAAATTTCTGACAAGAGAACGTTTATCAATAGATTAGACAAGCGTCTGGCGGATATGAAAATCGTACGATTTATTATGCTTCAGTCCCTGGCGCAAATTCGTGTGGTTCAAAATAATAATACTTCGATAGCAGAAAAAGCGCAATCTATTTTGACAACTACAATGCCGGTTTGGAAAAACCAATTGACGTTAGCAGTTGCGCTTCAAAGACAAAAACAAAATATCGAAGTACAAAGAAGAGTGTCTGAAACGACTAATACGATCTTGCAGAAAAATGCTGAAATGTTGAAACAAAACAGCATCGAAGTAGCAAAAGAAAACGAGAATACAATCGTATCGCTTGAAACTTTGAAAATGACAACCAAATCTTTGATTGATACTTTGACAGAAGTGAAACAGATTCACGAGCAAGGTGCTGAAACAAGAAGACAATTGGATGCAGGACTTCAAAGCCTAGAAGCAGAATTGAAAAAAGGAGTTATAAATTAAGGAGAAATTTAGATGCATCAGGAAGATGATGAAACATTTATTCAGATAATCAACGAAAGCAAAAAGAAACTCCAGACATTAAAGATTTTATCCAATTTTTTTAATAATCCAGTTCTTATTGCGGTCTTGATACGCACAAAAGTCATTCATAATCTTTTTGAAAACAATAAAAATCTTGATATACACAAGCTAGATTTATTTCATATTCAATACACGAAAAGTCTCATTGACTTGTTTCAAAAATTGAAAAAATCAAAAGAGCAGAGCTATCTTTTGCTTTCCGATGAAATTTATATCAATGACGATTTTATATCAAAACTAAAATCTGAAATTGAAGCAGGATTTTTTTCTGATGTAGCTTTCAGCCATGCGAAAAATCTCTCGATTAAGATTGAGCAATTGTATAAAATCTTTGCTTTTGATGATAGTATAAATTTCCGATGGAATGAAATCAACGAGTTTTCATCAAGAAGAGCTTCTGAATTTTATAGAGAAATTGGCAAAGAAAAATTCGAGCAAATTAGCTTGCATGAATCTGACCCAATTTATGAAAATTCACTTGTCAAGATTGAAAAAAAGCTTTTAGGCAAATTAAATATTCACAAATTCCGAATCAAGTTTGCTTGTGGAATTAAGCATGAAAATGAAATTGCCGAAGTGTATGAATTTATAGATTCAAACTATAAATTTATTTTTAATGTAAACGAAAAATCATTTTATTTTTTAAATGATGCCAATACAAAAGGAATAGATTTATCTAAAAACAAATCGATGAAAGCCCAGATTATTGAAGATTTGCAGGCGAAAAATAACAAGTTGAAAGAACAGCAAGTAAACTTAAAAACACAACTACCAAAAGATGTAGAACAAGTTTTAGAAAGTTATGCTGTAAAAATTTCAGATGTCGAGTTCTTGAACGATTTGCAAAATGTAGATGAACAGACAAATATTTTAAAAGCAATGTTAAACATAAATATTAATTCAAAATAATGGCAATTAATTTAGAAAAAGGACAACGTCAGGCAATTGACGCACCAAAATTTACAGTAGGTTTAGGTTGGGATAGCAATTCTAGCGCAACAGGAGAAGCTTTCGATTTGGATGCTTCAGTTTTTATTGTTGGAGCAAACGGAAAAATCTTGAGCGACAATCATTTTGTATACTATAATAACACAAAATCTCCAGATGAATCTGTAATCCACACAGGCGACAACCTTACTGGTGCAGGCGATGGTGATGATGAGCAGATTACTGTTGATTTGTCAAAAATCTCTCCAGACGCTGTAGAAATTTGTTTTGTGGTAACAATCCACCAAGCCGATACAAGAAGACAAAATTTTGGACAAATCAGAAACTCTTTCATTAGAATTATTGACAACACTAATACTGAATTAGTGAAATATGAGTTAGACGAAGATTTTTCTATAGAAACAGCAGTCGAATTCGGAAGAATTTACAAAAGAAATGGAGAATGGAAATTTGAAGCTGTTGGTTCAGGAATGAAAGGCGGTCTGCAAGATTTCCTGACCAAATATAATTAACCATTTAACCAACCAAAAACAAAATCAAACATGGCAATTAATCTTACTAAAGGACAAAAAATAGATCTTCGAAAAGATAACGGAGACACATTGACAAACTTTTGCATCGGTGTAAACTGGGGTGCAATCGAAACTAAAGGTTTCTTCGGATTGACAAAAAACGTACAGAACATCGATCTTGATTTGAGCTGTATTCTAATTGATGAAAACAATAACATCTGCGATCATTTATATTCTCCTTTGTATAGAGTAGAAGTATTACAGCAATTTGGTCTTCCAAAAGGCAAACTACTTACTTCAGATAATGCTATGAAACATACAGGAGATGATTTAGAAGGAGATAAAGGAGGAGATGACGGTATTGATAATGAAATTATTACTGTTGACCTTTCTAGAATCAATTCTAATGTTTCTCAAATTTTCTTCTTTTTGAATAACGCTGGAAGAGAAGATTTTTCTCAAATTCCTTATGCAAAAATCAGAATGTATGAAGGAACTCCAACAAGAGTAAACTCAGTTTTTGCTTCCTATAACGTTTCTGCAGAACCGCAATATACAGGAAAACAGTCCATCATCATGGCGAAATTATACAAGAGAAACGGTGAATGGAAATTTAGCGCTATTGGAGATCCAACAGAAGATACTTTCTTAGGACAGACGATCCATAAAATTGTAAAATCTTACCTGTAGTCTAAGATGCAAATCAAAAACATCGAAGGTTTAAGCGTAGCTCAAATAAAAGAGCTTGTAAACCAAGGAGCAGAATTTGTATATTTTCCATATACAGTTTCTTTTGTTTTAGGTACCGTAAGAAGAGCATCTTCCATTTATTTTATCAGGCCTTATGAAGGAAAATTTAAATATTCCTATAAACATGTTGGCGTGAATGCTTTGTTAGGCTGGTGGGGAATTCCTTGGGGACCAATTTATACGATTGGCTCAATGTATCATCAATTATCTGGAGGAAAGGATGTTACACATGAAGTATTGAGTGATTTAATTCAAAACGATCCTGATGCAGACACTTCGACTTACAATATAAATGGATTGTATTCTGCAAATCAAAGTGACGAAAATCCAACCTATAACATTCCAAGATAAATGAGAAGGCTGCCAGTATATTTTTTATTGGACACTTCTGGGTCGATGTATGGAGAACCCATTCAAGCGTTGAATAATGCTTTGAGCGGAATGATTAGTACATTACGTTCAGATCCTCAAGCCTTAGATTCTCTATGGATTAGCATCATAACTTTCGATAGAGAAGTTAGAGAAATTGTGCCTTTGACAGAATTGGTTACTTTTCAGCTTCCCGAAATTACATGCCCACAAAGCGGCCCGACAAACACTGGAGCCGGTTTGGATTTTGTAATCCAGAAAGTAAACCAAGATGTAATTAAAGGTTCCGAAACCCAAAAAGGAGATTGGAAACCATTATTGTTTTTAATTACTGACGGCAAACCTTCAGACATTCAATTGTATAGAGAAAAAGTTTCCGAAATAAAAGCATTAAATTTTGGAGCCGTTGTTGGCTGTGCTGCTGGGCATTTGGCTAATGATATGATGCTTAAAGAATTGACTGATAACGTGGTTCATCTTGATGCGGCTGACAGCCAGACTTTGAAAACTTTTTTTAAATGGGTTTCAGAAACTATCGAGCAAGGAAATAAAAGTCAGGGGACAGGCGAGAGCATTTCATTGCCACCGCCACCAGACGAAATAACAATCGTGATATAATGAGAAGACTTCCAATATATTTTTTAATAGATGTTTCAGAATCTATGGTTGGCGAGCCGATTCAGCAAGTTGAAGAAGGACTTTCCACTATTATTCAGGCTTTAAAAACAGATCCGTATGCTTTAGAAACAGTTTGGGTTTCCATAATTGTTTTTGCTGGACAGCCTAAAACATTAGTTCCTTTACAGGAATTGGTAAGTTTTTATCCGCCAAGATTTCCAATTGGAAGCGGTACTTCTTTAAGCAAAGGCTTAGGACATTTGATGCACGAACTTCGAAAAAATATAGTAAAGACTACTTATGAGCAAAAAGGCGATTGGAAACCAATTGTCTTTCTTTTCACTGATGGCGTTCCAACTGATGATAGTAAAACAGCTATTTCAGAATGGAAACAGAATTGGCAAAGAACGGCTAATATGGTAGCCATTTCCTTTGGAGATGAAGCTGATACTGCAATTCTTTCTGAATTGACCGATACTGTTTTACATTTCAAAAATACGACGGCACAATCCTATAAAGAATTCTTCAAATGGGTTACCGATTCAATCAAGACAAGCAGCGTTAGTGTTGAAAACAATTCCAATGGCTTTGAATTGGCTAAAATTGACGGCGATACGATTTCTAAAATTGACTTGACTAAAAACGAACCTCCAAAGCCCGCAGTTGATGATAATTATGCTGTTTTAGCGGCGAAATGCCAAAATACAAAGCGTCCTTATCTGATTAAATACCGAAGGACTTTTTCGTCTTCGATTTATGCAGGAGTTGACCTGACTTCAAAATCTTATAATCTGGTGGGAGCATTTCAGGTTGATAGCTCTTATTTTGATTTAGCAGACGATTCTCAAAACAAAAACCATGTAAACAGTGAGGAACTTCTTGGAGCTCCAGCTTGTCCTTGTTGTGGCAATCAATACGGATTAGCTGTTTGCAGTTGCGAAAAAATTCATTGCATCGGATTTGAGGCTAAAAATACATGTCCATGGTGTGGCAATGTTGGAGAATATGGAGTAGGTGGCGGTAGTTTTGATGTCAATAGGACACAAGGCTAATGACGAATACCAAAAAATATATCCAACAGCTTTTGGTTTTAAAAGAGATCAATATTTCTCCAAAAAATGAGCAAGCTTTCCAAGAATTTGTTTCAAAAGAAGAAAACATAAGTAAAGTCAAATTAATTCAGGAACTACAGAAACAGATGGCAAAAGACTGGGAATTGATCAACAGAAAGCTAGATATCCAAAATCAGCAGATACTATTTCCAAATGGAACTGTCGGAAAAGAATACCTTGCGCCTTTAGATTTTGATCTTCTTGACCTTTCAGATTTGAATTCAATTTCAATCGACGGACTTGAAATCTTCGGCCTTGCATACAATCCTGATAAAAAAAATATTTCTGGAACTCCTTTAGAAAGCGGTAATTTAAAATTCAATCTTTTCTATAAAATCAATGAAGATGATACAAATGAGTTTTATCAAAAAACACTTTCTATAATTTTTAATCCAGATCCAAAATCACTTTGGAAAAGCATTCCTTCAAACACAGAAGATATTTATTGGAAAAAAGATGATGTTTCTGAACTCTATTCCCTAGAAGAAAAATCGGTTGTAGTAGCTTCAAAAAGAGGACGTTCGCATGCCAATAAAGGAAGTTTTCGAGATGATGATTATGCAATCAAACACTTTCCAGAAAATAATTGGAGTCTGATTGCTGTTTCTGATGGTGCCGGTTCTGCAGTTTTAGGAAGAAAAGGAGCTGAAATTGCCTGCAATGCAGTCGTGACTTTTTTCCAAAAGTACTTTGATGAAAATACAGCTTCAGTTTTTGACCAAGAGGTTTTAAATTATCGAGAGAATACGGAAAACTCTTTAGGTGATGCAAAAATACAACTGCTAAATGCTTCAAGATTTGCGTATCAACAAATTCAAGATGCAGCCGACAAAATTGAAGTATCCAGCAAAGATTTTCATGCGACATTAATTTTTACCTTACTTAAAAAGTTTGATTTCGGATATGCAATTCTGACTTTTGGAGTTGGCGATTGTCCAATTGGTGTTGTCAGTAAAGACCAGACCTCAGTCGAATTGATGAATAAAATTGATGTTGGAGAATTTGGCGGTGGAACACGTTTTATAACCATGTCGGAGATTTTTGAAGATGAAAATTTCGAATCTCGATTTAGCGCTGTAATAGTAGAGGATTTCTCTTATTTCTTTTTAATGACAGACGGAATCTACGATCCAAAATTTGAGGTAGAGGCTAATCTTAAGAAAATCGAAAAATGGAATTCATTCATAGAAGATTTAAAAGGAAAGAATGAAGATCAATTGGCGGTGAATTTTCAAAATAGAAACCAAGAAACAGCCACACAGCTTTCGGAATGGATGGATTTTTGGAGTCCAGGAAACCATGACGACAGAACTTTAGCCATCATTTATTAATATATTCCGATGAAAACAGTAACAGTTTGGTCGGTAAATGACCGCTATAAATCCTATCAATTTGTTGACAACGGCGAGCCGATGAAAGGTGGCTTGAAAGATGTTTATTTCAGCCCTGACCGAAAATATGTGGTAGCTATTTATAGAGATAAATTAGACGAAAGCCAAAAACAGCGCCTTGAAAAAATTACAAATTATTATCTTCCGCAAATTAAAAATAAAGATGCTTCCGATTTCTTCTTGAATGAAGTTTTTCGTTGGCCTGAAGATATTATCGAATACAACGGATTGACAGGAATAATCGTTCCTGTGTACAATCAGAAATTCTTTTTCCAAAAAGGGCAGGAGTCGGTAGATTTGATACAAGGAAAAGAAAAAAATGGGAAATGGTTTGCAGGAGCAAAATTCAGGAATACGATGTTTCCTTTGCGTTTGGCGAAATCCGAACTAGGAAATTGGGCGGATTACCTGCAGATTTGCGTAAACATTTCCAGAGGCGTGAAAAAAATGCATGCGATGGGTCTGGCACATTCCGATTTGTCCTATAATAACGTTCTGGTTGATCCAATTGAGAAATCTGCGGTAATCATTGACTTGGACGGTTTGGTTGTCCCAGGGCTTTATCCAGCTGATGTTATTGGAACTGCAGAGTTTATCGCTCCCGAAGTTTTGGCTACGAAGCATTTAAATAAAAACGATGCCAATCGGAAATTGCCAAACCGACTGACTGACTTACATGCTTTACCAGTTCTGATTTATATGTTTTTGCTTCACAGGCATCCGTTAAAAGGAGGGAAGGTTCATAATCTGGAGACAGAAATTGACGATTTGCTTTCTATGGGAGAAAAAGCATTGTTTATTGAACATCCTGAAGATAATTCTAATCGTCCGAAATTGAATCAAGTTTCTAAATGGGATTTGCCTTGGGCTGATGTTTCAAAATTGCCGTATTCGATTACAGGTCCGTATCTAAAAAAACTTTTTGACGAAGCATTTATTTCCGGACTTCACAATCCAATGTCGCGTCCCGTAGCTGAAGTTTGGGAACAGGCATTATTGAAAACGATAGATTTGACGATTCCATGCAGCAGCAGAAGTTGTGATCAGCAACAGTATGTTTTTGATAATACTCCGGAGCCTAAATGTCCATTTTGTGGTACTTATTATCAAAAGTCGCTTCCAATGGCTGATTTCTATTACCAATTCCAGCCTTCTGTTTGGAAACCGGAAAATCATAGACTGATGATTTATGAAAATCAACAGTTAAATTCATGGCATGCAAATAGGAATAGCATTAATAATGAAAGGCTTGCAGATACTGAAAAAATACCTGTTGGAAATTTTGTATTTGAAGAAAATAAATGGTTCTTTGTCAACCAAAATGGCAAGTCAGTTAAAGACCTGACCGAAGGAATTGAGGTTCCAATAAATGGCAGAACTGAAATTACAAACGGAAAAAAATTACTGCTTTCTGTCGAAGAAGGAGGAAGAGTGGCACTATTTACAATTACGAACCAAAAATAATAATCAGTAATCAATTTAATTTTTATAACTAATGGATAAAGTAGATACTTTAATCAATCACCCGGGGTTAATTGCAACATTTGCAGTTGTAATCATCATCATGTTGCTTTTGGATTTGGGAATTTTCAATAAAAAGAGCCATGTTGTTTCTAATAAGGAAGCCATAACTTGGTCAATTGTTTGGATCAGTTTGTCAATGATTTTCAGTGGATTTATCTATTATTTTATAGGACCGACAAAGTTCTACGAGTTCCAATCGGCCTATTGGATTGAAAAAGCACTTTCTGTAGACAACCTTTTCGTATTTATTTTAGTGTTCAAATTCTTTGACGTAGCCAACTCAAACAAGCATAAAGTATTGTTTTGGGGTATTATTGGAGCTTTGGTTTTAAGAGCGATATTTATCTTTTCTGGAGCTTTCTTAATTGAATTGACCTATTTGAACAAGCTTTTAGGATTAATGGGAATCGAAGGTTTCAAATATGATATCAATATTATCATGACTTTATTTGGATTGTTCTTGGTGTATGCTGGAATCAAATCATGGTCAGCCGGCGACGATGACGATGATGAAGACTATAACAATACAAGAGGAGCGAGGTTGATTAGAAAGTTCTTTAAAGTAAGTGATAATTACGACGGAGATAAATTCTTTACTATCGAAAACGGAAAGAAATTAGCGACTCCTTTATTAGTTGTGGTTGCAGTAATTGAATTCACCGATTTACTTTTTGCAGTAGATTCAATCCCTGCAATTTTTGCCATTTCAAATGATCCTTTTATTCTTTATACGTCTAATATTTTTGCTATTTTAGGATTAAGAGCTTTGTTTTTCTTGCTTGACAATTTCATCCATTTATTCAGCAAATTGAAATACGGTTTGGCAATTATCCTTTCTTTTATTGGTATAAAAATGATAATCGCACCTTTTTACCATATTGATTCTATTTACTCATTGATTGTAATTGGAGGAATTTTGGTTCTTTCAGTACTATTGTCAATTATGTTTCCTGAAAAAGAAGAAGCTAAAAGCGTAGAATAGATTATTTCAACACAAAATAAAAAGAGCTCTGCTGAATTATCAGTAGAGCTTCTTTATTTTTACAAGAGTCTCATTTTTAATTTGTTTCTTATCAAATATTTATAAAAATGCCTTATTGAATAAAAATAATTTAGAATAAATTCTATCTTTGCCTCCGTTATCACGAATCTCATAAAGAGATAGCAACCTGCAACAACAAGCAAGGTGCTAAAACGATAAGCCAAATCCTTTGGAAAAAATGTTGTCATCACACTTTCTTTTCGGTTTGCTTATCGTCGTGAGCTTTATTAATTTTTAAGCTATCGATGATGAAACATCTCAAAATTCAAGGTTCTGCCTTTGCCTTATTACCTTTTTTTGTATTTATTTTTACTTTCCTCGGAGCAGGAATTGTCCTAAATGATTTTTATGCTTTGCCTTCGCCAGTGGCTGTCACACTTGGAATTATTGTTGCATTTATAATTTTCAAACATTCCACAGAACAAAAAATAGATACTTTAATTCAGGGTTGTGGCAATAGCCAAATCATTACAATGTGTCTCATTTATCTGTTTTCTGGAGCTTTTGCTGCAGTCACGCAAGCCATGGGAGCCGTAGATGCAGTCGTGAATTTAGGAATCAATAATATCGATACAGAATATTTCCCCCTAGGGATATTTCTCATCGCTTCCTTTCTATCAACTGCGACAGGGACATCTGTTGGTTCAATCGTTGCTTTAGGACCAATCGCAATCAGTTTGGCAGATAAAAGCGGTGCCTCGATGCCATTAATTGCAGGATCTTTATTAGGAGGTTCTATGCTTGGTGACAATCTTTCTATTATTTCTGATACGACAATCGCAGCTACACAGTCGTTAGGCTGCGAAATGCGGGACAAGTTTAAAGTCAATCTGTTTATTGCTTTACCCGCTTCAATCATCACTATTGTTTTGCTGTTTTATTTGGGATTAAATACCGAGATAAGTTCAGTTGCTATCCAAAAGGAAAACTACGAATTGATTGCCATTCTGCCTTACATTCTTGTGATTGTCCTCGCAGTCACTGGTGTAAACGTCTTCACTACATTGCTGATTGGAATTTTAGTTGCTGGAGTTATAGGCTTTGCAGGAAACGATTTTACTCTTTTGGGCTTTACACAAAAAATCTACGAAGGTTTTCTCAGCATGACAGACATTTTTCTCTTGTCAATGCTAACAGGAGGTCTTGCGGCTTTGGTCGAAAAAGCGGGCGGTATCGATTACGTATTACGAAAAATCAAATCTAAGATTAAAAGCAAGAAATCAGCCCAAATGGGAATCGGAGCTTTAGTTAGCATTACCAATTTAGCCATAGCAAACAACACCGTTTCCATAGTCATTACAGGAGCTGTTGCTAAAGAAATTAATGACGAATATAAATTAAGTCCAAAAAAGACTGCCGCAATCCTAGATATTTTCTGTTGTATTGTCCAAGGAATCCTTCCCTATGGAGCACAAGTCTTGCTTATTTTAAACTTTGCAAAAGGAAAATTAAATGTAATCGAACTAATTTCAAATGCATGGTACATTTACATTTTACTGCTATTTACGATAATCGCAATTTATAGCACTGCTTGGGATAAAAGGATTAATAAATTCCTGAAAGTTTAAAGAGATACCTTACGTCATTGCAATTGAATTCTTATATTTGTCAACCTAACAAGAGCAAACTAAATTAAAATAGAATGAAATTATTAGAAGGAAAAACAGCGATTATTACAGGCGCTAGCCGAGGAATTGGTAGAGGAATTGCCGAAGTTTTTGCAAAACACGGAGCAAACGTAGCATTTACATACAGTTCATCTGCAGAAGCTGCAAAAGTTCTTGAAGACGAATTGATTGCACTTGGCGTGAAAGCAAAAGGCTACCAGTCAAATGCTGCTGATTTCAACGAAGCGCAAAAATTAGTTGACGATGTTATCGCAACTTTTGGAAACATCGATATCTTGATCAACAATGCCGGAATTACAAAAGACAACCTTTTGATGCGTATTTCTGAAGAAGATTTCGACAAAGTAATCGAAGTAAACCTGAAATCTGTTTTCAACATGACGAAAGCAGTTCAAAAAACAATGCTAAAAAACCGTGCTGGTTCCATCATAAACATGAGTTCTGTTGTTGGAGTAAAAGGAAATGCTGGACAAACTAACTATGCAGCATCAAAAGCTGGAGTTATCGGATTTACGAAATCTGTAGCTTTAGAATTGGGTTCCAGAAATATCCGTTGCAATGCTATCGCACCAGGATTTATTGAAACAGAAATGACTGGAAAACTGAATGAAGATGTTGTTCAAGGATGGAGAGATGCTATTCCGTTGAAACGTGGCGGAACAACTGAAGACGTTGCAAATGCTTGCCTTTTCTTAGCTTCAGACATGAGTGCTTATGTGACAGGACAAGTGATGAACGTTGACGGAGGAATGCTGACATAGTCAATTATAAATTTTAAATTAGGAATTACGAATTTTGATATGCGTAATTCCTAATTTTTTTAAGAGATGTCTCCTCGTTAATTTCAAAATAAAGCATCTCAATTTTTTCTAAACCTTGTAATCTAAAAAATGACAACAAATACAATCCTATTAATCTTACTTTCAGTACTAATAGCAGGAGGTCTGTCGTTTTTTCAATACTATTTCAGGGCCAAAAACAAATCAAGGACAAATCTGTTGTTGGCTTTTTTGCGCTTCTTTTCCATCTTCGGAATTTTATTACTTCTGATAAATCCAAAAATTACAACCAATACTTTTGAGATAGCAAAAACACCTTTGCCAATTGTTGTCGATAATTCAAGTTCTATTGCAGAGCTGAAAGCTAACGAAACTGCCTTGGAAGTTTATAAAAAGCTAATTTCAAGTAAGGAGCTACAAGATAAATTCGAAGTCCAGTCGTATCAATTTTCTAACGAATTTGAGCTTTCAGATAATTTCAGTTTTAAAGGAACGCAGACCAATCTGGATGAAGTTGCAAAGAATCTCAAAAGCATCAACAAAAACACTGCTTTTCCAGCCATAATCTTAACAGACGGAAACCAAACCTCGGGTAACGATTATGTTTATAGCTTCAATCCTAACAACAAAGTATTCCCAGTAATTCTTGGAGATACGACTACTTTTTTAGATTTAAAAATCAATCAGCTGAATGTCAATAAATATGCATTCCATAAAAATAAATTCCCAGTAGAAGTATTTCTTCAATATTCTGGAAACAAAAATATTACTGCTGATTTTAGTATATCTCAAGGAAATTCTGTTTTGAGCAAGCAGAGCGTTTCTTTTTCTTCTTCTAAAAAAGCAACCGTGCTCAATCTTTTACTTCCGGCCGACAAAGTAGGAGTACAAGTTTTTAAAGCTTCTCTGACATCTAAAGAAGCTGAAAAAAATACGTATAATAATATCAAAAATTTTGCAGTTGAAGTCATTGATCAAAAATCAGAAGTTGCAATCGTTTCCACAATTAATCACCCAGATATTGGTGCGTTAAAAAGAGCCATAGAAACTAATCTTCAACGTAAAGTAACTATAGTCAATCCGAATAAAATCAATTCATTACAAGATTATAATGTTTTGATTTTATACCAGCCTACTGGAGAATTTAAATCTGTTTTTGAAGCCAATAAAACAGCCAATCTGAATACTTGGATTGTTACCGGAACCAATACCGATTTTAATTTTTTAAATCAGCAACAAGATATAATACAGTTCAAGATGAGTAATCAAAAAGAAGATTATTTATCAGATTTTAGTTCTCAGTTTAATCTATTTGCGATTGATAATATCGGTTTTGAAAATCTTCCTCCGCTGCAAAATGCTTTCGGTAATCTAACGGTAAAAGGAAATATAGATGTATTGCTTTCTTCGCGAATCCGAAATGTCAATACCAATATGCCTTTGCTGGCTTATTCTGAAAATCAAGGAAAGAGAAATGCTTTTCTTCTTGGAGAAAATATCTGGAAATGGAGACTGCAAAGCCATATTTACAACCAATCGTATGAAAAGTTTGATGTGTTTATCGACAAGACGATTCAATTTTTAGCATCTAGCAATGCGAGGAAATCACTTGTTGTCAACCACGAAAGCTTTTATAACTCCGGTGAAGCAATTGAGATTACCGCACAATATTTCAACAAAAACTATGAGTTTGATGAAAACGCAAGACTGACGATTTCGCTTACGAATAAAAAAACAAAACAGACGAAGAATTACGACCTACTTAAAAGCAATAATTCCTATAAAGTCAATCTCGACGGGCTATCAGCAGGAGAGTATAGCTTTAAAGTTGTAGAAGCCAAGTCGAAAAATACTTATAATGGCTTCTTTGAAGTTCTTGATTTTGATATTGAGAAGCAATTCGTAAATCCTGACTTGGGCAAGCTGACACAATTAGCTTCGCAGACACAGGGCAAAGTGTTTCATCCCAATCAAATTGATGAGCTCATAAAATCGCTAGTCCAAAACGAAGACTACAAAGCTGTGCAAAAAGCAATTGTCAAGAAAACGCCTTTAGTGGATTGGATATGGCTATTGATTTTTATAGCAATTACTTTAGCTACTGAATGGTTTATCAGGAAATACCACGGACTACTGTAATAATTTACTCTTTAATTATTACAAAATCTTCTCAATTTCATATGTTTTTTTGGCTGAAATGACTAAATTTATGCTTCAACCAAATAAAAACAAATTATGAAAACTAAGTTTTTAACTGTAATCTGTGCTATAATTTTAGTGGGATTACAATCTTGTAGCTGTAAAAAAGGAGCGGAAGCTGTTGCCGAACTTTCTACTGGTGGCTGGGAATTGGAACAAATGCACGGAGAATCAATTGATCCTGGAGAATTCGCTAAAATTCCGGCACTCAACTTTGATAAGGCAGAAAGCCGTATCTCTGGAAATTCAGGATGTAATTCTATGTCAGGAAGCTATACTATTAATGAAGATAAAATTACTTTTGGACCTATTGCACAGACAAAAATGGCTTGTCAAGGAGCTGGAGAAGGTAAGTTTATGACATTGTTCAATTCTGTACAAAAGTTTAAATTGCAAGGAGATAAGCTTAATTTATATGACGGGAACGGTAGTAAAGTACTTTGTTTCAAGAAAAAATAGTTAGATGAAAAAACAGTTTATAATCGCATTAACTGCTTTGTGTTTTCTATGTATCAACTGCAAGCCGAAATCAGCTGAAAAAGAGGTTTCTAGTATAGATTCTCTTTCCACAGTGAAGGATACGGCAGTTTCGATTAAAAAAGCAGGCGGTATTTTTTTCAAAGCGACAGGAACGGAACCTTTCTGGGGAATCGAAATTTCAGATGATTCTATTCGTTTTACGACTCCGGAAACGGAAAAGAATTTTACGTTAGCTTACGGCAAGCCTAATAAGGCGATGGATGCTAATGTTATTTCTTATGAAGCAAAATCCGACAGTATTCATTTAAAATTCACGATCCAGCAGGGCGCTTGTTCTGATGGCATGTCTGATAATCAATATGCTTACAAAGTAAAAGCGTCTTTAAAAAGAGGAAGCGATAAAGATTTCAAGCTTTTAGAAGGCTGCGGCAATTATGTTGTTGATCAAAAATTGCAGGGCACTTGGGTTTTAGAAGAATTAGAAGGCAAAACAATTGATGCTAAAGATTTTGAGAAAGAACTTCCCAATGTAGATATAAATACAAGCGAGGCCAAATTTACAGGCTTTGCTGGCTGTAATAGGATGGGAGGGAAGTTGTTTTATGAAAGAGAAATATTGCGCTTTTCTGATATTTTTACAACTGAAATGATGTGTCCCAACTATGATAAAGAAAAACTGCTTGTGAAAGCTTTGCAGAGCACGACACGTTACGAGATCAAAGACAACAAGCTTTATCTTTTCAATCCGGAAGGAACAAAGGCTATATTTCGAAAAAAAGAATAATATTCCATACAAACAAAAAGAGGCATTTGCCTCTTTTTTTATTCTTGCATCTCAAAAAGCTGTACTTGATTTTTCAGCCTTTCGATCAGCATATTCATCATTCTTTTGTTGAGAGAAGAGGAGTTCTTTATGTACTCGTTGTATTCGGCAATTGTGAACAATCCTATGACGATTCCTTTTAGCGAATTCCTGAACTTGATATCTTTTTGGATCGAGTTTTCGATATAGGCTAATTTCTTTTCGACAGAATAGGCATAAAAATCATTTTTGTACTTTGATATGTAATTTCTAAAAACGTCTATGAAAAGATCATTCTGCAGTTTTAAGATGGGGCGTAAGACCTGGTTTTGAAAAATTTCATCTGATGAAGACTGACTTGTGACTGTTCCTAAAGTTTCACCTCTGAATTCAGAAATGAAAGCGTCTCTATTTTCCATGGTTTTTCTTTTAAAGATAAAAAAAAACCGCCGTATTGCTACAGCGGTTTTAAAATATTTATGAAGAAATTATTTTACTCTAAAAGTAACTCTTCTTACGATTTGACGTGCTTCTTTAGAATTTTTATTCACAGAAGCATCTTCACCATTTCCGATAACAGTTAATCTTGAAGCATCAATTCCTGAGTTGGTAACAATTGCTTTTACAGCATCAGCTCTTCTTTGAGAAAGTTCTTTGTTGTAGTCTGAATTACCAATTTCGTCAGCATATCCAACAATCTCAGCGTTAGCCGATGGATTTGCTTTCAAATACTTCACTAAGAAATCAACACCTGAAAGAGAAGAATTTGTTGGTTTTGCAGAATTAAAGTCAAAATACACGTTTACATAACCGCCATTGATTAGTTCTTCAATTGTGCTATTAGATGCTGTTGCTTTACCATTTTGTCCGTAAGTCTTGTCTAAATAGCTTTCTAGCTCATCTGGAACACCATTTTGGTTTCTATCAATTGACTGGCCTTTTGTATTTACAGCAACACCAGCAATAGAATTAGGCTCAAGATCATACATGTCTGGCACGCCATCTTTATCAGAATCAGCTAATCCAGTTTCGATCATTCCAACTCTGTCTTCAAGTGCTTTCAGCTCATCGCTTTTATCTTCAGAATACCAATCAGCATGCTTCTCGTTTTTACCTAGATAGAAAGTGAAACCTACAGAAGCATTGAGCAATGTCCCGTCAAAAGCTCCAGTAGTTGTATTTCCTTGGCCATCAAAATTATAGTTTTGCTTTCCATTAACGATTCCCGTAAGGTCACCTGTCAATACGATACTGTTACTTAATTTAATTTGTCCAGTAAGACCCAAGATACCATGTCCCATGTAGTCTTCGCCATCAAAACCATCTTTAGAAGTCAGCTGAGATGCACCAAATCCACCATGCGCCAATAAGCCGAAAGTATCTGTCCAGTCTTCAAAATTTAGGACCCTTCCTAAATTGACAACTCCTTGCAAGCTGGTTCTTAGGTAAGTGCTTTCAAATGGAGCGCTGTCATCATGCTCTTGGAATTTATCATACCCGAAATCCAGTTTCAAACCAAATTTTGGATTAAACATATACCTTACGCCTAAATCAGCATGGAAAAGGTTTAATGTTGATGTATAATAACCATCGGTCATTGTTCTAGTTGGCTTATTCACCCCTCCGTTTACCTCAATAGACCATTTGTTGTAGTCATCTGCTGGTGCTTTTTCCACAACGGCTGCGGATTCTTGTGCATTCGCCGAAGCAAAAGCCAGCAATAAAAACGATAGTAATGGTAAATTCTTTTTCATAATTCTTAATGGATTTTATTTAAGTTTTAATTTAAATTGTTCTTTACAACTTTAAAATTATGAGGCAAAGATAGACCATAAGATTTTAACATTTCCGGCTTTTTGTTATATAATTCCCATATTTATATTTTTTTTAATAATTCCATAACTTTTTTTTATGACGGTTATAAATCTCTTTTGAAGCGCTGATATTCTTGTATTTCCCAGAAAAACACTATGTATTTCAGGTAGTTATAAATCAAATAAAATTAGCAGTTAAGTTTGAGTTTTGGCTTTTTTGTAGTAGGAAACATAAAATTGAAAAAGAACCATTAAGAGGGAATTTCTAAGAAAAAAATTAACATTTATTAAGAATTACAAGTGTTTCTAGCTTGTTTTTGCAAGATTATCTTGAGATTTTAGGCTAAATGATTGGCAAGAATTGTCTTCGGATGACAGAGAAATCGTTAATTTTGCCTTACAAATTAAGACTATGAGATTTCATACAAGAAAATGGGTCAAACCAGAAGATTTAAATCCTAACCAAACGCTATTTGGAGGAAAACTTTTATCGTGGATCGACGAAGAAGCCGCTTTATATTCCATAATTCAATTAGAAAACGAACGTGTTGTTACCAAACACATGTCCGAAATTAACTTTATAAGTTCGGCCAAGCAAGGAGATATTGTTGAAATTGGTATCGATGTGGTAAAGTTTGGAAAGACTTCTATAACGTTGAAATGCGAAGTGCGAAATATCATGACCAAAGAAACCATCATTACTGTTAACTCTATAACAATGGTAAATCTGGATAGCTTTGGACGTCCTTCTATGCATGGAAAAACTTCCATTGAATTTATCCGCGACCGGATGAAGAAATAATTTTCTTATTCCGAAAAAACTCCTTTTTCTGAAGGAAGCTCATATATTTCTAGATCAAAATAAGGCACAGCTGCTATGATATGGTCAAAAATATCGGCCATAATATATTCGTAGTTGATCCATCTCTTGTCATTTGAGAAGGCATAAATCTCAATAGGAATACCCTTTTCTGTCGGCTGTAGGTGGCGGCACATCATGGTCATGTCTTTATTTATTCCAGGATGGTTTGACAGATATTGGTTGATATACTTTCTGAACAATCCTAAATTAGTCATGTTTCTGCCATTGATTGTCAGGCTTTTATCGATGTTGTTATTTGTATTGTACTTTTCGATATCCTGTTGCCGGTGTTCGATATAAGACGAAACAAGCTGTATTTTTTTCAAGCCTTCTAGCTCGTCATTATGTAAAAAACGAACACTATTAGCTTTAATCAAAATGTATCTTTTTATGCGCCTTCCTCCTGAATTTTGCATTCCACGCCAGTTTCGGAAAGAATCGGAAATCAAGCTGTACGTCGGAATCGTAGTTGTAGTATTATCAAAATTTCGCACTTTTACTGTAGCCAGATTTATTTCGATTACATCACCGTCGGCACCAAATTTTTCAAAAGTGACCCAGTCGCCAATCCTCACCAAATCATTTACAGAGACTTGTATGCTGGCTACAAATCCTAGAATCGTATCCTTGAAAATCAAGATAACGATAGCGGAAATGGCTCCGAAAGTTGCAAATAATTTTATAAACGAAGTTTCGAAAAGAATCATGACAATCGTCGTAATTCCGAAAATCCAAAGCACAATCATGAATACCTGGATATAGCTGTCAATCGGCTTATCGTTAAAATCAGGCAGTCTTTTTAAATAGTCTTTTACCGCATTGAGGATGCTTCTTATGATCCAGAGGACCAAAAAGACGATATAAATTTCCAATCCTTTTCTGAAGAATCCTTCCCAATAGGCAAAATCCTTCAGAATGATCGGAACGGTTACGTTTACAAAAAGAAGCGGAATCAGGTAGGCAATATATTTTGTGGTTTTATTAGTAACCAGCAAATCATCAAACTGAGTTTTTGTTCTTTCTGCTACGCTGCTAAAGATCTCAATCAATATTTTCTTGAATATATAATGTATGATGTATACAGAAATGGCAAGCAATACAAAGTTAACGGCAACATTCACGTAAGAAGATACCGTTTCGCTGTAGCCCCAGCCTTTCAGAAGCTTATATGTCCAATTAAATATTTTTTCGATCATGTCTTAATTTGTGCTTGTGCTTAAATATTTCTTTTCAACATAAAACGTACCGAAAGGAATTACAGAAGCAATAGCGATGATACCGAATTTTTTCCAGTTCCAGTTTAATTCAATCTTAAGCATGATAGATAAGATGATATAGCCGATAAATAAAAGTCCATGGGCCATTCCAATAGGGAATAAAAGCATTTTGTAAAGTTCAGGATTGCTATTTTTAACGAATAGCATATTTGCAAATAACACCAGATAGGACACTCCTTCTAGTATGGCGACGATTTTAAAAAGTTTAAGCATTGTAAAAGTTATAGAATTTATGAATTAATTAAAATTTTCTTTTTCTTGACAAGAAGGACATAACCTAATATTCCACCAATCAAAGACGCTGCAAAGATGCCTAACTTGGCCTGTAGTTCATGCTCTGGGTTATGGAAAGCCAGATTCGTAACAAAAAGCGACATCGTAAACCCGATAGAAGCAAGGAATCCTACGCCAAATAGGCTTTTGCTCGTAAGGCCATCCGGAAGGCTTGCCAGTTTCATTTTTATTAGAAGCGTAGATACACCATATACACCTATTATTTTTCCTGCTAGGAGTCCAAAGACAACACCTAATGTTACATTACTTGCTGCACTTTCAATAATTCCGCTAGAAAAAGTTACTCCGGCGTTAGCCAGTGCAAAAACAGGCATGATAATAAAACTTACAAAAGGATGCAGTCCGTGTTCCAGTCGGTGTAGTGGCGACATGGCATCTTTTGACAGTTTACGAATATCTTGGAGCACGTGCAGCTGGTCTTCTGATAAGACAGGAGAATTTGTAGGATCAAGTTCTTTGAATTGGTTCAGACGGGTTTTTATTTTTGAAATAAATAAATTTTCGTCTATTCTTGAGCCGGCAGGAATGACAAAGGCAACCAATACTGCTGCAATTGTCGCATGAACGCCAGAAAGGAGGAAAGGAAGCCAAACGCCAGCAATTCCGATAATAGCATAAAACAGAATATTTCTAATACCAAATCTACTGCAGACAAATAAAAACAAAAGGACTCCCAGTCCGATACCTAATGCGATAAAATTAATAGAAGCAGTATAAAAAAAGGCGATGACCAAAACAGCGCCAAGATCATCGACGATAGCCAAGGCGGTCAAAAATATTTTCAGAGTTGCAGGAATTCTATCGCCTAAAAGATATAAAACGCCCAAAGCAAAGGCAATATCTGTTGCCATTGGAATTCCCCAGCCATGTGCTGAATCAGTTCCAAAATTAAATAAAGTATAAATCAGGGCAGGGAAGACCATTCCTCCAATTGCTGCTACGATAGGCAGCATTGCTTTTTTAGGCTGCGACATTTCGCCTCCAATGATTTCTCTTTTTAATTCCAAGCCAACAACAAAAAAGAAAATAGCCATCAAGCCGTCGTTAACCCAATGATGGATGGTATAATTTAGATATAATTCATCATTAATTGTCAAGCCGATTTTATGTTCCCAAATATGATGATACCAGTCTTTCCATGGAGAATTTGCCAAAAAGACAGCCACGACAGCGGCCAGAAAAAGAATAATCCCTCCTGTTGTAGATTTGCTTATAAAATTATTTAGAGGGTTGATAATCCATTTCTCTGCTGGGGTTGCTTTTAGCTGATCATCCATCGAGTCTTTTTTGAGATTTGTCAAATTTAAGCAATATTGATGAGGATTAAAAACTTGAGCGTGACGATCTAATAATTTTAATATAGTCTCTTAAATTATTGCATAATACTATCTTTGTAAAAAGAGAATTCTAAAATGAGCAAGAGAGATCTAAAAAAATATCTTAAAGAATTAGATAAAGAACAGCTGGAAGAACAGCTGTTGGAGCTATATGAGAAATTCTCTGACGTAAAAGTATATTACGATTTTGTATTTAATCCTAAAGAAGAAAAATTACTCCAGGAAGCCAAGCTCAAGATTTCAAACGAATATTTCCCTTTAAAAGGCAAGCGCCCGAAATTGAGACGTTCTGTAGCCCAAAAATACATCAAGCATTTTTTGAGTTTGGGTGTAGATCCTTTTGTCGTGGCCGATCTGATGCTTTATAATATTGAAATTGCACAAAAATATTCGGCGCGACGAGAAATGCGCTATACTTCTTTTTACAAAAGCATGCTGAATTCTTTCGAGCAGGTTGTAAAGTTTAGTATTGAAAACGGAATGATTTCTGAATATAAAAACAGGATTTTTGAAATAAAAGATGTTGCTTTTAAACAAAATTGGGAAAACAAAAAAGAATTTGAAAGACCGTTGGACCTGATAGATTAGGTTTTAAAATAAAGGAAGCTGGTTATTGAATTCATGAAAACCAGCTTGGCGCTGTCCTGTCCTGAAAAGATTGACCATCAAATGAGCATGTCTCGTAGGCTCCGGAATCCGATATTTCTGTATCGTATTAGTCATGATTTCAAGGCTGTCATCAACAGACATATGGTGTCCCGGTGAAATAAAGACAGGCTTGACATTTGTTTTTGTACGCAGGGCGAATCCCAGTTTTTCTTGATTTTTAAAAATAGCACTGTAACTGAATTTTTCATCTTCTAAGATGCTGTATTCTCCATGAAGCATATTTTTCGCACAACCGATTGTCGGATGGTCAGCTAGGAGTCCGAAGTGAGACGCAATTCCCATTCTTCTAGGATGTGTGATTCCTTGTCCGTCTAAAATCAGCAGGTCTGGTTTTATCGGAATTTGTTCCCAAGCTTTGATTAACGTCGGAACTTCCCTAAAAGCCAAATATTCAGCCTTATATTCAAAATTAGAATTTCCTTCTGCTAAAGAATAGGATAGTGGTATCATGTCAGGATAACTTAAAATCACAATTCCCGCAAATAATCTAGAACTGCCGACATCATGCGAAATATCAGCACCGGCAACGGTTCTGATGTTTTTGTTACGCGTATTTAAAGAAATATCCTCCTTCATCTTATTTTGAAGAAGGGTTGCCATTTCAATAGTAAAATCGTCGTAATTCAGCATGGAAAATTGTATTATGGATGAGATGATGCGCTTGTTTCTCAAAATTAGAGTATTTAAAATCGAACAGCGTTATATCTTTTGCTAATATTTATATAAAGTTTTTCAAATTAAACCGCTAAAACCTCGATTTAACCCTTTTTAGTACGTACTTTTGCAAATTATTCAAAACCGCAATGTCCCAAAAGAACCTAGAATTAGAGATCGAAGAAAAAAAAGAACTTTATGCCTATCAGCAAGGGGATATTGATGCCATTTTTGAACGAATCAATAATGCTCCTCACAACCATCATCTGCTTTATCAGCTTCCGACAGGAGGAGGAAAGACCGTAATATTTTCTGAAATCGTAAGAAGATATCTTTCTTATAATGATAAAAAAGTATTGGTTCTGACGCATAGAATTGAGCTTTGCAAGCAAACTTCTAAAATGCTTAAAGGCTTTAACGTCAAGAATAAGATTATCAACAGCAAGATTAAGGAACTGCCTGATCAGGACGAATATTCTTGTTTTGTAGCCATGGTTGAAACGCTCAAAAATAGGCTGAATGACGAGAAGCTTCAGATTGAAAACATAGGACTTGTGATTATTGACGAAGCGCATTACAATTCTTTCAGAAAATTGCTTTCGTCTTTCAAAAATTCATTCATACTCGGCGTTACAGCTACGCCCTTAAGCTCGAACATTAAGCTTCCGATGAATGAAAATTATGATGAATTGATAGTGGGCGACCCGATCAACAAATTAATAGAAAACGGTTTTTTAGCCAAAGCAATAACCTATAGCTATGATGTCGGACTGACTTCGCTTAAGGTGGGAATCAATGGCGATTATACCGTTAAATCTTCAGATGATTTATATACAAATATGGCCATGCAGGAAAAACTTTTGCATGCCTATACTGAAAAGTCACTCGGAAAAAAAACCTTGATTTTTAATAACGGAATCAATACATCCTTATACGTTTTCGAAACTTTTAAAGAAGCCGGATATCCTATAAAACATTTAGATAATACTACTTCTAACGAAGAACGAAAAGATATTTTGACTTGGTTCAAACATACGCCAGACGCCATTCTGACATCCGTAGGAATTTTAACTACAGGATTTGACGAACCAACGGTAGAAAGTATCATTTTGAATAGAGCAACCAAATCGCTTACGCTGTATTTTCAGATGATTGGGCGCGGCTCAAGAAAATTGCCGCATAAAGACAATTTTACGGTGATTGATTTAGGAAACAATGCCGCACGATTTGGGTTATGGAGCGAACCCATAGATTGGCAGCACATTTTCAAATCGCCTGAATTTTATCTCGAAAATCTCCGAAATGATGCTGAAATCGAGATGCATTTCAAATACCAGATGCCGCCAGATGTCCGAGCAAAATTTAGTAAAACGGCTGTTGTTGAATTCGATGTAGAAGAAGAACACAGGCTTGCCATTTCGCAAAACCTTCGTTCTAAAGTAGTTTTAGACAAATCGTTAGACCAGCATGCTTCTATGTGCGTTGATAATACGGAAACTTTAAACGAAGCAAAAAATCTTTCTAAATTACTTCAGGAAGATGTTGAATGTCGTATCCGCTACTACACCAACTGCTTGAGCAAGAGCAGTAAAAACTACCGCGAATGGCTTGTAGAAGATTACAAGACCAAACTGCTTTTATTGATCGGTAAAAAATACCGTGAAAAAATCATGAACGAAGACTAACAAATTATCTGCCTTTCAAAATATAAAATTATGGCTAGCACATTTTCAGACTTTGGCTTTTCAGCCGCTATTACCAAAGGAATACAAAAATTAGGATTTTCTATCCCGACGGAAATCCAGCAAAAAGCAATTCCAGTTTTACTAGATACAACAGAAGATTTTGTTGGTCTTGCCAAGACAGGAACAGGAAAAACAGCCGCTTTCGGATTGCCTTTGCTTCAATTGATTGATACAAAAACTACAAGCATACAAGCTATAATTCTAGTGCCTACGAGAGAATTAGGGCATCAGATTTTTGATAATTTAACTGCTTTTGCCCAGTTTCTACCTGAAGTTTCAATTGCTTCAGTTTGTGGAGGAATCCCTATCAAACCTCAAATCGAACGTCTTTCTCAAGGAGCCCACATCGTTGTAGCTACGCCTGGAAGATTGATTGATTTGATAAAAAGACAAGCTGCCGATATTAGAAACTGTAAGTTTTTAATTTTAGACGAAGCTGACGAAATGATGGCTGCCCTGAAAGAAGGCTTGGATGAAATTGTGCACGAACTTCCAAAAAATAGAAGAACCTGGCTATTTTCAGCTACGATGCCTGGCCCAATGAAACAATTGGTACAGCAATATATGTCCAAAAATATTGTCCAAGTGAGTGCCGATATGACCACTTCCGGAAATCAAGGAATCGACCATCATTACATTGTCGTGGAACCGGAAGAAAAATTAGACGTTCTTATGCACTTCTTAAATTCGAAGGAAGGACAGCGCGGTATTATTTTCTGCAAGACAAAAGCGGCAGTAAACAAACTGGCTAAAAATTTAGCAATCAATCGTTTTTCTTCGGGAGCGTTACACGGAAGCCTGACGCAGCCGATACGCGATCGCATTATGGAACAGTTCCGAGAAGGGCATATTTCAATACTGGTCGCTACTGATTTAGCAGCAAGGGGAATTGATGTGAAAGAAATTGCTTATGTCATAAATTACCATCTTCCTGATACGTATGAGACCTATGTGCATAGAAGCGGAAGAACGGCAAGGGCAGGAGCCAAGGGACTTTCATTGACAGTTTTGCAACCCGAAGAAGTTGCCGAAATGGCTGATTTTGAAAAAGAATTAGGAATTAAATTCAGTGAGTTCAAAAAACCTTCGGCCGAAAGTCTTGAAGAAAATACAGCTTTTTTATGGGCGAAACAGATTTTCAAGACCAAACCAAACCATGAGGTTTCAAAAGAATTTAAAGATAAGATCAAGACTGTTTTTCATCACTTGACTAAAGACGAGCTGATCGAAAAATTATTGGCCCACCAGCTTTTACAGACTAAAAATCCGGCTGCTACAAAAACAGATGAGCCAAAGAAAAAGTTCAAAAAGAAATAATCTAAGATAACAAGAAAGCTTTCAAATCTTCGTAGCTGCTGACTTTTAAGCTTTTTTTCTCTTTATCCAAAACGTTTTTAATTTGCTCGGGAATTGGAATCGTAAGCGAAAGTATTTCTTCTACAGTATCTGAAAATTTTATAGGATGGGCTGTTTCTAAAAAGACTCCAATAGCATCCGGTTTATTCTCCTGCTCTTTTTTTAATCCCAAATAACCAATGGCTCCGTGCGGTTCAGTAATGTATTTTGAGGTCTTGTGCAGGCTTGCGATGGCTGTTTTAGTTTCTTCATCTGTAAAGCTGTAAGAGGAGAAGTCCTTTTCAAAATTATACAGATTATTTCCATACAGCTCCTGGATTCGTATAAAATTACTTGGATTTCCGACATCCATTGCATTTGAAATTGTCGCTTTTGAAGGTTTTGGAATGTATTTACCCGTTTTTAAAAATTCCGGAACCGTGTCGTTTACGTTAGTTGAAGCCACAAAATGATGAATTGGCAATCCTAATCTCTTGGCTAGGATTCCGGCACATATATTTCCGAAATTGCCACTCGGACACGAAATTACCAGCGGCTTATTGTATTTTTTTAATTCCTTGTAAGTAAAAAAGAAATAAAACATCTGCGGAAGCCATCTTGCGATATTGATAGAATTAGCCGAAGTCAGGTTTTTAGACTTTAAATCGATATCAAGGAAAGCTCTTTTTACCATGTCTTGGCAGTCGTCAAAAACGCCGTCAACTTCTAATGCTTTGATATTCTGACCTAAAGTTGTCAGTTGTTTTTCTTGAATATCGCTGACTTTTCCGCTTGGATATAGTATTACCACTTCAACACTTTCTACGCCCAGAAAGCCACTCGCTACCGCTCCACCCGTATCGCCTGAAGTGGCGACTAAAACCGTATTCTTTTGATTTTTATCACGATTAAAATAAGCCAAACATCTTGACATAAATCGGGCACCCACATCTTTGAAAGCCATCGTCGGACCGTGAAAAAGTTCTAAAGAATAGCTATTTTCATCCACTTGAATTAAAGGAAAATCAAAAGACAATGTTTCCTCGATTATTCTCTTTAATTCATTTTTTGGAATGTCTTTTCCGACAAATTGCTTGATGGCTTCAAAGGCGATTTCTTGATTGGAAAGTTTTTCGATCGAATCAAAAAAATATTGAGACAGCGGTATAATTTTTTCTGGAAAATACAATCCTTTATCGGGTGCTAGTCCTTGAATGACCGCTTCTCGAAAGCTTACTTTTAGAGCATTTTTATTGAGGCTATAATAGTTCATTTCTTTTAATTTAGAATTTTTATAATTTTTATCCCTCCAGCATTTATTTTAGAAACATGTATTTCATATTTCAAATTCATTTCGTCATACACTTTGCTCATCGCTGTGGCCACTTTTTCAGCGGTGTGCTTTCCTTTACTCAAAGCAAAAATCGACGGGCCGGAACCTGAAATACCGCCACCTAAAGCACCCGCTTCCAAAGCTTTTGTTTTTACGCTATCAAATCCAGGAATCAGCATGCTTCGTAAAGGCTCCACAATTTCATCTTGTAATGATCTTCCGATCAAATCATAATCTTCGGTGTAAAGTCCGCTGATTAGTCCTCCAAGATTGCCACACTGTATTACCGCTTGCTTTAAGGTCACATTTTGTTTTAAGACTGATCTAGCATCAGATGTTTTCAATTCAATCTGCGGATGGATTACGGTTGCATATAATTCATCAGGACTTTCAATTCGTATGATATCTAAAGGATTGTAGCTTCGAATCAGGACAAAGCCGCCGAGAAGGGCGGGAGCGACATTATCTGCATGAGCACTTCCGCTTGCTAATTTTTCGCCTTCCATTGCAAAAGGAACTAAATCTTTGGGACTAAAAGGCTTTCCTAATAATTCATTAATACCAAAAACAATACCTGAGGCACTGGCGGCACTGCTTCCGATTCCGCTGCCGGCTTTTATATTTTTGTAAATTTCAATCTCAAATCCGAAATCTAAGTCCAATCCCGAAACCATTGCCATGGCAGCGACTCCGGCTACGTTTTTCTCTGTTTCTAAAGGCAGGTCAGCTCCAATAATTTTAGTAATTCTGATTCCTTTTTCAACAGTTTTCAGAACAATCATCTCATCTCCGATAGTATCCAAGCACAGGCCCAATACATCAAAACCGCAAGAAAGATTAGCAATTGTAGCAGGGCAAAAAAGTCTAATTTCTTTCATACGATTAATTATTTCCGATTCTGATTACATCTGCAAAAATTCCCGAAGCCGTTACCGCAGCACCAGCGCCAGCACCTTTTATGAGCAAAGGCTGGTCTACATAACGATCGGTGTAAAATAAGACGATATTGTCTTTTCCTTCCAGATTATAAAAAGGATGGTCTTTCGGAATAAATTGCAGGCTTACATTTGCTTTTCCGCTTTCAAATTCAGCAACATATTTCAGTCGGCAATCTTTTACTTTTGCTTCCTGAAGAATATCTTCAAAGTGAGAACTGTATGTTTTCAATGACTCAAAAAAATCATCCACTGAAACTGTTTCTAGGCATTCTTTAGGCAAGAAAGACTTGTTTTCAATTGCGTCAATTTCCATCTCGTAATTGCTTTCACGAATCAGTATCAAGATCTTTCGCATGACATCAACGCCGCTCAAATCAATTTTAGGATCGGGTTCAGTATAGCCTTCAGCCTGTGCTTGTTTTACAACATCATAGAACGAGTTTTCTTCGCTGAAATTATTAAAAATAAAGTTTAAGCTGCCTGATAAAACAGCTTGGATTTTATTGACTTTATCTCCCGAAGCTACTAGATTTTTTAGTGTGTCAATAATTGGCAATCCCGCACCAACATTGGTTTCAAATAAAAAAGGAGCGTTAAATTTCCGTGACAGTTTCTTTAGATTTTTATAATTCTCAAACGCAGAAGAACAAGCTATTTTATTGCAGGTAACAACCGAAATATTTTGTTTTAAATATTGATCATACGTCTGCGATATTGCTTCATTCGCCGTAACATCAACAAAAACACTGTTGCGTAAATTCAATGATTTGACTCTGGCAATGAAAGCTTTTTTGTCGGCAGTTTCTCCTGAATCTAGAATCATTTTCCAATCTTTTAAAGCAATTCCTTCTTCATCAAAATACATTTTTCTTGAATTAGAAAGTGCTATAACACGTGGATTTAGCTGCAAATTTTCTTTTAAATATTTTTGCTGCTGATGAATTTGATCAATGAACTTTTCTCCGACATTCCCAACTCCCATGACAAAGAGATTGAGCTGTTTTATATCGTCTTCAAAGAACTTTTCATGAAGAGAATTCAGCGCCTTCTTGACGTCTTTTTGAGCGATCACGGCAGAAATATTTCTTTCGGAAGCACCTTGTGCTATAGCACGAATATTCACGTTGTTTTTTCCTAGGGTGCTGAACATCTTGCCGCTCAATCCTTGATGGTTTTTCATGTTTTCTCCAACAACAGCAATAATAGACAGGTTGTTTTCAACAAGGCAAGGATCAATTTTCTTTTGAGAAATTTCAAATTCAAAAGCTGTATCAATAGCAATTTTGGCATTTTCTGCATCAGCATCTTGGATTCCGAAACAGATGGAATGCTCAGAAGAAGCTTGCGTAATAAAAATTACGCTGATATTTTCTTTTGAAAGCACTTCAAATAATCGTTTGGAATAGCCAGCAACGCCTATAATTCCAGAACCTTCTACTGTCAAAAGCGAAATATTGCCAATATTGCTGATTCCTTTAATCGGGTTTCCATTGCCAGCATTGGCTTCAGAAGAAATATAAGTTCCGTCAAGCACAGGTTCGAAAGTATTTTTGATACGTATCGGTATGTTTTTATTCAGCACGGGCTGGATGGTTGGCGGATAGAGCACTTTTGCCCCAAAATGAGATAATTCCATGGCTTCCTGATAGCTTATCTTTCCGATAGATTGGGCTTGGCTCACAATGTGCGGATTAGCTGTAAACATTCCGTTTACGTCGGTCCATATCTCTAGAATTGAAGCATCAATAGCCCCAGCTATAATAGCGGCTGTATAATCGGAACCTCCGCGACCTAGCGTCGTTACATGTCCGTCATTAGAAGTAGCAATAAATCCTGGTAGAATTACAATTTCAGATTTAGTTTCTTTGAAGAAATCAGCTATTAGAGCATTAGTTGAGGAAAAATCGACAGTAGCTTTTCCAAAATGCCTATTCGTAATAATCAGTTCTCGACTGTCTTTGAACATAGCATTTTTGTTTTTTTGCTTTACAGCTTCGGAAATAATATAGGACGATAGCAATTCTCCAAAGCTTAAGATGGCATCAGAAGAACGATTCGATACTTCTCCAAGCAAGAAGCAACCGTCTAGCAAGGTTTCTAGGTGATTGAGCATTCGTTTGACTTGGCTTAAGATCGCACTTTGATCGTTAATTAAAATCAGTTCTTTTATCGCTAGAATATGCCTGTCTTCGATCGTTTTTAAAATTTCTTTATATTGAATATCTTTTGAAGCGGCGAGAAGTGAGGCTTCTAATAACAAATCGGTTACTTTGCCAAAGGCAGAAACGACAACGGCTAAAGGTTCTTTTTCGTTTTCTAAAATAGTAATGACTTTTTGTATGTTTTCGGCATTATTTACGGATGAACCTCCGAATTTTAATACTTTCATCTTGATGTATGTTGAGAATGAATAAATAGTTGAGTCTTTATTTTGAAAAAAATAAAAACAGGTCGCGATAGTATGTAGATAGAAAACCCCTAAGGGGTTGTTGTAGTTGTAGCAACAGTCGTTACTGCCGAAGAAGAGGCAGTAAATTGTGAAGTGATTGTGTTGCTGTTAACTATCATTATAAGAATTTATTCAAAACAAATATAATACTTTGATTTATTACTTTTAAATTAACATATGTTTTTAGTAATATATCTGCTTTTAGCTATTTATTTTACGGTATTGCTATTTTAAATATTGAAATTAAATCATAATACTAAAATCTCCTCTCTAATTGGCCATAATCTTATCCACAATAGTTGCTTTTTTGATAGTATTTGCGGAATTTTGAGCCATCAATAATCAAATAAAATGGACAATACACATTATATAAGCGCAGAGTTACTTTCTATAGAAAATTTAGACGAGATTATCAACCATAATAAGACATTGGCCTTGTCTGAAGAAGCAAAAGTCAATATCCAGAAATGCCGCGAATATCTTGACAAAAAGATGGAATCTCATGAAGAGCCGATTTATGGAATCAATACCGGTTTCGGTTCTTTATACAACATAAAAATTTCAAACGAAAATCTTACCAAACTACAGGAAAACCTAATGAAATCTCATGCCTGCGGGACAGGAGAGGAGGTTCCAAGAGAAATCGTAAAAATGATGCTCTTACTAAAAATCCAATCATTGAGTTACGGTTATTCTGGCGTACAATTGGAAACTGTAGAACGCTTGATTGATTTTTACAACAATGATGTTTTTCCTATTGTTTACGAACTAGGCTCGCTAGGAGCTTCGGGAGATTTAGCGCCTTTGGCTCATTTGTCTCTGCCTTTGATAGGGGAAGGGGAAGTGTATTTTAATGATAAAAAGCACAATGCTATCGATGTCTTGAATCATTTTGGATGGAGTCCGATTCAGTTGAAATCGAAAGAAGGTCTGGCATTGCTAAACGGAACACAGTTTATGAATGCGTATGGCGCGCATATTTTGATCAAAGCAGCAAAGTATTCCTATCTGGCAGATTTAATAGGAACCATTTCTCTAGAAGGTTTTGATGGAAGAATCGAGCCTTTTAATGAATTGATTCATTTTATTCGTCCACACAAAGGACAAATTGTTACGGCCAAAAGAGTGGCTGATTTTCTAGAAGGAAGCGAAATCATTACTCAAAAGAAACAACATGTACAAGACCCGTATTCTTTCCGTTGTATTCCGCAAGTACATGGTGCTTCGAAAGATGCGATTGATTATGTAAAAAAAGTATTTAAGACAGAAATCAATTCGGTTACTGATAATCCGAATGTATTTATCGAAAGCGACCAGATCATTTCAGGAGGTAATTTCCACGGGCAGCCATTGGCTTTAGCTTTAGATTTCTTGTCAATTGCTTTGGCTGAATTAGGAAGCATTTCCGAAAGAAGAACCTATCAATTAATTTCTGGCTTGAGAGGTTTGCCAGCCTTTTTAGTTGATAATCCAGGCTTGAATTCAGGATTTATGATTCCGCAATATACTGCGGCCAGTATCGTAAGCCAAAACAAGCAGCTAGCGACTCCTGCAAGCATTGATAGTATTGTTTCATCAAACGGACAGGAAGATCATGTGAGCATGGGAGCCAATGGAGCTACAAAAGCATTACGAATCATGGACAATCTGGAGCGAATTTTAGCTATAGAATTGATGAATGCTTCGCAAGCCATTCACTTCAGAGAGCCTTTAAAATCAAGCGATTTTATCGAAATGTTCTTGAAAGCCTACAGAGAGGAAGTACCTTTAGTTAGTGAAGATCGTATCTTGCATTATGATATCGAAAAAACTATCGCATTTTTGAAAAGCTTCCAGATAGATGAAAGTGCTCAAAACTAAAAACATAGCATTATAAAAAAAAGTTGGCCTAAGCCAACTTTTTTGTTTTTAATCAATTCCGTTTAAGGATTTATGGTTTCTTTTTCTCTTGTAATGCGTCTGTTTCAAATTTTCATTACCAGAGATAATGCTGATGTTTCCGTCAATTTCTAAAATGGCCAGCTTTACATCTTTATAATATTCAACTCCGTGTTCGTGCATGGCTTCGGTCAATTCTTCAGAAGTAATATCTAATCGAGCTAAAGTTTTAAAATCAATCTTTCCGTTGTGGACTAATATTTCTGGTTTTTGTTGCAATAAATTATTTAATCCTTTGTAGCGGAACATCAACTTTTTCAGTATAAAATTTACTAGGAATAAAGCGCCTGCGGCTATAAGTCCGCCCCAAAGCGAAGTATCGCTTCCAACCATTGCATTTTGGACGGAGTTGCTGATGAGCAAAATCAAGATGACATCAGCTGTATTTAACTGCGATAATTCTTTTTTCCCGAAAACCCTCAAGGCGATAACCATAAAAAAATATACGGCAATGCTTCTCAGGATTATGTCAAGATAGGGATTCATTATTTCCACTTGAAGTTTTTCTCAATCGCTTTGATCATTTCTCCGGCAATATCTTTATTGGTAGCTCCTTCAATACCTTCTAATCCTGGAGAGGAATTTACTTCCAACAAAAGCGGACCTTTTGAAGAACGAATAATATCTACACCGGCAACTTTTAGGTTCATTGCCTTAGCAGCCTTGATAGCGATTCTTTTTTCTTCTGAAGTTACTTTGATGATCGAAGCAGTTCCTCCAAGATGAATATTTGCTCTAAATTCTCCTGGCAAAGCCTCTCTTTGAATGGCAGCCACTACTTTTCCGTCAATTACGAAGCAACGAATGTCTTTACCGTTAGCTTCTTTGATGAATTCTTGGACTAAAATATTTGCATTTAAGCTTTTAAAAGCATTGATAACACTTTCTGCCGCTTTTTTTGTTTCTGCCAAAACGACACCTTTTCCTTGTGTTCCTTCCAATAATTTTACGATTAGGGGAGAACCGCCAACCATTTTAATCAAATCGTCGGTATCTAAAGGCGAATTAGCAAATCCTGTGGTCGGAATATCAACACCATGATTGAGTAATAATTGCAACGAATATAACTTGTCCCGCGATTGCGTAATTGCGGAAGCGGAATTTAAACAGAAGACTTTCATCGCTTCAAATTGGCGTGTCAGAGCACAACCATAGAAAGTAATGCTTGGACGAATCCTAGGAATTACGGCATCAAAATCACTTAATATTTTTCCGCCGCGATAATGAATTTCAGGTTTTGTCGCATCTAATTTCATGTAACATTCCTTAATATTTAAGAAATGCATTTCATGACCTCGCATTTCACCGGCTTCCATGATTCTTTTGTTCGAATATAATTCTGGATTGCTAGCAAGAAGCCCTATTTTGAGGCCTGTCTTTGCTTTTTCAGAATTGTGATAGAGCTCTTTTAATGTTTCGCTGGAAGGTTGTCCCAATAAATATTTTTGTTCCGGATCGACCAAAACACGTCCGCTCATGGCTTCACGACCCAAAAGCATACGAAAACCCATGGAATCTCGGTTGGTCAAAGTCATTTCAATAGGCCATTTATTCTCTCCAAAATCTAAGGTTGTACGGATTACATAGCGCTGTTCGCGGAATCCGCTGGAGCTTTTTACAATTCGTTTGTCAACCAAAGGTGCCTCGCAATGGATAATCGTCTTCAGATTGTTCTGGATCGGGTTGATATCAAACTTTACCCAGTTTTCACCATCTTTAACAAAAGGAGCGATATTAACTGCATGAAGAGCAGAAGTTTTTGCGCCAGAATCAACGCGGGCTTTAATGGTAGGAATTCCTAGTTCTGGAAACGAGCACCATTCTTCGCTTCCAAGGATAACTTTATTTGCGGACATAGTAAATATTGATTGAAACAATAAACTAAAGTACTACTTATTTTAGAATGAAATAATAAATTTTCGTAATTATTATAAAAAGAAAAACCTACTTAATTAGTAGGTTTTTCAGCTTTTTTGACTTCAACAGTAAGTTCTTGAGAAGTGTCGTCCAAATCCATAAAGATCAGGTCGCCGCTGCTTATTTTAGAAGTGATAATCTCTTCTGCAAGCGCATCTTCAACATATTTCTGAATCGCTCTTTTCAAAGGTCTAGCTCCAAATTGTTTGTCGAAACCTTTCTCAGCAATAAATGCCTTGGCTTTGTCAGACAATTCTAGGTTATAGCCTAATTCAGCGATTCTTGCATACAATTTTTTCAATTCGATTTCGATAATCAAATCGATGTGTTCTTTTTCAAGAGCGTTGAATACGATAACGTCGTCAATTCTGTTCAAGAATTCTGGAGCGAAAGCTTTTTTCAAAGCATTTTCAATAATACTCTTAGAGTTCTCATCGGTTTGAGAAATTTTAGCGGCAGTTCCAAAACCAACGCCTTGTCCGAAATCCTTTAATTGACGCGCACCGACATTTGATGTCATGATGATGATCGTATTTTTAAAATCGATTTTGCGACCTAAACTGTCTGTTAAGAATCCATCGTCTAAAACTTGAAGCATCATGTTGAAAACATCAGGATGTGCTTTTTCGATTTCATCTAAAAGTACAACACAATAAGGCTTTCTACGCACTTTTTCTGTCAATTGACCACCTTCTTCATAACCAACGTATCCCGGAGGCGCTCCAACTAATCTAGAAATCGCGAATTTCTCCATGTATTCACTCATGTCGATACGAACCAAAGCATCTTCAGAATCAAACAATTCTTTCGCTAAGACTTTAGCTAATTGCGTTTTACCGACACCTGTCTGTCCTAAGAAAATAAAAGAACCAATCGGACGGTTAGGGTCTTTCAATCCTGCACGATTTCTTTGGATAGAACGAGCAATTTTTAACACCGCTTCTTTTTGTCCAATTACTTTATTTTCAATAAGTTCTGGTAATTTAGCTAACTTATTGCTTTCAGTCTGAGCAATTCGGTTTACAGGAATTCCAGACATCATAGAAACAACATCAGCAACATTATCTTCGGTTACTTGGATACGGTTGTTTTTAGAATCTTCCTCCCATTGTTCTTGTGCGATTGCCAAGTCTTTTTCGATACGCTTTTCATCATCGCGAAGCTTGGCAGCTTCTTCATATTTCTGCTTTTTGACAACAGTATTTTTCAATTCGCGCACTTCTTCCAACTGACGTTCTAAATCCAAAATTTGTTTTGGAACATCAATATTTGTAATGTGAACACGAGAGCCCGCTTCGTCCAACGCATCAATCGCTTTGTCCGGAAGAAAACGCTCTGACATATATCTGTCAGTCAACTTCACACAAGCTTCAATAGCTTCATCAGTATAAGTCACGTTGTGATGATCTTCGTATTTGTTTTTGATGTTGTTCAAAATCGTAATCGTTTCTGCAACCGAAGTCGGTTCTACGATAACTTTTTGGAAACGTCTTTCTAAAGCGCCATCTTTCTCGATATATTGACGGTACTCATCAAGAGTAGTCGCTCCAATACATTGGATTTCGCCTCTTGCCAAAGCCGGCTTAAACATATTAGAAGCATCAAGCGAGCCTGTAGCACCGCCAGCACCTACAATAGTATGAATCTCATCAATAAAAAGAATAATATCGTCATTCTTCTCAAGTTCGTTCATTACTGCTTTCATACGTTCTTCAAACTGACCGCGGTATTTTGTTCCGGCAACTAAGCTAGCCAGGTCAAGTGTTACGACGCGTTTGTTGAATAATATACGAGATACTTTCTTTTGGATGATTCTCAAAGCAAGTCCTTCTGCAATTGCAGATTTACCAACTCCAGGCTCTCCAATCAAAAGAGGGTTGTTCTTTTTTCTACGGCTTAAAATCTGCGAAACACGCTCGATTTCTTTCTCACGTCCAACAACAGGATCTAGTTTTCCTTCTTCTGCCATTTCGGTCAAATCACGTCCAAAATTATCAAGAACCGGGGTTTTTGATTTTTTGTTGGATTTGCTCGCCGGCGTATTGAAAGCACCTTCTTTTAAGCTGTCATCTTGTCCTGAATCATCATTATAAGATTCGTTTTTTGGCAAGTCATTCAAAAATTCTTCTTCGCTGTTTGGTGTCATATTCAAGTATTGTTCTTTAGCTACGTCATAGTCGATTTTCATCTTATTCAGCAGCTTGGTTGTGGGATCATTTTCGTTTCTCAAAATGCACAATAATAGGTGTGCTGTACTAATAGAAGGGCTCTGGAAAACTTTAGCTTCAAGATAAGTCGTCTTCAAGGCTCTTTCCGCCTGACGGGTCAAATGAAGGTTCTTTTTTTCATTACTGGCTTCAACATTAGGGTTTGCAGGGCTTAATATTTCGACTTTTCTGCGCAAATGCTCTAAATCTATTGATAAATTATTCAGTATATTTATTGCTTTACCGTTACCATCTCTTAATATCCCCAACATTAGATGCTCCGTTCCAATAAAGTCATGGCCCAAACGGAGCGCCTCTTCTTTACTGTAAGTGATTACATCTTTTACTCTTGGTGAAAAATTATCATCCATAATATAAAATATTGGTCTTGTAAATTTAGTGAATTTGTTGAGTAAATACAAAAATCATACCCTGACATAAGTACTGACAGCTAAGTGACAAAAAAATACTCAGAAATAAAAAAATATCTGAAAATTTATTTATCAACTACAAAGTAGCTTTTTTATGTTGATAAATCACTGAAATTAGTGTTAAAAAATGCGATGAAAAAGTTCTGAAATGCGTATATTGGCACGTTTTGAAACAAATTTAATTTTTTAATATAAATACTTATGTCTGAAGGAGAAAAGTTGATTCCTATTAACATTGAAGACGAAATGAAATCATCTTACATCGATTATTCGATGTCGGTAATTGTTTCCAGAGCGCTTCCTGATGTTAGAGATGGTTTGAAACCCGTACATAGAAGAGTACTTTATGGTATGTATGAATTAGGAGTTTTTTCTAATAGAGCACACAAAAAATCCGCAAGAATTGTTGGAGAAGTTTTAGGAAAATATCACCCACACGGCGATACATCGGTTTATGATGCGATGGTCCGTATGGCTCAAGAATGGAGTTTGCGCTACCTTTTAGTAGACGGCCAAGGTAACTTTGGTTCTGTAGATGGCGACAGTCCTGCAGCGATGCGTTATACGGAAGCGAGAATGCGCAAGATTGCAGAGGAAATAATGGCAGATATTGACAAAGAGACAGTTGATTTTCAATTGAACTTTGATGATACTTTGGAAGAACCAAAGGTCATGCCTACAAAAGTCCCTACTTTATTAATAAATGGTGCCTCTGGTATTGCTGTAGGTATGGCAACCAATATGGCACCGCACAACCTGACAGAAGTTGTTGATGGAACTTTAGCTTATATCGACAATAATGATATCGAGATTGACGAACTGATGAATCATATCAAAGCTCCGGATTTTCCAACTGGAGGGATTATTTATGGATATGAAGGCGTTCGTGAAGCATTCAAGACAGGAAGAGGAAGAATCGTGATGCGTGCTAAAGTCGGCTTCGAAGAAGTTGATGGAAGAGAATGTATCGTTGTGACTGAAATTCCGTACCAAGTCAATAAGGCAGACATGATCAAAAAGACAGCTGACTTGGTGAATGAAAAGAAAATTGAAGGTATTTCCAATATCCGTGACGAATCGGATAGAAACGGAATGCGTATCGTTTATATCTTAAAGCGTGATGCAGTACCGAATGTGGTATTGAATACGCTTTATAAATTCACGCAATTGCAGTCTTCTTTCAGCGTAAACAACATTGCGCTGGTGAACGGAAGGCCGCAGATGCTGAACTTGAAAGATTTGATCCATCATTTCGTAGAGCACCGCCACGAAGTTGTAGTCCGCAGAGCTCAATACGAATTACGTAAAGCAGAAGAAAGAGCGCATATCTTAGAAGGATTGATTATTGCTTCTGACAATATTGACGAAGTTATCCAATTGATCCGTTCTTCAAGCAATACAGACCAGGCTAAGGAAAAATTAATCGAAAGATTCAACCTTTCTGAAATCCAGGCGAAAGCAATTGTTGAGATGCGTTTGAGACAGCTTACCGGTCTTGAACAAGATAAATTGCGTGCAGAATACGAAGAAATCATGAAGTTGATTACGCATTTGAAAGAATTATTAGCAAGCAAAGACTTGAGAATGGCGCTTATCAAAGAAGAGTTAACGGAAATCAAAGAGAAATACGGCGATGCCCGTCGTTCTACAATTGAATACGCAGGCGGCGATGTTAGTATTGAAGATTTGATTGCCGATGAAAACGTAGTAATTACGATTTCTCACGCAGGTTATATCAAAAGAACAAACCTTTCCGAATACAAGACACAAAATAGAGGAGGAGTAGGACAAAAAGGAGTGGCAACAAGAGATCAAGATTTCTTAGAGCATCTTTTCGTAGCTACCAACCACCAATACATGATGTTCTTTACCCAAAAAGGAAAATGTTTCTGGATGAGAGTCTATGAAATTCCTGAAGGAACAAAAACATCCAAAGGAAGAGCAATCCAAAACCTTATCAACATTGAGAATGATGATAAAGTAAAAGCTTTTATCTGTACACAAGATTTGAAAAACCAAGACTACATCAATTCACATTATGTAATCATGGCTACGAAACAAGGTCAGGTGAAGAAAACTTTATTAGAACAATATTCTCGTCCAAGAGTAAACGGTATTGCCGCAATTACGATTAAAGAAGACGATGAGTTGCTAGAAGCAAAATTGACGAATGGTGAAAGCCAAATCTTGATTGCTGTGAAGTCTGGTAAGTTGGTCCGTTTCGAAGAAGGAAAAACACGTCCGATGGGAAGAAGTGCTTCTGGAGTTCGAGGAATTACATTAAGAGACGACAAAGATGAAGTTATTGGTATGGTTTCTGTAAATGATATGGAAAGCGAAATCTTGGTGGTTTCTGAAAACGGTTACGGAAAACGTTCTTCTTTAGATGACTATAGAATCACGAATAGAGGTGGTAAAGGTGTGAAAACACTAAGTATTACTGATAAGACGGGAGAACTGATTTCTATAAACAACGTTACTGATGCTGATGATTTGATGATCATTAATAAGTCTGGATTGACTATTCGTATGGAGGTTTCTGACCTGCGTGTTATGGGTAGAGCGACTCAAGGCGTTAGATTAATCAATATTAAAGGAAATGACTCTATTGCGGCAGTAACAAAAGTTATTCGTGAAGAAGAGGCTATAGAAGAAATAGTAGACGATGTAGAAGGAGACAGCGCTCTTGAAACATCTGCTGACGGAGATGTAGCCGAAGAAACAGAAAACACTGAAGAATAAACCATAACCTAAAAATTGAAAAATATGAAAAGTAAATATCTATTGCTGGCATCAGCTTTTCTAATTTCGGGCATATCCTTTGCTCAAAAAGACGAGATGAAGGCTGCAGAAAAAGCCTTGAAAAATGGAAATCCTGCCGAAGCAAAAACCTCATTAGAGAAAGCAGAAAGCCTTATTTCTAATGCTGACGAGTCTCAAAAAGCGCAATTTTATTTCCTAAAAGGAAATGCTTATCTAGGCCTTGCAGATAAAAGAGTAGACGAAGGTAACAACCTTATTCAAGCGGCAAAATCATATAATCAACTGATTGCTACAGAGCAAGCTTCTAAAAAGTCAAAATATACAAAAGAAGCTGAAGCTTCACTTGCAAAAGTGAAAAATCAGTTGGTAAATATGGCAATTGACGATAACAAGCAAAAAAGATTTAAAGAAGGAGCTGAGAAGCTATATGAAACTTATTTGCTAGACAAAAAAGATACGCTTTATCTTTATTATGCTGCGTCAAGTGCCGTAAATGGTCAAGAATATGACACTGCTCTTAAATACTATGACGAGCTGAAAAAAATAAACTACTCTGGAAAAGCAACAATCTATTCGGCTAAAAGTAAAGCTAATGGTGAATACCAAAACTTTAAGACTGCAGCTGAAAGAGACAAGATGGTAAAACTTGGAACACATGAAGCGCCAAAAACAGAAAAAGAAGCATCAAAAAGAGGGGAGATTTATAGAAATATTGCCTTAATCTACAACAACAAAGGTGATGTTGAAGCAGCTAAAAAAGCTCTTGTTGATGCTAGAGCAGCGAATCCTGATGATGTCTCTCTTACTATGACACAAGCAGATTTGTATTTGAAAAGCAATGACGTTGCTAACTATAAAAAGTTAGTAGGAGAAATTATTGAGAAAAATCCAACCGATCCAAATTTGTTTTACAATCTTGGTGTTCTTTCGGCTCAAGCTAAAGAAAATGCTGAAGCTGAAAAATATTACAAAAAAACCATTGAATTAGATCCGAATTATGTTAATGCTTATTTAAATCTTTCTGTACTCAAATTAGAAAGCGACGCTACAATTGTTGAAGAAATAAACAAATTAGGCACTTCGCAAAAAGACAATAAGAGATATGAAGTATTAAAAGCAAAAAGAGAGGAAATTTTTAAAAGCACTTTGCCTTACTTAGAAAAAGCAAATAAGCTAGATCCAAAGAATGAGGATGTTTATAAAACATTACTTAACGTATACAATTATCTTGAAATGACTTCAGAAGCTAAAGCGCTGAAAGCAGCGAAAAATAATTAATTTGAGATAGCAACAAGAATAAAAAAACCGAAGTATTAAACTTCGGTTTTTTTTATATTATTTTTTTGATGACTCTCAGTTTGTGAGTATGTCTATTGGTTTCCGCATTATAAATTCCTAGATGATCCAGCCTGTCAATCCTGACTTTGCCGCTAGCGTGGATGATATAATTATCATCCATTATGATTCCCACATGAATAATTTTCCCTTCTTCATTATCAAAAAAAGCCAAATCTCCAGGTTCGCTTTCTTCAATAAAACTTAGAGCTTCTCCTTGAGTTGCTTGTTGAGAGGCATCCCGCATAAGCTTGTATCCGTTTAATTTATAAACCATCTGCGTCAGTCCAGAACAGTCAATTCCAAAAGGTGTTTTTCCGCCCCAAAGATAGGGAGCGTTGAGATACATGAACGCCGTATTAATCAGGTTGTTTTTCGGCTTGATACCGCTGATTTTCATTCCCTCAAAATCAAGATTGCCTTTATTGATTCCGGCATTGCTGAGAAAGGAGAGTGATGCTCCAAGTGGAATCGGCATCAATAAATTATTAGGAGAATTTACATATTCAATCAAGTCAGCATTGAGGATTATAGCATCGTTGCACAACAAATTGTAGTCAGATTCAGAAATAGCCTGGAATTGTTTTTCGTCTACCCAGCCTTCATAATCATCATAATGTAGCTGAATTTTTGACCATTGCTTGTTTTTTTCCAAAATCCTAAAATGTTCGCCAAAAAGCACTTGGGATACAATTTCGCTTCTGTCGCTAGGTTCAAATCTTAAAGGTATAATGGCTAAATTACAAATTCCAAACATTAGGGTTTGCTTTAAATTAAATGATGAATTTCGGATTTTAAAGATACGAAATCATTTAAATCCAAAATCCATCATTATAGAATATAATTGTGCTTTTTTCTTAAGCTCTCTCAATCACTATAGCAGAAGCACCGCCGCCGCCATTGCAGATTGCAGCAGCACCAATCTTAGCATTATTTTGCTCCAATACATTTAGCAACGTAATGATAATTCTAACACCAGAACATCCTAGAGGATGCCCAAGGGAAACAGCCCCACCATTAACGTTTACTTTGTCGTTCTCTAATCCAAGAATTTTAGCATTTGCCAGTCCTACAACAGAAAAAGCTTCATTAAATTCGAAGAAATCTACGTCTTGGATCGTAATTCCTGCTTTGTCTAATGCTTTAGGCAATGCTTTTGCCGGTGCAGTAGTAAACCATTTTGGTTCTTGTGCTGCATCAGCGTAACTTTTAATATAAGCCAATGGCGTTAATCCTAAAGATTTCGCCTTTTCTTCACTCATCAAGACAACAGCTCCAGCACCGTCATTGATTGTAGAGGCGTTAGCGGCAGTTACAGTTCCGTCTTTTGTGAAAACAGCATTTAGGGTTGGTATTTTATCTAACTTAACATTAGTATATTCTTCATCTTTGGTTACGATGATCGGGTCACCTTTTCTTTGAGGCACAGGAACCGGAACAACTTCATTGTCAAATTTTCCTGCTTCCCAAGCTTTTGCAGAACGCTCATACGATTGGATTGCAAAATTATCTTGTTCTTCTCTTGAAATTTTATACTCAGTAGCACATAAATCGGCACAAACACCCATGGCATTATTGTCATAAGCATCTGTCAAGCCATCTTTCTGCATTCCATCAACCATTGAAGCTGGACCAAATTTGTATCCATTTCTTAAGTGAACATAATGTGGAATCAAGCTCATGTTTTCCATTCCACCAGCGACAATAATTTCTGCATCACCGCTAATAATAGCTTGAGCGCCCATCATCACCGCTTTCATTCCTGAAGCACATACTTTATTTACACTTGTAGCAATAACTGTATTAGGCAATCCTGCGAATAGTGCCGCCTGACGCGCCGGAGCTTGTCCAACGCCTGCTTGTACAACATTACCCATATAAACTTCATCAACAAGTTTTGGGTCTAGATTTATTTTGTCTAAAGCGCCTTTGATTGCAACAGCTCCAAGTTGAGGAGCACTAACAGTTGAAAGAGCTCCCATGAAACTTCCAATCGGGGTTCTGGCAGCAGATACGATTACAACTTTTTTATTCATAATTGTTTAGTTCTTTGTTTATTTTGCGAATTTAATTATTTTTTGAATAATCAGAAATGGATTTTTGAATTAAATTCAAAATTAACAAGTGAAATATTTCTTATCATTGTAAAAACATTTATCATGAGAAAAAAGACTGAAATTCCTTTAGCGGTTCTTGAAGCATTAAAACCATTTTTTGAGTTGAACGATGAAAGAATTGTATTAGCAGATCCGAAAAAATCTTTAATAAGATTTGAGGATGCAGATAAGAATTCTGGCTTTTACTTTAATATATCATCATATGCAACTTCAGGAGGTAGCTTCAATTTAACTATTGCCCAAATGCCTTCAAGCAGACAAAATCCAGAAGCTATTGGATTGAATATCAATATAAAAGATTTAGATAAAACTTTTTCAATGTGGAAGACTTTAGTTATGGCATATGATGAATATACACTATATGAAGATCCTATTTTAAAACATAATGAAGAAAAGTTTTTTCAACAATTTGATATAATTGATGAAGATGCGAACAAGGTTTCTTTTGATTTAGAACAGCAAATCTATCTTGACGAATTTCTAGACAGGGCAAATAAAGTCTTGATAGAGTTCAAAGAAGGAAAAGCGCCTGAAGAAATTACGATATTGGAAGATCTTCAAAATGATGTAATAAATATTAAAAATAGCCTTACTACCGAGACTAAAAAGAAAATAATAAAAAAGCTATCAGTATTTTTAGCTAAGGCTCAAAAATTTGGATTGCCTTTAATAAAAGAAATAATTAAAGAGCTTGTAATTGAAAGTTTTAAAAAATTATTACTAGGTTCTTAAAAAATAGTAGATAAGTAATTCGAAAAAGTTTCGATTTTCTATCAATATCTATCAAAAATATAGTAGAAAAAGAAAATACGAAAAGGCTTAAAACAAGCAGACCCCTAGAATACTAGGGGTCTGTGCTTGTGAACGCAGAAGGATTCGAACCTTCGACCGCCTGCTTAGAAGGCAGGTGCTCTATCCAGCTGAGCTATGCGTCCATTATTTCAATAACTTTCCGTTGAAAGTTTTGTCGGGGTGGCAGGATTCGAACCTGCGGCCTCCTGCTCCCAAAGCAGGCGCGATAACCGGGCTACGCTACACCCCGAAAACAAAAAAAGCGGAGAGACAGGGACTCGAACCCTGGCGACGATTGCTCGTCGACAGATTAGCAATCTGCTCCATTACCACTCTGGCACCTCTCCTGAAATTACAAAGAACTTATCCTTTTTTGCGGTTGCAAATGTAACTTATCATTCTATAAATACCAACTATTTCGTCAGTTTTTTTATCTTTTTTTTGCATAAAAAATTAAAAACATTAACAGTCAGTCATATAGAAAAACGATTTCTGGATGGCTTTTGCTACTTATTGAAACTTTTCCAGTGTTATTTTCTTAAAATGTATCGCTTCAGTATTTGTATCTTTACTCTATAGAAGCTCGATTGCTATCAAAAAAATCTAATGGACACAATTTTTATAAATAAAAAAGAAATTCTTGAACGCTATAAGTCGGTTCAGGCAGAAGCTCATAAAGGAACACAAGGGCATGCTTTGATTATTGGCGGAAGCTACGGAAAAATAGGGGCTATAGTCTTGGCATCTAAATCATGCTTGAAATCAGGATGTGGCTTGGTCACAGCTTATATTCCAAAATGCGGTTATGAAATTCTTCAGACTTCATTTCCTGAGGCAATGGTTATGACTGATAGTACTGAAAAACATATAGCAGCAATTGAATTTGACCTAGAACCGGATGCCATCGCCATCGGCATGGGAATGGGACAAGAAAAAGAAACTCAAAAGGCTTTCCTTCAGTTTTTAAAAAGCAACGAGAAACCGCTGCTTATTGATGCTGACGGAATTAATATCATCTCAAAAAATCAAGAATGGTTTGATTATATCCCAGAAAAAACAATCCTGACACCGCATTTAAAAGAGCTCCAAAGATTACTAGGCGGCTGGGAATCCGAAGATGAGAAAATAGAAAAAGCCATAGAATTTTCTCTATCTAAAAAGATAATTATTGTAGTAAAAGGGGCTCCAACAATGATTGTTGCAGGCCATACCATTTATAAAAATGCAACAGGAAACCAAGCCTTGGCAACGGCAGGGAGTGGCGATGCACTTTCCGGAATCATCACGAGCTTTTTGGCTCAAGGCTATGAAGCAGTTGACGCAGCAATTCTTGGCGTTTATATTCATGGATTGACGGCAGATATAGCTTCAAAAGTTATGGGCTATGAAGCTTTTATTGCTTCAGATATAATTGAAAATTTAGGAAAGGCTTTTCTATCTTTGAAGCCGTAACTATTTATGGAAAATGGAAAAACTATCAATACATACTGAAAAGCTGCATATTCGGAATCTTACGCAAGCAGACTTAAATGACTTTCATACGTATCGATCAAATCCTGAAGTCACCAAATACCAAGGTTTTGACGTGATGACGCTTTCAGAAGCATCAGAATTTATAGCAAGACAAGAAGACAAACTATTTGGCAAACCTGGCGAATGGGTCCAATATGCTATCGAAAACAAAGAAACGGGCAAGCTAATCGGTGATTGCGCCATAAAACTAAACGGTTCTGACGAACGAATAGCCGAAGTAGGGATGACCATTTCTCACCTTCATCAGAAAAAAGGCTATGCAAAAGAAGCGTTTTCTGGGATAATGGATTTCCTTTTTGCAGGAAAGAACATCCATAGAATCGTAGAAACCGTCGATGCTGAAAATATAGCTTCAATAAGCTTATTAGAAAGCCTCGGATTCCGTCAAGAAGGCCATTTTATTGAAAATATCTTCTTCAAAGGAAGTTGGGGAAGCGAATTCCAATACGCTTTGCTGCGCAGGGAATGGCTTGCTAGATAAAGCTATTCTTTTATGATAATGACAGTTGCTTTAAAACCTGTTGCCAGATTCCAACGATTAGCGGCTACAAGTTTTCCTTTGTCATCAAAGACATGAAACTCTGCTGTATTAGGACCGGATGTTCCTTGATTGAGGGCTTCAAAATCAATTTTATTAAAACCAGGCTTTAATGGCAAATCCAATACTTGAAATTGAGAATATAAGGTAACTGAAGAGACGACTACGACATCGTTTACAGAAATCTTTATCATATCGCCATCAGGATATTCATGGTCACGGAATTTTATATTTACCAAATCTCCGTTATTTTTAAATTCCCCAAAAAACTGGTTTCCTTTGACAGCCGATTGTGATTCACCGCCTTGCTTTTTATTAAGCTCTTTTTCATATTTCTCTCCTGGATTTCCAAACTCTTCGCCGCCTTGTCCAAAGTTGACGCCTTTTGATTCTCCAACTTTATATTTATCAGATTTAGGTAATGATTTCGGAATTGTTACACCATAATTAGGATCTACTGCAGGAACAGAAATAGTTGTATTGGTATTGGAAGACGGAATCGAAATCGACTTATTATAGTCAACCTGAGAATACATCTGGAAAGAAAAAAAGATTATAAATAGTAATGCAATAGATTTCATGGACTCTTTTTGATAGACAGTTTCTACAAAATTCATGCTAAAATTAAAAAACTTTTGAATTTTAATGACCTAATGGATAAAATAAAGGCGCAACTTATGAAATTTTAAAAGGTGAATCTAAATTTGCCTGCTGATTTTGGTTAATTTTAGCATTTGAGTTTCTTCGTATGTAGATTTAAAATCGTATTTTAGAGTGAAAAATTATTTTATCTTTTGTACTAATCAGATAAAATTCCAATAAAATTCATTCAAATCCTTTTAAATACTGCCTATGAGATTGTCCGTCGAACGTAAACCTATAAAAGTATATCCTGACTCTGGACGTGTTATCGCCCGATATTTTTTCAATGGTGAAGAGCGCGCTGTAGAGCTGATTAAAAAGATATTACAGTTAGATAACGAAACGGTTTTTGGGCTGATATCGCCTTTGTTACAAGACTTTTCAAAAAGACACAGAAATATTACCAAAAAATTGCTCAAGCATTGTGATAAGGTCAAAGCTTATATAGAAAAGGCTGGAGGAAATTATGAAAAGCTTGATGAATATACAAAACTACTGGTAGGGTCCTATTTTACTCATGAGTATTCTATTGAATCAGCCGCTTTCTTTAATCCGTCTATCGTTCCAGATCCTGACCAAAGCAATCTCGAAGAAGGACAGCTTCGGGTATTAATAAGCTTTAGGGCAGTGGGAGAGGGGCATGTGTCTTCTGTAGTATTTCGTCGCGCCATGATTGATAAATTCAGCAATATCTCTGTAATTCCGGCAGGTAATTATATTGATGAAGCCGAAAAAATCCACAATATGGTGTATAACAAAAAACTTTTCCTGAAAAAAGCACAAGAGGCCGATATTAATAATGATTTTTTGAAAGATGTAGACGAAAAGCTTGGAGAACGTTTTGATTATGAGAGCTTGAAAAAAGTCGTTATTGAAGCGAAAGAAAAAACAAAAGAAGAAAAGATAATCACGCAGTATAATATGATTCTGGCATTGTCTGACAGCTATCGAAAAATCAGCTTTTCAAAAGATACAGACATCAGCGACAGGGTCATTTTCCCAATTTCTGACTTTGAAAGTAATGGAATTGAAGATGCACGTTTTGTAAAATTTGAAAAAGAAAACGGAACAGTTATCTATTATTGCACCTATACTGCTTATGATGGGCATCATATCATGCCAAAATTGCTACAGACGTATGACTTTTATGATTTCAAGACCAGTCCGCTAAATGGATCGGGTGCAAAAAACAAAAATCTGGCGCTGTTTCCGAGGAAAATTAACGGCAAATATGCTATGCTTTCGCGCATTGACGGCTGGAATAATTACTTGATGTATTCTGATCATATTAATATCTGGGAAAATCCGATAAAAATACAAAGCCCTGAATATCCGTGGGAATTGGTACAAATAGGAAATTGCGGTTCTCCAATAGAAACTAAATACGGCTGGCTTATCATGACTCATGCTGTTGGACCAATGCGTCGTTACTGTATTGGCGCGTCATTACTAGATATCAACAATCCAGAAAAAGAAATCGGACGATTAAAAGAGCCTCTGATTATGCCAAATCCTGATGAACGAGAAGGTTATGTGCCTAATGTAGTCTATTCTTGCGGTTCTATTATACATAATAATGACCTGATAATTCCTTATGGGTTATCAGACCATAGTTCTGGATTTGCCACCGTAAATTTGGACTTGTTGCTCGAAAGGCTTGTTAGTGGAGGCTGATACATATTTCTTATGAACACAAAAAGTTTCTATGTAAAGTTATTTTTATTGATTGTTCCCATTGTCATCCTTGCTAGTATTCCTTTTATTGAAGGAAATACTAACAGTATTGGCGGCGGCGGATATGATTTAACAGATTTATTTTACGGCATATATATTTTAATTGCGATAATCGCATGGATATTTTTTATGATTATTCATTCTCTAGTTTTTAGAAAAAAGCCTGACGTTGTTACAGAAAATTCAAAACTAATAGTCACTGGTATTGTGGTATTTATCATAGCTTGCTTAATTCTTTTTAATACATGGATTAAATAATAATTTGGATATGGAAAATTATTTGATTGTTCGTACATCTAACAGCAAACGATGTTTGGTTTTTATCGATAAGATTACGCACATATGTGAAGATGAAGATGGCAAAGCGATTATATGCTTTGGAACAGAGAAAGTATATTGTTCAGAAAGTTATAGCGAGATTATGCATAAAATCGCTCTTTAAAAGTTGTATATAATTTGAACTATAATTTATATTATGTAAAATAAGAAATTACGTAAAATAGCCTACTACTTAGTTTCTAAATCAAGAATATATTCAGGCTAACTATAATCATCTATATTTGCACTGCTAAAAACTTATTATGGAATACTTATTTATACTCTTGGTCATATTTCTTTTATTCTATGTTCCAAAATATTTTAGGAAGCGCAAATAATTATTCATGCAGTCGCAATCTGTTTTTTAAATCTTGAATTTCGTCTTGAAGTTCTTGCTGTTTCTGTAGTAGATTTAAAATTGCGTCAATTCCTTCCGGATTTATATGCAACTCATAATATAATTGCCTGCAGCGATCTAAATCATGCAACTTTTCAGTATCTAAGAATTTCTCATTATTTCTATTCTCAAATTGAATGATTCCCATTTCATCAAGAATGTCAATAAATGTGGTCTCGATTTTATAATGGTTACAATAGTCTGATATGGTGATTCTTTCTATTTTCATTTTCTTCAGCTTAAAGTTTTGACAATTCGGTAAAGGCTTCTTTTTGTTTTTCCGACAGATTTGTAGGTATTTTTATGTCATACGATATAATCAAATCTCCAAAAGAACCTTCTTTCTTATAAACCGCTATTCCTTTATTCTTTAATCGAACCTTGGTTCCGTTTTGCGTTTCAGGCGGTATTTTTAATTTTACTTTGCCATCCATCGTTTCTACTGTAATCTCGCCTCCCAAAATTGCTGTAAAAATATCTAAGCTGACTGTTTTATAAAGATCATTATTAAGTCGCTTGAATTCAGCATCTTCTTCGATCCGAAACGTAATATACAAATCTCCAGCGGGACCATTGTTTGCTCCTGGTCCTCCATGTCCTTTCAATTTGATAACTTGGCCGTCGGCTATACCAGCTGGAACCGTAATTCTTAAATTTTTTCCGTTTACAGTAATGGTCTGTTTGTGCGTTTTGGTTATATCTCTCAGTTTTAAATGTAATTCTGCATTGTAATCCTGACCTTTAAATCCCATCTGTTGCCTGCTACCACCTCGTTTCCCACCAAACATAGATTCGAAAAAATCAGAAAAATCAGCGCCTCCAAATGAGGCATCACCATAATCAGAGAATGAGCTTCCGCTATCTTGATATTGCGATTGCGACTGCCTTGCTTTTTCATATTCTTCAGCATGCTGCCAGTTTTCGCCATAAGCATCATATTTTTTTCTCTTTTCTGGATCGCTTAAAACCTCGTTGGCTTCATTAATCTGCTGGAACTTTTTATTGGCATCTGCATCATTCGGATTTAAATCAGGATGGTATTTTCGCGCTAACTTTCGATACGCTTTTTTGATCTCATCGATGCTTGCCTTTTTATCAATTTCCAATACGCTGTAATAGTCTATAAATGCCATAGTTATCAATTATTATGCTTCATAAATTTAAGAAATAATAAGCACTATCACAACATCGTTGCATAAAAAAACACTGCCCTTTCGAACAGTGTTTCAAGCTAAATTAAGTATTGAAAAATCTATTTTACTTTTACAGGAATGTCCCAGTTTTCCCAGTTTAGGGTGACATTGTCCTTGTTGATTTTATAAGTAAGTTTTTCTGTCAGCGAAGCCGATTTTTTAGGAGTTACTTTTACTCTCAACTGCTCTTGCTTTGCATCCATTTTATAAGCGCCCCATTGTTTCCATTCTTTATTGAAAATGATTGTCGCCGCGTCTTTTTCAGGAATTACGAAAAAAGCATATTTTCCTGCTGGCAATTTTTTTCCTTCTATAGTAATTTCCTTATCTGTTTCAAATGTAGTAGCTTCATTCGCTCCGGCACGCCATACTTCGCCATAAGGAACAAGTTCTCCCCAGATAGCTCTTCCTTTTACTGACGGGCTTCCATAATTAATTGTAATCGTAGCGCCGTTAATTTTTCCTGTCACAGTTTCAGCAGGACTCGCCTTTTTTTCTTGAGCATGTGCAAAAGCAGTCATGAATACTGCTACTAAAAATACTCCGATTTTTCTTTGTAATTTCATGGTCATTTTGTGTTGATTGTTAATTTGTTATGATTTTTGGTAAGTAAAGATACTTAAAGTAGTGTTTGTCTAATTTTCTATTATAATTCTTTTAAGAATTTTAACACAGAAAGTAATATGTTTTTGGACATAATAAAAACCTTCTCTCTATTTTTGCAAATAAAAAGTAAGGAAATGTTCTATATTGTCTTAAGTATAATTTGTAGTGTTTCTGTCGGCGCCCTGCTTAAATTTTCAAAAAGATATTCTTTTGATACTGTGCAGGTTATAGCCCTAAATTATCTTTTTGCGCTTTTCTTGTGTTATTTTACATTTAATCCAGATATTTCAGCTATTGACAGTAGCTCCCCTTGGAAGATATATATTGGATTGGTTATTCTGCTGCCTTCTGTTTTTTTACTCCTGGCTGCTTCCATAAAGCATATCGGAATTGTCAAGACCGATATTGCACAGAGAATGTCATTATTCATACCCATTTTGGCAGCCTATTTTATTTTTAGAGAAGATTTTAGTAATCTGAAATTGATCGGTCTTGTCATCGGCTTTCCTGCCATATTTTTGACATTATCTAAAAAAAACAATACGGATTCTCAAGAAAACACATGGATTTTTCCGGTATTAGTCTTGCTCGGTTTTGGGATTATTGACATCTTGTTCAAGCAAATTGCCTTGCAAAAAAACATTCCGTACACCACTTCCCTATTTGTAGTCTTTTGCGGTGCTTTAGTCCTAGCCTTATGCTTTTCAGTTTATTCCATTGTAATCAAGAAGAATAAAATACGTGTACAAAATTTAATTATTGGTGCGTTTTTAGGAATACTAAACTTTGGTAATATTTTGTTTTATCTCAAGGCGCATAAGGAATTTGCTGAAAATCCTTCCACTGTTTTTGCAGCCATGAATTTAGGAGTGATCGTTTTGGGAAGCTTAGTCGGAATCATAGCTTTTAAAGAAAAAGTCTCCCTGAAAAACTACATCGGTATCATCTTAGCTTTGGCGTCAATAGTCTTCATAACGCTGTCGCAATTACAGGCATCGTGATTTGCGAATAATTGAAGTATTTTTAAACTTCTTTTATTGCAAAGAATCGGAATAAAGTTTATTTTTACTTATCATCTAGCTAACAAGATTTTATGAAAAACCCGATTGCGGAAAGGATTGTCGACTTTCTCAAGAATTATCCGCCTTTCAACAGCTTAAATTATCAAGAACTATTGCATATCGCTACAGAAGTACGCGTGCTTTATCTGGAAAAAAACAAAATACTTTTTCAGATAGGCGATGTTTGCCATGATAGTTTTTATATTGTCGCCTCAGGCGCTATCGGACTTTCTGTCACTTCCGATGCAGAAGAAACTTTGATCGATAAATGTGACGAAGGTGATATTTTGGGCTTGCGTCCGTTTTTTGCAAAGAATAACTATCTCATGACGGCTAAAGCCCGTGAAGAAAGTATCGTTTATGCAATTCCGATTCATATTTTCCAGCCTTATGTGACGGCAAATCCTGATGTGCTGAGCTTTTTGCTAGAGAGCTTCGCATCCAATACGAGAAATCCTTACGACAAGGAACACCGCGGCAAATTGATTTCTGAAAATATTATTTATAAGGAACAGCAGGCCGACATACAATATTTCCAATCCATTCATTATTCTAAAGAACCAATTACTGCTGCTCCAGAAGCAATTGTAAGAGATATTGCCCAAATGATGACTGATAAGATGATTGGCAGCGTCATTATCACAAGCGACGGTTTTCCAATAGGCATTGTAACGGACAAAGACTTGCGTTCTAAAATTGCTACAGGACATTTTCAGATCACGACGACAGCTTCTAAGATCATGACTTCGCCTGTAATTACAGTTCCAGAAGACCTTTCTTTGGCAGAAGCGCAGTTGTACATGCTCAAATATAATGTCGATTATCTATGCGTGACAGAAGATGGTTCGGATCGATCTTCAGTTCGAGGAATCATCTCAGAAAATGATTTGGTCGTGGCGCAAGCCAACAACCCAGGCGTATTGATTAAAGAAGTCAAGCGTGCTCAATCCGCTAAAGATTTGAAGCGTATCCGTGAAAAATTATCAGAACTGATACAGACTTCGATTACCAAAGACATTCCGCTTTCTCATATCATGAATATTTCCGGAGAGATTAACACGGCCATTACAAGACGCGCAATTGATCTTGCCATTTTGGAAATGGGCTCCCCTCCTGCCCGATTTGCGTGGCTGAGTATCGGAAGCCAAGGAAGAAAAGAACAGCTTTTATTGACCGACCAAGACAGCTTTCTAGTTTTTGAAGACGTTGCCCAAGATAAATACAGAGATGTAAAAGATTACTTTTTACGTCTGGCTAGAAGGACTACTTCTACTTTAGAAAAAGTAGGTTATTTCTTGAGTCCGGATGGTTCTGTAGCGAGTAATATGATGTGGTGTAAATCATTGACAGACTGGATAAAGCAATACAATAATTGGATTAATACTCCAGGTGAAAATAGCGAAGCTATAAACAGTATTTTCTTTGATTATGAAATAGCTTTCGGAGAAACTTCTATCGAAGAAGCCATTACAGAAATCATCTTTAAAAATGTAAAAGGAAACAAACTTTTCTTTGACTATTTAGGAAATGATGCCTTGAAAAAACCACCGCCGCTAGGATTCTTCCGTCAGTTTTTAGTTGAAGAAGGAGGCGAAAATAAAGACACTTTTGATATCAAGACCAGAGCCTTAATGCCGCTGATTGATGCAGGCCGATTGCTTATCTTGCACCAGAATATAAAAGGAATTAATAACACCTATATGCGCTTCAAGCAATTGGCAATTGCCGATTCTAGAAACTCAGAGCTGTTTCTTAATTGTGCCGAGGCCTTTCTGACACTTTCCGAGTTCAGGACAGTAGAAGGCTTGAAAAACGACAGTTCAGGACAGTTTATAAATCTGGAAGAACTTTCGAAAACTGATAAGGTAAAGCTGAAAAATTGTTTTATTCCGATAAAAGAAGTTCAAGAATTGATAAAGAGCCGATTCAAGCTCACCTATTTCTCATAATTATGCTGGATTGGTTAAAAATAAATAAAGATTACCCACAATTCTGGAAAGACTATCTCGGAAAATTTGAGAATAAGTCCAGAAGATTTGTGGCTTTCAGTACAGAAACCACAGGCTTGGATGTAGAAAAAGACGTTATCCTTTCTATCGGAGCTGTGGGAATTGAGAATAATTCTATAGTGGTCAAAGACAGTTTTGAGGCACTAATCTTTCAAGAAAAGTTCAATCCCGAAGTAGCCATAAAAAACGGAATCTTAAAAGGTAGTCCTGAAGAAAAACATTCAGAAGCAGAAGCTATTGAAGCCTTTGTCAATTATTTAGGCAATGCCGTTTTGGTCGGACATCGCATTCATTTCGATATTGCTATGATCAACCAAGCTTTAGAAAAGCTGCATTGCGGAAAGCTTAAAAATGAAGCGTTAGATGTAGAAGTCATGTTCCATAAGTGGAAACAATTGCCAGACGACAAGCAGTTTAGCTTAGATGAACTGAGCGCGTCGTTTAAGATTTCTAAAAGCGACAGGCATACCGCTTCTGGCGATGCTTTTATTATTTCGCTATTATTCCAAAGATTAAAACAACGCTTAGGTCTATAATTTTTTTTAAATTTCTTCTATTTCATGAACTATATTTTGTGCCTTACTTTTGGCCAAATAGGTTATGTTTATAAGATTCAAATTGCTTCTTCCCTAATTTTAAAATACGCAAATATTTTCCTGCTTCTGCTTTAATAAGTAACTTTGACTTTTTGACGAGCCTAAATTTCCTCTAAAAACCAGAACTTATGCTTGAAATATCCACCGAAGAAAAACTCAAAGAACGCATCAAAGAGCTCAGCTGTCTTTATGACATCTCAAAGATGATAAGCGGCAACGTGACTTGTTCTGAAGCAATTTTAAAAGAAATTTGCAACATCGTAAAGGTAGCTTGGAGGTTCAACGAAGCCAGTATTGTTGAATTAAAACTCAATGATTTTTATTTCTGCACATCAGAATTGCCAAAAGATTCTAATTTTCAAGCGAGTCCGGTTTTTATATTTGAAAAAGAATCGGGTTTTATAAAAGTGCATTATCCTTCAGATAACACAACTTATTTTTTAGACGAAGAACAAAAGCTATTAGACAAAGTAGCGCTAGAAATAAGCGGTTTTGTTGAAAAAAATAGTATCAAAGAAAAAGAAAAACAACTTCAAAGAAGTGTGGAACGTATTGACCGTCTCTCTATTTTAGGAGAAATAACTGCAGGAATTGCTCACGAATTAAATACGCCTTTAGGAAATATTCTTGGCTTTGCAGAATTGATCAATGAGCAAAACATAGACCGTCAGGTTTCGCAAGACGTTTCAAAAATCATCAATGCAGCAATTTATTCTAGAGAAATTGTCAAAAAACTAATGTTCTTTGCCTGCGAAATGCCTCAAAACATGGAAGTCGTTTCGATAAAACCAATCATTGTGGAAGCCTTGTCGCTGCTCGGTCCAAATTTCAGAAAAGCACATGTTTCGTATGAACTGATTTTTGACAATCCTGATTTAAAAGCACAGATTGATAATATCCAGCTCACTCAAGTGCTATTTAATATCTTAATCAATTCGATTTATGTAGCTCCAAATAATAGCCTCATAACCGTAAAAGTAACTTCGGATTCTGAAAATTTCTTTATTGAAATTGCCGACCAAGGTAGCGGTATTCCTGAAGAAATCAAATCCAAGATATTTGAGCCATTCTTTACCACAAAACCAATCGGTGAAGGTTCTGGCCTCGGATTAAGCGTTGTCCACGGAATTATTAAAAGCCACAAGGGCGATATCATTGCTATAGACAACCAGCCCACAGGCACAATTTTCCAAATAAGATTACCTTTAAATTCGTAAAAATGCTGAAAAAAGAAAACATATTGATCGTTGATGATAATTATGATATGCTGGAATTATTGCAGCGTAATTTGAAGGCACAAAACTTCCATACGTATAAAGCTTCTTCCGTTTTGGAAGCTATTGATATTCTCAAAGTGGTTCCTATTGATTTGCTGATTACAGACCTCCAAATGCCGGGTTTAAACGGAATCGAACTGATTAAATTTGCTCAAGAACATTTTCCTAAAATCCCCAAACTGGTTATAACAGGATTCCCATCTGTTGATACTGCTGTAAACTCAGTAAAATCGGGCGCTCTGGATTATTTGGTAAAACCATTTACGAGTGAAGAACTAAAAAAAGCAGTGCAAAATTCTTTTCAAGGAAAAATAAATACTAAAGCTAATTTTATTGCTTCTGATTCAGACAAAAAAGTGACAAATTATGCAGGAATCGTCGGTGATTCTGAGCAATTTGAAAACTTAGTCGACGTCATTGAACGTGTTAAAAACAACAAAGCGACCGTTCTCATCCAAGGGGAAAGCGGTACGGGAAAAGAACTGATTGCAAGAGCGATTCATTTCAAAGGTGCTTTTGCTTCTAATCCTTTTGTTGCTGTAAACTGTGGCGGTATTCCAGAAAACCTGATGGAATCGGAATTATTTGGCTATGAAAAAGGAGCTTTTACAGGCGCCAACGAAACCAAAATAGGTCTGTTTCAAGCTGCAAATGGAGGAACTATTTTCTTAGACGAAATCGGAACTGCACCATTGGCAGTACAGACAAGGCTTTTAAGGGTCTTGCAGGAAAAAGAAGTCACAATGATTGGGTCTCAAAAAGCCCAAAAAATCGATCTAAGGATTATTTCTGCCACAAATAATGACCTTTACGGTATGGTTCAAAAAGGAAGTTTTCGTGAAGACTTATACTATCGATTAAATGTCGTTAGCATCGAGACAAAACCATTGCGGGAAAGAAAAAACGATATTTATCCCTTGATTACGATGTTCCTAAAAAAGTATGGCGCCGAATATGGAAAACCAAGCTGTACGATTTCAGATAAGGCTATCGAGATTTTGATTCGCCATTCTTGGCCAGGAAATGTACGTGAATTGGAAAATATCGTCCAAAGAATGATTATTATGAGCGATTCAGAAATTGATGTATCTGACATTCCGGACTATCTGAAATACCAGCATCCTACCGAAGGCGATCTCCTAAAAACATTAAAAGATATTGAAAAAGAGCATATCTTAAAAGTACTTCATGCTGTCGGCGATAACAAGACAAAAGCGGCAGAAATTCTTCAGATCGACAGAAAAACGTTACGCCAAAAACTACTTTAAAATCGAGTAATTTTTACCCGATTGATTCTTTTCTCTCCAGCATTTTTTCCTTTTGATTACTAATAAATCATGTAATCAATTGATTATCAATGGATATATAAATTCATTTTTACAATGGCATGCAGTTTGTCAATAGCATGGCACAATAAAAACTGAATACAATTATCATGTCAAAAAAACTACAGGATTCTTCTTTAAGACATCCTCCTAATGTTGCGCTTCCTATTATCACTTGTACAGAGAATATTTTCAACGGCATCAAATCATGCGGTCTAGAATTTTTACAACATCAGGTAAAAATTGGGCTGTGTATCAACTGCGACAGAAATAATTACTGCATCTGGCAAGAAAACAAAAAAATATCCTGCGAACACTATCAATAAAATTATGATCACTATAAAAGAACCTGCGAAAAAAAGCATGTATGAAAATGTAATGGAACAGTTCAATAAGACGGCTGACATTATCAATCTGAATCCTGATATCAGGAAGATTTTATCCATAACAAATAATGAAATTATTATCCACTTTCCTGTAAAAATGGACAATGGGAAAGTTGAAGTTTTTACCGGATACAGAGTACAGCATAATAATGCCCTCGGTCCTTATAAAGGCGGCTTGAGATTCCACCCTACTATGGATGTGGATGATGCCAAAGCGCTGGCAATGTGGATGACTTGGAAAACTTCGTTGGCAGGATTGCCTTATGGAGGTGCCAAAGGCGGTATCCAGATCGATCCTAGAAATTATTCTCTTTCAGAATTAGAACGCATCACACGCAGATTTACATACGCTTTAGGAGAAAATATCGGGCCAGAACTAGACATTCCTGCCCCGGATGTAAATACAAACGAGCAGACGATGGCTTGGATTGCAGATACCTATATGTCTACGAAATCCCCGTCCGAAAGATCCAACAACAAACATGTCGTAACCGGAAAACCTGTGGGTTCGGGAGGCTTAGAAGGCCGCGACCGTGCTACAGGATTCGGTGTTTACCTGACTTTAAAGCTTTTCTTTGAAAACAAAAAGGAATCTTTGTCTGGAAAAAAATTCATCGTGCAAGGATTTGGAAATGTAGGATACTGGGTTTCCTACTTTTTAGAACAAGAAGGAGCTTTGCTTTTGGCCGTCCAAGATGCACATGCTACAATTATTAATGACGAAGGAATTTCTGTCCATGATTTATACGAACACTCTAAGCCCAGAAAAGGTTCCATCCAAGGCTTTTCAGGCGCAAAAGAAATGGATCCTAAAGATTTCTTCAGTTTGGATTGCGATTTCATAATTCCTGCCGCTTTAGGAAATCAAATTACAGGTGCCAATGCGTATGATATCAAGGCAAAAGTAATTGCTGAAGGCGCCAACGGACCAACAGATAACGAAGGAGAAAGAATATTATTAGAAAATGGTGTCACAATCATTCCAGATATATTATGCAACTCTGGAGGCGTTATCGGAAGTTATTTCGAATGGCTTCAAAACCGTAACGGCGAATTGTGGCCTTTGGATGAAGTAATGGCCAAGATTGAAAAAAAGCTGACGGAAAGTTATAAAAAAGTACAAAATACCGTCAATACAAGCCATGTAGATTGGAGAACCGCAGCTTATATCTTGGCTATTTCTAGAATTGAAACCGCTTATGTGCAACGTGGCATTTTCCCTTAATAGCAGAAAATAATTATGAAATACGAAGAAATAATCATTGAAAAAAGAGAATATGAATTGCTAAGACAGATTATCTCTAATGCAGATCATAATAAAGACAAAACCTATAAAGCCTCAATCGAAAAATTAACGGATGAACTCAAATCGGCGACCATTATCAATAATGAAAACATGCCGATAGAAGTTGTCCGATTTAATTCGATTGTAACAGTACAGATGCCTTTTGGCGAACCTAAAAGTTTCCAAATCGTGACGCCAGATAAAAGTGATATCTCAAAAAATAAGTTATCCATCTTAGCGCCTATGGGACTTGCTTTATTTGGATATGCTGTTTCTGATGAAATCATGTGGCAGTTTCCGTCTGGTATTAATGCCATCAAAATCTTGGACGTCGAACAGCCGGATACTTTGCAAAAAGAATAGTTTATGAAAAAAGAAGTAATCAAAGTACACCAGGACCAAGACGATCTGCAGAAATTTTTTATCAACAGAGATGTAGATCGATGGAACGATGAAGTGGCTATTATAGAAGAAGAAATTGTTTTATTTTCTAATTTGTTGGGCATCAAAAATGACAAATTATATTCCAATATTATGGAGAGAATGAACGAGTTTAAGCTCTATAATCTAGCTTTTCAAGAAGAATTAATCGCCTATGACCGAAAATTAGAAGTATTGAAAGAATGTGAAGACCTTCAATGTGAAACTTTTTTCCTGAACTCACATAATGAATTCAAAGAAAAAATAGAAGCTCATTTTTATCAATACAGAAATTTCAAAAAGACAGTCTTTTCTGTAATCAATAATAAATAGTTTTTAATTGAATTAAAGTAATTGAGAATATACATGATTATTAAGTAAATTCGTTTGAGACAATTACTTTTTTAAAACACCGGTTTACCCAACCGGTGTTTTTATTTTATTGGATTTCTCCCAAAAGAATACTCCAGATTTCCTTTCTTTTGTTTCCGAAAGATTTTTCTTCTGGATAAAAATATATCTTTTGCTGTATGTTTTTTTGCAATATTTCTTTATCTCTGGAAATTGTCAACGCATACGAAGCTGTCCAAAAATTACTTGATGTTGCTTCTTTTTGAATATTTTGTAGTTCAAATTTTAGTCCTTTTGAAGCTATCTTCTCTAACAATTTTTCTATTGTAATTTTATCAGAAGTAAAGAAATCAGAAACCAGGACGTTCTCTTTAAATAAGGAGTAAATATTTTCTTTTATTTGTTTTTGTAAGGCTTCTGAAGAATTTTTAGCAGAATAGATTTCTAACAATTGATATAAATCTTTGACTTTCAAAAAAGAATTTTCTTCATACGCTTCTAGAACTTTCACTGAAAAATTAGCTTTTATATCGTTCTTAATCATAGTGTTATTTGCCTCTTGCGCAGCAAGGCAATTGCAAAAAAAGAAGGCTATAACGATAAAATATCTCATTGTTTGATTCTTATAAATTCTATTTTTCCTGCTTCATTGTTTTTTATTTCCAAAATCTGCATTTTTTTTAATGATTCGGTCGGAACAATTAACTTTTCTGAAAATTCTTTTTTGTTGAAATACTCGATTCCCAAATCATTTTTGAGCATTACAATTACTTCTAAGTCTACGGATAAAATTTTATCTAATTGAATTTTTCTCGTTTCCCAATCTTTGATGTCTGATTTCATAAAAGCTTTGAGCATCATCGCATAATCATCCGGCTGTAATAAAATTTCGTTTTTCCCAGAAACCTTAGCGATCTCTACTTCTTGCTTTTTATAATAGGGACTTTGAATAACAACTTTTGTTTTTTCATCTTTAAGTTCGACTTCTATTTCGGCATTTTGGATGGTAACTTCAATTTCTTTGTTATTTTCGATCCTATAGGCTTTTACTTCTTTTGTCGAAATAGTCTCATTTGTAAATTGATTCTTTAATTGGAACTTTTGAGTCGTTTTTTTCTTGGAATATAAAAGAAGTCCAGCAATAGTTGAAGCAACTACAATTCCAACGATGATAAAATAATTTTTATTGCTTTTTTTAGGCAATTTTATTTTTTCTTCAAAAGCCACTTCCCTATTCTTAAAAACAAATTCATCCCAACCAGAAAATCCAGAAAATTGACTTAAGATGTCTAACATATCTTTTCTAGGCAATTTTGAATTTAGCTCTGGTTTCAAATGAGTATAAATCCATTTTTCGCTGATGCTTTGCTTTGTTTTCTCGCTTATAGACTCAATCAGGTTCTGAATATCTTGTGAAGAAAAGCTTTTCCAATTTCCTTGAAAATAAGGGTACTGCTTCTGATAGGTCAAAAGCACTTCTTGTTTTAAAAATTGGAATAGTTCTAATTCGGACATCAATAAAAATAGGTTCAAATGTAGTTTGAAAGATATAAAAATCTACTGTAAAACTACTGTAAAAGATTGTAAAAAGGTTACAGCCAAAGGAAAGTGGTTTTGCCAAACTTGATTTTAGATGTCGTTGTAATCTTGCGGCATAAACTTTAAATAACAATCAAGATGAAATTAAAAATCACTGCCGCTAGCCTTTTATTTTTTGGCATGGTCTATTCTCAACATGGCGCTAATCAGTTGTATGAGAATCAAAATTCCTATAATTATAAAAACGTAGGTATTGCTCAACAAAATACGGGAAAGGTTGTCTACAATTCAGAAGGAGTTACGTATAAAATCAATATTTTGAATAATGTTATACCTGATTCTTATGTGGTTACTCTCGGACTTAACGAAGAATCTTTATCCGTAAAAGATTGCAATGCAAAGATTAATAAACGGTTGGATGGTTTTAAAAACGCCCTGAAAAAGATGGAAATTAAGGAAGATGAAATTTTTATAGATTTTATCTCTCAAACAAAAATTTACGACTATAAATCAACTTCAACATCGAATCAAGTTAATGTAAGTCAGGTCGATAAAGGATTTGAAATTAAAAAGAATATCATCATTAAGCTGAAAGAAATAAGCTTCTTTGACAAGGTGATTGATCTGGCTTCGGAACACGAAATTTATAATATCATAAAAGTAGATTATAAAAAAAACGATACCGAAAAAATATATAATGAAATGCTTGTACAGGCTAATGAGCTTTTAAAATCCAGAAGCAAAATTTATGATACATTCGGGAAAAGAGATTTTGAAGATGAACCGCAACTTTCGATCAATTTTTATAGCATCCAGCCTGGAAAACAGTACAAAAATTATACTGCCTTTGAAAGTTCCGATGTGAGTTATTATAACGACTATTACAATTCCAACAAAGTATTAGTGAGGCAAGAACAGCGAAAAAGCAAGACTTTTTATTATGATGGCATTGATCCTGATTCTTTTGACAAAGTCATGAATTCTGAGTCTCCAATGGTCAGTATCCAATATGTAATGGAATTTAGTATTACTTATAAAACGAAGAAAAGGGAGGAGAAAAAAGACAAAGACAAAAAAATATATCATATTATTACGCCTAATGGAGATATAAAAACATTAGATTTAAAAAACTAAATAAAAAAAACAGCTTCAACCAATTTTGATTGAAGCTGTTCCAACAATTAAATATTTAAATCAAAATTATAATCTTCCGTTCTTGATTTCTTCTACGATTTCTGGATTCAGCAATGTTGATGTATCACCAAAATTAGAGAAATCACCTTCGGCAATTTTTCGAAGAATTCTTCTCATGATTTTTCCAGAACGCGTTTTTGGCAGCCCAGAAACAAATTGGATCTTATCTAATTTTGCAATCGGTCCGATATGCCCCGAAATGTGCTGATTGATTTCATTTGCCAAATTGGCTCGATCTCTCGACTCTCCATATTCTTTCAAGATGATGAAGCCATACAAAGCATTTCCTTTGATATCATGCGGAAATCCTACAATAGCAGATTCTGCAACCGCCGGATGTTCATTGATAGCATCTTCGATCGGTGCTGTTCCAAGGTTATGCCCGGAAACGATAACTACATCATCTACACGACCTGTAATCCTATAATAACCTACTTCGTCTCTTAAAGCGCCATCGCCCGTGAAGTATTTCCCAGGGAAAGCGGTAAAATAAGTTTCTTTAAATCGCTGGTGATCGCCCCATATCGTCCGTGCCATTCCCGGCCATGGAAATTTGATACAAAGGCTTCCTACGACTTGGTTGTCTTCAATTTCATTACGCTTTTCATCCATCAATACGGCTTGAACGCCAGGCAACGGAAAAGTAGCATAGGTTGGTTTTGTCGGCGTTACAAAAGGCAATGGCGAAATCATGATTCCTCCCGTTTCCGTCTGCCACCACGTATCAACAATCGGGCATCTTTTCTTCCCTACATGATTGTTATACCAGTGCCAAGCCTCTTCATTGATAGGCTCCCCTACTGAACCGATAACTTTCAATGTAGACAAATCGTGTTTTTCTACCCATTCGCTATTTTCTTTAGCCAAAGAACGGATCGCTGTTGGCGCTGTATAAAATTGCGTAACTTTATGTTTGTCAATTACATCCCAGAATCTTCCGAAATCTGGATAAGAAGGAATTCCTTCAAAAATTACAGTAGTCGCGCCGTTCAATAAAGGACCGTATAAAATATAAGAATGCCCTGTAATCCAGCCAATATCAGCGGTACACCAGTAGACATCATTCTCCTCATAATTGAAAATATTCTTGAATGTATAGGCCGTAAAAACCATATATCCGGCAGTAGTGTGCAACATTCCTTTTGGCTTTCCTGTAGAACCTGAAGTATAAAGGATAAACAAAGGGTCTTCTGCATCCATGATTTCAGCTACGTTGTTAGGAATAGCTTCTTCTAATAAAGGCTGCAGCCACAAATCGCGCCCTGTTTTCATGTTGATTTCAGCATGTGTTCTTTTAACGACAAGCACTTTTTCTACTGATGGGCATTTTTCAAGGGCTTCGTCGATAATTCCTTTAAGGTCAATAGATTTGTTTCCTCTATAACCACCATCCGAAGTGATGACCATCTTGCATTGCGAATCATTGATTCTTGAAGTAACCGCTGAAGCGGAAAATCCTGCAAAAACAACAGAATGTATCGCTCCTATTCGTGCGCAAGCTAAAACAGAAACAGCCAATTCGGGAATCATAGGAAGGTAAATACAAACCCTATCGCCTTTTTTGATGCCTTGCTCGCGAAGAACATTGGCCATCTTTGCAACTCTGTCGTATAATTCGTTATAGCTAATGTGCTGTGCTTCTTCTTTCGGGTCATTTGGCTCGAAAATAATAGCTGTCTTATTGCCTCTTTTCGCCAAATGCCTGTCAATACAGTTTTTAGTAATATTAACTTTCGCGTTCAGAAACCATTTCACATCGGCCTCTTGCATGTCAAATTCCACCACCTTGTCCCATTTTTGGTACCAAGTGAAATTTTCATCCGCAATTTTATCCCAAAATTTTCTAGGTTCGCGGATGGATTTATTATAGTGCTTGAAATATTGTTCAAGATTTTTGACTTGATAATAGCTCATAATCGTAAGGGAATTATAATGTGTATTGAATAAATGTAAATATACTAAACATTGTCCTAACTGTATATGTATTTATGCAAAATAGATATACATAATTTTACTCTTTTTCAAGAAGCAAATTGACGTGCTCTACTAGTTTTTTGACAGAAAAAGGCTTGGTCATATAGAGATCAGCGCCAAGGGAAAGGCCTTTTTCAATATCCTTTTCTTTGTTTTTGGCAGAAAGGAAAATGACTTTGGTGTCTTTTAATTTTTCTTCTTTTTTAATCTGTTCTAAAGTGTTGTAGCCGTCAACATTCGGCATCATGATATCAAGGATGATAATATTAGGCTGGGCTGTCTGCAGGATGTCGAGAGCTTCTTGTCCGTCTCGGGCGATAAATACTTCAAAATTGTTTTTCTTAAACGTATATTCTAGCGACATGACAATATTAGGCTCGTCATCTACAATCAATATTTTTTTCATGGCAATGGTTTTATTCTTTCGTGTATTTTGGAATCGTAAACAGTATTTTGGCTCCTGAATCTAATGCATTTTCAGCCCAAATCTTTCCTTGATGATGTTCGATTATTTTTTTACAAATTGCTAGTCCTAAACCACTTCCGATAGGTTTCTTAATGTTTTGGTTTTGCGACTGATAGAACTTATCAAAGATGGCTTCGAAATCATTTTTGTCAATTCCTTTACCGTTGTCTGCTACAGCAACTTCAATATACTTTTCGTTTTCCTTGATAAAGATAGTAATTATTCCGTCTTGGTTCGGACAGAATTTGATAGCATTTGAAAGCAAATTATGAAGTACTTGTATAATCCGATCCTCGTCATAATACGCCTTGACAATATTTTTCTCCGAAACAATATCTACTTTGATATTCTTGTTCTCTATAAGCTGGTTCAGCTGCTTTACCGTTTCAGAAATGGTATGGTAGATGTTATTACGTGTGACGTAGATTTTCTGTTTCCCTGAATCAAATTTCTCCAAATCTAATATTTTGGAAATCAGCCTATTTAATCTGTCTGATTCCGAAATGATATTTTGAAGAAATTGCTTTCTCATTTCTTGCGGAATCTCATCATCATCATGGAGAATCTCTGTCGCAGCACGGATTGCCGTTATCGGCGTTCGTAATTCGTGCGAAATCGTATCCAAGAATTCGTCTTTTTGCTTGTCTTTTATTACCAAGTTTTCATTGGCCATTTTTAACTGTGCGGTAATCGCTTTTAATTCACGTGACGTTTCGGTAAGTTTCTTGTTAATGATAATGTTTTCCTTCGATTCTTCTAAAATTTTTAGAACTTCGGGCAACGTAATTTTTTCCTCCTTGACTACACTGGCAATCAATATTTTGGCAGAAGCCGTTCCGATATGTCCCGTCAATAGGTTTTCTGCAAACTTGATAAGCCTGGCATCTGCAAGTTCTTGATTTTTGTCGATGTTATACTTAAGGCTAAAAAGATTCAAAGCTCTCTTAGTACGTTCTTCACCCAAAAAACGCTTTAATACTTTTTGAATATCGCTGATGTAAGCCGTTCCTTTCCAGATAAATGCATTCTCATGCATTGTAATATATTTGTCAATGTCCACGAACATTTCGGCATAATTGCGTTCCCTATAATTACCTTTAAAACTTACAGAAACGGCCAAATAAATCAAGCAGTTGAACAGTATACTCCAGAACAAGGCTTGTGGTACTGGATCCAGATAATCGATTCCAAATAATTGGAAAGGTTTTAATAACTCGATTCCGAAAAGACCATTGGTAATAAAACTGTTATCAAAATTGGTAATGCCGATGGCATACGGAACTAATAGTGTGTAACCGCAGATGAAAAAACCAGCAATCATTCCGGCAATTGCTCCGTTTCTGGATCCTCTTCTCCACAAAATAGCGCCAAAAAATGCTGGTGCTAGCTGTGCAATGATTACAAAAGAAACCATTCCTATCGAAAACAGATTGTATTCCAGCACAAAAATCCTGTAAATAAAATAAGAAAGAATAATCAGCAGAAAAATACCGACTTTTCGAATCTGCACGATTTTTTTGGTATTTGTTTCTTGGGAACCGCTTTGCAATCGTCCTAAAAATCCATAGGGAATTAAAAGATTGTTACTCAGCATCGTAGATAATCCTATGGAAGAAACTACAATCATGGAAATAGCAGCCGAAAATCCTCCTAGAAATACCAATATGGTTACGACTTGGTTATTAAAAAACTGCGGAATCAATAACGAATAAGTATCTGGATTGACTGTTTTACCTTCAAAAAGAATATTGCCACCCCATGCCACAGGATAGACAAAAATATTGAACAGCAGCAAATACAGCGGGAAAAGCCATACGGCTGTTTTGATATGATTTTCACGATTATTTTCGACGACTGACATCTGAAACTGTCTCGGCAACAAGAAAATAGCAAAAAGCGAAAGCACGCAAAGGAAAAACCAGTTAATGGCTTGCGGAATCCCTCCTATCGTATTTTTTTCTTTAAAATTTTCCAAAACACTGGCTTGGGCATAAATATCATCAAAACCATCAAATACAAAAAAAGTGACGTAGATTCCCAAGAGTATAAAGAAGAAAAGTTTTAAGATAGATTCCATCGCAACAGCGGTCACGATACCTTTCCTTTTTTCAGAGGCATCCACATAGCGCGTCCCATAATAAGAAGCAAACAAAGCCAACGCTATTGCTACATAGGTAGTCGTATCGCTAAAAATATTTGACTGCGAAGAAGTCTTGCTTACGATATGAAAGGTCTCTGCAATGGCTTTTAATTGTAAAGCGATATAAGGCAGGATTCCAAAAATACTGATCAATGTTACCAATGCGCCTAAAAAACGGCTGTTTCCGTAGCGTAGCGAAATAAAATCGGCAATGCTTGAAATCTTATTGACTTTTGAAATGCGGATGATTTTCCGAAGAATAATAATCCAAGCGGGAATGATAATTATCGGTCCTACATAAATTGGAAGGTAATTCAATCCGGATGTAGCAGCAACTCCAATACTTCCGTAATACGTCCAAGCACTGCAATACACAGCGAGCGATAGCGTGTAGACATACGGATTGTTGGTCCATTTTGTATTGCCTTTTTTTTCTGCCCAATGTGCAATCAAAAAGAGCAAGCCCAAATAGACTGAAAGAATTAGTAAAAGCCCGAAGCTACTCATAATATCTTTTGATTACGAGAAGAGAAATTAAAATCGAAAAAAGCCACAGAGAAAAAAAATAAATATAAATCAGAGGAATCCCTCCTATCGATGTTGCGCTGTCAAACAACAGCATCAATGGCATGTTGAAGCCTAGCAACAGGATTAGCGAAACAATGATTAATTTTTGTTCGTGTCGTTTTTTCATATACGGCTATTCTAATAAAAAGTGATAGCCCTTGAGAAATCCCAAGAGCTATCGTCTTATTAAAAACTATTATTATTTTCTTTCGTCATATTCGCCAGTAAGGGCATAATACCCAAAAGTTCCCAGTCCCAATACAATCAATGGAGTCAGTACAAAAAGGATAATAATCCCGAATACCAAGTCTTCCTGTTTGCCAGAAACGAATTTAGGGTAGCCAAACTCAAAAATACAAAAATAAGCTGCGGCTGCGGCCAAGGCCAGCCATATTATTCCGAGAAATCTTTTTAATGCGTTCATATTTTTAGTTTTTTATTCGTTTTCGATATTGTTTTTTCTTTTCAAGTAGACCATTCCGATACAGAAACTGATAGCAGCGATTACAATCGGATACCATAATCCTTCGAGATAAAATTGAGGATCGCCATTTTCTTTAGCGTTGGTTACGAAGTATGTCGATATGGCGGGAAGCAGTCCTCCAAAAATTCCGTTACCGATATGATACGGCAGCGACATCGACGTATATCGAATCTTCACAGGGAACATTTCTACCAAGAAAGCGGCAATCGGGCCATATACCATCGTCACAAAAATGACTTGTATAAAAATAAGGAAAATAAGCGTCCATTTGTCGGTATCATTAATGTTTACCGTGGTTTTTGTATCTGATTTCACAGCTCCCTTATCATCAAGAACAGGTTGTCCGTCATGAAGATGGATCGTTTTCACCTGAGTCCATTTGGTTCCGTCTGCAAATTCTTTGGTAGCGGTATAAATCGAATCCAATTGCTGATGGCTATTTTCTTTAGTTATGGCTACCAGCTTTGCTTTGTCAATAATTTCTGTCTTTAGGCTTACATCTGTCGTTTCATACATCATTTTGTAAATCGGTCTGTAAAGCAATATTGCGCAGAGCATTCCCAACATCATGATGGCTTTTCGTCCTACCTTATCACTCAGCCAACCAAAGAACAAGAAGAAAGGCGTTCCAAATAATAAAGCGAGACCCAGTAAACCATCGGCTTGCGAAGAATCAACAAACATTACTGTTTTCAAGAAGCTCATTGCATAAAACTGTCCGGTATACCATACGACTCCTTGTCCCATTGCAGCACCAAATAAGGCCAGTAAGACAAATTTCAGGTTGTATTTATTCCCAAAACTTTCTTTCAACGGATTAGTACTTGTTTTTCCTTCGGCTTTCGCTTTGGCAAAAACAGGCGACTCGTCCATTTTCTTTCTAATAATGTAAGAAACAAATACCATCAAGATAGATACCCAGAAAGGCACTCTCCAGCCCCATTCGTCAAATTGTTCTGGAGTCAATACGCTTCTTGTCAAAAGGATAACCATCAAGGAAATAAACAATCCAAAAGTTGCTGTAGTTTGAATCCAAGATGTCCAGTAGCCACGCTGACCCAGCGGTGAATGTTCCGCCACATAAGTTGCCGCACCACCATATTCACCTCCAAGCGCCAGACCTTGCAATAGACGCAGTACCAATACTAAAAGCGGTGCCATAAAGCCGATACTTTCATAACTAGGAACACAACCAATCAAGAAGGTCGCACCTCCCATAAGCAAAAGTGTGACCATGAAAGTATATTTACGACCGATCAAATCGCCCAATCGTCCAAAGAATAAAGCTCCAAAGGGACGCACCACGAAACCTGCAGCAAAAGTGGCTAATGTGGATAGAAAAGCAGCAGTGGGGTTGTCTGCGGGAAAGAATTTAGTAGAAATAACCACGGCTAGACTTCCAAAAATGTAGAAATCATACCATTCAATCAAGGTTCCCAGCGAGGAGGCTGTGATTACTTTCCAAATTCCTTTTGTAGATGTTGTACTCATATAAAAATAGTTTTTAGTTTTTATAAATAGATTTGCAATTGAACGATGAATTCGCCTTTCTGCCCGTCGATAGTATCAGGCGAAGTATAAACAGGTCGTGTAGAATATTGTGTGGTTACTTTTGCGTGGTGTCCATCGATAAAGAAATTTGCTCCGATATCAAACTGACTGCTGGCTTTGTCTAAGGCTTCAAAATTTTTATAAGTATACGCTCCAAAAGGCTGGATTCTTACTTTTGGCTTTTCTTGCGCAGTCGGTAATAAAAAACCAGCTTGCGTATACCATATATTTCCAGTTCCCATCATCGCTTGGAGATTTCCAGCACCGGCAAGCGCTCTGTCTCCAGTAAAATCTGGATCGGCAGAACCTACGTTCATAATACCTAAATTTCTGAGGTAATTTGGACCGAAATCATAATTATAGAATACGCTATAAGCTGTCAACGCCATTTTGTTTTCTGGCTTACCTATCGGCATGTCAACAAATACATCAGCAGAAAGCAACGTAATATCGTGCTTATCAATATTTCCTGCTACAGAAGTCTGCGTAGCATCTGGAGCGTTGTAAAATCCTGCTCCTAAATTGAACACTTTTTTAGTTCCTAAATACGACCCTACTTTATACGGCAAAACATTCGATTCTGTGTCTAGGAATTGATATTCAAAATAACCTGCTTTAGACCATTTGGTATTTCCGTTGTTATCTACGGCAACCGCTAAATCAGAAGATGCTACATCTACGGGAGCAATATTGGTCGCATACGGTTTGTTGTAGCTTACGCGGTACTCGAATTTGCCATATTTTCCTTTTGCGAAAAGTCCCATCTGACGAGCAAACTGATCCGAGTTTTCAATAAGCGGCCAGCTAAAAATAGGTGAATCGATAGTCAAAAAATTTAAAGTAGAAGCCATTGTCAGACGTGAAAGTCCCATGTAATAATGCAATCCTCCACCAAGCGAAAGACTGAATTTTTTGTCAGCTTCTGGCAGTACTATCGCATATTCATTCCATGCGTCATGAAAAAATAATCCTGGCTTTTTGCCTTGTCCATACCCTCCAGTTCCTGTAGTACCAGCCGCTCCTCCGTTGGTAAAAGTCTGGTTATTGATTCCGAAATGGGTCACGATCATATAGCGTTTTGAAAGTTGGGCTTGAAGTAGTATTCGAAGCCTGCGGTTTCCGATATCGGTACTGGTAGTTGCTTCTTCTCCATTAATCATCGTTCCGGGGTTCATTTCTGAAGAACGAAACCAGATTTGGTTCCATGCCAATACTCTGAGGTATTTTGAGCCTTCTTCGTTTAGGTTGAATTTGAGGCCGCTACCATAATCGGGAGCGCCTTGCGAATAACCATTAAGGGAGGCCGATAAAACTACTGCAATCAAAAAAAATCGTTTCATAATCTAGTTAGTTTATTGTGTTAATACTTCGCTTATTGGAGTACCAAATTCAATAATTGAAACGATGAAAAAAATATAGATATATATAATTGTAAAATGGTATAGCTAATCCTTGAAACGTTCCCATTTTATGAGCATAAACTTATCCCCTAGTTCGGTAATAATCATTCCTGCACCTGACAATTGCTCTTTGTTTTTAAGAAACTCAACTAACTCTAAATGACTGTATATCTTATAAGTAGGATGGTAATCTGCATGAGATGGCTTTTTGACTTTAAACTCCTTGATCCAATTGCTGACTGTTACATGCGACACGCCTAGAATTCTTTCAATTTCCCTAAAACTTAGCCCTTCAAGATAGAGCTGAAGTGCCTTGGTAACATAGTAGTTATCTATCTTTTTGCCAATCTTGTTGACTGTAAAATAATAATTACATTTTTTACATAAATACCGCTGTCTGTCTTTGATAACACCACTTTTTACAATTTCATTCCGTTGGCATTTTGGGCAGGCTAAAATCTCCATGTATATAAATTTTGCATAAATATACTATTTTAGCAAATATCAATAAAGAATATGATTAAAAAATTAAAATATTTTTACACACTATATAATTTTATTCTGAATTTATTGATGATTCATGAACTTTTGCTCTCTTTCTGCATATCGAAGTCTTTTGTTCCAGAAAAACAAAAACTTTAGGGCTTCAAAGGTTTTAGGAATTTAATAAGAAACAAACGAATATTGATGACTACCTTTGCATAAATCACATTCCAGAAATGCAAATTCGCAAAAAAGTAATTGGATTAAAATGGCTGAAGCTTGCCCTTGTCGCATCCTTAGTAGGATTTCTTGCTTCTCTTCTTGCCATTTCATTGAAACACGTTACAGAGCATTATGAAGAAATTTTCTTCGGAAGGACAGAAAAAAACAGCTTTCTGCTTTTGATACTTCCTTTTATAGGACTTTCCGTTATCTATTTTTTAAGGCTCTATTTATTCAAGAACAAAGAAAACAAAGGCATTAAGGAAGTTTTTGAAAGCACAAAGCCAGGCAAAAGCCTTCCTGCTTATAAAATTCCTTCCCATTTTATCAATGGTTTGATTACCGTCGCTTTTGGCGGCTCTACAGGCATTGAAGTTTCTACAGTCGTGGCTTCTGCCGCAGTAGGCTCGATTGCCCATTCCAAAGAAAGTTTTTTAAAGAAATACAAAACCGAATTAATTTGTGCTGGAGTAGCTGCTGGGGTGGCTGCCTTGTTTGCAAGTCCGATTGCCGGGCTTTTGTTTGCCTATGAAGTCATCTCAAAAAAATTATCCAAGTCTTTTTTATTTGCAGTTGCTATAGCCGTGGGCGTTGCAGGATTGTTTTTATTCTTTTTAGACGAAAAACCGCTGTTTGCCGTAGGTCTTGAGCAATGGCATTACCATGCAATTCCTTATTTTATTTTGCTCGGAATTGTAGCAGGACTGAATTCTGTTTATCTTACAAAATGTGTACTCAAGATAAAATCCTTGTTTTTAAAAATACAAACGCCGTATTACAGAGTTGTACTTGGCGCAGTAATTGTCGGAATTGGATTATTTGCCTTCCCTCAATTATTTGGCGATGGCTATCATGCTGTAAAAGAAAATATTATAACATCCAATACGGCTATTCCCGCAGTTTCGGTACTTCTGACATTGGCAGCATGTATACTGTTGAAACCTGTAATGACTTCTGTTACCTTGTCTTCTGGCGGCGATGGTGGCGTTTTTGCTCCTAGCATCTTTATCGGAGCCTTACTCGGATTGTTGTTTGCTTTTGTATCCAATCGTTTTTTTAATGCAGGTGTTATTCCGTTAAATTTTATGGTAATCGGAATGGCAGCCATGCTCAGTGCTAGCATTAGTGCTCCGTTTACGGCGTTATTTTTAGTGTGCGGACTCGTAGGAAGCTATGTCTTATTCTGGCCCATCCTAGCCGTGTCTTTAGTGTCTAGATACGTAGCTCAAAAGCTTTGTCCTTACACCGTATACACTTACGTCCAAAAAACCGCCTGATGCCGATTCGAAAGATAAAACGCACTTATCGCAAGACAAGATATGTCCTATACAAAGAAACTCTTGTCGATTTCAGGGAACATTTTTGGGCCTTCATAGGCTCGTTTGTCGGAATGGGACTGATTGCCTATCTCCAATATGGTAAAATGAACGAGTCGGATTTTGTGTTCTTGATAGGTTCTTTCGGAGCTTCGTGTGTTTTGGTTTACGGAGTGATTCAGAGTCCGTTGGCACAGCCCCGTAACTTAATCGGCGGACATGTGGTTTCTGCTCTGATTGGAGTCTCAGTACAGAAATTGGTTCCTGATCTTTTATGGATTGCTGCTCCCCTGGCTGTCTCGCTTTCGATAGTGTTCATGCAGATTACCAAAACATTACATCCTCCAGGAGGCGCTACGGCTTTAATTGCTGTTACAGGCGGTACGCAGATCAAAGAGCTGGGATATATATATGTTATTTCTCCTGTGCTTAGCGGTGCGCTTATTCTTTTAATTGTTGCACTGATTTTCAACAACCTGACGCCCAAAAGGAAATATCCTGCCGTTCCAATCCTCAGAAAGCGAAAAAGAAAAAAGCTCCCAAATTAGAGAGCTTTTTAGTGTTATTTATCAACGCGAGTCCAATATTGCGTCCTTCCTAGGAGCGAAACGCCTATGTACCCCCGCACTTTTAGTTTGTTTGCGCTTTCAAGCGTAATGTGGCATTTGTATTCTTTTCCGTTTTTAGGATCGAGGATTGTGCCATTTTCCCAAGTATCACCGTCTTTGGTAAGGCCTTCAATGATTACCAGCCCTTTTATAGGCTTGTCTTTTTTGGCTCCTTTACACTTTTCACAAATTTTGTCTTCTTTGCCTTTTTCAAGGATTTCTAAAACCCTGCCATAAATCTTGTCGTTCTTCTCATAAATTTCGACAATAGACTTGGCCGACCCGGTTTCGTCATCAAACGTTTTCCATTTTCCGGTAACTGTTTGGGATTGTCCAGATTGTATTCCCGCGAATAGCAGAAAAATACCATATACTAGCAGCTTTTTCATTTTCCAAAACTATAACGGATTCCTACATTGATACCCACGCCGCTAGCATTTACGTATTGCGTCGGAATTCTTCGTGGTGAATTAGGATCAGGAGGTCCTTGTGTAAAAGTATCCGAAAAAATAAATTTCTTTTCGTTCACAGGCAGATCAGCTAGCTGTTGGCCCGGAACCAATACGGCATTTCCGTCTGTAACTGCTGTGGTTTCATATTTGGTTATTTCGGCTGACTTGCTTTTGATGCTTAAGTTTTTAAATTCAAGCTCTCCAAAAACCTGAAGTTTTGGTCCAATTGGATACGTGACACCTACCGCACCTACAAAACCAACGCTGAACTTAGACTCTACTTCCGATTCTGCATTAATATGTATATCGGTTCCCGCTCCGCCTCCATCGGTTTGGTTGGCCGTTGTTTCGATGTGTAATTTTCCTGCTGCAGGAATGATAAGTCCTATTCTAGCATAAGGATTCAGCTTGCTAAAAGCCGGTGTAAGATAGATAGCTGGAACAATATCGAGCCCTCTCAAATAAGCAATTTCTTCTGATTGTAGCTGTGGACTGGTAAATTTCCCGATGGTCTTGTCGTATCCAGAAAAGTAATTAAATCCGACCTCGGCTCCTACATAGGGATTGAACATATAACCTGCCGTGATGTTTGCCTTGAAACCGCCGCCAAGCGTACCGCTCAATGATTTTATCCTAGCGCTTCCATCCGGATTTATAGTAATATCCGTCGATTGCTGAATCATTGTCAGTCCATTTGGATCGGCATTATTAAACTCAGTCTTTCCTGATTCGGTAACATAACCCACGCCGCCGCGTATATAAAACTCTTGAGCATGGCTTTTCGCGCCTATAAGCGCCATAAAAAGTGTACAAATTAGTAAGCTTACCTTTTTCATGATATAGATTTTAAATTAAAAGGAATTAGTTCTGCTCCTGCCAAGTCTTGGACAGGATGCATATTAAAGTTAGGCATTTTGAGCTAGAACAGTTCCTATTTTAGACATACCTTAACAATTGAGACTAATCCTACAATCATGATTGGTCGTGACAAGGACTTATTTCTCCAAAGATTTAAAATACTCTATGGCCTCTACTATCGCGTTATCAATAGGCTGATACTGGATTCCTAGGTGTGTGACTGATTTTCGATTGGTAAAAAAATTCACCAAAAAATAACGGAGCCCTTGAGCTCCGCTAATCACAATATACAAAATCTATGAAATACTTTTTTAGAGGTAACTATGGAATAGGCGTGAATTTTATAGCTGTTCCTCCACCCGCAGCAAGATTTATATCCAATATCGTAGTGCTGTTTACCGTTTTGGAAGACCTACTAACAGGATAAGGATTGGTTTTATAATCAGCTCCGTCTCCATCCGCATACACTTCTGCCTTATAGGACTTTCCAGAATCTAGGAAAGACAAAGACACTTTCAGCTTTCGGGCATCTTGGTTGGTAATAGAACCTAAATACCAGTTCTGTCCATCCCAATCTTTACGGACAATCGTAGTATATTCTCCTATTTTTGAATCCAGTACTTTGGTATCCGACCATATGCATGGAACTTCTTTTATGAATTTAAATTCAGGCTTGCCGACATAATTTTCCGGCAAGTCGGAAGCCATCTGCAACGGGCTAAAAAGAACAACATACAACGCCAATTGGTGCGCCAGCGTAGTCAGCACTTTTGCGCCAGCCGCTGTTTTATAGTCAAAATCAAAGTTACCTGGAGTATAATCCATCGGACCAGAAAGCATTCGGGTAAAAGGCAACGTAACTGTATGTGCTGGCGTATTGCCTCCGTCTGCAGACCAGGCATTGTATTCTTGTCCCCTTCCTCCTTCTTGAGTCATAAAATTTGGATAGGTACGCTGTAATCCTGTTCCTTTTACAGGCTCATGGTTGTCGATCATGATATGGTATTTGGCCGCAGTCTCGATTACTTTTCTGTAATGACGGACGCCGTATTGGCTGTCGTGCCATTCCTTTTTATCCAAATATTTGTTTACATAACCCGTCTTTACGGTATTGACACCCATCTTGTTATACAATTTAAAAGCATCGTCCAGTTGGCTTTCGTAATGCTTGGCAGCTCCGGCTGTTTCATGGTGGCCAATGAGACGGACGTTTTTCATCGCGGCATATTTGCTTATTTCGTCAAGGTCAAAATCAGGATACGGTTTTACGAAACTGAAAGCAGTTCCGTCGGCAGTCCAATCACCATCCCAGCCTTGATTCCAGCCTTCTACCAAAACTCCATCAAGACCATTGTCTGCGGCAAAATCGAGGTATTCTTTAGTATTTTTTGTAGTAGCACCATGCTTCTCGCCTTGCCCCCATGTGTATTTTTCCAAATGCATGCCCCACCAGATGCCTATGTACTTTGAAGGTGCAATCCATGAAATGTCTTTAATCTTAGAAGGCTCGTTCAAATTGAGCATCAATGTTGAAGTCACCAAATCACCAGGAGTCTCTCCTACGATTACGGTTCTCCATGGTGTATCAAATGGAGCTTGCGCATATACTTTTACGCCGTCTGCCCAAGGCACCAGTTCGCTTTTATACTGATTGTTTGGCAATTTTAGCAAGGTCATCGAGGCAAAATCTGTCAGGTTGGCTTCGTGTATTGCTACAAAAAGATTGTTCTTGGTTTCAAAAGTAGCTGGCGTATTGATGGTATCGGTTTGGCTCATCGGAGTTTTTTTATAAAAGCTTTCATAATAGCTGTTATCAGAATGCACCGGAATTGACCATACATCATTATCAAAAGGAAATGTGAACTGCGTAATTTCGTTGGAAATCTTCACTTTGTCCAGATTTGGCTGTTTCGGGAAAGAATATCGAAAGCCTAAGCCGTCGTCAAAAACCCTAAAGATGATATCCACCAGCCTTCCTTCACTATCTTTCAGGTGAATGATGAGCTCATTGTGATGATCTCTAATTTTTTTAAATTCTCCCCAAGGCTGTTCCCAAACAGTATCAGCTGTGTTGATTTCTGTGGCTACAACTTCAAAGCCTTCGGTCATTTTCCGGATGCCTTCAAATTCAAATCCTAATAAAGAAGGCTCGATTACTGACTTTCCATTAGAAGAAAATCGGTATTGTGGCTGTCCGGATTGGGTCAGATTAAAAATGAGCTCGTTATTTTGGCCTGGAGATTTTACGATATAGGTCTTTTTAGCACTGCAGGATATAAGCAAGATGGAAGCCAAGGCTATCAGACAGAAACGGTATAGATTATTTTTCATTATTGAATTTTGCATTAATTTAGGTGCTTATTGAATTTCATTGAGTAGCGTAGCGGCTTTATCAGGTTGCATGGAGACGAAATAATTAAAAACTAGGTCGAGCTTGCGCTGGATGGCAGCATTATTTCTGTAGGTTTTTCTCAACGTATGGAGTCTGCTGATGGCACTGAAATAGTTTCCTGAATACTGGACTCCTGCAAATGTTTTTATCTTTTCGATATACGAATAACCGAATTCTACTGTCGGCTCAATCATAGTTCCTTCTCCGAAATCGTTCCATGTAATGAGCTGCAAGTAATCTACCCCAGCATTTTGAGCCATCGAAAGCGTTTCGTCTAACGTTGCTCCATTGTTGTGATTGATGGTCCAGCCAATAGTTGTCGACGTACCTCCTTCTTCATAAAAATCATTAAAACCTGGATAGGCGCTTCCAAAAGCAACTCCTAGATTTGGAAGGTTGGAAGCATAAAAACTGCTTAGCGAATTATTGTTTTGATACACCCAAGCAAATTCTCCAGAAGCGTTTGTACCTGCTTCCCCAGACTCGTTCCACAAAGTCAAAAAGGTAGGCTTTGGATTGAGTCCGCTAAAAGTACTTGTCCAAGCTGCAGGAGTAGTCAGCGTTATAGGACCAAAATTCAGCAACAGCGGACGGTTATTGATTTTTATGTAATTGGCATCGCCAAAATAATGGGTCTGCATATAGTTCATGTCTGTTTTGGCTGCGCCAGTTACTGTCGGAGCAAGCCCGGCATTTACAATATCGTTTAAGAAACGGTCTTCGTAAACGATGGCATATTCGAGGCCTACTTCATCGAGCATGTCGATAAGCTGTTCGGCATTTTCCTTAAGTATTCTGTAATCGTTAAGGTTATACGTGCCATACCAGTCGATTAATATCCCATCAATTCCGGCATATTTCATCAACAGCAGATGGTTTTCGATGACCTCTTTGTCGCCAGAATGATACGGACCGATTAGCGGATAATAATGGGACGCTATTTCCCTTCTTCCGTTGGCATCAACAGTATTCGGATTTTTGTTCGCCATGGTCCAATGATAGCCCCATTGGTTATTGGGACTGCTTTCATTAGTTTCAAACCAAGGCATATAATGCATGTAGATTTTGGTATCGTTTGTCTTGGCCACCGCCACAGGAGCCAGAGGCTCTGAATCTGGAAGATTGGAACCAGAGTCGTCTTTGCTGCAGCTCGACGCAAGAGTTACACTGAGAATGCTGATACATAAGGGCAATAGATATTTTTTCATCGTAATTCGATTAATTATTAAAATGACAGCCTTCTATGACTAACTCAACACAGAAGACTGCCATTTGCCAACCTAATATCCAGGATTTTGGACTAAGTTTGAATTGGTAGCCAGCACCGTTGTCGGTATTGGATATATCGCTCTTGATGCTGGCGTAGCGCCTTTCTGCCACCATGGTTGGAAAAAAGTACCGAAACGAATATTGTCGGTTCTTCTTCTGCCTTCAAACGTAAACTCACGAAGCAATTCTTTATCGATAAAGTTAAGGTCAATGGTAGCTGGCATTTCTGTTCCAGCACGCGAAGTTATTTGCTGTACAAACGGAGCCGCAAGATCAGGCGAGCCTAATCGTACATAACATTCTGCCTGCATCATCAAGATTTCTGAATAGCGCATGAGTACCCAGTCGTGATCGCGTTCCCACTTTTCGCCTGCTTTTATTTCGTATTTGCCCAGCCTTACGCCTTCGTTTTGTTTTGCATCTGTAAAATTCACGATGTCTTCTGTGTAAGTCAACGGCTGTCCGCTGTCCATGATGATGACTGAGCCTGTTGCCAGATTGATCTGGTCGCCCTGAATCATGCATTTTTTTCTTTTGTCTGTATCTTGGAAACTAGAATACAATCCTGGCTGTCCGCAGATTCCGTTGGCGCTCCATGGATAATCTCCAGTAGCCGAAACCGTGAATCGGTGTAAGTAATGGCAGCTCATAGACGAAAGATAATTGCCTACAGTTCCTGCGTTCGAATCATACGGAATCGAAAGGATGATTTCGCTTGATGTCTGGTTCGTGGTAGCAAAATTGGCAAAGAAGTCTGTCGTTAGCGAATAGCCAGTAATGTTTTGGCACATATTGATACAATCTTGCCAACGGGCAGTTCCGACAAAAGCTTCTGAATTTAGGTAAAGTCTTGCCAATAGGCCATAAACTACATTTTTAGTAAACTTAGAATAGACCACATTCGGACGCAAATGCGGCAATGCATCTAGCCATTCGGATTCCACAAAATCATACACTTCTTGTCTGGATGAATTCGATGGCAAAGACTGTTCTTCAAAATTGGTCACGATTGGCACATTTCCGAACATGTCTAAAAGCAAATAATAATAGTAGGCTCTGATAGACTTTAATTCTGCATAAATCGGCACCTTAGCCTCTGCGCTCAAACCTGATTTATCAATCTGGTAGATGATCGCATTGATTTTTGCAATTCCCGAATAGCAGTAGCGCCATGCGGACAATATCATACCATTGCTCGCATCCCATGTATGCGTCTGTACTTGTTGGTATCTTCCGCCATCGTACCAATCGGTACCTCGGGTAGGAATAGTAGCCTCGTCTGAAGCCACCTCGTTCAAAAAGAATACATATTCGCAGGTTGGGAAAGAATTAGAAATTCCGTCGCTAAAGCCTCTCAAAGAAGAATAAGCCCCGCCTACAAGCGCTTCGATCTCGTTAGGAGTTGTTCCAAAATCATCATCCTCGACCCTATCGTATAGGTCTTCGCTCAAATCTGTACATGAAAAAGTAAAGAGAAGGCTTAGGAGTAATGCTACTTTTATTTTGATTTTCATTTTAATTTATTTTAAGGTTATCAAGTTGCTTAATTCGTCAAGGTGAAATTAAGCCCGAATGAAATGGTCGTTGGCCTAGGATAGTTGTTGAATCGGTCGATACCAGGATTGGCTAATCCAGTCAGGTCGATTTCAGGATCTACACCATCATAATTGGTAAAGACAGCCAAGTTTTCACCCAACACGTAAAGTCTTAGTTTAGAACCTTTGTTTTTAAACGGTATCGTATATCCTATAGAAACAGTCTGCAGTCTGAAAAAAGAAGCATCTTCTATCCAATAGCTTGAAAATTTAGGTGCCGAAGTAATGCCGCTGCCCAAAAAACCGTCAGGAACATTATAAGCCGGAAGCCGGTTTGGATCATACAGCATCATGTTTGTGGCATTCAGCACTTCTTGCCCAAAGCTTCCATAACCTGTAAATCCGAAGTCAAAATTATGGTACGTAAAATTCATTCCCAGACCTAGCGTAAAGTCAGGCTGTACGTTGCCTATCGCCTTTTCTTCGGTACCTAAGATAAATTCTCCATTTTCGTTCAAGCCAGAACTTTCAACACCCCAAAAGGTTCCTACAGGATAGCCTTCGGCAATAATCTGGGAGAATTGATTTGACATTCCAGAGAGTCCGTGCAGAGAACCGCTGTAGATGGCTTCGGTTTCATAAATCTGATTGGAAAGCTTTTCTATTTTTTGCTTGTTTTTCGCAAATACGACATTGGCATCCCAAGTAAACTTGTCTCTATTGATGATGTTGGCGTTCAAGGTAAGCTCAACGCCTTTATTGGATAATTCTCCCACATTCGCAAGCATTGTTCCTACAAGATATGGCGGCTGTGGCACTTGGTAGGTGTACAACAAGTCTTTTGTCTTTTTAGAATAGATCTCAAGAGTTCCGGTTATTCTGTTAAAAAGCCCAAAATCAAGACCGATGTTTAGCTGCTCGGTAGATTCCCACTTCAAATCTGGGTTCGGATTTTGTGTCGGTGAGTACGCCAGGCTCCAAGTTCCGGTTACAGGGTCGTAATAGCTGTCTTGCCCCACTCCTAGTATGGAAAGCGACTTGTATTCTCCAATACCGTCTTGGTTACCTGTCACACCATATCCTGCTCTCAGCTTTAAGTTTGTAAGCCAATCTTGTGTCGAGCTCATGAAATCTTCTCCTGTAATTCTCCAAGCGACAGAAGCGGATGGAAAAACACCCCATTTGTTATTAGCCCCGAAACGGCTGGATCCGTCTCTACGGATAGTTCCCGTAACCATATATTTTCCGTCATACGAATAGTTCGCACGGCCGAAAAAAGAAACCAAATTCGATTTTCCTTTATACGAATACACATCGCCCAAACGGTAATTGTACCCTGCTCCAAGATTGTTATAGCTAAAAAGGTCTGTTTCAAAGCCGCTTCGCTGTGCTCCGAAACCCTCGTAAATATTCTCAAAAAAGGAGTAGCCCGCCAAAGCATTGATGCTATGTTTTCCGATTAGCTTGCTATAGCTGAGGTAGGTCTCGATTTGTGCCGTAGTATATTCGGCATAGGTCTTTTGGGCATAACCGCCTTCTGTCCTACCTTCCATTACTGCATAAGAAGGCTTGAAGGTACTTCCCTGCATTGCGTTGTGTTCTAGCGATAAATTTACCGTAGCCTGAAAGTCATTAAAGATTTGAGCTTCCGTCTTAAAATAACCCAATACACGGTGTCGTTCATTATCTACAGTTCTGTTAGTCAATATCTCAACTGGATTTTCATAAAGCGTTCCTCCAACTGAAGTAAAATCGCCGTTTTCATCATAGACCGGAATTGTAGGATTCAAATTAAACGCTCTTTCAAAGATGCGATAATCTAGCGGATGCCATTTGTCGATATTGGCAAACAGTCCTGCGTCAAACTTTAATGCTTTGTCTAGTGCATATTGATAGGTGCTGATGTTAGCGCTCAATCTTTCCAATCCTGTTGTTTTGATAACTCCTTCGCTGTCAAAATACGATAAAGACGTACGAAGGCCGCTGGTTTCATTTCCTGATGAAATGCTCAACGTGTGCGATTGTGTTACGGCTGTCGGACGTTCTAATTCATCTTGCCAGTCGGTGTTTCCTCCATAATCGATAGCATCCGTCAGAGAGTTTTGACGCACGTGGCTTCTCCATTGGTTGGCAGAAAGCATATCCAGATGGTTAGACGATTCGCTCAATCCTGTATAGCCGTTGTAAACAATAGACAAGCCTTTAGAGCCTCCTTTGGTCGTAATGATGATAACACCGTTAGCTCCTCTAGAACCATAAATCGCGGTGGCTGAAGCATCTTTCAATACGTCAATCGATTTGATGTCCGAAGGCTGTACCACGTTGATGTCTACTCCTGCTATACCGTCCACTACAATCAGCGGACTGTTACTGGCCGTTAGCGAAGTACCCCCTCTTAATCGTATCGACCCGCCGTTACTCGGGTCGCCAGAGCCGCGGATAATCGTCAATCCTGCAACTTTTCCTTGAAGCGCCAATTCCGTTGAAGGAATAGCCCCTTTTACAAGATTTTCCGAAGTAACAGTCGAAATTGCTCCAGTAAGGTCTGACTTCCTCATGGTTCCGTATCCTACAGAAACGAGCTCGACAGCCTCAAGCATGTGTACGTCTTCTTGCATGTTAAGGATTAATGCAGAACCCGTAGTAGCATCCACGGTGATATTTTGGGTCAGGAAACCTATATAGGAAACTACGATGGTGTTTCCGAGAGTAACCTCCAGCACAAATTTTCCGTCAGAATCAGTCACTGTGGTATTGGTGGTGCCTGATTCTAGAACGGAAACACCCGGCAGTGCGCCGCCGGCAGAATCATAGATGGTACCCGAAATCAATTTTTTTCCTTGCGCAAACAGTCCTGCGGAAAGAAAAAGCATGAAAATCAGGAATACCAACGATTGGTTTGACCCATATTCAGATTGGGCCGCTTTAGTATTTTTGCTATTCATTAGAATTAGTTTTAGTTGCTGTTAGTCGGTGGTTTTGAGAGGAATGTTGGTATCAGAAATAGTCCTGTTTGTATTGTCTTTGACCAAGACATGGATCTCGCTCAGGCCTTGTACTCCGTTGAGTTCAGAAACCAGATTCACAAAACCTTTGATCTCGCTGGTACCGCCTGTAAATTCTCCTGTGAGGATACGGCTGCCCGCAGTAATCGTATAAATAAGCTTGTTTACTCCAGGTTCGTTATTTTTCCTGATGATGCCCAAAAAGTCTTTTTGGCTTAACTGCATCGGGAAGAATCGGAATTCCGGCGGTGGCGGTGGAATGTATTCTCCTGCATGGAGAATCTGATCTGGAGTGGTTGCCGCCCAATTGTCTTTGACCATCAAAAAAACGATATTGTCCATCACATAGCCGTCTTCGGTGTTGTAATATTCAGACGGGATAAGATCCATTTTATAAAAACCATCGCCTAAGTTTTTCAGCTTGGTCTTTTCCACGACATCTGGCAGCCAAGCTTGATATTCTTGCAATACGGCCCAATTATTAAGTCCGCTATGAAAATGCACGCTTGTCGCATCGGCAAACCCAGGAACCAAGTTTGAATTAAATAAGATACTTAATCCTTTGTCTATGACAGGTGCTGTCGGATACGATCGGATCAGCTCATTGGCGGTATAAAAAGACGAAAAGCTAGTATAGGCTACCTGAGCCACGTCGCTCTGTTTGGTACCTGTCTTGTTTTTCAAACGGAACCAAAATCCGGCACTTGCAGCAATAGCTTCAGCAGTTGTAGAAAAATAGGCTGTTGGCGTGAGCGTAAAGCTCCAAATCATATTGCCTTCATACGTAAGCTTGGCAAATTCAGAAGAGTTTTCCCAATTGCCAGCATCAGGCTCGGTCGGTGACCAGATCCAAAGATACACATCGCTTTCAGGGGCAAATGTGGTACTTGAAAGATCAAAATACCATGTAACTTGTTCATCGTATTTATAAATCACAGGATAGGATGAAATAGAAGCTATAGGACCGGCAGCTTCTTGCCCAATTGCTTGGCTTGGAGCCATCATGGCAATAAACAGCAGTAGAAGTATAATTTTTTTCATATCGTTAATGGATTGCGCTTAGTTTGAATAAATAGGACACAAAGGCAGTTCCGTTAGAAACTCGCGTCAGCTGGAACTCCATCTCTTCGTTGCTTCCTGGAACTGAGATAAGGCGCAGCTCATCCGTCAGCTGGGTCTTGGCCGCATCGCTATACAGATAGATCAGCACTCCTTCGGCACGGGCCGGCTGGAAAGCGGCACTTAGCTTCCAATAGCCGCTTGGCGCGAACAACGGAGGCACGTCGCCAAGTACTTCATAAGTAGTAGGCTCCATTTTAGAGTCAACGGAAAATCGGATCTTGAAATCCTCATAATTAAAGAGTGTGCTCAAGTTTTGCTCAGAGGGTTCTACAGCATTTGACTTCGCAAACTCATCGACCATCTTCAGGCTCATCAGTCCCCACTCTCCGTTTACTTTTTCATATAAGGTAATCGGATCGGTAGGATTTCCGTCATCTGTTTCGTTGCATCCGAGCGCAAGAAAACCGACGAAAGCCAGCAGGTAAATAATTTTACATCTCATACGTTTTTTGGTTTTTTGTTAGTAGCATTATTCTTCAAAAAAGAATCATAACGAAGCTAGATGTTAAATTAGTCTTAAGAAAATGATAGGAGAAAAATCAAGGTTATAAAGCCTACATATCTGAATCAACACTTTTAAAATCAATTATTTACAAATAATGAGTCAAAAAAAAAATCAAGATGTTGTATAGGTAAAAAACGCCTTCTAAAACTTAAATTAATGACAATATGAAAATTAAAGAAGCTTATTTTTTTGGATAACACATATATATGCGCAATTTTTTATAGAATTATAAAATTTTGCTGTACATTTAGCAAAACCAAAACACTTTATTGGCAATTTTAGGCGGAAAAGGATAACACAATCTCTTTCAATAATTTCCCGCTGGCCAAGAACACCACTTAAATTGAAAACAGCTTAAAAATGGGCACAGCCCTAGCCAAACATGACCATGTGCAGACTACTTATTTTATTCTTTTTTCTAAGCGGAGCTACCCTTGCCGCTAAAGACATAAACCCCGTACTTAAAGATCTGGATAAGGCACTTCTTCACAAAGAAGTTTATATGAAGCAGAAATATGCGAAGATAAAAGCGCTCAAGATCAATATCCACAAATTTACCCTGAGCCGCGACAAGAAAAATCTGTATTCTAATTACATGCTGCTGTTTGACGAATACCGCTCTTTTAAATATGATTCGGCTTATTATTATCTCGAAAAAGCCAAATCGGAAGCCTTAGGTCTCAAAGATTTTCAGCTGGTCGACAAGGCAAAGATCAAAGAAGGTTTTGTGTTGCTTTCGTCAGGACTGTTTAAAGAAGCCATAGACACGCTCAACAGTATTGATGCCGCAAAGCTTGACCAGAACAGCAAGTTTGATTATTATTCGGTAAAAGCCCGCGCCTACTACGATCTGGCAGATTACAACAAAGACCAGCGCTATAACATCAATTATGTGCAGAACGGGAATCTTTATCTTGAAAAAGCGTTGGCCTTGATCAACACCAATACCAACGAATATTGGGCTACAGAAAGCCTGAAAAGGATGAAGCAGCAAGATTGGAAAGGAGCCGAATTTGCCTTCAGCTATTGGATCAACAATTTTAAGCTTCCTGCGGAATACTACGGAATTGCCACTTCCAGCCTTGGCTATATCTATTCAGAAAGAGGATTTACAGAAAAAGCGATAGAATACCTGGCACTTGCCGCTATTGCCGACGTAAAGAATGCGACCAAAGAAACCGTAGCCCTCCGCAATTTGGCCAACGAACTGTTCAAGATGGGCAATTTGGAAAAAGCCAACGAATACATCAACTTGGCTATGGACGATGCTACTTTTTATAATGCAAGGCACCGAAAGATCGAAATATCGTCTATACTGCCGATTATCGAAAAGGCGCAACTGAATAAGGTAAACGATAAAAACGACATGCTCGAAAAAATCGTAATCCTTCTTACCGTCTTAGCGCTAATTATCATTCTTTTTCTGGTAATTATCTTCAAGCAGCTCAAAGAGAAGAATACCTCCAAAAAGGCCATGGCAGCATCTTACAGCAAATTGCAGGAAATGAACATCAGCCTCAGCGAAGCCAATACGATTAAGGAAGAATACATTACGTATTTTATAAAAGCGACTTCCGACTTGATCAATAAGATCGATCATATCCAGAAGAGCACCATACAGAAAATCATATCCAAAAAGACCGATGAGGTTATTGCAAGCCTCAAGAGATACGATGTCAGGCTAGAACGCGAGCACCTGTTCCACCAGTTTGATGAGATTTTCTTAAAGCTCTTCCCTACTTTTGTTACTGATTTTAACGCACTCTTTTCTCCTGAAAATAAAAGCATTATTAAAAAAGGCGAGTTGCTCAATACAGAATTACGAATCTTTGCACTCTATCGTTTGGGAATCCAAGATTCCAGCCAGATGGCCGACTTTCTAGAACTTTCCGTATCAACCATATACACATATAAGGCACGCATAAAAAGCAAATCCGATTACAAAGAAGTATTTGAAGATAAGATCATGGAAATCAAGACGATATAATCATCGTATTAGAGCCTTTTCAATACTCTTTCCGGATAATCCGTAATGATGCCGTCTACGTGCAATTCGATCATTCGGTCGATATCTTTCTCTTCGTTTACAGTCCACGGAATAAGACTCATTTTCAACGTCTTGAGCGAATCTTTTAGTGCTTGGTCTACAAGTCCGTAATGCGGACTGTAAATCTCTGGCTTAAAATTCAACTTGGCTAGATTCTTAGCCAGTCCTTTATCTCCAGTAAGAAAGGCAATCTTGATATTAGGATATTTTTTATGCAGCGCGTTCAGTATTTGAGGGTCAAACGACTGTATGTTGATCTTACTCTGGATGCCTTTTTCTTTGACGACTTTCATTACCAAATCTACAAATACATCAGGCTGCGGCTGTGATAAATCATATTGATCGGCGCCTGATTTGATTTCTATATTATAGCGGATAGGCTTGTTTTTTCTATTCTTGGCAGTGTAAGCTTCCATATCGTCTATCAGTTCCGAAAGCAGCGGCTTATAGGTTTTTATTTTTTGCTGCTCTGGAAAATGTACATTTCCTTTCGATCCGATATCAAATTTTCGGATGCTGTCATACGGCATCAAATACAAATTATACGCCCTTTCTGTCTTGCGTGTCAAGCGCGTCCCATCAGGCAGCAGTACGTATTCAGATGACATAAAAGGCTCGTGCGAAACTACTACTTTTCGGTCTTGAGAAATCACCACGTCTAATTCGATGACATCGGCGCCTTTATCAATAGCGCTTCGGAAAGCCTCAAGGCTGTTTTCTGGAAAGTGACCGCGGTCTCCCCTATGGCCTTGTACTTCAATAGCAGGGATTTTTGTAGTGGATGTGTTGGTTGGCTTGCAAGAACTCGCCGCTGTTAGTAGCGCGCTCAAAAAAAGGATGCTGTAGTTTTTCATTATTTTTAAGATTGTATGCTTCGGGCTTTTTCGGTACGTATAGACCGTATTGCAAATATAAGCCTTTTCGATTTTTTGCCAATCTTACTTTCATAAAAGCCTTTCCAATTTCCTCAAAAGGCTTTTATTATTTTTATTTAAGCCGGAACTAGGTTGGTAGAAATTCCAATCCTGTTCCATACATTGATGGTAATAATTATTATGGGTTTGCCCTTATTCCTTGACGAACTTGCCAACGGCACTGCCTTGTTCCGAATAGATTTTCATTACATAACTTCCCGTTGCCAAGTCAGAAATATCCACAGAGTTAACAGCTGCTGCATTACTTATGATTAGTACCGGCTGTCCCATCATGTTGTATACCGAAATTGACTTTAGCACAATATTGTCCTTGTTTTCAAGATGCAGCAGTCCTTTTGACGGATTCGGATATATTGAGAAACGGTCTGATAAATCAATACCCGGCGTACTTAACGACTCAATAGTCGTAACAATACGGTCGGTCAAGATTGGCAGGTTATAATCAAAATAGATGCTGGCACTATTGCTAAAAGTATCCCCGACAGCCAGAGAAGGTTTGATCTTGATCTTGAACGCCACATAGCCGTCGTTGAAGTCGTTATAAAACGGAAGGTCGATATCCTTAAAGACAAACTCAACCGTATTCCCGTTGCTGATCTTGGTCGTGAAAGGATGGCTGCTTTCGATAGGCTCCAAGCTTCTCATATCGAACCTATCTGTATCGATAATGTCTTTTACTATGATATTTTTGGCGATGGCCGTTCCCGTATTCTCAAAACGGACGATATAGTGCACATACTGCCCTATATACTCTGTAGAAACCCGGTCTCCCTGCAGGCAGGTCTTGTCATTTGGGTCAAAAGAATTGGTTATTTTCTGGCGTAAAGAAATGACATTATCTTCTGGCGATGCATCGAGTGCTGGTGTTGTTACGCTGGCCGTATACTTCAGGAGGTCATTAGCATTCAACGCAGGAGTATCTGTCGGCGTGTTCAAGGTAAAGCTCAACACAATCGTACGCATTTCAAGAGGCATCAATTCAGAAAAAGTCCATGACAGGCGGTCTGGCCTTTCTTGCACTGCTTGTGGCACTGAAACCCCCGGACGAAGGACGGGAGCGTCAAACTGCAATCCTATACTACCCGACTGTACGACAGTTCCCTTGTTTCGATACAAAATCTTATAGCTGCTGGTATACCCCGGAATAGCATCCCCTAAAGGCAGCATCACGATTTCCAAATCAGCATATTTCCCTTTAGGGCTAACGCAGAAATGCGGGTTCTGTGCGCTGTTCTGACTTGGAAACGTAACCGAGGCACTCGGCGGCGTAACCATAAAATACGAAGCATCAGCCAGCAAGGGCGTAATGACCGAATTGCCAGACTGCAATGGCAGGTTGTATTTACCGGTACGATCCGACAGATAAATCGTTTCCGTTGTTCCGTTAACGACCTTATATCCGGCAAAAGGAAAGCCAGGATCGTTTGCTTCACAGCCATTATTGTCATTGTCAAAAGCAGTGACGCTTTCTAGGGCATAATAACGTCCACCCGGTGCAAAAGAACAATACGAATTCACTTCGCATTGGCGTCCGGCCGTAGTAGCAATCAAGTGCTGCAGCTGTGTCGTCTCTGCCCCTTCATCTGCACAAATATAACGCAGACGCGGTACCGTCGGCAAAGCCGTCGCTACAGACGAATGGTTGTTCTTTCCATTTTTTATAAAAAGCGTAGCCAGCTGCGGATTGGATTTAAAACTCAGCACTTCTGCACCAAGACATTGAGAAACGTCCAGCGAGGTCAGCCTGTTGTCGTTAAAAAGTATGGAGCTTACTGTAGTGTCGGCCATGACCGTCAAGGCACCCGTCAGTCCGTAATTATTGCAGGCAATAGAAGTCAGTCCTTCATAGCCTCGAACATCCAGCAGTGTTAATGGATTATTCCTAAAATTCAGACCTCGTTCACCAAGACTAAGTGCTGGGCAGCCATACGCCTTAAGGCTTTCGAGCTGATTGTCCTGTACGCCCAATTCAGAGAGCAGCGGAGAAGAAACAACAAGCGAACGCAAGCGGTTATTGCCTGCCTGTACCGATTTCAAATAGCGAAATCCTACAAGGTCGCTGATCGTTATCAATCTATTGTTTTGAGCCAACAGACGCTCAAGGCTGGCCAACCCCGAAAGGTCTAAGGCTGTCAGTCGGTTGTTCGAGCAGTTGAGCGATTCCAGAGCTGTCTGACCAGAAAGGTCAAGCTGGACAAGAAGATTATAGCCACAGTGCAGTTCCTTGATCGGACTGCCGGTAAGGAGTAATGATGTCAGTTCGTTTGTATCACACTTTAGGTCACGCAGCGAAGCCTTTCCAGATACGTCTAAGGACGTCAGTCGGTTATGGCTGCATTCCAAATCCCGAAGGCGGTTGCATCCCGAAAGGTTCAGTTGGGTCAGTACATTAGTAGAGCAGTACAGGTATTCCAAATCAGGCGAGCTGCTTACATCCAGCGACGTAAGCTGATTGTCATTACAAGCCAGATACTTCAATGCCGTAAAATATTCAATGCCAGACAAGTCGGCAATAGACGATGAAGCAATATTCAGGTAAGCGACAGCACTGGCTTCTGAAGCTTCAATCTCCCGATTGTTGTTGGTGTCAATCGACACAAATTCACCCTCTAAGTTCTTGGCCACCTTATTGCCTGTACTGGCAGACAGCAGCTTTGACTTAAAATTTGAATCCGGTATATGAAGTCCTTGCCCGTTCATTCCATGCCAGCAGCAGAACCCTAAAACAGCAAAGTACAATTTTTTCATACAGAATATTTACCGTAAATATATCTTAAAAAAATCATAAAAAATAAAAACTATAAAAGTTATGGTAAAGATTTTTTAACAAACAGCAACTTTCGTAATCCATTTCTTATTTTCCAACCCAACCCCAAACTATCCACTTTCCACTATCAATTTCCCACTATCAACTATCAACTATCAACTATCAACTATCCACTATCATCTCCCAAACAACCGATTCACCTTCTCCGGCGCCTTAAAACGATACCCGATATAAAACTCCAAAAACTGCTGCTGATCCTGTACATGAATCTTGGCTTCAGAACTGTATGAAAACGAATTCAGGCTCGTAGCAGCGCCCGCATAAAACCGTTCCGAATTATAGCCTAGCGTAAGCCGAAACTGCGCCTGAAACGAAAGCCCGTCAAAAGTCTCGTCAGGTGTGCCGTCGCTATAAACCGTCTTTGACCTATTATAGCCCACGCCGCCATAGCCGCCTGCCGAAACAAGAAACCTGTCTTGGAGGACCCAATTGTAATAATAGCCGGGACCCACAGCAATATCAAGAATATGGTCTTTGCTCGGGTCGTTATTTTTAATGGTCGTAAAATAATAGCTGATGCTGGGCACAAAGCTGCCCGCGCTTTTCCGCTGCCATTCGCTCTGCAGGAAGATGGCGCGGAATGAAAACTCCTGATTAAAGATATACGAGGTGCTCCCTCCTATCTTCTGTACCTGGAAATGCGGGAACAAGATGTTTTCGTCCGACCCTATGTCGTCACGATCTACATAAAAGCCTTTGGTCTTGGCATATTGCAGTTCCTGCATCCAAGGACCCAAATAAAACCGCGTCCCAAAATTATAGAACTTCGTGCGCCCTCGGATGGCATCGTCCTTGTTAAAACGAATAAACTCCGGCGTATAACCCAAGTCGATCTCGATAAACTTATACATCAGCGTAAGCGTCGACCGCAGCCGCTGGTTGGGCGACAGCGTAAAATCCAGACGGTTGGCTGCGTCTTTGATATGGAAGGAATTAAAGCTGTTGCTGAATCCCAAGCGCAGCTTAACGTGGTCGCTGTATTTTTCTATAGCGGTTGCAGCCGCAGGAATCGAATCAGCAGTCTGCGCCTGGCAGAAAGCAGTAAAAAAGACGATAAAGAATAAGGCATATTTTACCATAAGATATTGTGCTATCCTCTATGCAATGTACTAAATTGACACGAAACTAAATGCAATTCCTGTTTTTTATAGTGCCACATTTTTTGTAATTTGCCCTATCAAGCACACCAACCCATGGACAACACTAGAGTATTTAAGATGTCTTTTGCGGGCGTCTATCCGCATTATATTCACAAAGCAGAAAAAAAGGGACGTACGAAAGCGGAAGTCGATGCCATTATCTTTTGGCTGACGGGCTATGATGAAAAGGCACTGCAGCAGATTATTGACGAGAAGACCAATTTCGAAACTTTTTTTGCCAATGCCCAGATTCCTCCCAATGCGTCAAAAATTACAGGCGTTATCTGCGGCTATCGCGTAGAAGACATTGAAGACAAACTGATGCAGCAGATCCGTTATCTGGACAAGCTGATTGATGAACTGGCTAAAGGAAAGGCAATGGAGAAAATCTTACGACAGTAAGAAGTAGTTGTCTTTTATTGCAACACTATAAACGAAATCACATTGCCATCTTTTGTAGCTCCTACATAACCCAATCCGCGTAAATAATAAAACACATAGGTTGATTTTGCATACTGGGCTTGTAATGCCATTAGTCCTGTATAATGACAATAAGGTGTTTTTAATACGGCATCCTCTGACAGAAGCGTATAAAGCACTGTATCTTTTTTATCTTCATTCTGCCAGTTTTCTCCTTTTTTAAGAGATTGTTTCCAACGTATTGTTTCTGCAGAGCAACATTCTTCATATTGCAGTACTTTGCCATTCGCCTCTCTAAAATAGATCATGCTATTACTTCCGTCCTGCCACTGCTGTTTAAAAGCCACGTAGGTTTTTCCTTTTAGCATTTTATCGCCTTCAAGCGTTTCATAATAATAGGTATTGTACCAGACTATTTTCTTTTTCTGAATGTCTAACGGAAAATAACTTCCGTCTGTAGTGCCTTTACAAAAATTCTGTCCTTCTTTTTGTGCGTAAGTAGTTGTAGTGAGAAAAAATAAGAAGAGTAAATATTTCATCAAGAGATTTTTGTTAATCATTTATATATTGAGATTATGACATCTAAAAGCTAGACCAGAAAAACAAAAACAGCCAAAAAACACATTTACCCTTTGTTGACGTTCATTGGGTTCGCCAGCACCATAAACAACTGCAAGACCAAACTGCTGCCATACAATAGTACGATGCAGTTGTGTGGCATTTTTAAATATATTAATATGTAAGTAGCAATCGATCTGAAACATTTTCGTTTTCCAAAGTTTGCCCTTCTAATTGAAAACGTCTTAGCATTGATATACCACAATTCACATACAATTCATTTACAAATAAACCTTGCTCAATTGGCAAATCACATAATAAATTGCCTGATTTTTTATGGCCATCAATACTTAATGCAACACGAACCCCTTTCGATTTAGCTTTATCAATTTCTTGTAATAAATCTTCTAATCTAAAATCCTGAGCTCCATAAAGTATAGCCTGACTATGAGAATAAGGTGGATCACAATATATAAAATCGCCATATTTTGCTTTTGCAAAAGCATCTTTATAATCACAATGCTCAAAATCAACTTTCTCTAACCGTACTTTCCACTCTGAGACTCTCTTTGAAAAACTCTCAACTGATATAGGATTATGAACACCACATGGAGTTGACATATAGCCATCGGCTTTTCGAAAGCGAATAATTCCACCATAGCAAGATCGTGTTAAATAAAGAAAATCTGCTCCATTAGGTTTCTGATTATAAGATTCTAAAACACTTTTATAAACCTCTTGTTTTGTTTCGATATCTATTCTATTTCTTCTCTCTGCGTACCAATTAATAAGTTCTTGAGGGTTTTCTTTAAGTTTTTTCCATATTTGCATTAAAGGTTCAAATGTATCTGAGCCCATTCCGTTTTTTGGAGCTATCGTTGCCAAAATAGCACCACTCCCTAAAAATGGCTCGAAATACCTTCCATAATATAGAGGAAAATAGCTTGTTATTTCTGCTGCAAATTTTTGTTTATTCCCTACCCATTTTAATAATTGTGTATTTGGCGGATTATATATTTTAGGAAATTCTATCATTAGTTTGTGTGTCTAAATTTTTCTTCAAAGATAACACATTAATCTGTTATATCCTGTTTTGGGATATGCCTTTTTAGGATATATTTTTGAATTATGAAAAAAACCTTAAATAGCAAGGAACATAAAATTTTACTTGAAATGTTATACCAACTACGAGTAAACACTGCCATGAGACAGTCTGATCTTGCTAATTTATTAAAAGTCCCACAATCCTTCATTAGTAAAATCGAAAGCGGAGAAAGAAGAATAGATTATATAGAGCTTCGGGAAATTTTAAAGTGCCTCAACAAAAATGTAATAGAATTTTTAATAGAATTTGAAAATAAAATGAATGCAACCAGAAAATAAATTTTTACAACAACCTCTTGAATTTTGGGCAAATGTAAAGCTTATAAGTCAAAAGTTAGGCTATACAGTAAGAGGGACAGGTAAAATCAAAGTGCCTTCTATTGAAGAAATCTATTTTGCCTTTGATAAACTTGGTCTAGATGCTAACAAGATAATTATTAATGGTTCACCCACAAAATTTGGAGATTTACTTATTGAATACTTCCAATTCCGTGCAGATTTGCTTTATAACCACATTAGAATTCATCTTCTAACTCTTGATGAAGTTAAAAGTATTTATAATGACTTGAACAAGAAACTAGAGCCAAAATGCCCTCAACCAATGAATAAGCAAAAAGGCGAAAAACAAGGGCCTGCATATTTTACAGCTATTATAAATATGTTGATTGAGGATGGTTCAAAAGGATACGATTGTAATTATGATCCAAAAGAACTAACTTCTTTTACTCATAATAATACACCTATAAGAAGTCTTTCTCGAAGAGTAGATGGATCATTTCCTACAGTAATAAATCCGATAGCTATTTGGGAAATAAAAGAATATTATTATACTACTACATTTGGAAGCCGTGTAGCTGATGGTGTTTATGAAACTCAACTTGATGGTTATGAATTACAAGAAGTTAGAGAGCATCTAGATAAAAAAATACATCATTATTTGATGATAGATGATTACAATACTTGGTGGAATATGGGAAAGTCATATTTATGCAAAATATGTGATATGCTTCATATGGGATTAGTAACAGAAGTTTTATTTGGAAAAGAAGTTATTTCACGTGTGCCCGAACTTGTAAAAGAATGGATTGCACAATATAACGAAGAGCATAAGTAAATTCTTATGCTATTTAATTTTCACATATTAATACTTTAATTAATCAAGAATTTTTTTCATATCTATAACATAGATCGGTTTTATATAAGCAGACAAAATTAGTATATGAGTAGAGTTAGGTATTGTTTTATTTCTATTTTCAGCAATTTGGGAGGTTGTAATTTTTTCTAAAGTTATACCCCTATGATTCATGGCTTGTTCATCTTCCTCAGAAACATTCCAACATATAATACCATCAATTTCATCAAAAAGTTTTTGCTCATCATTAAAATCTTTTAAAATATTTTTAAGCTTTGATTTAATTTCAAAAACAATTTTTTTATTACCCCATCGAGCATATAAATCGTATTTATTTCTATATCCAGAAACATATGGTTCAATATCTTTTATTAAACCATTTCCAATACATTCATAAAAAATCCCCGCTACACTTGCTTCTTGATCTTTTGGCGATTTAATAAATTTACTTTTTCTATTATCTAGGTTGACAAGTCTTTCAATTTCTGCGAAAATTTCTTCTTTATCCCATTCACTATTTATTGTTACTTCTCCTGAAACATATTTAGTTATATAGGTCAAATAGTTATTAAAAATTTCCCTTGAATAATGTTTATAAATTTTTCCAACCATACCATGAATTGATTTTCTTCCAATATCAAATTTTAAATGCCTGTCTTCAAATAAAATAAATATATTTGACCAATAGCCTGCGTATCCCGTATTGGGATGCTCTAATGAAATGCCTGTAGGCATGCCTTTTACAGAAGTGTAAATTCCTTCGGAAAATTTAGCATAATAAAACTCATCATGCCATTCTTCTCTAATTAAATCATCTTCTGTACATAATCTATTTTTTATTGATAAATCATTCCATACTTTTCTTTTGGGTACAAAACAAGTAACATATCTTATTGTCCTTCCATTGTGAAAATATTCACCTTTTTTATATATTACCTTATCCTGTAGCTTCCTCCTTTTATCGTGATCTGTACGATCTGCCTCACTAGCAAACGTTACAAAATCATCAAGGTCAATTTTAGAATTGTGATCTAAATTTTCATAAATGAGCCAATACTTATTAGGGAGCAATTCCTCAAATTCTTCTCCATCCAAATTTTTATATTTTAAAGAAATTTCAATTTCTGGCTCTTCATCATTCCAAATAAAATTTGTGTTACCCAAAGCTGTTTTTGTTCTCAAAATATATTTTAGTTGCTCAAAAGATAAATTGAATATTGGAGAATCCTTTACATCTTTTAATTCTACAATAGTTCCTTCAATTCCAATTTCTGGATCTGATGTAGTTAAATGTATATTTTCTAAAGAGGAACTATTTTTCCAATTGTTAGCATCTTTAATAACTCCTATTTTTGATCCATTTTTATTACCAGTTGTAATTCTAAAATCATTACATGAAAAGATTACAAATGTTAAGCCTACGCCTTTTTCACCAATACTATTATCATCATTTTCTTTATTAGTTGAAAATGGTGCCAATAACACGGGTAACATATCAGGATCAATGCCGATACCATTGTCTTCAATTTTAATAGATTTTGCAATTGAATTAATCTCTAACGAAATTTTTCTGTTTTCTGGATTTTGTATTCTTATTGCATCAACAGAATTCTGACATAGTTCTGCTAAAATATCCCAATCATTGTTATAACTATCATCAACATCTTTAATACTTTTTCTAATTTCTCGTATTCCAGGTTTAAGAAAATCTATCATTTTAATTTTTTTAAGATACTGTCACTAATATTAATTCAACAAATTATACAATTATGAATATAATTCAAGAATATTTAGTACTGTGTAAAGTTACTTTTTTTAATTATATCAAATCAATTATTTATACTTTTCTGAGAAGTTTCATAACTACCACCTAAGTAAACTGTATTAAATATAGTTACCTAAAAACATATAAAGCTATATATATTTATTAGCTTTTTTTGATATTTAATAATTATAACTATTTTAAAAACTTACCAAAAGAATAAACTGCATTTATACCTACCACATGTGTTTTAAAGATTTCTCTCCAAACGATTTCAAAATTTATAGTAGGTTTATCTTCTTTGTCTTTTAAACTTACCGGAATTCCCAATTTCCAATTCTTAATATCATAATCTAAATATTTCTCTACGGCTCCGCTTAAGCCAATAGTATTATTAAAAAACAAAAGTGCCGCTTCCCCTTTTATGGTTTGTACATCTTTTTCATTATATACACCATAAAATGCCAAGTTGGTATTATTAACAACCTGTGTCGTATCATTAATAGTTCTAATATCATTAATTGTTATTGCTGATGCATTTTTGAGTATAAAATCATTTGTATTGAATCTGCTATAAATAGCTTTTAGCTTAAACGAAGTGCCATTAGAATGATTAAAAAGCATATTTCCAGAAACATCAAAACGCCAATCTCTAAATTTATTTTTATTGACAGTTACACTATCTAACGTAGAAAAGATTAATTTATCTGTAATAGGCTTATAAATCTCTGCTCCGCACCAAAAAGCTAAATAATAACTATAAAGCTTTTCTTTTTTTATAGCAGCTATTTGTTTGTCAATAATTCCTTTATAAACCTCATAATATTTAGAATCATAATAACTTTCCTTTTTCTGTTGATAATCTTTCGGATCCTCCGTGTTTTTTAAAAAATCTATGTCTTCTTTTATTGAACCAGCTACATCATAATAATTACCAACATTTTTTTTAAGGTAGTCATCAATTATTTTTTTATTGACTCTAGAAACTTTAGCAGTATCTTTATAAGATATGACTCCATTAAAAAAATGATTGAATCGTAAACCAATCCCTAAATTACTGCTGAAATCATACTCATTTGTCCCTGTTTTTCTTTCATAAACATTTGAAAAGCCATCTTTAACACCTGCTTGCGTATATATCGTTAAAATATTGGCCATTTTTTGTAAATTCCTTTCTTCCTTCTTAAAAAATATTTCTCTAAAATCAATACTGCGACCGATAGATAATGTCTTGCTTTCGGTATTAACATTTATAAAATATTTTTCTACGGATTGGTCTTTAATAGTTGTTGCAAACGAAGTGATTTCGCTAGAAAAAAACTGATTTAAAAACTTAGGATTAAATACAATTCCATTTTTTAAAGCCATCCATCCCTGAATTTGCATTAAAGCTTTAGGATTTGAATTTAATAAAGCGATTTTTTCATTATAAGGTCTCTTTAAATCTTCTATATCTTTAAAATACTCTTGCTTAATATTTAATATTTTATAATGATCTGCAGTAATTATATTTTCTGCTGTTTGAGTATATCCTTTTGTATAATAAATAATTAAAAATAGTACCATAAATTTCACAATTCTTTTCATAACTCTAATTGTTTTATTTGGTTGCTCATTATCATATATGACTAATAATTATTCTATGGTGTCTTTCTAAAATTAACTTCCCAACTCCCTAAACTTATCCCTAACCTCTTTCGGCATTCTCCAGCCAAAAGAAATATGCATTTTATTATAAATAGCCTTCCAGTCAAGAGTCCCTCCTTTTTTCTGAATTGGTTTTAGATAAAGTAAAATCTCATACACATTATCATGTCCGTTATTAGTATCTTCAGCCTTTTGAAAAGCATCGATTGCCTTGTTAATATTTTTGGCTATTAAAAAATTATACCCCTCATTCTTAAAATAATTGGCTTCAATTCGCTTGTCTGATAAGCCAAACGTAGAGTTGACATCATTGCTTTTGATATTTATGAGCTTATTAGCTTGCGTAGTATCCGCAACTACTTCTTTTATCTTTTTATCAGAAGTGCGGTTTAATATCATCAGCAATTTGACATATCGTTCAAGATCACCATTATAAATATTCGCATTAAGCAAATTTTCTTTTCGGTCTCTGATAATCTCCATTTCCTTAATCACAGAATTGATTTTTTCTCCATAGATAGTCACCATCGCAGTATCGATCTTAGTATCTCCTTTTATATACTTTTGATACCTACCCTTTGCCCTTCGTAGTTTTTTAAGGCGTTTTTCTAAGTCTTCTAAGGCCGCATAATAGGGCTTAAAGGATTGGGTAATAGAAGTACGGTATTCATCCATTACAGGAATCAGCTGCGGCTTGAATACGATAGTAGAATCGACGGAAGCCGGATATATTGCCTCTTTTCCGCTAAGAAGCTTTTTGTTTTCTTTAGAATCCTTTTTCTTTTCGTCGAATGTTCTGATAAAATCAATGATTTTTTGGTAATCGGCATACGTATCTACATTAAAACTCGTATTATTCGGAATATTCAGCTTAGACCCCAATCCGGTAATACCGATAGTCTTGACGGTAATATTGACTTTAAGAGAATTGATTTCTGCATTAGCCGCCAGACTGGCCAGACTGCTCTCTTTGATATCCGTCTTGTTGCTCCAGTTGCTGATGCGGATTTCGCTGCGGATTCCTACGCCATAGCGTATCTTAGGAAGTCCGGTGCAGAAATTATCCTTATATTGGATGTAATCAATAACGATATAAATCGATTCCGACTCGTAACCGTTTTTTAAAATTCCAAACGCATTGATTGCAGCCTCGTTAGACGATTTAAACATATAATGATTGAACTGGAATCCGCCGTCAAGATCACTAAGGCTTAATGGAAGCTTATATTCGCAGCGATCAACGCCTAGTAAATTAAGTTCCGGATTGGTCTCGTAGTTTGTATCGTCAGAATCATCGGAATTAGGAAACAATATCACGGTAGCCGCTCCGTTATCGATATCAAAGGCAGGCTTGTCTCTTGCCGTTGTCCTCTTGAGCGGAAGATTAGTAAGCTCTTTAGGAGGAAGATGCTTGATGATACTGTATTTGGGAAGAATCTTTTGCAAGATCTGGAACTGGATAATGGCCTGTGAATAAAATTCCTGATCCGACTTGATGGCATCAAGATCTAGAACATCCTTAAATTTCTTGCTTCCTTCTTTTTGGCCATACATCCAAAAAGGACAGCACACTACTGCTAAAAAAAACAATAACCGCTTCATAACTTCTAGAGTTTTAGTTTATAAATAAATTAATCTCGATATGTAGGGTAAGCTTTGTTTTCTTTTTATAGCAATTGCAGTACTTGCGGACTACTTATTACAATAGTACGCATAGCCAATAAATATCCCTTACGGTTTTCCTCATTCTCTTAAAAAAGTTAAAATTTCAATAAGAGACATTAAAAAAGCCCCGAAGTTTCCTCCGAGGCTTTTCCCGCTGTACCCCTACACAACCGACTACACCGCTTCAATCTCACCCAGATATACGCTGGTAGAATACAGCTTGTCGTCTTCCGATACAAAAGAGGCCCAGCAGTGTACCTGCGAACCGACAAAAGGCGCCGGAAGGGTTACAGAAGCCGACAGTGCCGAACGCAATGCCGCCTTTTCCATCGTCTCAAATTTGTCGGTTATCGGATCATAGACCGCCACCAGCAGTCGGTCGGTTGCTTTGGCCGTTCCTTGTCCCGAATTATCCGTCCAAGAAAACTTCAAGATACCGCCCGCTTCCGCAGCAACCGCTGGCGTCTGCAATCCCAGCAGCACGCCGCGCGTAATCTGCACTCGGTTCAAAAGAATCTCAACACTGTCGTCGATTTGCACCAGCGCCTCCTTCATATGATACGAAGTCGCCAGGTTGTTCTTCGACTTGTCGCCCATCGCTATTCCGTAATAACGTCCCATGACCGGCCTCAAATCGTGTAAAAAATTTGCAACCGTACGAAAACGCAGGCGCTGCATCTCCTGTTTGTCCGTCGCGATACGGCCCGTCTTTTTCGGCAAGCTGCGCATCACGTCCTTGCCTCTCCAATTGGCACCTACTACCGTACCGACCTTGCCTGAAAAGGCACCTAAAATTCCCTTATTGTACGTACCCATTTTTATCTATTTTTTAGGGTTACTAAAGCCCCCTCGTGGAGCTTATCTGAAACGAAAGTACAGCAGCCGATACGGCAAACAAAGGTCCTGATTGGTTTTGAACAGTATTGAAATGATTTGACGGACAATGACCGAAATTGGCTGCTTTTGACCGATTTTGACTGGTTGTTCCAGAAAAAAGGCCGTTTTGTTCCGGTCATGTTTTGGTCATGTTTTGGTCACGTTCGGAAAAAGAGGTGTTTTTGCGAAGAAAGGTGGGAGAAAAGTGGAATGAGGAATTACGAATTTAGGATTTATGATTTCGGAATTATGATTTGGGATTTGGGATTTGGGAATGAGGAGAGCAGGATAAGCAATAATCATAAACAATACGGTGTATTATATACAATTTTGTTTATCGCTTGAAGTGTTTGGGATGGCCAGCCGAAGGTTGAGAAGAGAAGCTGTCTTGGGAGACAAGAAGCTTAGAAACCTTGGCCTTTATTTCGGCACCTGTTGCCCAACGTGCTCACGAAAAAGCTTTTCGGATAGACGAACTTGCCGCCGATCTTGGTAAAAGGAATTTCTTTGCTGATTCTCAGGCGGTACAGGGTGCTGTCGCTGATGTTGAACATTCTTTTGACATCCGAGCTGTCAAGCCAGTAGTCGCCGATGTCAGTTCTTTTGGGGATGTTGTTTTTTTCCATTTTGCTGCATATATTTAATATTAAGTGGGGTAAAATTCGTTCAACCAAAACGCCGCAACCATCCCCTTTATTGCATCCCAACCCTCAACCATAAATCCTAATTCATAAATCCTAAATCATTTTACACATTTCACAATTTTCCCTTCCCAAAAATACATTCCCTTAAAAATAATTCTAAAAATTTCCTTTAATTTGTACAAACGCAAATAAAATGGAATTCAACCCTGAAGAACTGGACCAAAAAGCCATCTACAAGCTCATCACCGGAGCCATCATTCCGAGGCCGATCGGCTGGATCTCAACCATAAGCGAGGAAGGCATACCCAACCTTGCCCCTTTCTCTTTCTTTAACGTTATTGGCGACGATCCGCCTCATGTCATGTTCTCTACGGCACACGGCAACCAGCATAAAAAAGATACCTTGAACAACGCCTTGGCGACTGGGCAGTTTGTCGTAAACATGGTTACCGAAGAAATTGTAGAAGCCATGAATGCCACGGCACAATCGGTACATTCCGACATAGACGAATTCGAATTGGCCGGGCTTACGCCCCTGCCTTCGGTCAAGATCAAGCCGCCAAGGGTGAAAGAAAGCCCGATTACGTTTGAATGCGAGGTAGTGCACCACTATTCGCTGGAAAACCATAAATACGGAGGCGCCACGATGGTCGTCGGCCGGATCGTCATGTTCCATTTCGACGAAGCCGTGCTGCTCGAAGACCACAAGATCAACTTAGACGTCTACAGGCCCGTATCGAGGCTCGCAGGAGCCAATTACTCTAAATTAGGAGAACTGTTCGCGGTCAAGAGAGGATAAAATAACATCATCCAACCAAACCTACACCGTACCCTGTCAGGGTTTAAAACCCTGACAGGGTACGGATAAAAGATTAAAAAGATAAAAAAATGAAAATAACCGTAATAGGTGGCGGTCCCGGAGGACTCTACTTCTCCATACTATCCAAAAAAGCCAATCCGGAATTCCAGATCGACGTCTACGAACGCAACAAGGCCGACGATGCCTTTGGCTTTGGCGTGGTCTTTTCGGACGAGACGCTGAGCGAGTTCCTTACGCGCGACCCCAAGTCCTACGAGCTGATCCGCAGCCGCTTTGCTTATTGGGACGACCTTGATATTGTGCGCGACGGCGAAAAGGTACGCATTACCGGAAACGGCTTCTGCGGCTGTTCCCGCAAGACCCTGTTGCAGCTCCTGCAGCAGCGCTGCCAAGAAGAAGGCGTCGGACTGCATTTCGACCACAATGTCGACGACCTGTCGCAGTTTAAGGATTCTGACGTAATCGTGGCTAGCGACGGCATCAACAGTGCCATACGCGACCAATACCCAGACGATTTCGGCACTACTTCTGTACTGCAAAAAAACAAGTTTGTCTGGATGGGCTCTACCCGTCCGCTGGATGCCTTTACCTATTTTTTCAGAAATACGCCTTACGGCCCTATCGTGGCGCATACCTACCAATACGAAGAAGGAAAAAGTACCTGGATATTCGAGACTTCGCCACAGACGTGGGAAAAGGCAGGTTTTGTGACCGAAGACGAAGAAGGCACTATCGAGAAGCTGTCCGAACTTTTCAAAAAAGAACTTGACGGCCACGGACTGATCTCCAACAAATCGCACTGGAGGAACTTTCCGGTTATTACCAATGCCGTATGGCACAAAGACAATATCGTGCTGCTGGGCGATGCCAAAGCTACCGCACACTACTCTATCGGCTCGGGCACCAAGCTCGCAATGGAATGTGCCATAGCGTTGGCCGATGCCATTGCAGCCCATCCGAACGACATCCCGCAGGCTTTCCAAGCCTACGAAAAGAACCGACGCAAGCGCGTCGAGATGATACAGCATGCCGCCAAGGTTTCTTTAGAATGGTTTGAAGACATCGACAGGCACATCCAGCAAGACTTCTTGCCGTTTGCTTTTGGCGTCATGACCCGCTCCAAGAAAGTTACTTTTGAAAACCTTGCCATCAGGGATGCCTCTTTTACCGATGCCGTGCTTAAGGAATTCAATACGGCCGCAGCGAGCGAGAACCTAAAAACTCCTCCGGCTTTTACGTCCTACCAGTTGCGCAAGATGCATTTGAATAACCGAATCGTCATGGCTCCGATGGAACAATATACTGCCAAAGACGGCCTCGTGTCTGACTGGCATTTGGTACATTACGGCAGCCGTGCCATAGGCGGTATCGGCCTTATTCTTACGGAAGCCGTAGCGGTTTCCGAAGAAGGAAAAGTTACTTTAGGTTGCCCGATGATAACTACTCAACAACAGATAGATAGCTGGAAAAAAGTTACGGATTTCGTACACCAAAATAGCAAGGCCAAGATCGGCATCCAACTAGGACATTCTGGAAGAAGAGGCGCTACAAAAATGCCATGGGAAGGCTATAACGAACCGTTAGAAAATCCATGGGAATTGCTGTCTGCTTCTGCCATTCCATACAGCAGCAAGATGCCTGTCCCTAAAGCAATGGACCGACAGGATATGGATACCGTAATAGCGCAATTTGCACAAGCTGCAAAAAATGCCGAGCAGGCCGGATTCGACATGATCGAATTGCAGGCCCATCATGGATTCCTGCTCGCCTCTTTCCTATCGCCGCTGACGAATACCCGTAACGACGAATATGGCGGAAGCACAGCCAACAGGCTGCGATTTCCGTTAGAAGTATTCCAGGCCGTCAGACAAAACTTTGATACCGACCGTCCGATATCCGTAAGGATTTCTGCTTCCGACTGGGCCGAAGGCGGCATCACGTCCGAAGAAGTGCTGGAAATAGCCGAAGCTTTTAAAAAAGCCGGCGCCGACATCATCAACGTATCTTCAGGATATACCGTCAGCCATCAAAAACCAGCCTATGGCAGGATGTACCAAACGCCTTTTTCAGATGCCGTACGAAATTCCGTCCACGTACCGACGATTACGGCGGGGTCCATACAAGACATCGACCAGATCAACACCATCATCCTGAACCGAAGAGCCGATTTGGTAGCGCTAGGAAGGCCGTTATTGCTAGACCCGGGCTTTGTCAGAAATGCACAAGCTTACGAGCAATATCCCGCAGAAGACATCCCGCAGCAGTACGAAGCAGGAGTCTCGCACCTTTATCCGTATAAGCTGAGCGAAAGAAAAGCTGCGGAAGGAATGAAGAAAGCGTTGAAACCGGAAAGCCATAAAAAATAATTTAAGAATTAAGAATTTCGATTTTAGAGTTCAAAACCGTCATAAATCGTAATTCATACATCATAAATCATATTAAAATGTACCAAGATAATTTCGCCCACAAGCACCTCCCTTCTCAAAAGCTGCAGCCTGAGTACATCTACAGCGATCCTGATTTTCAGCTCCCTGAAGACCTGAACTGCGTAGAAAGGCTATTGGACAACCATATCAAGGAAGGACGCGGGCAGCACATCGCCATCCGTACTTTCGAGAAGACATGGACCTATCAAGACCTGTATGAAAAAGCCAATCAGATAGCACACGTCTTGGTTGATGATTTGGGATTGGTTTCTGGCAACCGCGTACTGATACGTTCTGCCAACAATCCGATGTTTGTGGCCATCTGGTTTGCGATACTCAAGGCTGGAGGCATCGTGGTCGCTACTATGCCGCTGTTGCGCGAAAAAGAACTGGAAGTGATGATCGACAGTGCCGAAATATCACACGCCTTCTGCGACTACCGCTTAGAAGAAGCGTTGGCGGCCGTAAAATCTCCTTTCTTAAAACAGTCCATTACATTCGACGGTACGGAAAATGGCACGTCGAAGCTGGAAACTCTGATGCACAACAAGCCAAAGGAATTCCAGAACTTCCCAACCAAAGCCGATTCGGTCGCCCTTATAGGATTTACTTCCGGAACTACCGGAAATCCGAAGATGACATCTCATTACCATAAAGACATATTGCTGATCTGCGAGGCCTTTCCTAAATATGCGCTACAGCCCGTGCCGGAAGACATTTTTACGGGCAGTCCGCCGTTAGGATTCACGTTCGGATTAGGCGGCCTTGTGCTGTTTCCGTTTTATTTCGGGGCATCCACCTTCCTTATCGAAAAGCCGTCGCCAGAACTGCTATTGCAGGCAATACAAGACCATAAAGTTTCTATCGTATTCACGGCACCTACAGCCTGGAGGATATTAGCAACCAAGGCAGCCGACTACGATATTTCATCATTACGCAAATGCGTATCCGCTGGAGAAACGTTGCCTGAAAAAGTCTGGGAAGACTGGTATGAAGCGACAGGATTGAAAATCATCGACGGCATCGGCGCTACCGAAATGCTGCACATCTTTATCTCTTCCAACGAAGACAACATGAAAAAAGGTGCCACTGGACTTCCGATACGCGGCTACGAAGCCCGTATTGTAGACCGAAAAGGCAACGAACTCGGTCCTAACGAACCGGGAAGGCTCGCAGTAAGAGGAATCACCGGCTGCAAATACCTGAACCGCACCGACAAGCAGAAAGAATACGTTCAGGACGGCTGGAATCTGACCGGAGACATCTTCCGCAAGGACGAAGACGGCTACTACTGGTTTGTGGCACGAGGCGACGACATGATTATTTCTTCGGGCTATAATATTGCGGCCATCGAGGTTGAAAGCGTATTGCTCAAGCACGATGACATTTCTGAATGTGCCGTGGTAGGATTGCCTGACGAAAACCGCGGCATGCTCGTATGTGCCTATATTGTCTTGTCCGATAAATCGAAGGCCTGCGACGAATTTGCCAAGACATTGCAGGACTGGTTTAAGGAGAATGCAGCACCTTATAAATATCCTAGAGAAGTGCGTTTTTTAGACAACCTTCCGAAGACCGAAACAGGAAAAATACAGCGATACAAATTGAAGGCAATTAGCAAGGGAAATTGATTAAAAATTACTAATATTATGGCTGGTAATTTATAATAAAACAGAGAGAGTATATGAGAAAAGTATTTGTAGTATTCAGCATCACGTCGTTGGCCATTATTGGCATCATGACCTACATCAACTGGAAGGCAAGCTTCCTGCTATTGATATTCATTCCTTTGATAATCATGGGATTCTATGACATGTTCCAGTCTAAGAAAACCATCCGAAGAAACTTTCCGCTTGTGGGAAGGATGCGCTACCTGCTCGAGTCGCTAGGACCGGGCGTACGCCAATACTTTATTGAAAGTGATTTGGACGGCAAGCCTTTTAACCGTCTGGAACGCAGCCTTGTCTACCAGCGCAGCAAAAAAGAAACCGACTCCAACCCTTTCGGAACCCAATTAGACATTTATGAAGTAGGCTACCAATGGATCAACCATAGTATCAAGGCCATTCCGTTTTCGAAGGTCAATAGCAATCCGAGAGTACGCATCGGATCTTCGCAATGCGAAAAACCCTATGACGCCAGCCTTTACAATATCAGCGCCATGAGTTTTGGTTCCCTGAGCAAGAACGCCATACAGGCACTGAATGCCGGAGCCAAGCAGGGCGGATTCTACCATAACACAGGCGAAGGAGGCCTTTCGCCTTACCACCTCGAAGGCGGCGACGTCGTATGGAATATCGGTACGGGCTATTTCAGCTGCCGTGATGACGACGGAAATTTCTCTTATGAGCAGTTTGCCAAAAGAGCCGTATTGGATAACGTAAAGATGATCGAGATCAAATTCTCGCAAGGAGCGAAACCGGGCCATGGCGGAATCCTGCCAAAAGAAAAAGTAACCGATGAGATTGCGGCTATACGTTTGGTAGGCAAAGGAAAAGACATTATCTCGCCTCCTACCCACTCCGCTTTCTCTACGCCGCTGGAGCTGATGGATTTTATCAAGCTGTTGCGCAAGGGATCGGGCGGAAAACCTATCGGCATGAAGATCTGTATCGGGAACAAATCTGAATTTATCGCGATCTGCAAAGCCATGGTACAGACAAAAACCTATTTCGACTTTATTACCGTAGACGGTGGTGAAGGCGGAACCGGAGCAGCACCACAGGAATATTCAGACCACGTCGGCATGCCGTTGAGAGATGCGCTTGCCTTTGTATACGACTGTCTAAAAGGATTTGGCATCAAAGACCAGATCAAGATTATTTGCAGCGGCAAGGTCATTACTGGTTTTGATATCATCAAGACATTGGCAACCGGAGCCGATCTTTGCAACTCTGCCAGAGGAATGATGTTTGCCTTGGGCTGTATCCAGGCATTGGAATGCCACGCAAATACCTGTCCTACAGGAGTTGCAACACAAGACCCGAGATTAGTAAAAGGACTGGTACCGGAAGAAAAGAGCATACGTGTTGCCCGCTTCCAGCATGAAACCGTAAAAAGTGCCATGGAACTGATGGCATCGGCTGGAATCTGCCACCCGGATGAGGTAGACCGAAATGTTGTCAGCATGAGAGTTGACAGGACCAAGATACAGACGTTTGCAGAAACGTATCCGGAGCTTGACAGCGGCTGTCTGTTGGATGAGAATGCGCTTCCGGAAAGCTTTCGTTATTTTTGGAAGAAAGCCACAGCAGAAAGTTTTTAAGAACAATAAAAAACATAAAACCCACTATGTAGTGGATTAGAGAATATGAGCAATTATTTTATAAAAGAAGAAAAGATACGTTTCCAACATATTGATTATGCAGGAATTGTCTTTTATCCCCGATTTTTGGAAATGCTAAACGCATTGGTTGAGGATTGGTTTGAAGAAGCGTTAGAGCGTCCGTTTTCAACCATACACGAAACGAATGGCATTCCGACTGTCGACCTAAAAGTACAGTTCAAAAAGGCCGCCCGCCTCGGAGAGACTCTTACCAAATACCTATGGGTCAAAAATCTGGGTGGCGCCTCCGTAAACTGCGGCTTCCGATTTAAGGATGCAGAAGGAAATACCTGCCTCGAAGGCGAAGTCACCTTAGTAAATGTTGCTATCAGCAAAGACCGAAACGCTATCAAAGCCGAGCCTTTTTCTGAAGACATGAAAGAAAAAATAACACCTTATATCGTATCCGAATCTTAAGAAGCTAATTCATAATTCATAATTAAAAAAATGGAGTTCCCTAAATTCAAAGCCGCCGCAGTACAGACCTCTCCGGTATTCCTCGATGCAGGAGCCACGGCAGACAAAGCTGTCACATTCATCAAGGAAGCCGCTGCCAACGGAGCCGCTCTTGTCGCATTTCCAGAAGTGTTTATTGCCGGCTATCCGTATTGGAACTGGATTATGACTCCGGTACAAGGCAGCAAATGGTATGAGATATTGTACAAATGCTCTGTCACAGCAGATGGTTCGGAAGTACAAAAATTGTGCAAGGCAGCCAAAGAATATAATGTACACATCGTCATCGGGATCAATGAAAGAGGCAGTAGCTACGGCGAGATCTACAATACGAATCTGATTATAGATAACACAGGAAAGCTGATCGGAAAGCACAGAAAATTAGTTCCTACCTGGGCAGAAAAGCTTACTTGGACAAGCGGTGACGGTTCTTCGCTAAAAGTTTATGACACGGAGATAGGTCCGATTGGTACATTGGCCTGCGGCGAAAACACGAATACCTTGGCGCGTTTTACGCTATTATCGCAAGGCGAGCTTATCCATATTGCCAATTACATTTCCTTGCCTGTAGCGCCGCCTGATTACAATATGGCAGAAGCTATAAAAATCCGTGCCGCAGCGCATTCTTTTGAAGGAAAGCTGTTCACGGTCGTGTCCTGTTCTACCATTTCTAAAGAAATCATGGACGCATTGAAAGAAGATGTACCGAATGTAGAAGAACTACTGACAAGAAAGAATTCTGCTTTTTCTGGAATTATAGGTCCAAATGGCGCCGTAGTAGGCGAACCGCTGATTGACGAAGAGGGAATCGTATATGCCGATATCGATTTATCGAAATGCATACAGCCGAAACAGATGCATGACATCTTGGGGCATTACAATCGTTTTGATATTTTCGACTTGAGAGTGAACGTCGCTCCGACAAGAAAGATTACTTTTATTGATACTCATGAGGAGTTTCATAAAAAATAAATATCCTTTTTCTTCGATATCCTACCCTGACAGGGTTTTGAACCTTGTCAGGGTAGGATATCGGTATCGAAAGGAAAGCGAATAGCAAAAAATAATTTAAACGCCATACAAAATGAAAATACAGCCACTAGAACCTGGAATGTTCTATCACGTCTATAATCGTGGAAATAATGGAATTGATCTTTTTTATGATAAAGATTGCTACTATCATTTTTTAAGATTGTATGAAAAATATATGAATCCGGTAGCAGACACCTATGCTTGGTGTTTGCTGGGAAACCATTTTCATTTATTGGTATATATAAAAACAGAAGATGAGATCGATACCAGCAAGCTGGAATATTCGACAGTTGAAAGGCCGAAGGTCGTCAATGCATCCAAACAGTTTTCGCATCTGTTCAATGCATACACCCAGGCTATAAACAAGCGTTTCTGAAGAACAGGGAGCTTGTTTAAAAGACCATTTCATAGGAAATTGGTATCGTGTGAGGATTATTTCCAGAAACTGATCTATTACATCCACAATAACCCTGTGCATCATGGTTTTTGTAAGAATATAAGCGAGTATCCATGGTCTTCCTACGGAAGTATTGTTTCCGAGAAGCCGACGCAAATAAAAAGAAAAGAAGTTATTGATGCTTTTTATGATTTAGATAATTTTATAGCGTATCATAATCAGGATCAAAATTTGTTTGATATTGATAATTTGATAATAGAATAAATATATATCTAGTTATATCTACCTACACCCTGACAGGGTTTTGAACCCTGTCAGGGTGTAGGGTATCAGATACAGAATACCGAATTGGAAGACTTAAAAACAAAAAATATGGAATCAAAATTCAACGACGACGTAATCGGAAGAGCCCGAGTCCAGACCACTCCGGAATTGGAAGCCTATTATAAAGAACTAGAAACCCTAGGTGCCGGAGCCTTATGGACCGTTGCCAACGACATCGAGCCATGGGAGCCTCGTACTTCTTCTGTTCCTATGCTTTGGAAATACGAAAGCCTGAGAGAGCTGGTACTTAAATCTTCTGAACTGGTGACCCCAGAACAGGCCGGACGCCGCGTAGTGTATCTGGTCAACGACAAGCGCAAAGATGTCAGCGCGGCAGTAGGATGGCTTTATACAGGAATACAGGTAACGCGCCCTGGAGAAAGCACTTCGGCCCACCGACACAAGGCATCGGCTCTTCGTTTTATCATGGAAGGCGAAGGAGGCTACACTGTAGTAGACGGCAACAAGATTACATTTGAAGTCAATGATTTTGTAATTACTCCTAACAGTACGTGGCACGAGCATGGTGTTGCAGAAGGCGGAAAGACCTGCATCTGGCAGGACGGCCTGGATATTCCGCTAATCAATGCACTCGAAGCGAATGACTATGCCGTATATGACGGAAAACAAGACTTAAAGTTTCCAGTTAACTTTTCACCCCTAACGTATGGAAATTCAGGATTATTGCCAGCAGACAAAATTTGGGACAAGCCCTATTCGCCGCTATTTAAATACTCTTGGAAAACGGTCTATCCTGCCCTGCTAGAAGCCGCAAAAGTAAACGAAGGATCGCCTTATGATGGCATATTGATGCACTATTCCAATCCAGTAACCGGAGGACATGTCATGCAGACTATGGGTGCTTCGATGCAGTTGCTGCGTGCCGGAGAGCATACAAAAGCACACCAGCATACAGGCTCTTTTGTGTACCAATGTGCCAAAGGAAAAGGCTATTCGGTCATCAACGGAAAACGCTACGACTGGAAAGAAAGGGATATTTTTTGCATTCCGTCCTGGGCTGTGCATGAGCATGTAAACCTATCAGAAACGGAAGATGCCTGCTTGTTCTCTTTTAATGACTTACCTGTCATCGAATCTTTGGGATTATACCAAGAAAGGGCTTATGAAGAAAATGGAGGGTTTCAGGTAGTGGAGAATTAAAAGTCTTAAAGTCAAAAGTTGGAAAGTCAAAAAGAGAAAAGAAAAATACGATACAATCAAACCTTAGTACTACAATAAAATGAAATTAGTTACTTTCACGCATAAAAATTCAGATCCGAAGCTTGGGATTTTCAATAATGATACGGTCCTTGATCTTGAAGCCTTCGGGCACAAGCACAATGAGGAGTTTCCAACGACCATGTTGGAACTTATCGATAAGGGACTGGAAGAAGTCAGCAGAATTGCCGAAATACTAAAAACTTCTTCTGAAAATGCCATAGCCTCCGCTTCGCTTCCTTTGAACGAAATACAACTCTTGGCTCCAATTCCGAAGCCTAGAAAAAACATCATCGGTATTGGACTGAATTACACAGAACACGTAGCGGAATCGGCAAGGACATTAGATACGTCAAAAGAACTGCCACAGCAGCCTGTTATCTTTTCTAAGCCGCCAACAGCAGTCATCGGAACTGGTGAAGCCATTCTCCACAATACCAAACTGACACAGCAATTGGACTGGGAAGTAGAATTGGCCGTAATCATCAGCAAAAAAGGAAAATACGTAGCCAAAGAAAACGCTATGGATTATGTTTTCGGATATACCGTCATCAACGATATCAGCGCCAGAGACTGCCGTCGTGCAGGACAATGGATTGTTTCTAAAGGACAAGATACTTTTGCGCCTATGGGACCTATTTTGGTTACCAAAGACGAAATCGAGAATCCGCACAACCTGAACTTGTCGCTGACCGTCAATGGTGTCGAAAAGCAGAATTCCAATACCAAATACATGCTTTTCAATATTCCTGATTTGATTGAAGACTTGAGTACTGTATTCACGCTTGAAGCGGGAGATATTATTGCAACGGGAACGCCAGCCGGAGTCGGTGCAGGAAGAAATCCGCAAGAATGGATGTGGGACGGCGATGTGGTAGAAGCTACCGTAGAAGGTATCGGAACATTAGTCAATACCATCAAGAAAATCCAGTAAGCCTTACGCTTTATGACCTTTGACGTTATGACTTTAGACTTTAGACTTTACAACCTTACACTAAAAAACAATGAAAAAATATAAAATAGGCCAGATCGTACCTTCATCTAACGTAACTATGGAAACGGAGATTCCTGCATTGTTTCGTTCCAGAGAAACGATAGCACCAGAACGATTCACATTCCATTCCAGCAGGATGCGAATGAAAAAAGTAACCAAAGAAGAGCTGGAAGCCATGGATGCCATGAGCTTGAAATGTGCACAAGAACTTTCGGATGCGCAGGTAGATGTTATGGGCTATGCCTGTCTTGTTGCCATCATGAGCATGGGACGTGGCTACCATTGCGTTTCGGAAACCAACTTGCATGAAGAGACCGTAAACAACGGCTTCCCTACTCCTATCGTGACGAGTGCTGGAGCGCTTATTAACGGACTAAAAGTCTTGGGTGCAAAAAAAGTAGCCGTCATTACGCCTTATATGAAACCGCTGACGCAGCTGGTCGTTGATTATATCGAACACCAAGGGTTTGAAGTCGTAGATTTTGTGGCGCTGGAAATAGCCGATAATCTTGAGGTAGCAGCACAAGATCCGATGAACTTGTTGCAGATTTACAAGCAGCTGAACTTAAAAGATGTGGATGTATTGGTAGCATCGGCTTGCGTACAGATGCCATCGTTGGAAGCTGTAGACCTAATCGAAAAAGAAATAGGCATTCCTGTGACTACTGCTGCCATCTGTACCACCTATGAAATGATGAAAAAGCTTGGACTGGATACGAAAGTACCTATCGGAGGCGCACTCCTTAGCGGAAAATATTAATAATTCTATCTTAAAATATTAAAGAACTTGAACGGAAATAGCTAACTTTAAGGAAAACCTTAAAAACCTATACCATGAACGGATTCTTTAAAACCATACTAGCCGGATGGGGAGCCAAAAAACTTGGAGGCGGATGCCTCGGCACTATCATCTTATTCTTTATTATTTATTGGCTGTTAGGCTATCTTTAAAATAAAAAAATCCCTTCGTTTGAAGGGATTTTTTTATTTAAGGATTTGTAGACCAAAGTGAAGCAGACTTCAACAATGCCCTTCTATTCAATTTTAGCTGGGCTACGACCAGTTCGGCAAAGTCTTCTGGCTGCAGTACTTTTTCTGGGTTGCCGTCCGTGATATTTAAAGACAGTGACATTTCTGAAGCAATCGTGCTCGGCATCAAAGCAGAAACACGGATATTGTGTTTTCTTACTTCCATCATCAAGGCTTCTGAAAGTCCGGCCACTGCAAATTTTGAAGCGGTATAAGCCGTCGTGTTCGCATTTCCTCGAAGACCAGCCGTAGAAGAAACGTTGATAATATCGCCTGTATTTCTAGCAATCATGCCTGGAAGCACTTGGTGTGTCACATAGTAGATTCCCATCACATTGACGTTCATGATTTCTTGCCATCGGGCCGGATCCATTTCTAAAAAGTTTCCGAACGAGGCAATGCCTGCGTTGTTGATCAAAATATCTATGGTTCCGAAAGCTTCGTGTATATAGGCAATTCCTTTTTTTACTTGTTCAAAGTCGGACACATCAAAAACGGAGTAGATTGCTTTTACGCCAAAGGCTTGTAATTCGGCCACAGCCTCCAACAGCGTTGCCTCGTTTCTGCCTGTAATTGCTACGTGAACGCCTTCTGCTGCCAATGCTAATGCGGTGGCTTTTCCGAGTCCGCGGCTTCCTCCTGTTATTAATGCTTTTCTTCCTTGTAATTGTTCCATTTCGATAGGTGTTTTTGGGTTTCTATACTATGACAAAGTTAGCCAATGCTCGTGGATTGGAATATCTTTTAACTTTTTGTTCGGTCCAAATTATTGCTCTTGGTTAATTTTTATAAAAAGACAAGGAAATGTGACGGCTAATAATTAAGTTTGTTATTAACCAACTCCTAGGATTTTTACAATCCTTAATTAACTCGTAGAACACTAATTACAACATTATGAAATTAAAAACCTTACTGCTCTGCCTGCTTTTTGTGGGGGCTATGACAGAAGCAACTGCACAAGAAAGTGCCGACAAGATTCTCGAAAAAGCTTTTGCACAGGCAAAAAAAGAAAAGAAAAACGTCTTTGTGATGTATCATGCTTCGTGGTGCAAATGGTGCAAAAAGATGGAAAACAATATGGAAGACCCGAGCGTCAAGCCTTTTTTTGACAAAAGCTACGTGACGACTTTTTTGGTAGTGCAGGAATCTAAAGACAAAAAGAATCTTGAAAACCCTGGTGCGGAAGACATCTTGAAAAAATACAAGGCAGATAACAGCGGCATTCCTTTTTGGCAGATTTATGATGCTAATGGAAAATTATTGGCTGATTCGTTTAATGCCAAAGGCGAAAACCTAGGCTGTCCGGCTACCGTTGAAGAAGTCGCCGAATTCACTGACAAGCTGAAAAAATCATCAAAACTTAGTGAAAAAGACCGCAAAAAGATTGAAGATATCTTCGTGCTAAAGAAAAAATAGATCCTAAATAAAAGCCTCCTGATTGCTCGGGAGGCTTTTTATTTTTAGGTTGGATGCTATCAATAATTGAAGACTGCTCCGACACCAAGGCCCATATCGCTGTCATAGTGCGTACGGATGCCCATATTTTTATTGATTATATATCGGAGATCCAACATATATTCTAAATCGGTGTTGGCCATAAAACCGGCTCTCAATCTTTTTGAGATTGGAATATCTTCGCGCATCAAAGACAGTCGCGCTATGCCGTCATGATATACTTCTGCTTGAAAGTTGACCAGCATCGGCAAGGTGTACATGACTCCCAAGCTTACGGCACTTCGGCTGTCTTTTTTATTTTTTTGTCCGAATATATTTTTCTCATGCTCGTCTTCTCCCATTTTGCGGTAGCGCCAGTCAAAACCTATAAAAGGCATCAGCCATTGCATCTTGCCAATATACCTGCCTACATGTGTTTCCACTTCATAACCGTGCATATCGTTATAGCCTAGACGCCATTCTGTACCTATAGACCATCGTGCATTCTGAAACATGGCATCGCCATCATTGCCATTGGTTGCAAAATCATTTTGGCCCATAAAGTGCGGCATATTGCTTTCTTCTTGCAGCATTTTATAAGCCATTTCTTTATCAGGAAGCAAAGGGTTTTCGTAATCGCCTACTTCAAAAACACGATTCATCCCCGCCATCATATGATACAATATATGGCAGTGAAAGAACCAGTCGCCTTCTTCATTGGCCAAGAATTCGATAGTATTGGTTTCCATCGGCATGATATCCATAACGTTCTTGAGCGGTGCATTTTCGCCTTTGCCATTGATTATCCTGAAATCAAAACCGTGCAGGTGCATCGGATGCCGCATCATAGAATTGTTATAGATGGTGATTCGTAGAACTTCTCCTTTTTTTACTGGAATCTTATCGGTTTCTGAAAGGATTTTATTGTCCATGCTCCAGACATACCGATTCATATTTCCAGTAAGCACAAATTTCAATTCCCGTATCGGCGCTTCTTTAGGAAGGACTGTATTGTGAGGCGATTGAAGCATGGCATAATTTAGAGTTACTATATAACCTAAAGCGTTGGCATTGTATCGATTTGGGTCATTATCCTTATTCATTCCGTGCTGGCTATGATCCATTTTTTGTTTGGTTTCTCCTGTGATTTCGGGATACATTACCACGTTCATATCCATTTGATTTAGGCTCATCTTCATTCCCATATCGTCAAGGTCGCCATTCATTTTCATCATATCGTTCATCATCTTCATGCCTTCAAAATACTTTAATCGGGGAAGCGGAGAAATCAACTGTTTGATACCATTTCCGATAAAATAACTTGCGGATTGCGTTCGGTCTTCTGTAGTTGCTAAAAATTCATAGGCCAATCCTTCTTCGGGAATCGTGACAACCACATCGTAGGTTTCAGACACAGCAATTATCAGCCTATCGACTTCTACAGGCTCGACGTCATTACCATCGCTCGCCACTACCGTCATTTTGCCTCCTGCATAACGAAGCCAGAAATAGGACGATGCGCCGCCGTTTGAAATACGCAACCGTACTTTATCACCTGCTTTTAGTGTTTTGCCATCAACCGTCTTAAGGTCTGTAGAATGATTTCCGTTAATCAATATCTTATCATAATAGACATCGCTTACGTCCATCGCCATCATGCGCTTCCATTCGTTTTTGAGCTTGGTCTTGAAGTGGCCTTCTCTTATCGCTTCTGCGTAGGATTGTGTCGCTCCTTTTTTTATGGCAGCCCAATCGTTAGCATTATGGAGCATTCTGTTGATATTGTCGGGATTAAGATTCGTCCATTCGCTTAACATGATTGGAACGGTTGGAAGATCGTCTATTCCTTTGCGAAAGGTTGTATCGTCATTGCGTTTCTTCATCACAAAATTGCCATACATCCCAATCTGTTCCTGCAAACCGGAATGGGAATGGTACCAATGCGTTCCGTTTTGTATGATTGGAAAACGGTAAGTATAAATAGTTCCAGACGGAATAGGTTCTTGCGTAAGAAAGGGCACGCCGTCCTCCTTGTTCGGCAAAAATACGCCGTGCCAATGCAATGATGTGCTTTCTTTCAATTCATTATGTACTACAATTTCGGCCGTATCGCCTTCTGTAAACGTTAGTGTAGGCATCGGAATTTGTCCGTTTACTGTGATTGCCCGTTTTTCTTTGCCGGCATAGTTTACCAGCGTATCGCGCACATATAAGTCGTAACGTACGACCTTTTGTGCCTGCAGATGAACAGCTGTAAGCAATAGGAATACCGCTATAATTCCTGCCTTGGCATGATTATATTTTTTTGTCATTTCGCTATCTTTTAAAGTAATTGCCATGCAAAATGTGAGACTTCTGCATGGCACTTGCCTATTTGATCGTTTCAACTGTTTTTCCACACGTGAGCATCTGCGAACCATAATACGGATTTTTTACCGCGTTTTCTTTGCTCAGCCAATTGGCACCTTTGTTGTCATTCGCCATCGGACAGAATTGGTAGTAGACAGGTACTTCGTATTTTGAAACCTTAAGCAATTCATAGATACTTTTAGACAAGGTGATAAAATGATCTCTTTGGTGTTTTGCATCGGCAGTTTCAGAAATGTGTTCTGCATCTTCCTTCAGGTCGTTCAAGACCTTCATCCAAACGGTATGTTCATCCGCTTTCAGCTTATTCATTTTTACGGAACTGATTGCTTTTACTAAGGATTTTCCTTTTTCTGACGCCAACTTGCCATCGGTTTTTACCAAAGCATCTTTTACGTCAAAATAGCTGTCAAAAACGGATTTAAGCTGTCCTTGTTGCTGCGTTGTAGTAGCTGGCATAGCATGTCCAGCATGGGCCGTTTCTGCTTTAGCTATTGTTTTTATGGGACGGTCGTATTGGCAGCATTCCGGAAGCTTGGCATAAGCATCGTCTGGAGCACGAAAGGCATCGCTGTCATAGCCCACCAAGGCAATACGTTTTAAGATTTCATCCAGATTGGTTGTTTTTTGGTCGTAGGCTATAGACGCCATCTTGGTATCTTTGTTCCATTCTACTTTGGCAGTCTTGCTGACATTTCCTGCTTTTTCTATTGTGCTTTTGCACATATTACAGTTGCCGTAGATTTTTACAGTCTCTTTTTTCTCGTTTTTAATTTGTGCCTCACAGGCCGTAAATGTAAATACCATGGCAATAACTGCCATTATTTTGGATAATGATTTCATCGTGAAAATTTTATGTAATGAGTATTATGTGTAAGCTTATAAATCGTTTTCAAAAAGACAGACGTATGGCTGTCATGAAATAGTCTTAGCTTATTTTAGGACGCAACCAGATGGAATAGAAACCAGAAGCAAAGTCGGTTGCTGCATAATAAAATTTTAATTTCTTTTCTGTGGAAGAAATTACATTATTGGAAAAATCCTGATTAAAAAAAACGGCAGCGCTCACAGAAGAAACGGGACATATACATGAAGAATGTCCGCATTTGCCTTTACAATTCTTATGATTGTTGTCTTTACAGCTATTGCTTTTTTCACAGCTGTCTTTCTTATGCTTGTGGGAAACCATTTCTTTAGAGCAGGCTTTTTTATGGGAACCTTTACTGCAAGCCCATGAAGACTCCGGTATCAAGAAGATTCCGAGGACGACCAGCAGTATGAAATAAAGTTTTCTCATTTCTCCATAAAAAGTAATTCCAAAATTAGAGATTTATTTTGAGTACTTCACTAATAAAGTGTTAAAACGATTTTAGAAAAATACTTCCGTTTACTTTTTTTGGAGTTTTAAGGCAAGATTGATAAAAATACCCCTATCTAATACCATAAAGGCCATTATTTATTTGAATTATAGTATTTTTGGCAGAACGTACTATCCAATAGGCTCGCAGTTTTTTATCATACTTATGAGGAAGTTTTTTGAAGAACACTTTTAGAGACTTGAGATTACAATCATCATTATTATTAACAAACTAAAATCCTATGAAAAGACTACTGTCAGCCTTTCTACTCGTGGCGTGCTGTGTTGCCAATGCCCAGCAGCTTGCCTCACCCGATCAGAACTTAGAATTAAAATTCGGATTATCTCCAAAAGGAGAGCCTACCTATGAACTTGCCTATAAGAAAAAACCAGTGATAAAAACCAGCAAGCTTGGACTGGAACTGAAAGGCGCTCCTTCTTTCCTTGACGGATTTCAAATCGACAAATCAGAAAGAAGTTCTTTTGACGAAACGTGGAGCCCTGTACTTGGTGAACAAAAAAACATACGCAACCACTACAATGAGCTTTTGGTAACATTGAGCCAAAAAGCTGTAAACGGAAGGTATATTCGTATTCGTTTCCGTCTTTTTAACGACGGATTGGGATTTCGATATGAATTTCCAGAACAAAAACACTTGAACCATTTCGTAATCAAAGAAGAAAAGACACAGTTTGCTCTTGCAGGCGACCACAAGGCTTTTTGGCTTCCGGGCGATTATGATACGCAGGAATACAGTACGGTGACTTCCAATCTTTCTGAAGTGAGGGGAAAGATGAAAGATGCCGTGACGCCTAATGCTTCACAGACTACGTTTTCGCCAACAGGATTGCAGACGCCTTTGATGATGAAGAGCAAAGACGGACTTTACATCAACATACACGAAGCATCATTGATTAATTATTCGTGCATGTCATTAAATCTGGATGACAAAAACATGATCTTAGAATCGTGGCTGACGCCAGATGCCATTGGCGACAAAGGTTATTTACAGGCCGCTACGCAATCACCTTGGAGAACCATTGTAGTAAGTGACAAGGCAGCTGATATCTTGACTTCAAGATTAATATTGAACCTAAACGAGCCTACCAAATACAAAGACGTTTCTTGGATCAAGCCTGTGAAATACGTAGGCGTTTGGTGGGAAATGATTACTGGAAAAAGCACTTGGGCGTATAATGACCTAGAAAGCGTACAATTGGGCGTAACGGATTATTCCAAGACCAAACCGAACGGAAAGCACGCGGCTAATACAGCTCATGTCAAAGAATATATCGACTTTGCTTCCAAGCATGGTTTTGACGCTGTTCTTGTAGAAGGCTGGAACGAAGGCTGGGAAGACTGGTTCGGAAAATCGAAAGATTATGTTTTTGATTTTGTAACGCCGTATCCTGATTTCGACGTACAGGAATTGCACCGTTATGCCGCATCTAAAAACGTAAAGATGATGATGCACCACGAAACATCTGGCTCTGTGAGAAACTACGAGCGCCACATGGACAAAGCCTACCAATTTATGGTTGATAACGGTTATAACTCCGTAAAAAGCGGTTATGTGGGCGACATCCTTCCTAGAGGAGAATTCCACTACAGCCAATGGATGATCGACCATTATTTATATGCGATCACAAAAGCAGCAGAATATAAAATCATGGTGAATGCGCACGAAGCCGTTCGTCCTACAGGATTGAGCCGTACTTATCCTAATTTGATTGGCAACGAAGCTGCAAGAGGAACAGAATACGAATCGTTTGGAGGGAATAATGCCGACCATACTACGATATTGCCATTCACAAGATTGATGGGCGGCCCAATGGATTATACGCCAGGAATCTTCCAGACTAAAATCAGCGCCTATAATCCGGAAAACAATTCTTTCGTGCATACCACTCTTGCAAAACAGTTGGCATTGTACGTAACCATGTACAGTCCGTTGCAGATGGCTGCCGACTTGCCAGAAACATACAACAAATTCTTAGATGCTTTCCAATTCATCAAAGATGTGGCGGTTGACTGGGACGATACGTATGTGATTGAAGCCGAACCAGGCGATTACATCACCATGGCCAGAAAAGCCAAAGGAAAGAATGAATGGTTTGTAGGTGGAATTTCAGACGAAAACGCAAGAACGGCGAACGTTACTTTTGACTACCTTCCAAAAGGAAAAACCTATACAGCTACAATTTATGCCGACGGAAAAGATGCCAGCTATGACAAGAATCCGCAAAGCTATGCTATCAGAACCATCAAAGTAACCTCTAAGACCAAACTGCAGCAGCCTATCGCACCAGGCGGAGGTTTTGCTATCAGCATCAAATAAGTACTACTTTTGTTTATCTTTTTAAAAATGGAGCAAGGCAACTTGCTCCATTTTTTTATACCTTTAATTTTCAAGGACGGACTGTAACATTTTGGCGGCCTCTCCTACTCATAAGGTAATCAAACCAAAAAACGATACAAATGACAGCACACGAAATTGACTACCACATCTATGGCGAAGAAATGCAGTATGTGGAAATAGAACTAGATCCGCAAGAAGCCGTCGTGGCTGAAGCAGGAAGCTTTATGATGATGGACAGCGGCATTGCCATGGATACTATTTTTGGAGACGGCTCCAACCAGACTCAGGGTGTTATGGGCAAACTCTTTTCAGCAGGAAAAAGACTCCTGACCGGAGAAAGCTTGTTTATGACCGTATTCTTGAACCAATACCATGGCAAGCGAAAAGTAAGCTTTGCTTCTCCGTATCCTGGCAAGATTGTTCCGATTGACCTGACCGAATATGGCGGACGTTTTATCTGCCAAAAAGATGCTTTCTTGTGCGCCGCAAAAGGCGTTTCCGTAGGCATTGAATTCTCAAGAAAACTAGGGCGCGGACTTTTTGGCGGCGAAGGTTTTATCATGCAGAAGCTGGAAGGCGACGGAATGGCCTTTGTTCATGCTGGAGGTACCTTAGCTAAAAAAGAACTTGCTTCGGGAGAAACCCTTAAGGTAGATACTGGCTGTATCGTAGGCTTTACCAAAGACGTGAACTACGATATTGAATTTGTTGGCGGTATCAAAAATACTATTTTTGGAGGCGAAGGATTGTTTTATGCGACGCTCACAGGTCCTGGAATTGTCTACATACAATCGCTTCCATTTAGCAGATTGGCAGGAAGAGTCTGGGCATCGGCACCTCAAGGTGGCGGCAAAAGCAGAGATGAGGGCAGTATCTTAGGCGGTATCGGCAACCTTTTAGATGGCGACAACAAATTCTAGTCCCTAGACTTAAAATTATCAATTATATTTACCCTCACTATAACCGACCTACTTATGATCCAGGACATACTACAGCTACAGCAACGCCATGAGGAATTTATAAAGAAAATCTGCAAGACCGAAAAAGTATACGGTCTTGAAAACCAAATAGGGTTTGCCACCTTAGACTCTGCCAATTACGAAGACGAAAACGGAAAGTCCATGCCTGTCATGTGCTTTTGGTCAGACAGAAACGGCGCCAGGGCTTGTGCCAAAGACAAATGGAAATCCTACGAGCCGTCGGAAATCCAGCTGGCAGAATTTATAGAAGAATGGTGTGTCGGAATGTACAACGAAGGCCTTTTAGCCGGAACTGATTTTGACGAGAACAAGCTGGGCAACGAAATCGATGCACTGGAACTGTTGCTGGAAATCGCTACAGAACTGCAATCACAGAACAAAGAACTGCAATTCAAAAAGTTTGAAAATCTTTCCGACCTGGAAGAGCAAATCCGAGAAATTTTAGAATAAATCCATACGCCTTTAATCCAATCTTATGAGCAAGAAAAAAAATAGCTACTCCGCGCTGCCCTTTATCCTAAAGCCTTCTTTCGTAAAACAATTTCTATTGCTCTTTTTCCTCCTATCTGGAATCTATTCTTTCGCTCAGGAAAAAGCAACAGCACCCGCTAAGCCTGTAGCAGAGAAAGGCAAGCCTTCGATCTTTACAGACGATGAACTGGCTTCTAGCGATTATCTGGCTTCCATAGAAAGAGCCGGAGAGCTGTTGGACGATGCCAAAAATAAAGGAGCGCTTGATGCGAGCGTATTGTTTCTGCTGGGCGAAGTTCATCAGGCCAAGGAAGCCTTAAAGCTTATCGATTCGAACCTTGGGTCGCAAAATAATGGCAACGTACGCAACCAGCAGATGTACCGAAAAGTACTTTTGGAACTGCAGCAAAAGTTCGAGATTTACTGGAAAGCGCTGAATGAGAACGATGAAAAGATTGTGAAAATTAGAAAAGGCAACAAAAGCATTCTTAAGGATACCGTTTTTGCCAAGCTGATAAAAGATACCTTGCGTATTAATGAATTTCGTCCGCAGCTGAAAGACTTAAAAGCAAAATGGATTACAACAGATAGCCTGTTAAAAGCCAATATCGATTCGCTTAACAGCTGGAAAAAAGGCATTACTGAAAAAAGAATGCTGATTTCCAAAGACCTGATCCTTGTGAATGAACGCCTGAACAAATCAGGAGTTTCTCTTTTTGGCAGTGAACATCCAAACTTATGGAGCACCGACCAAAAAGCTAAAACGCAAGAAATGCAGGCCTATCTAAAAGATAAATTCAATGCCGAGCAGAAAGCATCTGCCTATTATTTTAGTTACAGCTTGGGCAGTACCTTCATGCTCCTGCTCCTTGCCGGACTGTTATGGTGGTGGGTTAATTTCAATTTAAAATCCCTAAAAAAGGCACAGCGGCTTGAAAACTTAAACGTATTCCAGTTCCGCTATCTGAATCACAGTACTATTTTCCCTATCATCGTGATAGGACTCAATATAGCGATTGCCATAAACCTCTATGCTCCTGCCCTGTTTATTGAATTCATGCATCTGGCACTTCTGGCAACATTGACTGTGCTATTCAAAAAGATATGGTCGGAAAAAGCATTCCGTAACTGGCTGCTGCTGGTTGTTCTTTTCGCTTTGTTCTGCTTCCTCGATCTTTTTGTAGAAATCAGTCAGTTACAGCGTTGCTTGTTTGTGCTGGTCAACCTTGCCTGTATTCGCTTCGGATTTGCCTACCTGCAGACTATCCGTGATGAAATGTATATCAAGGGTCTTTTAAAATATGCCAAAGTCTTGTTTATCAGCTTGAACATCCTTGCGGTACTTTTTAATCTTTTCGGACGCGTATCCCTAGCCCATACGCTGAGCCTAGCGGCTATCATCGCCTTGACACAAGTAATCGCGCTTTCTGTTTTCTTGAAAATTATCTTAGAAATAATTACGTTGCAGATCTATACGATTCGTATCCGCAGGGGCATCGACAAGATTTTTGATTTCAGGAACCTTGAAAAGAACTTGAAAAAACCTTTCATGCTTCTTATTACTTATCTGTGGGTCATCGTTATCGCTTCGAACCTCAACCTTTCTAGCGTATTTTATGATGTCATCACTTCTATCGTAACGACAGAAAACAAAATCGGGAACTTTACCTTCACCGTCGGTAATATATTGCTTTTCTTGCTGATTGTCTGGATAGCCCATATCATCCAGAAATATGTAGCTTATTTCTTTGGAGAAATAGACGATGAAGATGAAGAAAGCGTCAACAAAAAACAGCATTCCAAGTTGCTTATTACAAGATTATTGCTTTTGATATTAGGATATCTATTGGCTATTTCGGCAGCCGGAATACCTTTAGACAAAATTACTATCGTACTTGGAGCACTAGGTGTCGGTGTTGGTTTGGGACTTCAGAATATCGTAAACAATTTTGTTTCGGGCGTTATTCTGATTTTTGACAAGCCGATACAGATCGGTGACGTAATTGATGTAGGTGCCCAAACCGGAAAAGTCAAAACCATCGGATTAAGGACGACCAAAATCGATACGTCTAATGGCGCTGAAGTCATCGTTCCGAATGGAAATATATTGTCACAAAATATCGTAAACTGGACGTATACCAACAACTCTAAACTGGTTGACTTGAGTTTTACATTGCAGGGAGAGATTTCTCAAGAAGCAATCAAGAAAACAATCATAGACTGCATCAGCACTATCCCGCTAATTTATTCTGAAAAAGAGCCGCAGCTTTTTTACAATTATATTTCGGATACCAAGCATCAGCTTAAGATTCAATTCTGGTGCAATATTTATAGGACGGAAACGGCTATCAGTGAAGCAAGGATTGCGCTGTATGACGGTTTTAAAAAACAGGGTGTTGTTTTTGAATAGTCTTATATTTTTTCTTTGCACTCCTTGCAGAGTGAAAGAGTTTCGTTATCAATCGTAGCAATACTTTCGACTGCGTCAGTCATCACGCATTTTTTGTTTTTGCAGTGTGGCAGGCCCAAGTTGTGTCCAAATTCATGTACAGCAACTTTTTCAAGCCGTTCAAATTGCTTTTTGGGATTTGCATGACGTAGTCTGAAAGTAGAAACGACACAGCTTTTGCCCGGACAAAACCCAAGTCCCATAACACCCCAATCCGAATAGCGTGAGGCAGGTTGTAATATTTTACCATCGTTGTCTCTTTTAGTAGTCGAGACATCTTTAGTTGTCAGTCCAATGATAAAGTCTAATGAATCCGGAAGGTTTCGTTGCTGTATTCTGATAATACTGTCGGCTCTATACCTCGGAGACTTTACGTTTATAAAGGCTTGTGCATACAATTTCTTTTCAGGAAGGACAACCGTTTTTATAGCATAAAAGCTATCGATTGTTTTGGCAATACGGCGTGCTTTTTCTTTAGAAAAGCCTTCATAAGGCAAAATGCCCACAACCATTTTTTCGGTCACAGGCATTTGCTTTTGGCATGAGCATAAAAGAAGCAGCAATGAGGCTAGTAAATATCTCATCTACATTTTTTCTTTTAGCATCAATTCTTTGATATATTTAACAGGAGCGCTGCCATAGCTAAGGAATTTCTCGTGGAAATGCTTTAGGTTAAAGCTTTTGCCCTGCTCCTTTTTAAGCTGTTCTCTAAAGTCATAGATTTCAGTATAGCCTGTAAAATACGAGCAAAGCTGTACTTGCGACAAGGTCACACGTTTCCATTTGCCTTCTGCTTCTGCGTCTTGCTGGAAAGCTTCTTTGGTCAGCAGATGGATTCCTTCTTCTTTAGACATATTTCGGGTATGCACGCTGTTGTCCAAAATAGTATTACAAATTGTTCTCAGATTCCATTTATAATACATCAGCCACATTTCGTCTGAATTCTTGTAGCCGCTCTCTAGCATCATTCTTTCGGTATAGACTGCCCAGCCTTCAATCATTGCACCATTGCCCAGGATGGCCTTGATAATACTCGGCGATTGGTTGCTGTAGACCAGCTGCGTATAATGCCCAGGAATCGCTTCATGGATGTTCAATATCTGTAGGATATAATCGTTGTATTCTCTCAGGTAGCTTTCAGCATCTTCTGCCGACCAGCCTGAAAGGCTTCCGACGTTATAATAGGTATTTCCGTTTTTATCGTAAGGGCCAGGTGCCGAAATAGAAGCGCCTGCCACACCCGCCATATAATCTGGTTCTTTGCGAACGACTAAAGGCTTGGACGGATCGATATATATCAGGTCTTTTGTTTTTACATAAGAGATCAGTTCTGGAATCTGCATTTCGATCTGCGATTGAAACTTTTCAGGCGTCGTATGCTGTAGTGAAATCTTGTCGATTACTTGCTTGATTAGGTCTAGTCTATCTGTCGGTTTTGGCGCATTGCCTAAGTATTTGCTCCATAATTTATCTGCCAGTGCAAACATCTTGTCGTGCAGTTCTTTTTTCTGGCTGATGGCTTTTTGGTAAATTTGTTCGGCATTATAGCCCGACTGGATATCGAAATCAAACTTCTTAGCATACAGTTCTTTTCCGAGTCGGAAAGAGCGCGGTGTCTTATTATCCAGCTTCTGAAGCCAGTCAGCATAATCACGGATAGCTGTTACAGCTGTAGTTGCTTTTTCAAGAATGGCGACCTTCTCTGCCTTGCCTAGCTTGCTTTTGTCTACGGCTGCCTTAAGGTCTGTTTCAAAAACAGAAATACCGCCTAAGTTTTGCGCTATCGCTAGCTGCGTATGTTCTACCGTAGGGTTCTTGATATTTTTTTTCGCCGCGGCATAATAGGCCGGAATATTGTCCATCTTAAGGCTGATGTTTTTCAAGCGCGCTTCGAGCGAATCGTAATTGCCATTCAGCATTTCAGCAAAAGAACTACTCACGTTATAGGAAGAAGGATCCCATTCGTCTGATTTTACTTCCTTAATAGTAAAGACCACGTTTTCTAAAAGATTCTTGATCATATAGAAATCGGTCTTATTGTTGTCTGACAGGTTTTCGAGCGAATATTTCTTTAGCGAGTCCAATTGCGAATTGGAAAACTCCAGCTGTTTTTTCTCATAGGCCTCATCAGGAATCACCAAAACGCTATCGTATTTATGATAACCTTGGCTTGTAGCCCAACCAGGATTAAGCTTCCATAGCTCATCGACAAAATGTTCTTTGTAGTTTTCAAAGTGAATATCTGCAAACTCATCGGCCTCTACTTTGGCGGTCTTGTTGCAGGAATAAAGCAAACCTAAAACAACTAACGAAAGTAATGTTCTTTTCATATAAGGAATAAATTAAAGCCTAAAGATAGGAAAATGTTTATGAGGTTGAAATTATTTTGAGGTTTTATAGAAATCTAAAAGGAGTAATTTCGTTAGATAAATTTAATGAATATATTCGCTCCAAAATTGGAAATATTGCAAATCATTAATCAAGTTATTGCTAGGCTTATCCTATTCCATCGCTTAAAAAATAGCTGGAAGATGAGCTTGCAGAATAAACATGCAAATGAAGGGCAGTGGCTTGTTTTTAGTATATTTGATTTGTGGCATTTGCCGGAAGTCAACAATAACAAATAGCCATTCCTTATTTTGACAGTATGAAAGAAAAACAACATTATAAATACACTACCCTATCCTTTGTCTTGATAAACATCTGGACATTGTATGTTTTTTTTGATTATTTTGTTACAAGACATAAAATATTTAGCGAAACGGGATTATTCATTTTCTTCGTTAAAAGTATTTTTTTTTGCATAGTTCTTGGAGTGACCCTGATTCTTTTGAGACTTTTCTATTTTAAGAAAAAGCGAAAAGACAAATTGAGAGCCAACTTCTTTTATATTTTTGCAGGTGTATTTAATTTGTATGTTTTTATCATTTGGCTTATTTGTCTTTTCTTAAAATTACTTCCAGCTGATACGCCTTTAGCATTTTATATGCTTGGGAATCTCACGATAGCGCTATTTATTGGTTTTGATATTTACTATAAAAAATAAGTATAGCGTCATAAACGGCAATCACACATCTATTTAACCAACAGCAACATGTCTATCACAGAATTCGAAGAATATAGAAAAATGGTTATAGGCAGGGTCCTGACAAACTTATTTTTCACGAAACAAGACGGCCCCTATGATTATATGCCCGGAATATCGCCTGCTTATTATTTTTGGACTGTTATGGAACTGGACAATAGCACAAAACTCCGCTTCGGGAATGACTATATAGTGGAATGGGATGGTAAAGAAGAATTGATTGTCTTAACAAATTATAATTGGGAACTACCCGAGGATATCATTTTTAAAAACCAAAAAATAACAGACTTAATAAAAGATGATTACGACCAATTAATCTTCCATTTAGAAAACGGAATAACAATAATTCATACTATCGACTATGGTGATGCATTGTTTATTGAGAACCAAACTAATATGCAATAACATCCAAAGCTATAAATTAAGCATACATATCAAAAAAATTGCCTATTATCTTAATCTTAATTTTTTTACGCTTTCATTACATAAAATCTTATAATATCACTTATTCTACTACTGTCTTCTTGCACTTTTCTTCTAGGTGAGTCCATAGTGAGTCCATAATGACTCCATAAAAAACATTATTCTTATAGACTCACTATAGACTATAGAGTCAGTATAGAGTCATATGCAATGCAACAAAAAGAAAAGCCAAATAAGAATTAGACATTCTAGGAAGATTATCAATAAAATCATGTCTTACGAACATAAAAAAATCCCAAGAGAACTAATTCTCTTGGGATTTTAATTTTTAGGTTCAGGGTTTATCTAGCTTTCCCTGCTCCTATTGGTATTACTTAGTTTTTAACCAATTTGAAAGTCGCAGTACTTGCACCATTCTCTAGTTTTGCCGTGTAATAACCCGCTGACAGATGTGAAAGATCAATTACGTTATTCTCTTTCGGAGTCAGGGCTGCAGTGAATACTTTTGCACCCAATAGGTTGTACACATTAATTGAAGAATAAGGTGCTCTTTCTTGGCTCAAATCAATATTGAACAAATCGCTACTTGGATTTGGATATACCTTTATGTTGCTGAAAGTTGGATTGGTATCGATTTCAGGCTCGCTTACATATACTACGCCTGTACCTCTTGACTGCAATCCTGCATCGCCAGAAATTCTGGTAACAAATCCTGCAGATAATCCGTTAAATGTCTTGAACCTTCCGCCTACGATTACCTTACCGTCTGGTTGTAGTTTTAACGCTCTGATATGATTATAACAGAACGGACAGCTAGAAGAACCTGGCAGGTCTGTTGTTCCCGAGCCGATACTGAATGTAGTATCCCATGTTCCGTTGGTGTTTAGGCGTATCATCTTTTTCACGGCACTTCCGTTAAACGTAGTAAACTCACCGCCAATAATGATCTTGTTGGTAACCGGTTCCATGATTACGGTATTGATCCCTCTGTCTACACCTGTAGTAGTATTAAAAGTCGGGTCAATCTGTCCGTTAGACAATAAACGCACGATACATTTTGTATTGGTACCGTTGTATTTAGTGAAGCCACCCACAACTACGATTTTGCCGTCTGGCTGCACAGTTGCTCTTGTCAATGGACTGTATATAGAAACGTCTAGATCTTGGTAATTTATCGTACCAGCAGTATCTCCTGCCAAGAATCCAGCATCCAATGTACCATTAGCATTCAATCGAACGATATTTTTTGCTGTAGCGCCTACAACCGGAGGAGAGAATACACCTAGTAAAATGATTTTTCCATCAGGCTGTACAGTTATCGAATGAACAACCGATCTGAAATAAGTATTCAATTCTGTAGGATTAAAGGTAGCATCAACTGTACCGTTAGACAGAAGCCTAGCAATTCCTAGTTTTTGTACGCCATTATAATAATAGAAGTCACCTCCTACCAAAATTTTTCCGTCTGTCTGAATAGCCGCTGCATGACCGATATTGTTAGAAAGACTTGGATGTCTTGCCGTGCCTACACCACCTACGTTAAAGCTGGTATCTACACCTCCATCAGGTAATAGTCTTGCTACACATGAAGTACCTCCAAATATAGGATTGGCTGCGACAACAATAACTTTATTGTCAGATTGTATCGCCATTCCTCTTGCTTCTTGATTTCCTGTATAGGTAAAAGCAGGGTCTAAAGTAAGATCGGTATTCAATCGGGCCATATTAATTTTCGACACGTTGTTGTAGGTCGTAAAGTATCCTGAAATGATAATCTTGCCTGTAGACTGCAATCCGATATTATTAACCGAATTGTTAGCTCTTATGCCTGGCAATGTGCTCGTACCGTTTACCACGATAACAACAGTTGCCGTATCTGTTGCATTACAGTTTCCTGTGCCACTTAATGAATATGTCAAAGTATACGTACCTGATGGAGTATTAGCAGGAACATTAATCACTCCAGTACCGTCAATACTAGCTCCAGTAATAGAGATCGGATTCACCAAAGCAAAAGAAACATTTGATAAAGATGCCGGAGTAGACAATACGCCATTATAGTTATCATTTGAATAGACGCTAGGAGTAAGTCCACCTGTGATGCCATTTACTGGTATGCTTGAGAAGTTGTCATTTACAGCGTCTACAGGAATCGTGTTCGTAGATGTTGTAGTTACGTTGATTGTGTCATACAATGTCGTAGGACAGCCGCTCGAATTGGTATACGTATACGCAATAGTGAAAGTGCCTACGCCTGTTACCGAAGGATTGAAAGAATAAATACCACCCGCTACTGATACGCCAGGACCAGAGAAAACTCCGTCAGTATCTACGTCAGACAGATAGATGCTCAAGTCATTCAGCCTTTGTGTGCTGCATACGGCAGTTGGAAGTTCAAATGTTGCACCGTTAGTAGGAATCAATACCACGTTGTCTAGATAGTATCCTCTAAAGTGTTGCTGATATTCATCAGGACCTTGGTTGTTATTGTTATAATTACAGCCTGTGTTATTTACTGCGGCAGTATTTGTCACAAGTGCCGAATTATTTAATAATCCTAGATATAAGAATTGTTCTCCCCCTGTAGTTGTGGTAAAGGTAAAAGTAATAGTGTCCCATCCAGTAGTATTTCTCGTAATAGTAGGAGAAACTAACAAGTTAGCAGGATTAGGGATGTTTACGTCGGTATTCGGAGTTAGAGATAGTACTTGTGTATTTGACAAATAAGCTTGCAAATTACCAGCATAGCCACTCATTCCATCGCCCAAGGAGACGTCAAAACTCAACTGGTAAGTTGTGTTTGGCAACAGAGCGGTTTTTAATGTTGTATATAAATGCTGCTTAGCACTATGACGTGATGCAAATAAGTGAGCATATCCATTCCCAATGTTATTGTTTGGTGCTTGAAATCCAAATATGTTACAAGGAACGCCTAACTGATTCGCATTAGGGCTTGAACCTGGCACTATAAGCGCATTAAAGTAAGAAGGTGAAGCCTGTGTATTGGTACTTGGATAATTCCATCCGCAAGCTCTTGTTATTTGATAAAATGAGGTCGGTAAAGTAGTATACTGTTCAAAATCACCATTCATTACCAAGTTGCATGCAGTAGGAACTGGGCTGCAGCCTCCAGCGTTTGGCGGAGGTACGATATAAACATACAAATACGTGATATTACCTCGCTGTGTACCATTTATCGGAACATAACGCAACAAATGCAAACCAGGAACTGCCGTCGTAAAGTTGACTGTCGTACCCGAAGTACCTGCTGTTGCAGAAAGTGTTGCTGCTCCAGTAATGTCTTGAAGACATTCAAATCCTGTAGCATTTACATCATTAGACAAAAGGATGCTTCCAGCTATTGCAACGTTGGTACTTGTACCACCTGTAGTACTGATAGAACCCATAAAAGTATAAGAACCGTTCGTATTGATACCATCGTTCAAACCTGCTACGATAATACCGCCGCAAACTGTTCCTCCATAATTGAAGAAACCGCCGCTTGTAGTGCTCGAACCGTAAGTAGTCTTTACGCTATAGCCCATATCACATAAGGTTCTTCTCTCTTCTGCTTTTAGGTATCTTTTGGTAACACCTTTTGCAATGCTATTGCTCACTACAAAATACGTATCGTTGCCATTAGGACTGGCACATGAGGGATATAACATGTCTTCAAAATGGCTCAAGCTACTTCCTAATTCAAAGCAAGTTGGCGTATAAACTGGCACGGTAGACGATCCTACGTATCTTATAGCATTGTTGCAAACCGTAGTGTTAAGCGAACCCGTACCCAAATTGTCTGGCAATGTACAACCCGGACGCAATACTGTTGGCGATACGGCAGAGTTGAAATTTACGTTATACATAGAGCAACCTCCAATTGTCAACAAAGGCACATTGGCATTCGTTCTTAAAAAAGTATCGTATCTGCTGTAATAGCCCGCTCCTGTTATAGAAGCTCCATTCTGATTGATAAAGCTGCCAAAACCTAAAGCATGCGTTACTTCGTGAAGTACTACAGTATACAAATCATACAAGTTGCTAGGCGCATTGGTTGTTAGGTCAGTATGCCATTGGATATTGGCATCCGCAAAATTAAAAGCAATCTCCCCATGATACAGATTGACTGAACTGCCTAAATTGGTATAAGAATCTTGGCCAAGGTGTATGGTCTTCCATATCTCGCCATCCAAGATGCCTCCTGTAGTGATGCTGTTATTGCTAGGCGCGATGTAGTAAGAAGATGCAGAGCCTAAAACTCCTGCCGGAGCAGAGCCTGAAGCAATATCTTTCACCCAGATGTTTACTTTTTTTCCGCTAGCCGTAAGCGGCGAATTGATAAAATTGGAAAGGTCTTCAAAAACTTTGCAGACCACTGCCCTACGGGCATTGTGAACCGGATCCGCTGTGTTTTCCATTCCACAGCCGTCTTCAAAGTATAAATTAAAGTAGGAAGTCGAAGAGCAGGTAATCTGTTGCGCTCTTTGCAACATCCTTCTTCCTGGAGTAATGATCATAATGTCCGAAAGAGAATACTCTTTACCATATCGGTCGTATACTTTTTCAAGTACGCCCTCTGGTGACAGTTTTGGATCAAATAATACAGGTTTCGGCTCGAACTCAATAGGAATGGTTCCCCGTTGAGAATAACCTGTAAAAAAGCTCATCAGCATCAAGAATGCTAATAAAAGCTGTTTTGTCATGTGTTTGTTTTTTTTCATACGATTGGATTTAGGGTAGCTAAGTTAACGAAAATTAACATTTATTAATATTTTTTTAATAAGAAAAAGAATACTTTTAAAAGCCCTTTATTTACGTGGCTTCGCACATTATTTTCTTATAATTTTGACTTTCAATTTGCGATAATTTAATTTTTTAGCGTCAAAAAAATCTCAATACAAAGTACAAATGGATTTTATTTTTTAGATAAATAGCTTACTGTGTTACCCTTATACTAGTTTTACACACAATCGGCATTGATTAGTTTTTGGAGAGTTTTAGTGTCGCAATGCGCGAATCCTATTTTAGTTTTCCTATATAAATAGGCTGCTGACAGGTACGGAAAGTCAGTCGGAACATACTTGTAAAAACACGACATTAGTTTCTGATTCAAATAAAATCCTACCTTTGCCCTCTCCTTCAAAAACATAATTTCTATGGATTATGACAAATTTATCTTCTGCCTTGAAGCGGTTCCCGATATCGAAACAGAAACTACGACCGAGGCTTTTAAAAGCCTAGAAAAACTTGCACTACAGACAGGTATTGACAGCATTTACAAAACCTGCGATACAATTGAAGGACTGGAAGAAAGCTTAAACGTTTTGCTTTATGAAGATCATAATTTCAAGAATTATGAAATCATCTACCTGATTATGCCTGGTGAAGGAAATACGATCTGTCTGAACAATTATTATTACAGCCTCGAAGAGATAGCCGAAATCTTTGAAGGAAGAATGAAGGGCAAGATTTTGCATTTTGCTAATGCAAAGCCTTTGGATCTAAGCGAAGAAGAAGCGCAATATTTCTTAGATATTACGGGAGCTAAAGCCGTTTCGGGCTATGGAATCACATCACGAAAGGCCACGAGCAGCCAGCTCGACAATGTTTTTTTCAGTTTGTGCCAAGATGAAGATGATGTAGTCGAAATTGTAGAAAAACTACATGAAAAATATTATACAGCCTGCAAGCTGTTGGATTTTAGGCTGTATTATTAAACAGAAACAGCCGCTTTACAAGCGGCTGTTTGAAATCTTTATTTAATTTTTTAAAACTAACGCGTTAACCAACCTCTCCTGCCCGCCGTAGCTATCGCATAAGGCATGATCCAGAATAATCCGAAAGTATATAACAGACTGTACGAATAAGCCCATAATGATTCTGAAAAATTATGACGCTTTGCATAGAAAAACACAGGGAAACTCGATAAGATCAGGATACCCAAAAGCGTTGAGCTGAAAAACAGTACGGGGTGTATCAATATAAAATACAACATGAATAACAGGAACGGATAGGCCATAGCAATAGTCAAGAACTGGTTGAGAAATAACAGCCTCGCTCCTACTTTAGAGCCTTTTCTAAAATTCGTGAAGACAAATTTCGACATCATCAGGTTTTCTCGTACGTTGCTTCTGCCCCATCGGATAAACATTTTTGACAAGCCACGGTATTTTTCTGGCACGTTTGTAAGCACGTAAGCATTTCTTTGGAACAGCACATGATGTCCTTGCTTTAAGATCATATTCGTCATGGCACGGTCTTCACCTATGTCTGAAGCTTGTCCCATAAACGTCTGGTTGATCCATTCTTCAAGGCAGACAAATACGGCCGTGCTGCGGTAAGCCGCCAATGCGCCTGGCGTGCAAAGCACAGAGCCGACTCTGCTTTCTGCCGAACGTATAAATTCAAAGCTCATCACAAAGCTCACGTTGAGCATTTTCGGCAACATGGCTTTCTCATTGTTCAATACCTGAACATTTCCGGCCACCGCACCGCAGTTTTCATCCACTACAAACGGGCTGACCAAATTCCTAAGAGTATCGGTCTTTACGATAGAATCGCTATCAATCGTTACAAAAATTTCTCCTGTGCCCATGTTAAACCCGCGGTAAAGCGCATGTCGCTTTCCTTTGTTTTCGGGCTGCTGATAAATTGACAATCGGTCGCCCAATCTTTTTTTGGCTTCCTGCATCCAATACCAAGTATCATCCTTGCTTCCATCATCGATTGCTAACAACTGTAGTTTTTCTTGTGGATAATCGCTTTCAGCTATACTCAGTAGCGTATCCCATACCAGCTTGCCTTCATTATAAGCCGGAACGATTACAGTGCACGTCGGTAGTTCTTCATCAGTTACAGACTTGATCGGCTTGTAGCGAAAATAAAGGTAAATATTATAGAGCATAAAGCCCGCCTTGAACAATAGCAATACGCTGGCAAGAACCAAAAAAGGAAAGCCTATGACCGAATTTAGCCGTTCGATATTGAATTCGTAAAATTCGGGCTGCAATTCATACGCCAGATAGGCTCCTGCCATCAGTAAGAGGAAAGTACCTGTTAATACCATCAAGTTTGCCTTTCTGGGATAGCTCAAAAAGAGCATTTTTTCTAGGATCAGGCTGTTGATTTTAAAAATAAAGCTTGTCAATCCTTGTTCGTCGGCATGGATATCATTTTGGGGGTAAAATTTTGTAGAAGTAATTGTTTCACTTTTCATGCTATACTACTTAAATTAATAATGGGTTTGGTGGTGTGTCGTACGAAGGCTTTTTTTCTTCCTAATTTTCTGTTGAGGAAAACCGTAATGAAATGTAAGTAAGCACGTACAGCAACACGATTAGCAAGCCTCGTGCCATTTGGCTTATCCTTATAATTAGGGGCTTTAAAGCACTTGTCGTTTCCACAAAATGTAGATTTTTTTAATAGAGAACAACACAATTCCCCAATGCAATTGTGGATTTTTTGTATGATTTAGATTAAAGAAGTAACTAACCAAACCTTAGTAACTATACTTTTTATAGGCATTATTCTTTAGCAAAAGCCTAGTTTTTTGAGTATAAAAAAAGCCACTCAAAAGAGTGGCCGGGGAAAATAGTCAGGAAATTTTTGAATAGGCAGTTTGTAAAAAAGTGGTAGTGTTCGGTCAATTTTTACAGGGATATTGCAGCTTTATGTCTTGGATGATCAGTTCGGCGTTAGTTTTGTTTCCGGCAGGAATAAAAAAATAAGAATAGATGATGCCGTCTCCCAGGTCGGTTTTCATAAACTCCATCATGTCTCTATGATAGGCAATGTAGACCAGGCTGTAGCGCTTGGGTAAAAACAGGGAGCAGGCGATGCATACCAAGTCGGTTACGGGTAATATTTCTAATCTGCTCGGCCTGAATTCCCAAGCTTCATACGTTTTGCTCAGCCCTTCTACTTTGCTTTTGGGATGCAGGAACTTACAAAAGTTCATGTTTTTTCAATATATGAGAAACGACCATCTTTTACTTTTTCAACAGCTAAATGTATTGTTTTTATTAAAATTCATGATGTCCCGGTGAGTAGAATTATTACTACATCTTTAAACAAACAGATTCGATTCAATTTTTCTTCTTTTCATTACAAAATACTTACCGCTTCTTTCACTTTCAACTGTAGTATTGTAACGGCTTCTAAATTTGCGGGCTTTTAAAAACTTAATCATGAAAAAAATTACGCTTTCCTTCTTCCTCCTTATCCTTTTTGCCACCCAAATTGCAATGGCGCAAACGATCGAACCAGCCCATCCAGTTCCTCAAGAATCTAAAGTGACATTTGGCTTTTTTGAAGGAACTGTTGTCGCAGGCTATGTAGATAAAGGCGGTTTCCTAAATTTTACGGGGCCAAACGTCAGCTTCACCTCTGGAAAATCAAAACTATTGCTAGGCATGCTTCCTTCGCTGCGTTTCAAGGAAGACAAATCGCAAGTAAAAAATTCTTTTGTCATGCCTACGCTCGGAATGGGACTTACGTACAGCTATAAAAAACTAGCTCTACAGATACCTCTGTATTATAATGCCAAGACAACTACGGCAGATGGAAAATGGAATGTGGGTATCGGAGTCGGAATAAAATTGAAATAAGTAAAAAAAGAAGGACTTGAAAAATTAGTTTGCGTGGTTCGACGTCATGAAGCGCTAAGCCTTCTATAGAGCGGATTCAGACGATTCAAAACCTTTTACCTAAAAATAGACGACAAAAAAAGGTGTAGATTTCGCTACACCTTGTTTATTTATATCTAAAATCTAGTACGCCATCAGCTCTTTCAAAACATCTTCAAATCGGCTCTTTGCCAAAAATTGGTCTTCGAGCGCTTTTGTAAACGGAATCGGCGAATCAAGGCTCGCTACACGTTTTACAGGACCGTCAAGATATTCGAAGCAATGCTCCATAATCATGGCAGAAATGTCGCTGGCAACGCCGCCGAACATTGTATCTTCTTGCAATATGATTGCTTTTCCTGTCTTTTTTACAGAAGCAAAAATAGCTTCGGTATCGAGAGGCTGCAACGTTCTCAAATCTAATAAGTCTGCAGAGATTTCCGTATTTTTTGCCAAAGTCTCCAAAGCCCAATGCACGGCAGCTCCAAAGGCAATGATGGTTACGTCTTTTCCTTCTTTCAGCAATGATGCTTTTCCTAGCGGTAATGTGTAATAATCTTTAGGAACGTCTTGGTATACGCTTCTGTACAATTGCTTGTGCTCAAAAAACAATACCGGATTCGGATCGTTGATCGACATATTTAAAAGTCCTTTAGCATCATACGGGAAGGCTGGATAAACTACTTTCAAGCCAGGTGTTTTAGTAAACCAAGCTTCATTGGTCTGCGAGTGGAAAGGCCCGGCTTGGGTTCCGCCACCGCAAGGCATTCGCACTACGACATCGGCATTTTCGAGCCAACGGTAGTGTGATTTTGCCAAAAGATTTACTATTGGATTGAAGCCTGTCGATACGAAATCGGCAAATTGCATCTCTACGATAGCCTTATGCCCGTTGATTGAAAGTCCCATTCCTGCAGAAACTACGGCACTTTCGCAGATTGGCGTATTGATGACTCTTTCTTTTCCGAACTGCGCCACAAAGCCGTCGGTAATTTTAAAAGCACCGCCATATTCTGCAATATCCTGTCCCATGATCACTAGGTTTTCATGACGTTCCATTGACTGCTTCAAACTGGTTGAAATAGCGTCGATCAGACGGATATTTACTTTTTTATCCGAAGGAGTAACTTCTTCAAAATCATAAGGTTTATATACATCATTTAATTCTCCTTCATAAGTAGCTTCAATTTCTGGCTCGGCCTGAACCATTGCCCAATTCTCGTCAATTTCTTTCTTGATTTCGGCACGAATTTCTTCGTCAAGTTCAGAAGTAAGCACATCTGTTTCTGAAAGGTATTTTCTGTAATTGTCTACCGGATCTTTGATTGCCCATAGATCCATTAATTCCTGAGGTACATATTTCGTACCGCTGGCTTCTTCGTGGCCGCGCATTCGGAACGTCTTGAACTCTAATAGCACAGGTCTTGGCTTTTCGATCATTGAAGCTTTAAGCTCTGAAAGCTTATTAAAAACTTCCAGAATATTATTTCCATCGATAATATGCGACTCCATGCCATAGCCGATTCCTTTATCAGCCAGGTTTTCGCAACGGTACTGCTCGTTCGTAGGTGTCGATAGTCCGTAACCGTTATTTTCGATTACAAACATCACCGGAAGTTCCCAAACCGACGCAATATTCAATGCTTCGTGAAAATCGCCTTCGCTGGTAGCGCCTTCGCCTGTGAAAACTGCTGTTACCTTTCCGTTTTTCTTTAATTTATTAGCCAAGGCGATTCCGTCGGCAACTCCCAATTGAGGGCCTAAGTGCGAAATCATTCCTATAATCTTATATTCTTGTGTCCCGAAGTGGAACGAACGGTCGCGTCCTTTTGTAAAACCATTAGCTTTTCCTTGCCATTGCGAAAACAAGCGATACAATGGGATATCTCTTCCTGTAAAAACGCCAAGATTTCTGTGCATCGGAAGAATGTATTCGTCTTTGTCTAAAACGGCAGTAACGCCGCAAGCGATTGCCTCCTGCCCGATTCCGGAAAACCACTTGGAAACTTTTCCTTGACGGATCAAGATGAGCATTTTTTCCTCAATCAGTCGGGGCTTTAAAATTCTTTTATATAAGTCTAACAGTTGGTCGTTGGTCAGGTTTTTTCTGTCGAAATTCATAATAGTTACGAAAAGGTTTGCGTGTTTTTTTAAGTTGTCCAAAAGTATAAAAAAATAACAGCATAAACTCGTAATGTTACAGAATTTTCAATTGTTGATAACTTTTGAAATTAAATTCTCAAAATAATCTATACATTTGTGATAACAAGGCTTGACGCCTAGCAAAGTTATTAACATATATTTTTAAAGAGTATGCAAAATATTCCTAGTGTTGACTTGCGTGATTTCCTTTCGGATGACCCGAAACGTAAACAAAAATTTGTAAATGAAATCGGAAAAGCTTTTGAAGACATTGGCTTCGTGGCTTTAAAAGGTCATTTTTTAGATGACCAATTGGTAGATGAATTGTATGGCGAAATCAGAAATTTCTTCGCCCTGCCATTAGAAACCAAATATAGTTATGAAATTCCAGGAATTGGAGGACAACGTGGTTATGTTTCCTTTGGAAAAGAACATGCAAAGGGAAGAAAAGAAGGTGACTTGAAAGAATTCTGGCACTTCGGACAGTATGTAGACAAAGATTCCAAATGGGCTAACGAATATCCAGACAATGTTGAAGTAAAAGAACTTCCTCGTTTTAATGTTGTTGGAAAAGAAGCTTACCAAATGCTTGAAAAAACAGGTATTTATGTACTAAGAGCTTTAGCCCTACATTTAGGATTGGATGAGTTCTATTTTGATAAATATGCAGAAGAAGGCAACTCCATCTTAAGACCTATCCATTACCCTCCGATCACACAAGAGCCTGAAAACGCGATTCGTGCTGCAGCTCATGGTGATATCAACCTGATTACCCTTCTTATGGGCGCTCAAGGACGTGGCCTTCAAGTTCAGAACCACAATGGCGAATGGATTGATGCTATTGCAGAACCAGACGAATTGGTGATTAACGTAGGCGATATGCTTTCAAGACATACGAATAATAAGCTGAAATCTACAATCCACCAAGTGGTCAACCCACCAAGAGAATTATGGGGAACTTCGAGATATTCTATTCCGTTTTTCATGCACCCAGTAAGCGACATGCGATTGGACTGTTTGGAAAACTGTATTGATGACCAAAATCCAAAACTATATGAAGACATTTCGGCTGGAGAATTCCTTCACGAACGTCTGGTTGATTTGGGATTAATCAAAAAATAAGTTTTACATTTATACTTTAATTAGAAAGACATTGAGTTTTGCTTGATGTCTTTTTGATTTTTTTAGAATATAAATTTAGGCACGGAACACCTGTTTTGATAAGTCGTATTCTACAAAAATTACCAAAAATAAAATCTGCGAATATCAGTGCGATCAGCACGTATCCGCGTCCAATTAAATGCATATGGACTTACAAGACCAATTAAAAAAACTATTCCCAGACCACGAACCGTCTGAAGAAATTGAAGAAACTGCCGCAGAACCCAAAGAACTCTGGGTACAGAACGAACCGATGATTTGCAAATTTGAAAAGCGAAAAGGAAAGCCTACTACAATAATCGAAGGTTATACCGGCGCGGACGAGGATTTTAAAATCTTAGCCAAAGAACTGAAAACCCGATTAAGTGTAGGCGGCACTTTTAAAGACGATTCGATTATCATTCAAGGCGATTACCGCGATAAGATTATGGCTATCCTTAAAGAAAAAGGCTTTAAGGTAAAACGTGTTGGCGGATAAGAACGACCTCAATTTACAAACAAAAAACTTAGTAACTCAGCAACTTTGCCTTAGCAACTTATAAAAAATGATACAATCCTCAGAATTAATATTAAACCCTGACGGCAGCGTCTACCACCTGAATCTAAAACCAGAACATATTGCCAACGATATCATCTTTGTAGGCGACCAAAACCGTGTCGAGAAAATAACGCAGTTTTTCGACAAGATCGAATTTTCTACACAAAAAAGAGAGTTTAAGACGCAGACCGGTATCTTCAAAGGAAAAAGAATCACCGTAATGTCAACTGGAATCGGTCCTGACAATATCGATATTGTAGTAAACGAGCTCGATGCTTTGGTCAACATCGACTTAGAAACCCGTCAGCCGAAAGAAGAACTGACATCGCTGAACATCATACGCATCGGAACTTCAGGATCATTACATAAGGATATCCCTGTAGACAGCTTTGTCATGTCTAAATTCGGACTCGGCCTAGACAATATGCTTCGCTCCTACCTAATCGACAGGATTTCGGAAGATGCTGTAGAAGAGGCCTTTATTCACCATACAAATTGGGACATCCGAAAAGGAAAACCTTATGTGATACGATGCAGCGAAACACTGGAAAAACTGATTGAAAGTGATAAAATCTTTAAAGGAATTACCGCAACTGCCGGAGGATTTTATGGCCCTCAAGGACGCGTACTGCGTTTGGAAATCCAAGACCCTCAGCTAAACGGCAAGATGGATAATTTCAATTTCAACGATAACAGGATTACCAATCTTGAAATGGAAACAGCCGCCATCTACGGATTATCTGCCCTGCTCGGCCATAATGCTTTGTCATTAAACGCTATCATAGCCAATCGTGCAAGCGGTACTTTTAGCGAAGATCCTTATAAAGCTGTAGACGAACTGATTGCTTATACTTTAAACAAAATAGCACAAGGCTCCTGATAATGCAAGATGTAATTCCTAAATTCGAGAAATTGCTGTACCAAAATCTTGACTATATCAAGAAGGCAGACAAAGCAGTTTTAAAATTCCAACCAGAAAATAAATGGTCTAAAAAAGAAATCTTAGGACATTTAGTTGATTCTGCTATCCACAATCTCGTGCGATTTACGGAAATACATTATGTTGCAAAGCCTTATGCTTATAGAACTTACAACCAGAACGACTTGGTTAAAATCAATCGTTATCAAGAAATCGATATTGAGGAATTAGCACAGTTATGGCTTTCGATCAACAAGCAGATTTTAAGAGTTTTTAAGTCCGCAAGTGAGGAAACACTACAGTATGAAATCGAGCTCAACGACAAGTCAATCGTCAACCTAAGATTCTTGATGACCGATTATGTTGACCACCTAGAACACCATATCAACCAAATAAAAAGCAACTAGTTAAAAAGATGAAAACACTAAAAATAGCAGGAGTACCCGAGCATTTCAATCTGCCTTGGCACCTTTGTATCGAAAATGGAGAATTTGAATCGCAAGGTATTGATTTGCAATGGACTGATGTTCCGGAAGGAACCGGAAAGTTGTGCCAGATGCTACGCAATGGCGAAACCGATATTGCCGTAATCTTGACAGAAGGAATTATCAAAGATATTGTAGCTGGCAATCCAAGCAAGATTGTGCAGGTATACGTACAGTCGCCTCTTATCTGGGGCATCCATGTAGACGCTGCTTCTGACTATAAAACGCTTTCTGACCTCAAAGACACCAAAGCTGCCATCAGCAGGATTGGTTCCGGATCTCAGCTTATGGCCTATGTCAATGCCCATAATCAAGGATGGAAAACAGAAAGCCTGCAATTTGAAATTGTGAATACTATAGATGGCGCAGTTGAAGCATTATCAAACGGCACAGCTGACTATTTTATGTGGGAACGTTTCATGACCAAACCCTTGGTTGACAAGGGCACATTCCGCAGAATAGCCGACTGTCCTACTCCGTGGCCTTGTTTTGTAATTGCCGTTCGAGATGAAATACTAGAAAATGATCCAGGTAGCATCGAAACACTGTTGGATGTAATCAACCAAACGACCGAAGAATTCAAGGATATTCCAAGCATCGACAAGACTTTATCTTCTCGATACAATCAGAAAATCGAAGACATCCGAGAATGGCTTTCGTTAACAGAATGGTCGCAAAAGCCCTTGGATAATAAAACGTTAAACAATGTCCAAAATCAGCTATTGGAACTTTCTCTTATTGATAAAAAAGGTACTTTTGCAGATATAGCAAAAATCTAATCGTAGATTGGCCTTTGGGTTGATATGGTAAAACAGAGTAACATAGACTTTCAAAAAATAAAGGAGAAGCTTCAGGTCAAAAAACCTTGGGATAGCGTCATTATTTTTGTGCTGAATATTTTGATTGCTATTCCTGTTTTTATTATCATCCACCAAAACATTATTGACCCGAACTGGTATTTCCACATCGATAGGATTTTGCTTTTTCTGCTCGTAGTAGTAGCTATTCAATTGGTGCTGAGACTGATGAAAACTATTATCATCCTTTGTATTGCCTTATATCTTATGGCCTTGATTTATGGTAGCTTGTTTGGTAACTATGGTTTTAACAGTGTTTTCGAAGACTATCGTTCTATGGTTTATAGCATGTCTGAAGACCCAAATCCGCAGGATATTATTATTTCAAAATTACTGCCGTTTCCGAACAAGTCAAAAATTCTAAACGCTATCGAATATGACAATCCGAAAGTGCGAAACTTTGCATTGCTCGCCACTACCAAATATTTCCGGAATGTAAAAGGCTATAGCGAATATCGACGCCAAATCCAGAGTTTTGCGGTTTTCAAGGAAATACAGAGTCGTTGGAATTATGTAAGTGATCCGAAGGGAAAAGAATATATTGCCCGCGCGACAGAATCCCTGATTCACTTTTCAGGTGATTGTGACGACCATGCCATTCTTATGGCAGCCTGTGTTCGTGCTGTAGGCGGTACGCCAAGGCTAATTCACACTGGAGGACATATCTATCCCGAAGTCTTAATCGGAAACAAGACAGCAGACTTAGAGGCAATCAACTACCTGATCAAAGAAGTGCTTTTCAAGCAAGAAAGCAAGGGCAAGGAAATTCATTATCATATTGACGAACGCGGCCAGATTTGGCTCAACCTTGATTATACTGCGACCTATCCCGGCGGACCGTTTATGTCTGAAGAAATCCTCGGTGCTTTGACTTTGAATTAATCCATACCAATATAGTTAAGGGAATTTGGTAAATTTATTTTATATACTGGCTGCTCAAAATCAGGCAATCTTTTTTCTATATTTACAGACAGTTTCAAAAACACGACTATGAAAAAATGGCTCTTCATTGCATTAATCGCCTTCCAGTTTTCAAATGCTCAGGACGGTTCCAATATCCTTGCTTCCAAACAAAACGAAGTTAAGTTTGATGTGCTGTCTGCTATCGCATTTTCTAAAATTCATATCAGCTATGAGCGCTTCCTGAACGAAGATTTTTCTGTCGGTATCAGTGGCGGGTTCCAAGACAGCAAGAATGCGAAGGAAGATTTTGATAAAGGTTATGATCGTACGCTGCCGAAATATGAAATCAATCCTTTTGTAAGGTATTCTTTGTCGCAAAGCCAAAAAAGCTTCTATTTTGCAGAACTATTTGTCTCAGCAAATGGAGGGAAGTATAGAGAATTACAGCGTTTTGTAGACGAAGCTGGTAACGGTTACTATGACACCTTTGAAGATAATTATACAGATGTAGCCATTGGCGGTGCTGTAGGATATAAGCTCTACATCCAAGAAAAGTTGGGACTTGAATTGTTTCTGGGAATGGGAAAAAATCTTTTCAATACCGACAAAAGTCCTGAAGTAGTACCGCGCGTCGGCTTAAACTTTGGCTACCGATTTTAATAAAAAATATTATGAAAAATATAAAGAACTTATTACTAGCAATTATCGGACTCGCACTGTTTGCAGGCTGCGGTGATGATGACGAATTTTACAATTCCAAATACCTTTCTTTACCGAATCTGATAGCAATAGAACACCAAAACGGTTTTGCTGTCGGCGATGTGCTTTGGGTAAATACGAATTTCTCAAGATACCAACCAGAGCCCAACCAGACGACTCCGTTAGACCTTTTTAGGACGACTGGCGGTGCTTCTTTCAGTTTTGTGTATGGATTGGAGAAAAAGACAGGAACTGACACGTGGACGCAGCTTGATATCCAAAATATAATAGAAGATGAAGGCGATGCTGTAGTCAATTATTTTGTGATTGCTGAAAGTATTTACGATCCTGCTTCGCAAAATTATAAGTTTAGAGCTGGAATTCCGCTAACACAGGCTGGCGAGTATCGATTGGTTTTTGGATTTACAGAAGTATCGCAATTAGAACTGTCATCAAACAACAGCACGTCTGAAGACACTTTTCTGACGATACAGACAACAGCCAATAACGTATCGGGAGGCTATTATAATTTTACCGTACAATAGCGTCTACCACTCGATTTCCTTTTTGCCTAACGACTTCAAGTAATCATTAGCCTTGCTAAAATGCTTGTTGCCAAACCACAGTCCTCTGTTGGCGCTCAAAGGCGAAGGATGTCCCGAGGTAAGAATCAAATGTTTAGAAGTGTCGATCAGAGCTCTCTTGTTTTGGGCAAAACCACCCCAGAGCAAAAAGATAACCTGCTCCTTTTCACTTGAAACTTTCTGAATCACGGCATCAGTAAAGATTTCCCAGCCTTTCTTTTGATGGCTTCCTGCTTCTCCTTTTCGGACAGTTAATGTTGCGTTTAAGAGCAGTACGCCTTGATCAGCCCAGCGTTCCAAATTGCCCGTTTTTGGCAGAGGCTTTCCTAAGTCGCTTTCAATTTCCCTAAAAATGTTATACAAAGAAGGAGGAAAAGGAATTCCGTCGTTAACAGAAAAACAAAGACCATTGGCTTGGTTTGGACCATGATAAGGATCTTGCCCGATAATTACGACTTTAACATCGTCAAAATGACAATGATCAAAGGCAGCAAATATCTCACTTCCCTTAGGATAACAGGTATGATGGGCATACTCTGATTTCACGAAATCAATAAGTTGATGGAAATAAGGCTTTTCAAATTCTCCAGCCAAAACGGCTTTCCAAGAAGGATGTATCTTTACTTGCATATAACGCGGGTTTAGCTACAAATTTCGGAAAGTTTAGCAGAAAACAAACTAAAAAATATAATTCATTTCACACAAAAGGCAAAAACTTTGTAAGCCCCGATGGCTTTGTTTTTTGTACTTTTGTATATAAAATTCGCTTAAAGATAAAATGACAAGCATAACAGACAAGACATTACAAGATTTAGAATTTAATACCGTCCTGCAAGCCATTTCAGAAATCTGCAATACAGATATCGGAAAGGAAAAAGCATTACAAATCACGCCTTTTCGAAACAAAAAGGACTTGATGGATGCCCTGCACCAGACCTCAGAATATGTTTCCTCATTCACGAATAATAATGCGATTCCGAACCACGGATTCGAAACCATCAGCAATGAAATAAAATTTCTTGCCATAGAAGACAGCTTTTTAGAGGTTGGCAGCTTTCGAAAGATTGCGGCCATTTCAGATACCGTAAACGTATTATTGCTTTTCCTGAAGAAATTCAGCGATTATTATCCTATACTGAGCGAAAAAGCCGCCACAGTAGAGTTCACAAAATTTATCTCCCAAAAAATTGACGAGATTGTTGACAAATATGGTGAAATTAAGGATAACGCATCACCCGCCTTGGTCGATATCCGTAGAAACATGAACATGGTTCGCGGCAAGATAAACCAAAGCTTCGGTATGGCATTGAGCCAATATAACGGACTCGGCTATTTGGATGACATTAAGGAAAGCATTGTAGAAAATCGCAGAGTACTCGCTGTTTTAGCGATGTACAGGCGAAAAGTAAAAGGTACAATTCTTGGAAATTCAAAGACAGGAAGCATTACGTATATCGAACCAGAAGCCACGTTGAGATTTTCAAGAGAGCTGAACAATTTGGAATACGAAGAAAAAGAAGAAATCACAAGAATCTTAAAACAGCTGACGAATGATATCCGTCCGTTTTTAGAATTATTGAAGACCTACCAAGAATTCCTAAGCGATATTGACGTAGTAGCTGGAAAGGCCAAATACGCAAACAGAATCAACGGAATCTTGCCAAATATTACTGAAGAGAAACGACTTTATTTTAGAGAAGCCTTCCATCCTATCCTTTATCTGAACAATAAAAAGAAGAATGAAGTCACTTTTCCGCAGACCATCGAACTGACCAACGAAAGCAGAATAATTGTCATTTCGGGTCCGAATGCCGGAGGAAAAACAATTTCGCTAAAGACCGTCGGATTATTACAGCTGATGCTGCAAAGCGGCATGCTGATTCCAGTTCATGAGCGAAGCGAAACGTTCTTGTTTGACCGAATCCTGACCGATATTGGAGACAATCAGTCCATTGAAAATCACTTGAGTACCTACAGCTACCGATTGAAGAACATGAACTATTTTCTCAAAAAGTGCAATGCGAAGACCTTGTTTCTTATTGATGAATTTGGTACGGGTTCTGATCCAGAATTAGGAGGTGCTTTGGCTGAAACGTTCTTGGAAGAATTCTATCACAGAGAAGCCTTTGGAATCATAACAACGCATTATTCCAACTTAAAGATTTTAGCCAACGAATTGCCTTACGCTTCCAATGCTAATATGCTGTTCGATGAAAAATCATTGGAGCCAATGTATAAGCTGATTCTCGGTCAAGCCGGAAGTTCTTTTACTTTTGAAGTAGCGCAAAAAAATGGCATTCCGTACGGATTAATAAATCGTGCCAAGAAAAAGATCGAAGGCGGCAAAGTACGTTTCGACAAGACAATTGCTACGCTCCAAAAAGAACGTTCTAAACTAGAGAAAACGTCGCAAAATCTGAAAGAAGAAGAAACCAGAGCTCGTGAAGAAAGCAAGAAGATGGAAAGCATCAATTCAAAAATCCAAGATAAGCTAGAACGCTATCAGGAATTATATGATGCCAACCAGCGCTTGATCTACATGGGACAAAAGCTAGATGATATTTCTGAAAAGTACTTCAACAATAAAAACAAAAAAGATCTTATCGGAGAATTTCTAAAGATGGTAGAAATTGAAAATTCGAAAAGAAAAAAGGTTACGGTGAAGGAAAAAAAGGCCAAGGAGATTATCCAAAAGCAAATCATTCAAGAAGTAGCCGTAAAAGTAGAAGAAATCCGAGAAGAGAAGAAAGAAAAGAAAATCAAAGCCATCAAGCAGGAAGCCAATAAACCTAAGCCTGTCTTAAAGCTGGGTGACCGCGTTAGAATGGTTGACGGAAAAGCGATAGGAACGATTGATAAGATTGAAAAAAACAAAGTTACGGTCAATTACGGCATATTTACCTCAAAAGTAGATTTAGAAACATTAGAATTAGTAGAAGCTAAGAAATAAAGGCTATGACAAACTTACCAAAAGACAAAAAGATAATTCTATTTGACGGAGTCTGCAATCTCTGCGATTCTTCCATACAGTTTATCATCAAGCACGACAAGAAAGACCTTTTCCGTTTCGTGGCGCTGCAGTCAGAAATAGGTATGGAAATAATTAAACATATTGGTGTGGATACTTCTAAAATAGATTCGATTCTGTTGTATGAGCCAGGCAAAGCCTATTATTATAAAGCTGAAGCTGCTTTAAAGATTGCAAAAGAACTAGGCGGAATTTATACAGCTATTAGTTGGTTTGGTATTCTTCCTAAGTTTCTGACCAATTCTGTGTATGATTATATCGCTAAAAACCGATATAAGTGGTATGGAAAAAAAGACGCCTGCATGATACCTACGCCAGAATTAAAAGCCAAGTTCTTATAATAAAAAAAGCCAAACTTTACAGTTTGGCTTTTTGATTTTATCTAAACAATAAATTAGTTTTTGATAATTTTTTTAGTTGTAGATCCTTGATCAGAGTTGATGTTCATCATGTAAACACCAGCAGACAAATCTGAAATATTAACTTGAGCAGAAGAATCTCCGTTCAATTCTACAGTTTTAACTGTACGTCCGTTCAAATCTGTAATACTTACTGAATTCAAAGAAGAGTTCAAATCGCTAGAAATATTTACTAAACCGTTAGATGGATTAGGATATACAGAGAATTTAGAAACTGCTGCAAAATCATTAGTGCTCAACAAATCAATTGTTGGAGTTGCAGTAACTACATAATTATCATAGGTGTTTTCAGAAACGGCAGCATTTGTCGTAGGAACAGCTGAACTAAAAACAACTCTTTCTGGCTGGAACGGACCTGCATAGTTAGCCTCATTTATACCTGCGTTAAATCCTGGGCCTTTCCATACTACTTCACCAGTTGTTGTATCATATGCTACTCCTAATCTGTACCATGTATTATCTTCCAAAACAATTGGAGTTGCCGCAGATGCACCCAAGCCTACTAAATAAGTACCTAATGTAGCGCCATTTGTTAAGTAAGCAACTCCTGATAAAGTTTTAGTACTTGGAACATAAGCAAATCCTCCTACGATTCTTAGAGAAGCTCCATCAACTCCGTAAATAGACATACCATTTTGAGCTGTACTAGTAGAAGCTGCACCTGTAAAGAAATCAAATTCTAATTGAATAATGTCATTTCCTGTTGTTCTAGCAGTCCATGCATCATCCATACCCGCTTTAAACATAAAACGTGATCCTTTATTTCCATTTGAAGATACGATTTTTATACCGTTTGAGCTTTGTCCAGATGTAACTACTTGGAAATTAGTAGGTCCAGAATTAGTTCCTGTTGTTGGAGCTGCTCCATTAGATGATTGTGTAAACCAACCGTCTTGTCCTGCAGTTACACCAGTCATATCAGTTCCTATGTTTCCTACTGTCAATGTATTAAAATTATTCGATTCTAATACTTGAGCATTTACACTAAAAAAAGAGCCAAATAAAAGCCCTGCAAAAAGTAATTGTTTTTTCATATTTCTTAAATTAATGATTTGGTCACGAAATTAACAATAAAAACAGACAAGCATACAATTTTTATTGTTAAAATATATGCTTTGATGTTGTTAAAAGAATATTTTTTGATTAAATTGTATTAAATAGATAATAATCTGCTATAACTAATGCTGCCATCGCTTCTACAATAGGAACAGCTCTAGGAACTACGCACGGATCATGCCTCCCTTTTCCTTGCATTTCTACTATATTTCCTTGTGCGTCTAACATTTCTTGTTTTTGCATAATTGTGGCTACTGGCTTGAAGGCCACTCTAAAATAAATGTCCATCCCATTGCTGATTCCTCCTTGGATACCGCCGGAAAGATTGGATTGTGTAGTTCCATCTGAATTATAAAGATCGTTGTGCTCACTTCCTTTCATTTTTGCACCACAAAATCCGCTCCCATACTCAAAACCTTTTACGGCATTAATAGATAGCATAGCCCTTCCGAGCTCCGCATGCAGTTTGTCAAAAACAGGCTCGCCTAAACCAATCGGAACGTTTTGAATGACGCACGTTACAGTGCCTCCTACAGTATCTCCTTCTTTCCTAATTTCTCTAATGTAATCTTCCATCTTTTTCGCAGTAGCTTCATCTGGACAACGAACGGGATTACTTTCTGTTTTAGAAAAATCCAACGCTTGGTAAGGCTTGTCAATAAAAACATCTCCTACAGACGAAACAAAAGCATTGATTTTGATATCTGGAATGACTTGTTTTGCAATTGCACCTGCCACTACCCTGCTTGCCGTTTCTCTTGCTGAACTTCTTCCGCCACCTCTGTAATCTCTGATTCCGTATTTTTTTTCATATACGTAATCGGCATGACTGGGTCTGTAATTGTCTTTTATATGAGAGTAATCGTCTGACTTCTGATTTGTATTGGGTATGATGAAACCTATTGGAGTTCCTGTAGTCTTTCCTTCAAAAATCCCAGAGAGAAACTGTACTTCGTCGTCTTCTTTTCGTTGCGTTACTATAGCCGATTGTCCGGGCTTCCTGCGTGACATCTCAAATTGGATGGCTTCAAAATCTAGGGTAATTCCTGGCGGACATCCGTCAATTATGCCACCTAAGGCTTCGCCATGAGATTCTCCGAAAGTCGTTACTCTAAATAAATTTCCAAAACTATTTCCTGCCATTTTTACTTTATTTTACAACAAATGTAGGGATTCTCACGGAGATTTAAACTTAATTAAATCATCACTATATGTTAACATTCTGGTAAGTATCTATTCATAGATGTTTTATTTATTTGCTAAACTTTAAAGCACAATACGTTGAAAAAAAGAATTGTTGATTTAGTAGTAATCTCAGATGTTCATCTGGGCACTTTTGGCTGCCATGCGAAAGAACTTCATAATTATCTTTGCACAATAAAGCCTAAAACATTAATCTTAAACGGCGACATAATCGATATCTGGCAGTTCCGAAAATCTTATTTCCCGAAATCACATTTAAAAGTAATCCGAAAAATTTTAGATTTTGCTTCAAAAGGCACGCAAGTATATTATATCACTGGAAATCACGACGAGATGTTGAGAAAGTTCAGTGATTCTAAAGTCGGTAATTTTTCGATTATTGACAAGCTTGTCCTTGATTTAGACGGACAAAAAGGATGGTTTTTTCATGGTGACATTTTTGACTCTTCTGTACAACATGCCAAATGGATTGCTAAACTTGGAGGCATCGGTTATGATTATCTTATCCTTCTTAATCGTTTCTTTAATTGGTGCTTAAAAAAAATGGGGAAAGAGCCTTACTCTTTTTCTAAAAAAATAAAATCTGGTGTAAAGTCTGCTGTAAAATTTATTTCAGATTTTGAGACGGCTGCTATAGATCTGGCTATTGAAAATAAATACGATTATGTAATCTGTGGCCATATTCATGAGCCAAAAATTTTAAATCAGACAAACAAAAAAGGTAAAACGGTTTATCTAAATTCTGGAGACTGGGTTGAAAACTTAACCGCATTGGAGTATAACAAAAAGCGCTGGAAACTCTACAGGCATTCCGAAAATGTAGAAATTGTTGAAGAAGACTATCTCGAAATGGAAACGAAATTAAGTGAAAAACTGATTTCTGGCTTCATTTTTTCAAAATAAGGTAGAAAAAGCCTCTGTATTTTTGTTTGGTTATCAGTATTTTACAAAAAAAATCAATTTTTTCTTGTTATAAAATTCACAATTTAACGTTTTTTGGCAATATTATTGCTACCTTGTATTAAACTCTAAATTAAAATTTTATGAAAAAACTGTTTTTATCGGCTTTTATGCTGGCTGGGATGGCATTTAGCGCACAGGCACAAGAAATTTCAAAAAACGCATTAGGTTTGCGTCTTGGTGACAATGATGGTTTTGGTGGTGAGATTTCTTATCAAAGAGGTTTATCTAGCAACAACCGTCTGGAAGTAGATTTAGGCTGGAGAGATAGCAATCACGTTGATGCTATTAAATTAACTGGGGTTTACCAATGGGTATGGAATATCGAAGGTGGTTTCAACTGGTATGCCGGCGTTGGTGGAGGTCTTGGTACTTGGAGCTACGATTATCGAGGAGCTGACGATAGCGGTACATTCTTCTTTGCTGCTGGTGACATTGGTATCGAATATAAATTCGACATTCCTTTGATGCTTTCTTTAGACTTCAGACCTGAACTTTATTTCAATCATGATGATTTCAGAGATGATAGCTTTGGACCAGATATCGCTTTAGGTATCCGATATACATTCTAAAAATACCTTTATTTATAAAAAGAAACATCCCGATAATTCGGGATGTTTTTTTATTGAAAGATAATTTCCTTGGTCGAATTAATCTTGACTATCGTATAAGGACTCGTAAAAGACATGGTGACAATATCGCCAGAACCGGGCTTGGTTTCTTCTACAGCTACATATATCTTCCCTCCTTTTTCAGAAACATTTTTTACTTTGATGGCATAGCCACCAGAACTTTTTTCTCCCATAAACAAGGCAACAATTCTTTCTTTTGAAAAGTCTACTTTCGGAACCTGAGGATCATTGACAGCTTCATATAATTTTACCAACGAAGCATTATCTTTTATAATTTCATAGGACTTCTCTGTTTTACCCTGATAAGCTGATTCGCTTAAAATCTGGTACAAAGCTGTAGAGGGATTTTTTTTACCATCAGCTGCAGTTTTTTGGTCAGTTGTCTTTTTTGTGCTGTCACAAGAAAAAAGCAGGACAATAAACGGCACTAGAATTAATTTTTTCATATCATTTGTTTTTTAATGCCTTTTCGTAAATGGCTTCATACAAAGGCATGATGTTTAAAATATCAAACTGTTTTGCCACATTCAAGGCATTCTGTTTAAATTTACTCAATTCTTCGTCACTTTCCAAAATTGACAGGGCATTTTTTGCCATATCGTCTATATCTCCCACATTACTCAAATAACCTGAAACTCCGTTAAAGTTAACCTCTGGGAGTCCGCCAGAATTACTTGAAATGACCGGAACGCTGCAGGCCATTGCTTCTAAAGCAGCAAGACCGAAGCTTTCTGTTTCTGAAGGAAGCAAGAATAAATCGGTATAGCAAAGAATCTTATCGATATCATTGCTGTTTCCAAAAAAGATAACTTTATCGCTAATTCCGAGTTGCTCGCATAGCATTTCTGCTTTTTCTTTTTCTGGACCTTCCCCTACCATCATCAGCTTGGCTGGAATTTTTTTCTGGATCTCGTTAAAGACTTTTATCACATCAGGAATTCTTTTTATTTCTCTAAAATTACTGATATGGGTTACAATTCGTTCGTCTTTGGAAGCCATCAATGCTCTTTGGCAAGGCGCATTTTCGTCTAATCTGTTCTTGTTGATTTCAATGAAATTTGGAATCACTTCAATTTCTTTCTTGATATCAAAAAGCTTATATGTTTCATCTTTGAGACTTTGAGATACAGATGTCACTATATCTGATTTATTGATGCTGAAAGTTACTGCCGGTTTGTAAAAAGGATGGTTTCCGACCAACGTAATATCTGTTCCGTGTAGTGTCGTGACCATCGGGATTTTGATTCCTTCATGTTTCAGCATCTGCTTGGCCATATATCCTGCATAAGCATGAGGAATGGCGTAATGTACATGGAGCAGCTCAATCTTATGGAGTTTGACCATATCGACAAGCTTGCTGGAAAGGGCTAGTTCATAAGGCTGGAAATGAAATAGCGGATATTCAGGAACATTAACTTCGTGATAATGGATATTCGGATTTAAAAGGGCCAGCCTCACAGGTTGGCTATACGTAATAAAGTGTATTTCGTGTCCTCTTCTGGCAAGTTCAAGGCCTAATTCTGTGGCTACTACACCGCTACCTCCAAAAGTCGGGTAACATACAATTGCAATTTTCATAATTAATCCTAAAATGAATAACGAAAGTACTCAAAAAAGTAAGGCAAAACTGAATTTCCCATAAAATTAACGCTTATACAATCTTTGAAAAAGCTAAGTTGTTTTTATAAAAATATAGCCTTAAATTAGGATAAAGTTTCCGTTAAATTCATGATTTTCACCAAATGACACGCAACCTAAAACAACTTATTGTATCCTAATGAAGTATATCTAGCTGATAGAAATTAGAATATGATTTTTAAAAGCAAGGTTTTGTTTTAGTTTTAATAAAAAAGCCAATCACAGTCTTCATGGATTGGCTTTTTCCATTTTTTATTTTCTAAATGCACTCTCATACATCTCGATCCATTTTTCCGGAGTGATTTTTCCGAGCAATTCAGCAATCAACTCATACGGAATTTGGTCCATTTTTTTGAAACGGATACAGCTTTTGCCCATGTCAAGCTTTTGTTTCGAATGTTTAGGATATTCGGCAACAAACCAATTGAGCAATTTTGGATCAGCATAGATTCCCATGTGATATAAAGCTATAAAGTTTTTTTGGGAAGCCAGACTCAAGAAAGGCAGTGGCATTTCTGGATTGCAATGATATCCATTAGGATAAATTGAAAACGGAACGTTATAACAAAGCATGCCATAGTTCATACTTTCTTCAAATCCTTTTGGAAGCTTTTCAAGAATGCTATTTCGAAGTTCTCTAATAGCTTCTTTCCTATCATCAGGAAGGCTGTCTAAATATTCTTTTGGATTTTTGGCTGTTGACTGCATCTTCTAAAAAATTAAAATTTAATTCTCTATCGCATCATAAATTACTTTCTGGATATTTTCGCGCACATTTTCTTTCGACAACGTATTAGGCGCGTTGGAGTCCGGATAGGTTCTGTTTGAAAGGAAAATATAGACCAATTCATTTTCCGGATCAGCCCAAGCCATTGTACCTGTAAATCCGGTATGTCCAAAACTTGATTTAGAAGCACAACCGCACGTCGGACCTGTTGTTCCAGGCAATTGTTGCTTGTCAAAACCTAGTCCTCTCCTATTTCCTTCTTTGCAATAATAACAGGTATTGAAGGCATCAAAAGTAGCTGGAGTGAAAAACTGCACGCCGCCATAGTTTCCTTTTTGGAGATACATCTGCATTATTTTGGCGAGATCCATTGAGTTTGAAAAAATTCCGGCATGACCACCGACACCGTCCTGCATGGCCGCAGCCATATCATGCACATAACCTTGAATCGTCTGGTATCTGAAATAATTATCTACTTCTGTAGGTGGAATGATACTCATGTCAAATTTTCTCAAAGGATTATAAGTTGTATTATTGGCGCCAAGTTTTTTATAAAAATTTTCTTCGGAGAGCACATCTAGCTTTTTCCCAGTTTCTTTTTCAAGATATTCTTTTAGGATTATAAATGTAAAATCGCTGTATTTGTATTCTTTTTTAGGCAAGAGCTTGCTCTCGGCTATTTTCTTTATGATCGTATCTTCGTAATCGTTTCTCAAGAATAAATTTTCTGCTACTTGCATTGAAAATTCAGGAGTCAATGTATTCTTATAATATTTTTCGCTTGGTTTTTTGTCAGTATTCAGAGTAGCTTGATAAAATGGAATCCAAGCTTGTAACCTGGCATAATGCGATAACAGTTCCTTAAACGTGATGTTCTTTTTATCGGTATCTGCAAACACAGGAAGCATGGTCCCCAATTTTGTCTCTAAAGTGATTTTTTTCTGATCGTATAATTGCATGACATCAGGCAAAGTAGAAACCATTTTTGTTAAAGAAGCCACGTCATATAAATCTGAATTTTTGACTTTCACTTCGTTTTTATAATCGTGATATCCGTATGATTTCTGGTACACAACTTTTCCTTTTCTGGCTACTAAAACTTGGATTCCAGGTGTCATCTGCCTTTCGATCGCATTATTAGCAATACGGTCGATTTTTTCCAATGCTTTTGAATTCATGCCTACATTTTCAGCGATTGTAAATCCAAGTCGGTTGAGTTTTTTTGTTTTTAAGCCATCATTCACCTTAAAGTTAGTGCCGATAGAAACCGGAAGCTTTCCTTTTGATTCGATAGCACCAAAAATAAGCTGCGCGGAAACATTCTGCGCTACATCGCTGTTTTGGTACGAAACAACTAAACCTTCGATATCAGTAAAAGAATTAATCGGCAAAAGCGAATAAGGCTTCGTGAAAATATCTAAAATGACCTTATTGTTTTTAGAAATCTCTTGTATCTTGACAAGCTCATCTACCGTAAAATCGTGCTTTTTCCAAGCACCATCTGCCTTATGATATCCGATTATGACAGTGGTATAATTTTTCAGCTCATTCATCAAAAGATGCAAGCTATCGTTAGAAACTTCTGTCACTTCAGTATATTGCTTCAACGTGTTTAGGAAAGAAGAATTGGTATCGTCTCCTAATTTTACGTAAGCTATCTTTTCGTTTTCAACATCCTTGATCGGAAGGATTTCGTTTTCGTTTTTTAATACCGTAACTGCGTTTTCATACAATTGATATTGCAATGCCTGTGCTTCCGCATTATTTAAGTCATCATACAAATACGGAATTTCAATCGGCTTATAATTGTTCAGTCCTGCCATATATTTATATCGCAATATCTTTTTTACGGAATACTCCAATCTTTTTTCAGAAATAACCGTATCCTGAATAGCAACACAGATTTTTTCCAAAGCCAACGGAACATTTTCAGCAAAAAGCAAAATATCATTTCCTGCTAAAAAAGCTTCCAAATCGATATCGCCCGGCTGTTTGAAATTCGTTGCGCCTTTCATATTCAAGGCATCAGTAAAAATAAGTCCTTTGAAATGAAGCTCGTTTTGAAGCACGTTGGTAACTACATTATAGGAAAGCGATGTCGGATAATTTTCTCTCGGTTCCAAGCTCGGAACGTTCAAATGCGCTACCATAACGCTGGCAAGTCCTTCCCTGAACAATCGCTTGTACGGATAGAACTCAACATCATTGATTCTTTGTTTTGAAAAATTAACCATCGGAAGCGTATGGTGCGAATCGGTTTCCGTGTCACCATGTCCTGGGAAATGTTTTCCTGTCGCAAAAACGCCTTGGTTTTGAATACCTTTCATCAAAGCAAGTGCTCTTTCAGTAACGTTCATCTTGTCTTCGCCAAAAGAACGGTTTCCGATAATCGGGTTTTTGGGATTGGTATTGATATCTAGAACAGGTGCAAAATTGAACTGTATTCCCATTCTTCTGCTCTGCAGTCCGTATTTTTCACCGACTTTTTCAATCAATTTCATGTCTTGGATGGCACCAAGCGTCATGTTCCAAGGATAACGTATCACAGAATCCAAACGCATTGCTAGTCCCCATTCGGCATCAATTCCGACAAAAAGCGGCACTTTCGATTTGGACTGGAAACGGTTGGTAAGTTTTGCTTGGCGTACTGGTCCGCCTTGGAAGAAAATCACGCCACCAATGTGCTGTTCTCTTATGAGTTTGTCAATAGCATTCGTGTGTACGCTATCTTTATTGGAATAGGCTGCCACCATAAAAAGCTGCCCTATTCTTTCCTGCATCGTCATTTTATTATAGATGCTGTCGACCCAGATTATTTCTTTGGTTCTGTCTAAATTTAATTTAGGTTCATGGAGCTGTGAAAATGCAATCTGACTGAAGAACAGTAAGGCAATAATAAAATATCTCATTCAAAAAAAGTTTGTTTTTAGAAAAAACGGCTATGCCAGCTTTCATGTGCTGGAACTTCCCAATATTCATGCCATTCCCCTACAGTATTAACGAGATTATTAAAAACAATTGTATTTGCAGAAACTGCTTTTTCTTTAGCCATTTTTTTAAATTCGACCAAAGGTTTGTGTGCAATGTGTTCGCCAAGCTTGAACGTGACGTTCATCTTATCCAGCAAATCAACATTGTATTTTTTTTCTAATTCTTGTATGAATTGTACTGAACTATCAATAGAACAGCCTGTTGCTGATTGAACTTCTTGGTTCACAGCCAATATGATGAATCGATTGTAACGTAACTGATAAGAAGCTTCTAAGCCCGTTCCGTGAGCCGCCCAGCTTTCAACAAAAGCTTTTACATCAGATTCAATTTCAGCCATCTCATCATCTGAAAATTTTCTGTTTGATTGGTAAATCCAGATTCGTGATTCGTCTGGCAAATTTTCAAAAGGAATGTACATAATTATATTTTTTTTATGCCTTGGATTACTTTGTAATATCTGAAATCCTTGGCTTTTACGTCGTAAAATTCTTGTTCCCAGTAATCCACGGAAACTTTATCGTTTTTCTTTAATTTGTTTTCGATCAGAAGATTGGAGTCTTCAAAAAATGTCAGCATCAACATCGTATGGTTTCTTCCTGAATTATCCTTGATTACTACTGTAAGGAATTGCTCAGGCTTTATTTCTACGATACGCCCTTCAACAGTCGAATGTTCTTGTTCTACTTCTGTAGAATCTATCTCTGACATGCCCATTTCTGCCAGCGACATCAATACATCCGGACAAATTCCGGCCATTTTCATTCCTACATCGCCACCGAGTTTTTCCATAGCACCGTCAGCTTCCATCACATTTCCGTATTTTGCTGTCACTTCTTTCTCGTGATTTGAAAAGCTTGAGATAATGCACAATCCCAATTCCATCTGCATTTTTTGCGAATCGGCTCCTTTAAGCGTTTCTTTTTTACCGCCTGCACAAGAGCAAACTTCTTTAGCCATCATATCAAGGATATCTTGACTTTGGGCATTACTGAAAAATAATGCAAATGCAAATACGAGTAGTGATTTCTTCATAGTGTAATTGGGTTTATGACTTACAGATCTTTAGCGTTTGCGATCAATTCCGCTATATCCATAACTTTAACTTCGGCTTCTTTTTCTTTATTTTTGACACCATCCGTAAGCATCGTATTGCAGAACGGACAACCAGCAGCGATAATCTGCGGAGCGGTTTCAAGAGCATCTTCGGTTCGTTCGATATTGACTTCTTTATTTCCTGGCTCGGCATCTTTAAACATCTGGGCGCCTCCTGCTCCGCAGCACAAGCCATTGGCTTTGGAACGTTTCATTTCGACAAGTTCTACATCAAGCTTTTCGATCAATTCGCGTGGTGCTTCGTAGATTTTATTGGCTCTTCCAAGATAGCAAGGATCGTGAAACGTAATTCTTTTTCCCTTGAACTGCCCACCCTCAATCGTCAGCCTTCCTTCATCCAAAAGGGATTTCAAAAATTGCGTATGATGAACGACTTCGTAAGTTCCTCCTAATTCAGGGTATTCGTTTTTCAACGTATTAAAGCAGTGCGGACAGGCCGTTACTATTTTTTTAGCTTCGTAAGCGTTCAAAACTTCGATATTCATCATGGCCTGCATCTGAAACAGAAATTCGTTTCCGGCTCTTTTAGCAGGATCACCTGTACAGCTTTCTTCTGTTCCGAGAACTGCAAAGGAAACTTCAGCCCTGTTTAATATCCTAACAAAAGCTTTAGTAATTTTTTTTGCTCTATCGTCAAAGCTTCCGGCACAGCCTACCCAGAAAAGAACTTCTGGCTGTTTTCCTTGAGCTAACATTTCGGCCATTGTAGGCACTGATAAAACTTCTGACATATATTTTATTGTTAGATTGTTAGATTGGCAGACGTTGAATTCGCCTAAAAATCAAATAACCAAATTTATTCGTGTTGTCCGTCATCAAAAACTTGTATGGTCACTTCTTTGTCCACCAAGTCTGTAAATTTTCCTCTATAGCGGGTAGCTTTAACCAAATGATTGTCTATCCAATGGTAGTTTCCGCCACGAGGTTTTCCCATTACCATTCCGTGGTATTTGAAGCCGTGTATTTTTAGCCATTGCTCCGTCACTTCGCGATGTGCTTCAGTTCTTGACGTAAAAAAGAAAATAATATGACCTTCGTCATACCATCTGTTTAATGTAGCAAGCGCATCAGGATACACTTCAGCGGTTAGCATTCTTTCGGGTTGTTCGTTTGGAATATCGTCGCAGATGGTTCCGTCAATATCAATAAGGTAGTTTTTAATTCCTTCAGGCAATATTGGGCTGATTTGCTCTCCGTCTTGAGTAGCTGCTACTAAGTTTTTATCGATATCTTCAGTCTTCATATTATTCTAAATTCTAGTTTGATGTATTGCCTGCAAGTTGCAAGGGCGGAAGTCTTATTGTTTTTCAAGAAGACCAATTCAGAAATGCCTTCTCTTAGTTTTCGTTTTTCCAGTTCAATCGGTCTTGCTGATTATATTGCCATGGTGCTCCGTTGTTCTCTACGTTTGTCATCATCGCATTCAACGACATCGGCGCAGCACTTTGTTCCATGACCAAGTAACGTCTCATGTCCATAATAATTGAAAGCGGACTGATATTTACTGGACATTCTTCAACGCAGGCGTTACAGCTTGTACAAGCCCATAGCTCTTCTGGAGTAATATAATCGTTTAGTAAAGTCTTATTATCTGGAACAAAAACTCCTTTATTGGCGTCGATATTTCTTCCTACTTCTTCCATCCTGTCACGCGTATCCATCATGATTTTTCTAGGCGACAGTTTCTTTCCTGTAATATTTGCAGGGCATGAAGACGTACAACGACCGCATTCCGTGCACGTATAGGCATTAAGCAATTGAACCCAGTTCAAATCTTGTACATCGCTGGCTCCAAATTTTGTAGGAGCTGCATCAGCATCAACGGGCGGTGCTGCAAATGGATCGGCACTAGGATCCATCATCAGCTTTACTTCTTTTGTTACCGATTCAAGGTTATTGAATTTCCCAAGAGAATTTAGGTCTGCAAAATAGGTGTTTGGAAAAGCCAAAAGAATGTGCAAGTGTTTTGAGAAGTACAAGTAGTTCATGAAAATCAAGATTCCTGTAATATGCGTCCACCAAAAAACTCGCTCCAGAATGATAAGCGTGCCTGTTTGCATACCGCTGAATATCGGTGCTATAAATTGGCTTATCGGGAAAGCTCCTGCTTTTATAAAATGTGGCGCTCCTTTTTCTTGTAAAGCCAAGTCAGATGCATTCATCAATAAGAAAAGAGCCATCAAGGCTATTTCAAAATAAAGGATATAATTGGCATCGCCTTTTGGCCATCCTTTCAAATCATTATGAACAAATCTCTTAAGCTTGATAATGTTTCTTCGTATCAAAAACGTAATGACCGCAAATAGAACCAATATGGCCAATATCTCAAAAGAACCAATCAACACATCGTATGCAGTACCCATAAAAGCAAAGACACGGTGCGTACCAAAAAGTCCGTCGATAATGATTTCTAATAGTTCTATATTGATGATTACGAATCCAATATAGACAATAATATGAAGTATCCCTGCAATAGGACGTTTTACCATTTTAGATTGGCCCAAAGCTATTCGGACCATGTTGGCCCAGCGTTCGCTTTTATTGTCAGAACGATCTACATCCTGACCTAATTTGATATTGCGAACAAGCTTTTTTACGTTTGATATGAAATATCCAAAACCAAGACCCAGTAAAACTGCAAATAATATATTATCTATATAGCCCATGAGCTTTCTTAATTTTTAATAGTATCTTTTACCTTTTTAGGCTCTACATAAGGTGTTGCTTTTTTTCCAAAAACAGAAAAATGCACATAACGCTTAGGATTGTTTTTCAAGTCGGCCAGCAACTGTTTCAATTCCAATGACGCGCCTTCAAGATTTTTATACATTCCTTCATCTTTAAGTAATTTTCCTAAAGAACCTTTTCCAGCTTGCACATCGTTGATGATATTGTCAACATTCGCCAATGATTTTTCTAGTTTTTTCACGGCTTGGCCTAAGTTAGCCTGTGCCAAAGAATCAGATAGCTTCGAAAAGTTTGCCGACGTATGGTCTAAATTAGCAAACGTACCATCAATTTTTGTCTTGTTATCCGCAATTAATGAATTGATTCCTTTGGCCGCTTGGCTGAATTCTTTCATCGTTGAAGCTAATTCCGCAATAGAAGCTTGTAAATTTTCTTGTGTCTTTTTATCAAAAATGTTGTTGATGCTTACCAGCAAGCTGTCGGCCGACACAACCGTTTTTTCTACTTTTGTCTGAAGCGGTGACAGCTTATCGCCTAAAGACGAAAGCATTCCAGGTTTTATGTTTGTAGATAACGTCTGTCCGTCTTCTGCTTCTGATGGATCTTTGAAATTTGGAATGATGGCGATATTTTTTCCGCCAATAAAACTTGGTTCATAGATCGTAGCAATGCTAGATTTCGATATCGGGAAATCAGTCTTCACTTGAATTTCTACAAGAAGTTTTCCGTTATCGCTCAACGTGATACTATTCACCTTGCCCACGGCAAGACCGTTGATTGTTACGGGAGCTGAAGGAGCCAGTCCTTCTACTTCGTCGTATACGGCGTAAAATGTCTTATAATCGTTAAAAAGATCTCTTCCTTTTAAAAAACTATATCCCCAAATAAATAATAATATTGAGGAAATTACTAAAATGGCTGTTTTGACTTCTCTAGATATTTTCAAAGCTTTGGTGTTTTTAAACAAATTTAAATTAAATATTTCAAATGCATTCCAAAAAGCTACTTTAATGCTTCTTGTATGCTGATTTTTTTGCCATTCTTAAAGGCAATAAGGTAGGATGAAGTAAATCCTTTTGCTTTGGCATCTTGTACCAGCTGTTTTGCTTTCTCATAATCGCTGGTTTCGCCATACATGTATTTGTAAAGATTTCCTTCCGAAATCATAGAAATATTTTCCAATCCTTTGAAGTTGCTCGGAACTAAGTCCAGTTTGGTACCGCTTGCCGATATCTGCACTTTGAAAATAACTCCTTTAGAATCATTTTTCGTTTCTGTGCTAACCGTCGGAGTTTTTACTTCTGGCTTCTTTGTATCTGGAACTTTCGCCACTGGGGCTTTAGCGCTGTCTTTCTTAACAGGCGTAACAACTTCTTTCGGTCTTTCAACTCTCAAAGCTTCTTTGTCAATCTTGTTTTCTACAGACGTACCTCCATAATATTCTTTTTTATAGCCCATGATGGCATCTGCTATCGCTTTTGCAATTTCGTTTTGTCCTTCTTCCGAATTCAAATACTGCCCTTCTGTCTTATTAGACAAGAAACCCATCTCAATCAAGATGCTTGGCATTGAGGTCTTGTGCAATACCATGAATGGCGCTTGTTTAACGCCACGGCTTTTACGGCTCAACTGCTGGGTAAAATTATCTTGTATCTTGCTGGCTACAGCAATACTGTGATCTAAGTGTTCTTCTTGAATGAGCGTAATCCCGATCAAAGATTCTGGCGATTTCGGGTCATAACCTGCGTATTTTACCTTATAGTCCGCTTCAAGCGTAATTACTTCGTTCTCATTTTTGGCGACTTCAAGATTCGATTTTACTTTAGTAAGACCCATAACATAGGTCTCGGTACCGAAAGCTTCAGAATTTGGATTGGAATTGCAATGCACAGAAACAAACAAATCGGCATTCGCTCTGTTGGCAATATTAGCACGTTCTACCAGTTCAATAAATACATCTGTACTTCTAGTGAAAACTACGTCTACATTAGGTTGCTTATCCAGCAGCCTGCCTACTTTTAAGACAACTGCCAACGCTATGTTCTTTTCAACAAAATTATTCTTTACGGCTCCAAAATCTTTTGCACCATGACCAGCATCAAGAACTACTTTAAATTTTTCACCGGATTGACCAAAAGCGGCAAAAGATACAATACAGGCTAATAAGGCGAACGAACGTTTGAATTTCTTATGGATGTACATATTTCGCTAAAGTTAATTTTAATAAAAATGCTATGGTTATAATTTTGATATTTCCTTATTTTTGATGAAAAATATATGTAAGTTTGGCACGTCAAAAATTAAGCCATATTTTTACAAAAATAGTATTTAAACCTTTGCGCACAAACTTATTTCATATCGTTTTATCAGCAATTTTCCTAACATTAGGAAGTGCAGAAGCATATTCACAAGAAGGGAAAAACAAAACCACGACAATACCCGCTGAAAAACAGCCTTCTACAAAAAAAGACTCTACAAAAGTCAGCCTTTCCGAAATTATCAAACCAGCCGATTCTACTGCCCAAGATACGCTAAAACCGAAGAAAACCTTTCTAGAAAGTAAAGTAAAACGCAAGGCGGTAGATTATGAAAAAATGGACCAGAAGAAAAAACTTCTTACTCTTTATAATCAGGCAGAACTTTATTACCAAGATTTTGAGCTCAAGGCAGGAATTATCGTCATGGACTATGAAAAGAATGAAGTTTATGCCGGAAGGATTAAAGATTCGCTCGGGAATTACACGCAACGCCCTGTTTTTAAGCAAGGAAGCAATGTTATCGAGCCTGATTCGATCCGCTTTAACACGGTAACAAAAAAAGCGTTGGTATGGAATTCCAGGTCTACTCAAGGCGAATTGAATATCAAGGGAGAGATTACGAAAAAAGAAAATGATTCTGTTTATTTCATCAAAAACGCAAGAATCACCACCTCAAAAAATATTGACGATCCTGAATATTATTTTTTAGCTCGAAAATTAAAGCTCGTACCCGGCAAAAAAGTCGTGGTGGGATTGACCAACATGGTCATTGCGGACGTACCGACTCCTCTTGGAATTCCTTTTGCTTTTTTTCCAATGTCAAACAAAGGAACTTCAGGATTGATACTTCCTTCTCCTAACGACTCGAACAGACAGGGATTTTCATTGCAAAATGGAGGAATCTATCTCGCGCTCTCAGACAATTATGATTTAGCCGTCATGGGCGACTACTATACGAACGGAAGTTATGCGATGCGTTTTGAGTCAAGCTACGCCAAACGATACAAGTTTCGCGGCAACTTGAACGTACGTTTTGAAAACCAGATTGAGAGCGAACGGGGCTTCCCGGATTATGCCAAGACGACGCAGTACAACATCCAGTGGTCGCATACACAAGATCCTAAGTCCAATCCAAATTCAAGATTCTCTGCTTCTGTCAACTTGGGAAGCAGTAAATACTACCAGCAATCTTTAAACCAGTCTAACGTTGGTTCTGCCTTGAATAATACGCTGAGTTCTTCTGTTTCTTTTTCAAAGACTTTTAATACGGTGCCGCAGGTGAATATGTCGATTACGGCTACCCACTCCCAAAATACCCAAACTGAAACCATCAACATGACCCTTCCTACATTTCAAGGAAGCGTTGACAGGATTTTTCCTTTTGCTTCAGAAGACGAAATCAAGAAAGGCTTTATAAAAAACATCAACTTTCAATACAACCTAAACGCCCAAAATCAGATTACGACTAAAGATTCGTTGTTTTTCAAACCTCAGATGTTCAGAGATGCTAGAGTTGGTTTCCAGCACTCTATTCCAATCAGTACCAACTTCAAGATTTTCAAGTATTTCAGCGTTTCTGCGGGAGGAAATTACAACGAAGTATGGTATATGAAAACCATCGAAAAACGATTCAATGAGGCGACGCAAAAAGTCGATAATGTCGATATCAGAGGATTTGACGCTTTCAGAACCTATAACTTCTCTTCCAGCATTGGTACGACAATCTACGGTACGTTCAATTTTGGAGAGAAAAAGAAGATACAGGCCATCCGCCACGTCATGAGACCTTCTGTTTCTTATAGCTACACACCTAGCTTTGCTAAATATTACGATACTTACGATCCGGACGGAAGCGGCACAATGCTAAAAGAATATACCCGTTTTGAAGGCGGAATTTACGGAGCACCAGGCAAAGGTGTTTCGAACAACATCGGATTCAGCTTGAGCAATACTTTTGAAGCGAAAGTGACTGACAAAGACAGTACTAAGACTGAGCCTAAAAAAGTAATGCTGCTTAACAATTTGAACTTCTCGACTTCTTACGACATGACAGCAGATTCGCTTAAACTAGCTCCTTTGAGAGTAAGTGGCGGAACAACATTACTTGAAGATAAAATGAATGTCAACTTTGCAGCAACGCTTGATCCTTATGCGCTGGATAATGCCAACAGAAGAATCGACATGTTCAACATTGACAACGGAGGAAGCTTATTCCGTTTATCAAGCGCCAACATCACCATTAATTATTCTTTCTCTAGCAAAGATGGTACCGATGAAAACGACCGTTCTGATCCTTTGAAAAACCAAGGCTTGAGAAATGGAGGTCGCGAAGATGATTTGTTTGGAACTGCAAGGGATTTAGGCGACAGCAGGCAGAGCCAGTTTAATGATGAAGATACCGAAAAGGCCGAAAAAAGAACGACTTTTTATAAGGCCCTGCTCCCGTGGGATCTGCGCCTCGCCTACTCGCTAACCTATAGCAATTCGACCCGACAGAACGAAATAACTAACAACTCTCTGATGGTTTCTGGAAATATTGACCTGACGCCGCGATGGAAAGTCGGGATTTCTACCGGATACGATTTCGTGCAGGATGGAGTCACGTTCACCCAGCTTCGTTTTGAAAGAGACTTATTAAGCTGGAGGATGGATTTCAACTGGATTCCGATTGGAGATTATACTTCTTGGGGATTCTTTATCGGAATCAAGTCGTCTGTATTGAGCGATATCAAATGGGACAAGAGAAAACAACCGGATAAAAGACTTCGTTAATTCAATCGTATATGAAAAAAATAATTTTTACAGAAAAAGCTCCAGCTCCAATAGGGCCATACAATCAGGCTGTATCTTTCGGAAATACGCTTTTTACGTCTGGACAGATTGCTATCAATCCTGAAACAGGCGAATTGATACTCGACGATATCGAGACAGAAACCAAACAAGTAATGGAGAACATGAAAGCCGTTCTTGAAGAAGCTGGAATGACCTTTGAAAACGTAATAAAGACTTCTATTTTTATTATGGACATGAACAATTTCGCAAAAATAAATACTGTTTACGGAAGCTACTTTGATGAAAAGACAGCGCCAGCCAGAGAAACTGTGCAGGTAGCCGGATTACCAAAAGGCGTGAATGTCGAGATTTCAATGATAGCGATGAAATAAATAGCGCTGGTTTAAAATAATAAAAAGGCTCAATAATTATTGAGCCTTTTTTAATGTCGGTATAAAACCAAAACTTAGTTTATCCTGTGGTATTCTATCAGTCCGTCAATCGGCCTTCTTAAAACATTTCCTATTTTCAAGCCATTCTTTTCCAAGACAAGCTTCAATTCATCTTTCAGATAGAAAGCGATGGAGCCTACAAAATGAATCGGAACTTCATGGCAATCTTCAAACTGCGTAATATAGTTGTCTACAAAAGTCTGCATGGCCTCAAAAACCAATTGCTGGATAAATTCTTCATCCTTGTGTTGGATCAGGAATTTCGCAAAGGTTGCTAGATAAGCGTTCGGATTGGCCTGCTTATAAAGATGGTTCTTGATTACGTCGGCATCCAAATCATATTCTTTTTCAAAAAGAGAAGCGAGTTTTTTCGGCATCTTGCCAAAATAATAAGCGCGAATCAAGTCTCTTCCAAAGCGGTTACCGCTACAATCGTCCATGGCAATATAGCCAAGCGACTGCACTTTTTGGTGCAATTCTTCTCCATCAAAATAGCTGCAGTTTGAACCTGTACCTAAGATGGAGATGATTGATCTTTCGTTGGTCGGATTGGTCGCATAGGCCGCCGCATATGTATCTTCTTTAACAGATACTTCCGCGTTTGGAAAAAACTCCCTGAAAGTCTCAGAAAGCGAATTTTTCATTCTGTCAGTCCCGCATCCTGCTCCATAGAAAAAAAGGTGCGTGACTGCTTTTCTATTGTGATAGATATCGAAACGGTCTTCCAAACGCTCGATAACTTCTTTTTTGTCTAAAACTTCAGGATTCAATCCTAAAGATTGCGTGGTGAACAACTTGTTTCCATTATCATCTAATGCAATCCAATCTGCTTTTGTTGAGCCACTGTCTACTAATAATTTCATTTATGGTCGTTAGTTAATTTCGTATTATGGGCAGAAATAAGAACACCTTTCTTTCTTATTTCTGGTTCCGAATTTTAAACAAATCTTGCGCTATAAGCAGTTCGATTCTGAAACTAAAATACGGAAAAAATAGTTGGCATAAATCGGTATTGATTTGTTGCCGAAAAAATAAAAAAGTCCCGCCAAATTAATGACGGGACAATTCAATTATTAATTACAGTTGCGCGATATGTACAGATAGGTCAATCAATTTGCTTGAGTATCCGTATTCGTTGTCGTACCAAGAAACAATTTTAAAGAAAGTTGAGTTTAGTCCGATTCCAGCCTTAGCATCAACGATAGAAGTGCGAGAATCAGAGATAAAATCTTGAGAAACTACATCATCTTCAGTGTATCCGATAATATTTTTATAGTCTGTTTCAGAAGCATTTTTCAATACTTTCATTATTTCTTCGTAAGTAGTTTCTTTTTGAAGTTTTACAGTCAAATCCACAACAGAAACGTCTGCGTTTGGAACACGCATCGACATACCTGTTAATTTTCCGTTCAATTCTGGAATTACTTTTCCTACTGCTTTTGCAGCACCTGTTGAAGCTGGAATAATATTTAAAAGGGCAGCTCTTCCGCCACGGAAATCTTTGCGAGAAGGTCCGTCAACTGTCAATTGCGTTGCAGTCGTAGCGTGGATAGTTGTCATCAAGCCTTCAACGATTTCGAAGTTGTCATTGATAACTTTTGCCAATGGCGCCAAACAGTTGGTCGTACAAGACGCATTTGATACAATCGTGTCAGATGCTGTTGCTTTGGTATGGTTCACGCCCATCACGAACATTGGAGCGTCTGCCGAAGGAGCCGAGATCACTACTTTTTTAGCGCCTCCTTTGATGTGGGCATTGGCTGTTTCAAGAGTCGTGAAGATTCCTGTACATTCTGCTACAACGTCCACTCCTACTTCGTCCCATTTTAAGGTCGATGGGTCTTTTTCTGCAGTAACACGGATTTGTCTGTCGTTTACGAAAAGTTTTCCGTCTTTCACTTCTACTTTTCCTGCAAAACGGCCGTGTACTGAATCATATTTTAAAAGATAAGCCAAATGCTCGACATCTAATAAATCGTTGATGGCTACTACTTCTACATTATCTCTATTGAAGGTTTCTCTAAAAACGATTCTACCAATTCTACCGAAACCGTTTATTCCTAATTTTACTTTTGACATTTTTTTGCTTGCTTAGGGCTTCAAGCTTGCGCTTTTAGCCGATTATGTAATTTGTTTATTTTGCTTGTTTGAAAAGAAATACACTGCCAGATGTATTTCAAAGAAGGGAATATTATGTTGTCATGATGTCTGACACTCTCAATAATTCTCTGTCGATTTGCGAATGTCCTTTGATAGCTTGTTCTAAAGGAGTCAGTTCGATCTTGTCATTTAGTAGTCCGACCATATAGTTGCTTTTTCCATCTAAGATAGATTCTACAGCTTTTACGCCCAGACGGCTTGCCAAGACACGGTCGAAACAAGAAGGAGCACCGCCACGTTGCATGTGTCCTAATACAGAAACACGCACATCGTATTCTGGCATATTTTCTTCCACGTAGTCTTTTAGCTCGAAAACATTCTTGCCAATCTTATCGCCTTCTGCGATGACTACAATACTCGAAGATTTTCCTGATAATTTACTTTTGCGAAGTGATTCCAATAGCCTTTCTAATCCTAAATCCTCTTCAGGAATAAGGATTTCTTCTGCTCCTGCACCGATACCTGCATTCAAGGCAATATGCCCAGCATCGCGCCCCATAACCTCTACAAAGAACAGTCGGTTGTGCGAACTCGCCGTATCTCTAATCTTATCGATTACTTCTACGACCGTATTCAAAGCCGTATCATAGCCTAATGTATGAGTAGTTCCGAATATATCATTGTCGATAGTTCCAGGAATTCCGATGACAGGGAAACCGTATTCTTTATTAAAAACAAGGCCACCAGTAAAGCTTCCGTCACCGCCGATAACCACCAAGGCTTCCACTCCAGCATCAACCAAGTTGGCATGGGCTTTCTTTCTCCCCTCTTCGGTCATGAACTCTTTCGAGCGGGCTGACTTTAAGATCGTTCCTCCTTTGTTAATGATATTGTTTACGCTACGAGGTCCCATTTCCTTAAAATCGCCTTCAATCATTCCTTGGTATCCTCTGTAAATCCCGACGCATTCAATATTATGATAGGCGCAGGTTCTGACTACAGAACGGATTGCGGCATTCATTCCAGGGGAATCTCCTCCAGAAGTCAGCACGCCGATTTTTTTTATTGTTTTTGACATTTATTTGCTATTAATAATGTAAAATTAGCAAACATATATTACTTTAAAGGTAGGGTTTTTAATAATTTAGGAAACAATTAGAATTTCAATCGATTTCGTTGATAAGTTTTTATTTCCATCTCCTAGAAGTTGATAATTTTTGTAAATTAAAGGGAAAATTGGAGCACATTTATTCCGATTCCGGAACTTTTTGCTGTTCCGTTTTTGGATTTTCGGTCTTTTTTCTTCTGTCCTGAGTCCATTGAATAAAGTCTGGCGATAGGTCAGAATCAGGAACATGATCGGCAGCATTTTCTTTTTCTTCTTTGGTCTTGATATTGAAAATCTTATACCACAGTTCTTTTAAGGTATCAAAATCGACTTCGTAGGAAACCCCGAGTCCTTGGGTATAGCCGATGCCTTCCCCTATATAGTTGATATCGTTTTCACGATTGAATACCCTCAAGTTTAAAGTTCCGTCTTCGTTTACTCTATATTTTACTTCGACGTTACCTACGATAACCGATTGGTTTACGCCACCTACGGGAACTCCGACTTTTCCATCTATGGAGATTCGTTCGTTGATCTGTGTCGTGATGGCAATTCCGAATTGGCTGCTGGTTTCGGCAGTCGGCGTTCTATCTGCCATCTGATAATCCAGAGCTACTGTAAACTTACCGTCTTCGTCTTGGAAAAGGTCATTGAACAATCCGCTCGCTCGTTCAAACAAGCTTCCGTAAACTGCGCTTCCTGCATTTTCAGAACTTAAGAAATTACCCGTACCCAAAAGCGACAGCGCTTGGTTGACACGCGTATCTTTATCGTCAAGCTTTACTTGCAATTCCGATTTCAATACCGAGCTTACTGTCGGGAAATTAATCGTAAAATCGGGCTCAGGATTCATCAAGTTACCTGTAAGTCCGATTACGACTTCCACTGGCACTTTTCTGTTGAATGAAGCATTATCTTGTAAAACGGCTGGGTTTGCCTGCGTCTTATAAATTGCGTCGATATTCAGACGGGCACGAAGCGGATCTCCGTCCCAAGAAATAGAACTTCCTTTCTTCACCAAGAATTTTTTGTCAATAATACCGCCATATTTGAAGTTGTATTCTCCTTCCCTCACTTGATAATCGCCCCACATATTGAATTTTCCGAGCGTACTAATTTCCAGCCTCATAGTTCCGTCACCTTTGCCTTTCAGCGCATGTCCGGTATTTCTGTCGATGATAATTTCTATTTCTGCTTCAGGCGTAATCTTTAAGTCAAACTGTAGCTCAAGACCCGAATTATTCACAACCTGCTCGACTATTCCATTTTCTTGATTGTATTTTTCTTTCGGACTCAAGAACTTTATGAAAGTATTATTGCCCACACCCGATGCGCTATTGATCGGGATTTTGATTGCAGTCCCTTGTTTGGATTCTGCATCAACCGTAATCAACAATCCGTTTGTAGGGCCTTTTATAGAAGCCGTTCCAGCGATAAAGGCTGTACCGAAATACATGGCATCATCGGAATCTTTCGTATCTAAAGCCAATAACCTATCCGACTTTATATTAAGATCTAGCACCCATTTTTTGAAATTTTGGTGTTTAATGCTTCCCGTCAGATAACCTTTTGTATTGTATTTAGTGTCGGTCATCCTAGCATCGTTAAAACGGAATTGGTTTTCCGTCAGGTCAACGATCGAACGTTCGTCAAATTCATAGTCAACGTTAAGGTATGGCACTTTCAGTCCAACTTCGTCTAAGAATAGCCTTCCATTAATCTGTGGATCTTTCAAGGTTCCCGCAAAATTGGCATTCCCTGAAGCAAATCCTCGAATTCTTGAAATAACATTCCCGCCTAACGGACTCAATGCTCCAAGGTTAAATCTGTTAAACTTAAAATCTAGGTCAAAAAGCGTCTGCTTATTCAATATGCCGATATCCCCTGTTATTATAAAGTTTTCTACGTCATTGTTTTGCAATACTGAGTTGACGCTAAAACGGTTCAGGTTTTCATTTCCTTGTATCTTTACAGACAGGTCACCCAAGGCGATCTCATTGACATGCAGGCTGTCGATAGTGATTGTTGATGTAGGCTGGTAGACTGTCTTATTTTGCCTAAAGTCGATTTCTCCATTCAGGTTTCCTTCTACCCGAAGGCTGTCCATAGAGGGCAATAACTTGCCTAAACTGACATCATTAAAGCTCAGCTTGATATCTTTATAGGTACTATCTCGCATAATACCTTCTAGCTCAATTCGCTGATTATTGTGCGTCATCAAAATGTTTTCGATAGAGAAATTTTTAAACTTCTTATCAAATACAATCTTGTTGTCATTCGCATCATTTTCGTTCAAGAACCACATGTAGTCCTTGATATTTACTTCCGACTTTTTGATACCGACAACGTTGTTATTCTTTTCGTCAATCGTATGGTAGACGTTCAGATTAAAAAAGTCTTTGCTTTCTTTACCTCCTTTAAACTCTGTTCTAAAAAAGAGTGTGTCTTCCAACTTTACGTTGATAGTACTGAAATTCGAAATCTTGTATCGTTTGGTCTTTATACTGTCCATTTCGATATACGCATTATAAAGCGGATTCTGATTGTCAATTTCCAAAGAAACTTTGTCAAAATAATTGCCATAGGCTTCAATCTCTGGCGAATCAAAATTCATCTTGAACTCATTAGAGTCGGAAGTCATTTTTCCAGAAACGACCGTATTAGTTCCTATCGAGACATCAGGAAGGAAAACTTCTACAAGTTTATTGTATATCGAAAGATTAAAATCTAAAAACTGTCCTGGCTTGACTTTATTGGGCTTATAGTTGGTATATAAACTACCAATCGCATTTTCTATAATTTTCGGCACCTGCCTGAATTCGTATTTCCCGACAATCTGCCCTTTGATAATATCAGGCGAGTTGATCGAAATAGTACGCACCCTATTTTCGTCAAAGCGTGATTGTATTGTAAAATCATCAAAGAAATAAATGTCTTTTTGGTTTTGGTAAGACGTCTGGGAAATAGCAATATCGCCGTACATATTGTCGATGCTGTTTCCTGTAACTTGCATCATGATATCTCCCTTGAAAAGCGAAATAGAGTCTCTTTTGACCAGTTGCAGCTTGTTTAAATCGGCATAATCGATTAAGGCATGAAAATCATAACGGTTTTCTCTTTTGCTCAAATCTACCAAGCCTTTGAAATCCATTTTAAGATTTTCATCATTTACGAGTACCGTTCCTTGAAATAAAGGATTTTTAAAAGTTCCATCGATTTCAATATTCTTGTAGTTGTATTTTTTGAAATTTAGGCTATAGACGGTACCGCTTACTTTGGTATCCAAGAATTTTCGCGTGAATCCTTTTCCTTCTACTTCTAAATCCAGCGTAACAGCGCCAAAATCTTTCTGTCTTAAAAATCTTCCGATATTAAATTTTTCGAAATTTATATTCCCTTTATACGAAGCATTGTCAATATTATCAATGTCAAAAAGCTGCAAGTCTGCCGCAAGCTCCCCAATGGCAGTTGTCAGATAGATATCCGCTTTTACGTCCGTTTTGGTAACTTCTGCATTTCCTGTAATATCAAAATCACCTAAATATTCCAACGAAGAAGGAAGTTTTTCACCAAGAATTCTTGGTAAAATGCCTTTCAGGTTAGCATAATCAGAGGACAGTCGCTTAAAATCTCCTCGGACAAGAAAAGCATTCTTGTCAGGATTAAAAAGATTCTTGAAGTTGATATCTCCTACAATTCGAGAATGATTGTCTACCACCAATTTCAGGTTGCGGGTATAGAAATCATTCATGCTCCCGCTTAAGATCGTAGAAAAGTTAAACTTTTTGTTTTTGCCGAATTCATTGTAGAAATGGTTCAAGTCATTTGTGGAAATCGAGGCCGAATCCACATCTACATCAAAATGCACTTTATTCACAAAGTCGGCAAGCCCACCTTCTTTATAAGTCAGTACGACATTGCCTTTCAAGTTGGATTCTTTTGTAAAAAGGTTAAGTTCTTTCAACAAGATGCTTTCTTTAGAGTAGCTGAATTTTCCTGTCAGATCTTTGACAAACAGCCCTCTATGGTCTTGGAATGCTAGTTTTTTTATTTCTGTGGTAATGTCGCTTCCGTAAATCTTGAACTTGCGCACGCTGGCGTCCATCTTCGTAAAGTCGACGCTTGTTTTGGTGACAGCATTTTCATTCGTTACCTTAAAATGGCTCTTGGTCAGATAGATATTATCAGCATTCAGCTGGAAAGGTTTCGGAGATTTCTTTCCTGTTTCAAATAATTTTACAAAAACATTGATATTGGATTCCTTTTCGCCTTTATAATTTTTAAGATTAAAGAAGAGCTTGTCTGCATAAATATCTCCAAAAATTAAATCGCCAGATTTTAGTTTCTTGAAGCTTAAGATATTGGTCTTTATGGAATTTGCATAAATCAGCGTATCTTTGTGATGGTCCCTAATGAGTACCGTTTTCAGCTTTACACCGCCGAAAATCGAAACAGCAACCTGATCAACGTTGATATCTGTTCCGTAATCTTCGTTTAAAGTTTCGGTAACGTAATGTGCAATTTTAGTCTGTACAAAAGGGAGCGAAAGCGCAATGCCGAGTAGCAGCAAAAGTAGGATTATACCCAGTAAGGTACGAAATACTATTTTTTTAAATTTTTTGATACTCTTAATTGTTTTATTTTTGTCAAATATAATTCAAAATCCGTGCCCTTTTATGGGAAATAACTCTCTTTTTATATTGGCCATCGAAAGTTCTTGCGATGATACCGCAGCCGCCGTCCTGCAAGACAATAAAGTCCTGTCGAATGTTGTTGCAAATCAGAGCATTCACGGCGAATATGGCGGTGTCGTTCCTGAGCTTGCTTCAAGAGCTCATCAGCAAAATATCGTTCCTGTTATCGAGATGGCCATTCGTAAAGCAAATATCGATAAAAATCAATTAAATGCAATAGCTTTTACGCAAGGTCCTGGGCTCATGGGATCGTTGCTGGTAGGGAGTTCTTTTGCCAAATCGTTGTCTTTGGCTTTAAAGATTCCATTAATTGCGGTCAACCATATGCATGCTCATATCTTGGCCCATTTTATTGAAGAAGAAGGCTATGATAAACCAGAGTTTCCTTTCTTAGCTTTGACCATCAGCGGCGGACATACACAGATCGTTAAAGTAAACAACTTTTTTGATATGGAAATTATCGGAGAAACTACTGATGATGCTGTTGGCGAAGCTTTTGACAAGAGTGCTAAAATATTGGGGCTTCCCTATCCTGGAGGGCCTTTGGTTGACAAATATGCGAAGCTAGGAAACCCGAAAGCTTTTCCGTTCACGAAACCAAAAGTACCTGGACTTGATTTCAGTTTCAGCGGACTAAAAACGGCTGTCTTATATTTCATTCAGAAAAATGTAAAGGAAAATCCGAATTTTATAGACGAAAATCTAAATGATATCTGCGCTTCGATACAATATACGATTATCCAGATTTTAATGGACAAATTGAAACTTGCAGTCGCACAAACCGGAATAAAACAGATCGCCATCGGTGGCGGCGTTTCGGCTAATTCTGGAATCCGACAAACGCTGAAAGAAGCAGAAAAAAAATACGGATGGAAAACATTTATTCCTAAATTCGAATATACAACCGACAACGCAGCCATGATTGGAATCGTCGGATATCAAAAATACCTTTCTTCAAAATTTGAAGACAACTCAGTGGTTTCTAAAGCACGAATTGATTTTTAAGTATGCAATTATTCTATAATCCAACGATTACCCAAAACGGCGAAATCTTTTCTTTTGATAAAGAAGAAAGCAAGCATATTATTAAAGTATTACGTAAAAAAGAAGGTGATAATTTATACGTAACCAATGGTTTAGGAGGCCTATTCAAAACAGAAATCACATTAGCTTCTGACTCAAAATGTTTGGTGAAAATTGTTTCTTCAGAAAAAAGCGAACCTTCAAAATACTACCTGCATCTGGCCGTAGCACCGACTAAAATGAACGATCGTTTCGAGTGGTTTTTAGAGAAAGCGACCGAAATCGGGATCAGCGAAATCACGCCAATTATCTGCGATCATTCCGAAAGAAAAGTCATCAAGACCGATCGTTTTGACAAAATTATATTGTCGGCGATGAAACAATCTTTGCATTATCACCTTCCAAAATTGAATGAACCTATTTTGTTTAAAGATTTTATAAAACAGCAAAAAAGTGAAGGCTTGAACTTGATTGCGCATTGTGAGGAAACCGACAAAAAATCATTAAAGGAAGTTGTAAAACCAAATAAAGATGTAACCATTTTGATTGGTCCAGAAGGCGATTTTTCTGAAAAGGAAATCAAGCTAGCGCTCGAAAACAAGTATATTCCCGTAACCTTAGGAAATACACGATTAAGAACTGAAACCGCAGCAGTCGTTGCCTGCCATAGCGTTGTTTTTATAAACGAATAATTTGGCCGAAGCCTAAACGTATGAAAAAAATATATTTTGCTTTCCTTTTATGTCTCTCGCTTGGAGCTAATGCCCAAGAAATCGCCTTATTAAAATACAATGGCGGCGGTGACTGGTACGGAAATCCGACATCATTGCCCAATTTGATCAAGTTCTGCAACCAGAATATCAATACTCGAATTGCTTCAAAACCAGCTACTGTCGAACCTGGAAGTCCTGACCTGCTTTCCTACCCTTTTGTCCACATGACAGGACATGGAAACGTCGTTTTTAGCGATTCTGAAATGATAAACCTTAGAAATTATCTGACTTCGGGAGGTTTTCTACACATCGACGACAACTACGGAATGGACGAATACATCCGAAAAGAATTAAAAAAAGTTTTTCCAAACAATAATCTTGTTGAAATTCCTGCAAACCATCCTATATTCCAGAAACCGTATTCTTTTCCTTCTGGAATTCCAAAAATTCATGAGCACGACAATAAAAGACCGCAGGCTTTCGGAATCTTTATCGAAAACAGGCTAGCGCTTCTTTACACCTATGAAACCGATTTAGGCGATGGCTGGGAAGACGCCGAAGTCCATAACGACCCAAAAGAAGTCAGAGAAAAAGCTTTAAAAATGGGTGCCAATATCATCTATTATATTTTTAATAATTAGAACGATTCCCTCAAAACAATTATTATAAGCTTTTAAATTAGGACAACTCCGTTTTTTTTAACTACATTAGACTTACAAAAAAGAAAAATATGGTGACTTCAAAAACTATCGGAAACGGAATATTACGAGCCTTAGCCATTACTGCCGGGATTTTACTTTTATTATTTCTTTTGTATAAAATACAGTCCGTCATTCTTTTTCTATTCATATCGCTAATCGTCAGTATGATAGGAAATCCGATTGTGAAATTTTTAGAGAAAAGGCTGAAATTCAATCATATTGTAGCAGTTGTCGTGACGCTCCTATTCTTCATTTTGCTTTTGGCAGGTTTTATCATGATGTTCGTTCCGTTGATTATTTCGCAAGGAGAAAATCTTTCGCTTTTGGATACCGCCAAATTGGAAGCCGATCTGACAAATTTGACTGAACAATTAAACAATTACTTTTCAAGCCATAATATCGATATTGAAAATATGGTCAAGGAGTCGAATTTAGCTTCGAAACTAAACTTAAATTTTATTCCAAACTTCCTTAACTCCTTGATTTCCATCCTTGGAAATATTGGAGTTGCCATCGGTTCCATAATCTTTATTACTTTCTTCTTCTTAAAAGACCGAAAGCTATTTACGGTAAATGCCAAAAAGATTTTGCCGAACGAACATGAAGATAAGATTTTGAATTCTTTCAGAAAGATAAACCATCTGCTAAGCCGTTATTTTATTGGCCTAATCGGACAGGTAACCATCTTATTTATCTGTTATTTGATTGTCTTGCTCATATTCGGCGTAGAAAATGCTTTCATCATCGCTTTTATTACTGCTTTGCTGAATATCATTCCGTATATCGGACCGCTGATCGCAACGATATTGGTAGCCGTACTGACTATGCTCGGCCATATGGATCCAGAATCTCAAGGCGAAATGCTTTCGACCACATTATATGTCTTGATTGGGTATTCTGTAGCACAGATAATCGATAACAACATTACCACGCCATTGATATTTTCAAACAGCGTCAATTCTCATCCTTTGGAAATCTTTATCGTAATTCTTGCCAGCGGCTTTATATTTGGCGTACTAGGAATGATTGTAGCTGTACCGCTCTATACGATTGCAAAAGTGGTCGCTAAAGAGTTTTTCCCTAATAATCCTGTCGTCAAAATATTAACACGAGGCATTTAGTTTGATTCCAGAAATTTTAAAATCCGAAGTTCAAGATTTTATAGAAGCCAATATTCGAAAGGATATTTCAAAATTGGCTTTTCAAAAAAATCCATTTCCTTCTATCGATTATGCTTTGCTCCTTAATCAGATTGCTGCGAAAAGCAAATCAGAGCATAAGCTTCCTACGTGGTTTAACTCCAAAGGAATTGTTTATCCTCCAAAAATATCAGTAGAACAGACTTCTTCCGAAGATACAGCATTTTATAAATCAGAAATTGTCTCAGGAGAAAGCCTTATCGACTTGACAGGTGGTTTTGGCGTTGATACTTATTACTTCTCAAAAAAAATGAAATCGGTCGTACATTGCGAAATGAATACTGACTTATCAGAAATTGCAAAGCATAATTTTGAAGTTCTTCAAACTAGAAATATTGAGTGTTTTGCTGGTGACAGTTACGAAATCTTGCAAAAGCTAGACAGAAAATTTGATTGGATTTATATTGATCCATCCCGAAGAAGCGATGTAAAAGGCAAAGTGTTTCTTTTAAAAGACTGTCTGCCTAATGTTCCCGAACTGCAAGAATTTTATTTCAACTATGCTGAAAACTTATTGATAAAAACAGCACCCATCCTAGACCTCGCGGCCGGACTCTCAGAACTCTCCAATGTAAGAGCAATCCATATTGTTGCTGTCGAGAACGAAGTCAAGGAGCTACTTTGGGAAATTTCAAAAAATCACCAAGGAAAGGCAGCAATCAAAACCGTGAATCTTATCAAAGAGAAAACAGAAAAACTGGATTTTACCTTTGACGAATATGAACATGCACAATATGGCCTTCCTAAAAAATACCTTTACGAGCCGAACAGCGCTATCATGAAATCTGGATTTTTTGATGCCGTTGGCAATAAATTCAATTTAGACAAGCTTCATGTTCATTCGCATCTTTATACTTCGGACGAGTTAGTGGACTTTCCTGGAAGAATTTTTCAGATTGAAGAAAAGATAGGCTACACTAAGGGAGAAATGAAAAAATTTCTATCTAACAAAAAGGCCAATATAACAACCCGCAATTTTCCTGAAACTGTAGAAAATATCAGAAAAAAATGGAAAATAAATGATGGAGGAAACCTGTATTGTTTTTTTACCACAGATATGAATAATGGCAAAATAGTGTTACTTTGCACCAAAATAAAAACAGAATAATGAAACGATTGCTTTTAATTGCTTTTTTAATGCTTCAGATGGGTCTTTATGCCCAAAAACCATGTGAATACAGTTCTAATTTCACAGATTCTATTGGCAGCTATAAGGAAACAGTACAAAAGATAGTGCACGAAAAAAACTTTGCAGGAACTTCAAGTTATATTTTCTTTTCGTTGATTAATGCCAGCGATATTCCTTTGCTTAATTTTCAATCTATCCAAAAAAGCAAAGACTTTATCAAGGCCAATTGTTTTGATAAAAATTCAAAAATTTACCTTCAGCTGACCAATGGAAAGATTATTACGTTGTTGATTTCCGACGAAGGTAATTGTGGTTCTATGGTTCGCGATGAAGCGCAAAGCGCAAATATCCGAATCTCATCAGGTTCTTTTCTTTTTATGAAAAATACGATGGAAGAATTGGAAAAATCTCCCGTTTCGCTGATTCGCGTAAAATATGCGACAGAAACTATCGATTATGTGATGAAGAAAGAATTGGTATCCGAATTAAACGGTGAGAAATCGTATCCAGAAAATTTCTTTATAGACAACCTCAAATGCCTGAATTAATTCTTGCAGTCCCATACAAAATTTGATATCGGCAACGTTGAAGCATTCGTCAAGTTATAATGCCACCATTCCGAAGCAAAAGACTTGAAACCGTTTCTTAACATGATGTCTTTCAGCAACTTTCTGTTTGCTAAAACTTCGGCTGAAAGATTTTTATAATCATGCGCCGCTTCTGGGCCAAAATGGTCGAATTTTGTTCCCATATCCAGCTCATTGCCGCTATAATCCGTTAAAGTAATATCTACAGCGCCTCCTCTATTGTGAATGGAACCTTTCTCTGGATCTGCCACATAGGTAGCATTTGGAGTTATTGCCCACATCTTTTTTTGCACATCTAACGGACGATAACAGTCGTATATTTTGATCTTGTAGCCTAGCTTTACAAATGCCTGATTGGCTTTAACTAATGCCTTTACAGTCTTGAATCGAAGATAACATTCCGGACAGTCATACACTTTTGTTTTCAAAAAATTATCTTCGGTCGCATATTTCATGTCGTAAAAGAAATCCTTTCCATACTCTTTCAGGCTTACAAAAGAAGTATCGCTTATATTCATCTTGGCCGCTTCTAAAAGTGCCGCATTTTCTTCGATATATTTCCGATTGCTCGATAGCAGCGCATCGCTGTAGACAACTTCTTGCGGATTTTTACAAGACGAAATAAAAATTAGGCACGCTATTAGCAGTAGAGATCTCATAACTGTAGAAAAGTTTAATTGCAATACAAATCTATTCATTTGTATTAATTAATTTACTAATTTTAAATCAAATTAAAAACACAAAGTATGAAAAAATTAATTGTTTTAGGAATTGCTTTGTTATTTTCCGGCTACATCAGCGCACAGGAAACAACAACACAAAAGAAGGCAAAAGCTGAAGTAGCCCAAGCAAAAGCAGATAGTAAAAAAGCAGCCGACAAGGCTGAAGCCAAAGCTAAAAAAGCTGAAGAAACGGCCAAGAAAGATGTCGCTAAAGCGAAAGAAAAAGCAGCCACATCAAAAACAGAAGCTAAAACGGATGCTGCTAAGGCAAAAGCTGAAGCAAAAGTAGAAACGGCAAAAGCCAAAGAAAAAGCTACTACTGCCAAAATGGAAACTAAAAAATCTGCAGCGGAAGTAAAAGATAAGGCGTCTGGCGAGTTTTACAACGGCAAAAAAGTATACACCGGACCTAAAGGCGGCAAGTATTACATCAACAAAAACGGAAATAAAACGTATATCGATCAGAGATAATATTAGCTGATTCAGTAAAATCCCGATTGCCAAACAATCGGGATTTTTTATGACTGTTCTTTACTTTTATTGCTTAAGTAACGTAGGATACAATTTTTCTATTTCTTCATTGTTCGGCTCTTTCTTCATCACACGGCTAATTTCTCCTTGAGATGTCATCCACCTGTAAAACCAAGAGATTCCCCACTTTTTATGGTAATTGTTTTTTTGCTGGTAGACTTTATCTTTTAAGGCTTCATCTAGGCTGATAAACGTATATTTTTTAGCTTTCAAAAGCCTTATAATTTTAGGCAGATAATCTGCATTTAAAGAATTATCATGACACAAGTAAATCTGGCTTATCTGACGATGAAATTGCAATTCAGATTGTGCTTCGAAAAAATCAAAAATTTCTATTGTCTTGCTGACATACTTCTCTCCTATTATCTTAGCATTTGCCTTGTCGCCTTTAGCAAGATAATACTCATAAGCAATATCAAAGGCCCAGTCTGTGCTTTCAATGGTGAAAGGAGTTACCTGGTAGTCTTTTTGGGCTAAATAATTTTCTATTTCCTTACGCTGTAACGAATCTTTTCCCAAATCATTAAACGGAAATCGGAAATGCTTTAGGGGTTTTCCGAGTTTTTTTGCCAGTTCTCTGATAATCGATTCTCCTTTGTCAATATCACTCGTAAAAGCATCAAAACCCACATCGGAGTATCTGGGATGGCTAAAAGTATGATTGCCCAGCGTGATATACTTCCTTTTCGCCCAATCATTGAGCAATTGGAAATTTTTTGAAACTGAATCCGTTGCATAAATCTTTCCTTCGTTGATAAAGATAGCGACTGGGAGCTGCATCGAATCTAGCTTTTTCAGAAGCTGTGCCTTGAATCTATCCTGCTGAAACTTTTTTGTATTAGGAACGTCATCTATGGTAATGGCTACCTGTTTCTGCGCCTGAGCGAAAACTGATTGGAAAATAAAAACAGCCAGTAGAATTGCCTTTATATTTAGTCTCATGATTACTTTTTAGATTATTGCCAAATATAACAAAACCATAATTCGGCTGTAGCAAAACAAGCTATAATATTCCTGAAAAATCACGCCGTTTCACCTTTGAAACTGCAAAAAAAACAATAAATTAGCAACTTTAATTTTTATAATCAATACAAATGAAAAATACTGCGTTAACGCACATTCACGAGAGTTTGGGAGCTAAGATGGTTCCATTTGCCGGATACAATATGCCTGTTCAATATGAAGGAGTAAATGCAGAACACGAAACCGTTCGTAACGGAGTCGGTGTCTTTGACGTTTCACACATGGGAGAATTCCTGATTTCAGGTCCGAATGCCTTGGCATTAATCCAAAAAGTGACTTCAAATGATGCTTCTACGCTGACTATCGGTAAAGCGCAATATTCTTGCTTACCAAACGAAAATGGCGGTATCGTAGACGATTTGATTGTTTATAAAATAAAGGAAGACCAATACCTTTTGGTAGTAAACGCTTCGAATATTGAAAAAGACTGGAACTGGATTTCTACAAAAAATAATGTCGGAGCCGAGATGAGAAACATCTCTGACGACTATTCGTTACTTGCTATTCAAGGCCCTAAAGCCGTAGAAGCCATGCAATCTTTAACCTCTGTTGACTTAGCAGCCATTAAATACTATCACTTTGAAGTTGCCGATTTTGCTGGAATTTCTGATGTAATCATCTCTGCAACTGGTTATACGGGTTCTGGAGGTTTTGAAATCTACGCGAAGAACACAGACATTGAACAAATTTGGAATAAAGTTTTTGAAGCTGGCAAAGCTTACGGAATCAAGCCAATTGGTTTGGCCGCAAGAGACACGCTTCGCTTAGAAATGGGTTTCTGCCTTTACGGAAACGATATCAACGACACAACATCACCTTTGGAAGCTGGTTTAGGATGGATTACGAAATTCACCAAACAATTTACCAATTCTGAAAATCTCCTTAAGCAAAAAGAAGCTGGAGTATTGAGAAAATTAGTCGGTTTTGAATTGACCGAAAGAGGAATTCCTCGCCATGATTATGAAATCGTTGACAAAGACGGAAACATTATCGGTGTTGTGACTTCTGGAACAATGGCACCATCTTTGAATAAGGGAATTGGGCTGGGCTATGTTACGACAGAATTTTCTGGAGCTGATAGCGAAATTTTTATCCGCATCAGAAAAAATGATATTCCCGCAAAAGTCGTTAAATTGCCTTTCTATAAAAAATAAAAAATACATGAACAAAATCTGGCTGTTTTTACTGTTTGTTGCTTGTGTGTCTTATTCGCAAGACAGTGGTAAATCCTGCAATGTTTTGATAAAAATAAATACGCTCATACAGAACGAGCACTTTAATCCTAAACCGGTAGACGACAGCCTATCGGTTTATGTTTTTGAAGCCTTGATGAATGATTTGGACACCGACAAGAATATTTTCTTGAAATCGGAATACGATTATCTTTCAAAACACAAATTCAAGTTCGATAATTATATTGCTGCTAATGACTGTTCTTTTTTTGAAGATTTTGCAAAAACATATAAGACTGCATTAGAACGAAGCAAATCGGCAATTGAAAAATTGCAGAAAGAAAAACTAAGTTATACTACAAATGATACTGTACGCTTTACAAAAAAAGATTTCCCTTTTTATGTAAAAGCAGAAGATGTGAGTAAAGTATACGCCAAGAGATTGCGATTCGACATTCTAGAAGATATTGCCAAAGCCAGCAAAAATTACGATTCGCTGAAACAAAACTTCGCAAGTCTAGAAAAAATATCAAAGCAAAAAATATTTGAGACTGCGCTCTGCAAGATCAACAACCGAATCGATTCAAAAGACGGAATCGAAAAAAACATACGCAATAGTTTTTATACTATTTTCTGCTCTTATTTTGATCCGCATACCTCCTATTTTTCATACGATACAAAATCATCTTTCCTTTCAGAACTTTCTACTGACAATCTTTCGCTCGGGATGTACGTCAGCCTAAACGAAAATGACGAATTAGTTGTTCAAGAAATTGTACCAGGCGGTCCAGCGGCACGCACCGAAATTATCGAAAAAGGCGATCAGGTCATCAAAGTTTCGCCTAAAAAAGGAGAAGATTTTTTGGTATCCTGCAGCTCCCTAGAAACCATCGGAAGTATTATTTTTTCTGATACGCATAAGGAAATTACACTTTCATTGAGAAAGAAAAACGGAAGCTTGTACGACGTCACCTTACAGAAAAAAATAATGAAAGCTGATGATCATGCGGCTTACAGCTATATCGTTTCAAAAAATGATACGCGCATAGGCTATATTAATATCCCTAGCTTTTATACTGATTTCGACAAAAATACCGTCCAGGGCATTTCTGACGATGTGGCTAAAGAAATATTGAAATTGAAAAAAGACAACATCCATGGACTGATACTTGACCTGCAAGACAATGGTGGCGGTTCTATGGAAGAAGCCATAAAGCTTTCTGGAATGTTTATCGATGCCGGTCCGGTTTCTATCTTAGTTAATAATAAAAAAGAGCAGAAAGTAATCAAAGACTTTAATAGGGGCTCAATTTATAACGGGCCTGTCATTGTTTTGGTAAACGGAAATTCTGCTTCGGCCAGCGAGTTTTTTGCCGCAGCTATGCAAGATTATAATCGCGCCATCATTGCTGGTTCAACTACTTTAGGCAAAGCAACCATGCAACAGATTCTTCCGATTGAAGAAGATAATGAACAAGATTTCGTGAAGCTGACAATCGAGAAATTTTATAGAATCACCGGAAAAAGCCACCAGTTAACAGGAGTCGTTCCCGATATCGCAATCCCGACTTTATATGACGGAATAATTTCAAGAGAAAAAAGCTATAAGACTGCATTAAAAAATGATGCCATTACTTCAAAAGCTAAATTTACGCCTTATTCTAGAAGTGATTTTGAAAATCTGCTTGTAGCAAGCAAAAAAAGAATCGGCACTAATGACTATTTCAATCAAGTAAAAGCGGTCAATGAAAAAGTAAATTCGATATACAATTCGCAAAAAGCGCCAATCGTATTGAACTTTGAAAGCGTTTTCAATGATGTGCATAGTATTGATTCGGTTTTTGACTCCGTGAAAAAACTTATAGAAACACCAATTGATTTTGAGATTTCAAACACATCGTATGAAAATGAAATTTTAAAATTTGATGAATTTCAGAAGAATATTAGTGAGTACCGAATCAAAGACTTAAAAACGAATGCTTATGTCTTGGAAGGCATTAACATAATTGCCGATTACTACGCTTCACAAAAAGATTAAGTATTTTATGAAGAAAATTTTCCTCACCATTGTTGCCCTGTTTAGTTTAATTGTAGCTGAAGCTCAGGATTTCAAGACTCCTATTGACTATCTGAATTTTATCGGAAAAGAAACGGATGCCATTTCAAGGAATACCTGGAATTATACCAAAGCTGTAGCGCATAGCAAAAGCGCAAGAAGAATTGACGCTACTCGAAAAACACTCGTGAAATCCATACAAAATGCCACAAAGAAAATTACGAATCTTAAAGAAGGCTATAAAGGCGATACAGAATACCGTGACCAGCTCCTTGCCTATTTAGCCATCTCAGAAAAATACATCAATGACGACTACGGCAAAATTATCGACATGCAAGAAGTCGCCGAGCAATCCTATGATTTTATGGAAGCTTACATTATGGCTCGTGATCTGGTGAATGAAAAAATTAATGAAGAAGTCGAAAAATTAAATGCCAACCAGAAACTCTTTGGAAAAAAATATAACATTCAAATTACCGAAGACAATTCTGTTCTTGGAAAAAAGATGAAGATTTCGAATGCAGTTTTCAAATACCATACTGAAATGTATCTTATTTTTTTTAAGGTAAATGTGACCGACATCAATTTGATGAAGTCAATAGAAAAAAAGGATTTAAATGCCATACAGCAAAATGCTTCTTCATTAGAACTCTATGCCAATGAAGGCTTAAAAAAACTCGAAGCAACAACTCCATTTAATAAGGATGCTAGCCTAATCGCCTCTACCAAAAAAGCATTGGAATTTTACAAAAAAGAAGCGTTAGAACTGACACCGAAAGTAATTTCATTCCTGATGCTGAACCAACAAGCCGAAGACACCAAAGAATCTTTGGAGAAAAAACTTGAGAAGAACAGGACAAAGCAAGAAATCGACAATTTTAATAACCTAATCAAAGAAGTAAACCAAGAAGCGGAAGCTTATAATAAGCTGAATGCCAAATTTTATCAAGAGAAAGTCGCCGTAAATACAAATTGGGAACAGGCCGGCGAACAATTTATTTCAAAACATGTCCCGAAAGATTAAAAATAGATTTGAAATAAAAAAGGATAAGCTTATTTTTGCAACGTTTAAAAAATTTTAGAAATGGGAAGAGCGTTTGAGTTCAGAAAAAATAGAAAAATGAAGCGCTGGTCAGCAATGGCTAAAGCATTTACAAGAATTGGAAAAGATATCGTAATGGCGGTTAAGGAAGGCGGTCCAAATCCAGAGTCTAACTCTAGATTAAGAGCCGTTATCCAAAATGCCAAGGCCGTAAACATGCCGAAAGATAATGTCGAGAGAGCGATTAAGAAAGCGACCGACAAAGACACGGCAAACTATAAAGAAGTCTTATTTGAAGGATATGCACCTCACGGAATCGCAATCCTAATCGAAACGGCTACCGACAATAACAACCGAACTGTTGCGAATATCAGAAGCTATTTCAACAAATGTAACGGAACTATGGGAACTCAAGGTTCTGTAGAGTTTATGTTTGACCATACCTGCAATTTTAGGATTCCGGCTGAAGGAATCGATATTGAAGAAATGGAACTGGAATTTATCGATTTTGGTGCTGAAGAAATTTTTGCTGACGAAGACGGCATCTTGATTTATGCCCCTTTTGAAAGCTTTGGAGCTATCCAAAAAGAATTAGAAAACAGAGGCATTGAAATCCTATCTTCTGGATTTGAAAGAATTCCTCAAGTGACCAAAAAACTTACGGCAGATCAAGTGGCTGACGTAGAAAAATTACTAGAAAAAATTGAAGAAGATGATGACGTTCAAAACGTTTATCATACAATGGAAGAAGAAGAATAGTTCCAAAAAAATATAAATCCAAATAAAAACTCTTGAGTATTGCTCAGGAGTTTTTTGTTTTATAAGAATTCCTTACATTTACTCAAATCATTAAATCAAATCATCATGAAAAAAACACAATTCTTATGGCTGTTTGGCCTATTCTTCGTTTTAACGGCTAATTCACAAACCAAAACTGAAAACAGAACCATCGGCGCTTTTTCTAAAATTGAATCCAGCGGTTCTTCTAAAATCATTCTTGTATCAAGTGACTCAAATACTCTTACGCTTGAAGGCGATGAGAAATCGCTGCAATATCTTATAACTGAAGTAAAAGGAAATACGTTGAAGATTTATTATGAAAGCAGTAAAAAGATAAGCTTCAAAGGAGGCAGTGTAACAGTAAGAGTTCCTTTCAAGAAGCTTGATGGAGTTAGCTTATCAGGATCTGGAAATATCTCTTCTGACGCTACTATTAAAACAGATAATTTTGCGGCATCTTTAAATGGTTCTGGAAAAATCAATTTAAATGTTGCCAGTACAGGCAACGCGTCTGCAAAACTAGACGGATCTGGGAAACTTGAGCTATATTTGGCTACCAACAAAACAAGTGCAGAAATCAACGGTTCTGGAAAACTAACTCTCAAAGGAAAAACAAGCAGCTTTATTGGAAATGTTAATGGTTCGGGTCAACTAAACGCTTCCGAATTTACCTCTGAAACTTCTGATGTCAGTGTTCACGGTTCTGGAAACCTAATGACTGCTACAACAGGAACTCTTACAGCCAACGTACATGGTTCGGGAACTGTCAAATACAATGGAGAACCTAAGAAAATAAACAAAAATGTTAACGGTTCAGGAAAAGTGTCAAAAAGCTAATTTCCAAAAAATGATATAAAAACAAAAAACTCCAGAATTATCTGGAGTTTTTTTTATGTTGTATAAGTAAGTCTTACTTTATGAATTCTATTTTCTGAGCTTCTTCAACATTAATACTGTCAAAAAAGCCTTGCTCGTTCATCCAGTCATCGCTAAATACTTTGCTCATGTATCTTGAGCCATGATCTGGAAAAATAGCAATTACGTTACTGTTTTTGTCGAATTCGCCTTCTTCAGCATATTGCTTGATCGCTTGAAGAACTGCTCCAGAAGTATAACCTACGAATAGGCCTTCTTTCTTAGCGATTTCTCTCGTCGCATGCGCGCTTTCTTCGTCGGTAACTTTTATGAATTTATCAATTGAATCGAAGTCTGTTGCTGTAGGAATTAAGTTTTTTCCTAAACCTTCAATTCTGTATGGGTAGATTTCGTTCGCATCAAACTCTTTTGTTTCGTGGTATTTTTTCAATACAGAACCAAAAGCGTCAACACCTAAAATTCTAATGTTTGGGTTTTTCTCTTTAAGGAATTTTGCAGCTCCAGAAATAGTTCCTCCTGTTCCGCTGCAGGCAATTAAGTGGGTAATTTTTCCGTTGGTCTGTTCCCAGATTTCCGGTCCGGTTGATTTGTAATGGGCATCAATATTTAGCTGGTTGAAATATTGGTTGATATAAACCGATCCTTTGGTTTCTTCGTGTAGTCGTTTTGCAACATTGTAGTACGATCTTTCATCATCTGCTGATACGTGGGCAGGGCAAACATACACTTTGGCTCCCATACTTCTCAACATATCAATCTTATCTCTTGATGACTTTGAACTTACTGCCAAGATACAGTTATAGCCTTTTATAATGCTCACCATTGCAATACTAAAACCGGTATTTCCTGATGTCGTCTCAATTATTGTATCGCCTGGAGACAAGATTCCTTGCCTTTCTGCTTCTTCAATAATATATAATGCGATTCTATCTTTAGTGGAGTGTCCCGGATTAAAAGCTTCTACTTTTGCGTAGAAATTGCCTTCTATATTTTCAGTGACTTTATTGAGCTTAATAAGCGGGGTATTGCCTATTAATTCCAATACATTATTATAAGCTTTTATTTCTTCTTTCATAAAAAAATAGTTAATCAAGGCAACTCATTGAATTTTTATTGACCTCAAATCCTTGCAAATTTAACAAAAAAAATCTAATTAGTTTTCAATTCCTTCTAAATCTAACAAAAAACTAAATTCCTTAGCTAATTCTTTTAGCGCTTCAAACCTTCCTGATGCACCTCCGTGACCCGCATCCATGTTAGTATCAAGGAATAACAGATTATTATCGGTCTTCAGGGTTCTTAATTTTGCTACCCATTTTGCCGGTTCCCAATACTGAACTTGCGAATCATGAAGTCCTGTTGAAACATACATATTCGGATAATCTTGCGCTTTTACATTGTCATAAGGCGAATATGATTTCATATAGTCGTAATATTCTTTTTCATTTGGATTTCCCCATTCGTCATATTCCCCAGTAGTAAGCGGAATCGTATCGTCTAGCATGGTCGTTATTACGTCTACAAAAGGAACTTGAGCGATAACGCCATGATACAATTCTGGAGCCATATTCACGACTGCTCCCATCAATAATCCTCCAGCCGAACCGCCTTCTGCATATAAATGTTCTTTGCTAGTGAATTTTTCGTTAATTACGTATTTAGAACAGTCGATAAAATCAGTAAACGTATTTTTCTTGTGAAGCAGCTTGCCGTTTTCATACCATAATCTTCCCATATCTTCGCCTCCGCGAATGTGAGCGATGGCATAGATAAATCCTCTGTCCAAAAGAGATAGTCTCGTAGAAGAGAAATAAGGGTCCATAGTAGCGCCGTATGATCCGTAAGCGTAAAGCAATAAAGGATTTTTACCGTCTTTCTTTATTCCTTTTCTATATATCATAGAAATTGGAATTTTCGTGCCATCTTGAGCTGTAGCCCAAACTCTTTCTTCGATATAGTTGTTCTTGTCGAACTTTCCGCCCAAGACTTGCTGCTCTTTTTTGATTTCTTTTTCTTTGGTCTTCATATTGAAATCAATCACAGAAGACGGAGTGCCTAAAGATTGGTAGCTATAACGGAGAATCTGAGTGTCAAAATCAGGGTTTGTAGAAATATTAGCGGTATAAGTCTCGCTTCCAAACGGAAGGTAGTACTCCCCTTTTCCATTCCAAGGCATGATTCTGATTTTGTTCAAGCCATTGGAACGCTCGCCGATTACTAAATAATCTTTGAAAATTTCGATATCTTCTAACAAAACATCGTCGCGATGCGGAATCAAATCTTTCCAATTTTCTTGGGAAGTCGCATTTTCAGGCGTTTTCATCAACTTGAAATTCGTCGCATTATCTTTATTCGTCAAGACATAAAAACTGTCGTTGTAATGCGCTATGCTGTATTCCATTCCTCTTACTCTAGGCTGGAAAACTTTAAATTCGCCATCAGGATTATCTGCCAAAAGCGTCCTGAACTCTGTCGTCAACGTACTGGAAGAACTGATTACGATATATTTTTTTGATTTTTCTTTGCTTACAGAAACATTAAAAGTATCGTCTACTTCATCATACACCAAGATATCTTCAGATTGTTTTTTGCCCAATTTATGTTTAAAAACTTTATCCGAACGCAAGGTCTGCTTGTCTTGCTGTGTATAAAATAACGTTTTGTTGTCGTTAGCCCAGGTCGAGCTTCCCGTCGTGTTTTCTATCTTATCCGTAAAAATCTTTCCGGTTTGAAGATCCTTTACTTGAACCGTGTAAATTCTTCTTCCTACAATATCGACTCCAAACGAAGCATATTTGTTATCGGGACTGATGCTCAATCCGCCCAATTGAAAATAGGAATGTCCTTTAGCCAATTCGTTACAATCAAAAAGAATTTCTTCTTTTGCCGTAAGGCTTCCTTTTTTTCGAGCATAGATTGGATAATCTTTGCCCAATTCGAAACGTGTTATATACCAATATCCATTAAAGAAATACGGAACAGAAGCATCGTCTTCTTTGATCCTTCCTTTCATTTCTTCAAAGAGCCTTTTTTGAAACTCTTTCGTATGAGCAGTCGTCTGCTCATAATATTGGTTCTCGCTGTTCAGATAGTCAATAACTTCTTTATTTTCTCTATCGTTGAGCCAGAAATAATCATCTACTCTGTTGTCGCCATGTTTTTCCAGCGTTTTCGGTATTTTTTTTGCAACAGGAGGGGGAATTGTTATAGACATTTTACGAAATGTATTTTGCGAATATGAAGTTGCAAAAATAATACAAAGGCAACACAAAATTAATTTATTTTTCATCGAATTCTCACTTGAATATGACTATGCAATTTAGTAATTTCGTAGTTACAAATCATAAAAATTATTAACAATGTTTGGAGACATAATGGGAATGATGGGCAAGCTAAAAGAGACCCAGCAAAAAATAGAAGAGACCAAGAAAAGGCTTGATTTCGTTTTGATTGACGAACAAAGCAGCGACGGGCTTTTGAAAGTAACCTTGACCGCAAATCGCACTGTAAAATCAATAGAAATAGATGACAGCTTATTAGACGATAAAGAGCAATTAGAAGACTACCTTGTGCTAGTTATGAACAAAGCCATACAAAAGGCATCAGATGTAAATGAAGCAGAACTAGGAGCTGTTGCTAAAGACGGAATGCCAAACATTCCTGGAATGGACCTGTTTAAATAAGCTTTACGCAATACGCTTTAGGCTGTATGCAAATTGCTTACTGCCTAAAGCGTATCGCCTACAGCTAAAAAGTAAGCTTCTGCAAGGTTTCTATGACATATGTATGCATAACATCTCTGTAATCCAAATGCGTCACGATTCGTAGCTTTCCTTTACCTAAAGAACTGATAAAAATATTTTTCTGTTTCAGTTTTTCGATGACGACAGCTTCATTATACTGCTGTTTTACCGCAAAAATCAAAATATTGGTTTCTACAGGCTCTACGCTTTCTATCCAAGGTAATTGTTTAAGTATGAAGCCTAATTCTTTTGCTTTGTTATGGTCTTCCTGCAAGCGGCTCACATTATGCTGTAAAGCATAAATCCCTGCTCCTGCTAGATAACCTGCCTGACGCATGCCGCCGCCAAAAATTTTCCTAACTCTCAACGCGCGGTCCATCGTTTCTTTATCGCCAACCAAAACAGAACCAACCGGAGCTCCTAATCCTTTAGATAAACATACCGAAATAGTATCGAACAATTCTCCAAAATGTTTGGGATTTTGTCTTTTTGCGACTAAAGCATTCCACAATCGGGCACCATCTAAATGGTATTTTAGGTTATTTTCTTTACAGACGTCTTTTATCTTTATCAGGTCATCCATCTCATAACACGCTCCGCCACCTTTGTTTGTAGTGTTTTCAATGCTGACTAAGCTGGTCAGCGGACTGTGGTAAAAATCAGGTGGATTGATAGCATCTCTTACTTGTTCGGCCGTAATCATTCCTCTTTTGCCATCTACCAAACAGCAGGAAACACCGCTATTAAAAGAAGCCCCTCCCCCTTCGTAATGAAAAATATGCGACCATTTATCGCAAATAATCTGCTCCCCCGGATTCGTATGTAGTTTTATAGCCGTCTGGTTTGCCATCGTGCCTGAAGGAAAAAAAAGCGCCGCTTCCATCCCAAATATATTTGCGACCATTTCCTCTAATTCGTTGACGGTCGGGTCTTGCTTGTAAACATCGTCGCCTACTTTTGAACGAAACATCTGCTGTAGCATTTCATTTGTCGGTTTGGTTACCGTATCGCTTACTAAATTTATTTCCATAATATCAAAAGTATACCTTATTTTTGTGGGTATAAAAGTATAAAATTTATGACAACTACCGAACAAATTAAAGGTATTGTGGAGCGCCTTGGTGCGTTGAGGAGGTATCTTTGACGTCGATAAGAAATTAATCGAAATTACAAACGAAGAAGAAAAAACATTAGCTCCCGATTTTTGGAACAACCCAAAAGAAGCCGAAGCGTATGTTAAAGTATTGCGTTCCAAGAAGAAATGGGTCGAAGATTACAATAAAGCCGTTTCTCTTGCCGACGAATTGCAGCTTGCTTACGAATTCTATAAAGAAGGCGAAATGACCGCCGACGAATTAGATGAGCAATACAATTTAGCCAATACGCACATCGAAAACATCGAATTCAAGAACATGTTGTCTGACGAGGGCGATACCTTGAGCGCTGTGCTTCAGATTACGGCTGGCGCAGGCGGCACAGAAAGCTGCGATTGGGCACAGATGCTGATGCGAATGTACATGATGTGGGGCGAAAAAAACGGTTATAAGATTAAGGAATTGAACTTCCAGGCCGGCGAGGTAGCCGGAATCAAGACCGTTACCTTAGAATTTGAAGGTGATTATTCCTTTGGCTATCTAAAAGGCGAAAACGGCGTGCACCGCCTCGTAAGAATTTCTCCTTTTGACAGTAATGGAAAACGCCACACTTCTTTTGCCTCAGTGTATGTTTATCCTTTGGCTGACGACACGATTGAGATCGAGATCAATCCAGCTGATATTTCGTGGGAAACCATGCGTTCAAGCGGTGCCGGCGGACAAAATGTCAACAAGGTAGAAACTGCTGTACGTCTTCGTCACCATCCGACAGGAATTATTATTGAGAATTCTGAAACACGTTCTCAGCTAGACAATAAGACCAAAGCAATGCAGTTGCTGAAATCTCAATTGTATGAGATCGAGTTGAAAAAGAAACAGGCGCTGCGCGACGAGATTGAGGCTAAAAAGATGAAAATCGAATGGGGTTCTCAAATACGGAATTATGTCATGCATCCTTACAAATTGGTCAAAGATGTTAGGACAGGCCACGAAACCAGTGATGTTGAAGCTGTGATGAATGGCGAAATCGACGAGTTCCTAAAAGCATTTTTGATGATGATGGGACAAAAAGAAGAAGAATAATCTTGAAAGCGTGGGCTATGCTCACGCTTTTTTATTTCGCTAATTTTAATATTTTTTTAAGAAATATGGTTTAAGTGTAACAATTTTCTTGAATTGGAGTCCTATCTTTATCAAAAGATTTTTAAATCAAACGTATTGGTTTTAAAATTAGAATCTTAAAAGATATGATCTACAAAAAACCAATTTCTATTATACCCAGTAATGAAGCCTTAAGGCTCCAAAAGCTGTATGACTATCAAGTTCTTGATACACATTCCGAAGATACTTTCGACAAAATTGCCTTGCTAGCTTCGCAGATATTTAATACTAAAAATGCTTTCGTGACTTTTGTTGACGAACATCGCGTCTATTTCAAGGCGAATATTGGTGATTTCCAAGCCAGCGAAGTTTCTAGGGAAGACAGCTTATGTTCTTTGGCTATTTTAGATGAAAAAATGACGGTCTTTAATGACACGCATTCCGTTCCTGATTTGCTAAAAAATCCATTTGTTACTGCTACCAATGGCATACGATTTTATGCCGGCGCCCCTTTAAAATCTCCAGAAGGCTATTCTATGGGTACGGTTTGTGTTATTGACAGCGTTCCAAAAGAAGTAACTGAACATCAGATGGCAATGCTCCGTACGCTTTCCGATATTGTCATGAACAAGCTCGAAAGCAGGCTCCGTTACAATACAATTATCAAGTCGCAAAATGATTTGATGGGAATTGCCCTGCATGAAATCAAAAATCCGCTGGCTTCTATAAGCCTTGCGAACGATATCTTGAGGATGGATACGTCAAAAACGCCTAAGATGACCGACATGATCAAGCGCTGCGTAGCCACTATACAAAATAAGTTAGCCGATCTGCTCAAGCTTTCGGAAGATGAAGAAAAAGAACAAAGACTTTCTATCGAAGAAGCCGATCTAAAAGAAATGCTAGATCGCTTGATTAACAATTTTGAATTGCTGGCCAATAAGAAAAATCAGATTATTGAGCTAACGATTGAAGATTCCTTGCCAAAAATCAATATTGACAAAACTAAAATTTCCGACGTGCTGCACAATCTTTTGAGCAATGCGATCAAATATTCGTACAGCAATTCTACTATCAAGATTATCGCCAAAAAGATTGACGACTTTGTAGAAATTGAATTCAAAGACCAAGGGCAAGGTTTAAATGACGAAGACGCTGACAAACTTTTCAAAAAATTCGCCAAGCTAAGCTCGAAACCGACTGGAAAAGAAAGCTCCAACGGATTAGGCCTTTCAATCTGCAAGTCGTTTGTTGAATTGCACAGAGGGCAAATTTTTGCGAAAAGCCCAGGAAAAGAATTAGGCACTTCCTTTTTTATCTCGTTGCCAATTATATTCAAGCAAGAAGAAGAAACAGAAAGCGCCTATCAATAATTATTTCAAGATCTCTTTGAAGAACAATTTCATTGCTTCCCAAGAGCGTTTGTCCGCTAATTCATTATAGGCCGCTCCTTTAGAATTATCATTCCCAGCACTTTTTTCTGTAAAAGCATGCACTGCATCGGCATAATAATTCATCTGCCAGTTCGCTTTTGCAGTTCGCATTTCATTTTGAAAATCCTTGATATCTTTTTCCGAAACGTAAGGATCATCAGCGCCATGAAGTACCAAGACTTTTGGAGCTATAGCCTTAATTTCTCTGGAAGCATCTCTGCTCAAGCCACCGTGGAATGACACTACGCCTTTTACCTTCATGTTCACTCTAGCTGCTTCTAAAGCGCCAGTTCCGCCGAAACAATAACCAATTACGGCTATATTATCGGCATTAGCACCTTGCTTGACTAATTCTGCCAAAGCCAACGAAATTCGTTTTTGGTATTCTGTAATATTTGTCTTGTAATAGCTTGATTTTTCACCTGCTTCTTTTCCGTCTTTAGGTCTTTTGTCAACACCGTAGATGTCGGCCACAAAGACATAATATCCCATAGCTGCTAGTTCAGTGGCAACTTCTTGTGAATGTTCATCGATTCCTTTCCAAGCTGGAAGAATCAAAACGCCAGGCTTATTAGCCATTGCTTTTTTAGGCGTAACAGAAATGCCGCTTAGCACTTGTGTATTATCTTTATAATCCACCTTTTTTAGTTGTGCTACAGCCGTGTTTGCTACCATTATCGAAAGAATAATTAAGTTTCTTGTCATATCTCAAATTTTATTAAAAATAACTATTTATCTAACAGGAATTAGTTAAGGATTACCTAAAACAGAAAACCATTGCAAAAGCAATGGTTTCTTAGTATTATTTTTTCTTTACTTACATAAAGAGATTTAAAACATAATAAATCAAGGCTGCAAGCAGTGCCGAAATCGGAATGGTCAATACCCAGGCCCAGATCAAGCTTACAGTAACTCCCCAGCGCACTGCAGAGACACGTTTTGTCAATCCAACACCTATAATAGAACCTGTAATAGTATGTGTCGTACTTACCGGAATTTTCAAATGCTCAGTAAAATATAAAGTCAATGCACCAGCCGTTTCGGCAGCAACACCTTCGAAAGAAGTCACTTTTGTAATTTTAGAACCCATCGTCTTCACGATTTTCCATCCGCCGCTCAACGTTCCTGCAGCAATAGCAGAATAACACGCTAGCGGAATCCAAGCTGGCATATGGAAATCTCCTGTTTCATTAGGAAGTATCACGTTCAGCCACTCTGGCATGCTTTCTTGAGACAAACCGTTGGTGTGGATATACACAGCCACAGCAGCAGCAATGATACCCATAACTTTTTGCGAGTCATTTCCACCATGTCCTAAACTGAAGGCTGCAGAAGAAAGAAGCTGCATTTTCTTTAGCCAAGACTCGGCTTTACTATGGCTCAATCTGCTGAAAAACAAACAGAAGGTACTCACAGACAATATGATAAATGCCACTAAAAACCACTTGATATTGTGCGCTTCAAAAGCAACACTCCAAAAATGCGAATCAAAACGAGGCTTTTTGATTTTTTCGTAAGGAATCATTTGATATGCAACAAATACGATCGTAGCAATCATCAAAGCTCCGGTGAATATTTTAGGATAAATGCTTTTCTTGGAGGAATTGAGAAGCCAGATCGAAATCAGATACGAGGCCAAGGCTCCCAGCAAAGGGGCCAAGACAATAAAGGCGATAATGATAACCACACCTGAAGGCATACCTCCATCGCTTCCAGCTTTATACCAAGTAACCACGTCAAAACCAGCGTGAGCAATAGCTGCTCCGGCAAAACCACCGATTAGCGTATGAGAAGAACTGGAAGGAATTCCCAGCCACCAAGTCAATAAATTCCAGCAAATTGCGGCTATGATTCCGGCCAAGATAACCGTTAAGTTGATCTCCATCGTATTGGCCGTTTTGGCAACCGTATCGGCCACTCCAAATCCAAACACCCAATACGCCAAGAAGTTAAAAAATGCCGCCCAAACAACAGCCTGGAATGGAGTAAGCACTTTTGTCGCAACAATAGTTGCAATCGCGTTCGCAGCATCATGGAAACCATTGATATAATCAAAGATTAATGCAAGAACGATTATGACAATTAATATCGTAAAATCCATAAGATTGTTGAGTCAAAAATGATATTTAAGAGTGCTTAACCACCACTGATTCTAGAACATTTGCTACACTTTTACATTTATCAGAAGCTGATTCAAGTGCCGACAAAACTTCTTTGTATTTGATGATGTTTTTAGCATCAGTTTCATTTTCAAAAATATCAGCAACCGCTTTGTCAAAAACGTTATCTGCTTTGCTTTCTAATTTGTTGATTTTCTTGCAGGCATCAGAAATCGCTTTTAGATTTTTCAAATCTTTTAGTTCTTTTATCGCAACGCCAATGTGCTGGCAAGCTTCAAGATTGATTTCTGTTAACTTACGGATCGATTTTGTAATTTTTTCTACTTGATACAAACGCATTCTGCTCGCCGCACCGTGCATATAATCAGCAACATCATCCATCGATTTTACCAAGGCAAAAATATCTTCACGGTCAAAAGGAGTAATAAAATTTCGGCTTAGCTCAAGATGGGTCTTATGCGTAATTTCCTCAATAATAGCTTCTAGCTCTTCAATTTTTCTAAAGTAATTTTCTCTTTCTAATTTTGGAGCATTTACAGCCTCGTGCAATGTTTCAGCTAATAAAATTAAATTTTGTGAAGCTTGTTCGAAAAGAGGAAAGAACTTTTTATCTTTAGGAACTAAAAACTGGAAAATACTGTTTAAAGACATAGGTTTGTTATTTATTGCTGCAAATGTATCTCTTTAATGTTAAGGCAATATTAACAAATCATAAATAAGCAGTTATCAAAATTTACGATTTGATAATATTGGAAAAGCCTTGCCTGCAAACTCAGTTTCTTTTTATTGCAAACGTTTTCGTACTTTAGCAATCTCAAAAAAATAAGCAAAATACACTCAAATACATTATGGACATCAACTTCAATAAAAACGAAGACCACAACAAACTTTTACTATCAGATTTAAAGCAACGATTCGCAAAAGTTAGACTAGGCGGAGGCGAAAAAAGAATAGAAAAACTACACGCAGAAGGCAAGATGACGGCTCGAGAACGAATCGATTATCTTCTTGACGATAAAAAAGAAAGCATCGAAATCGGCGCTTTTGTAGGCGACGGCATGTATGCCGAGCACGGCGGATGCCCATCTGGCGGCGTCGTAATCAAGATTGGGTATGTCAAAGGAAAGCAATGCGTTGTCGTTGCCAACGATGCGACCGTTAAAGCTGGGGCTTGGTTTCCGATTACCGGAAAGAAAAATCTCCGTGCCCAAGAAATTGCCATGGAAAACAGATTGCCAATTATCTATTTAGTAGATAGTGCTGGAGTTTACCTGCCGATGCAAGATGAAATTTTTCCTGATAAAGAACATTTCGGAAGAATTTTTAGAAACAATGCCATCATGAGCAGCATGGGAATTACGCAAATTGCTGCTGTCATGGGAAGCTGTGTTGCCGGCGGGGCTTACCTTCCGATCATGAGCGACGAAGCCCTGATTGTTGACAAGACGGGAAGTATCTTCCTCGCTGGAAGTTATCTGGTCAAAGCGGCAATCGGCGAAAGCATCGACAATGAAACGCTTGGTGGCGCTACAACACATTGTGAAATCTCTGGCGTGACTGATTACAAAGCAAAAGACGACAAAGATGCTTTAGACAAGATAAAAAATATAGTAGACAAGATCGGCGATTACGAAAAGGCTGGTTTCAACAGAATTAAAGCAGAAAAACCTGCCCTTGATGAAAAAGAAATCTACGGCGTATTGCCTAAATTAAGAACCGAGCAATACGATATGATGGAAATCATCAAGCGTTTGGTCGATAATTCTGAATTTGAAGCCTACAAAGAAGGCTACGGACAAACGATTATTACTGGTTATGCCCGAATTGACGGCTGGGCGGTCGGAATCGTTGCCAACCAACGTAAAGTTGTCAAATCTAAAAAAGGCGAAATGCAATTTGGAGGCGTAATCTATTCTGATTCTGCCGACAAGGCTACGCGTTTTATCGCCAACTGCAACCAGAAAAAAATTCCGCTAGTATTCCTTCAAGACGTGACCGGATTTATGGTAGGAAGCAAATCAGAACACGGAGGCATCATCAAAGATGGTGCTAAGATGGTTAATGCCGTTTCCAATTCTGTAGTTCCTAAATTCACGGTAGTGGTCGGAAACTCCTATGGTGCCGGAAACTACGCCATGTGTGGAAAAGCCTACGACCCGAGACTTATTTTTGCATGGCCAAGTGCCGAACTAGCTGTTATGGGCGGAACCCAAGCCGCAAAAGTTTTAATGCAGATTGAAGCTTCTTCCCTAAAAGCCAAAGGCGAAATAATCGACGAAGCCAAAGAACAAGAGCTTTTTGACAAGATCAAGGCAAAATACGACGCACAAGTTTCTCCTTATTATGCTGCTTCGCGCTTGTGGACCGATGCTGTTATCGATCCTCTAGAAACCAGAACTTGGATTTCAATGGGAATCGAAGCCGCGAACCACGCTCCTATCGAAAAGAAATTTAACCTAGGTGTCATCCAAGTCTAATCAGTATGGGGAACCTTGACGAAAAAGAATTACAAGAACTAGCCAGCCAATTGAGCCATCCTAATGGTGAAAATGGCATACAGACGGCCTATAGCATGAACGTTGCGAATGATAATATGATTCGCAACGCCATTGCCCAAATCGAAATCAAGGATAATTCTAGCCTATTGGAAATCGGGCCTGGCAACGGTGCGCATATCAAATATCTATTTGAAATTAATTCCAACATAAAGTATTATGGAATTGATATTTCCAAACTCATGGTCGAAGAAGCCACAAAGCTTAATTCAGAATTTACCAACTCCGACAAGGCTGTTTTTGAATGGACCGACGGAGAAAAAATAGCCCATCCCGATGCTGCTTTTGATAGCATCTTTACTACGAATACCATCTATTTCTGGAAAAACCCAGAAGAATACATACAAGAGATTTTTAGAATCCTAAAAACAAAAGGCGAATTTATCCTAGCTTTTATTCCCAAAGAAGTCATGGAAAAGATTCCGTTTTCAAAATATGGCTTTGAGCTTTATGATAATGAAAAAGCAAAAGCTTTATTGCAGGATGCCGGATTTACAATTGCAAATACGCTATCAGAGCAAGAAGAAGTCCTGAGCAACACGGGCGATAAAAAAATCCGCACGTTTACAATTATCAAAGCAGTAAAACCATAATCAAGCATGGTAAAATTCTTTCCCTATTTTCTCTTCTTTATTGGACTGCAAGTTTCAGCCCAACAATTCACCAGAAAAGATTCCCTACGTGGCGGTTTTTCGTTAGAAAGAACCAGCTATGACGTACAGCGTTATGACTTGAATATCACCATAGACCCAGAAAAAAAATCCATCGTTGGCTATAACGACATTACTTTTAAGATTTTAAATACGGCGTCGCAAATCCAAGTCGATTTATTTGAAAATATGAAAATCGACAGCATTGTTTTTGAAGGAAAGCAACTAAACTATAAAAGAGAATTTGGAGCTGTTTTTATTTCTTTTGAAAAACCACTAACGGTTGACGGACTAAATAAGAAAATTCGTTTTTATTATTCCGGAAACCCATTAATTGCAAACTATCCACCTTGGGACGGAGGCTTTGTCTTTAAAAGCGATAGCCAAGGCAAGCCTTGGATTGGGGTTGCCGTACAAGGCACGGGAGCCAGCTTATGGTATCCTGTCAAAGACTCCCAACATGACGAGCCGGATTTGGGCGCTACGGTAAAAGTCGCCGTGCCTAATGGACTGATGAACGTTTCCAATGGAAGATTCATTGGAAGTGAAGACCTCAAAAACGGCTACACGCGCTGGGACTGGGAAGTAAAAAATCCGATCAACAATTACGACATTACCATAAACGTTGCCGACTATGCACATCTGCACGACACCCACAACGGACTAGATCTTGACTATTATGTCTTACGTGAAAACGAAGAAAAAGCAAAACAGCATTTTGAAGAAGTAAAACCGATGCTGGACTGTTTTGAGTCCAAATTCGGCAAATATCCTTTTGCAGAAGACGGCTATAAATTAGTCGAAACTTCTTATTTAGGTATGGAGCACCAAAGTGCTGTGGCTTATGGAAATAAATACAGGAAAGGCTATATGGGAAGCGATATTTCAGGCACAGGCATAGGCATGCTTTTCGACTATATCACTATCCACGAAAGCGGGCACGAATGGTTCGGGAACAGCATTACGTCTAAAGATATCGCCGACATGTGGATTCATGAAGGATTTACGACCTATTCCGAATCTGTTTTTGTAGAATGCTTGTACGGCTATGAAAAGGCGATGGAGTATATCAACGGACAGAAAAACCGTATTTCCAACAAAGCTCCGATCATCGGAACCTACGGCGTTAATGACAAAGGCTCAAACGACATGTATTATAAAGGAGCATTGCTGCTGAATACGTTGCGCCATATTGTAAATGACGATCCTAAATGGTGGCAGATACTATTGAAATATTCCGAAACCTACCGTCATAAGATAATCGATACCGAAACGGTCATTGCTTTTTTCAATACCGAAACCAACAGAAATCTCTCTTCTATTTTTGAACAATACTTAAAACATAAAAACATTCCTGAGCTGGATGTAGAAATAGGAAAGAAAGAAGTAAGATTCAGATGGCATACCGATGTCACTAATTTTTCAATGCCTGTAGTCCTGCTCGTAAATGACACAGAGATTCGGCTCGAGGCCACTAATGACTGGCAATCCTACAAAATAAAGAAAACCAAAGAAGCGGTCAAGTTTGACAGCAACAGGTTTCTTATAAAAGTAAATTATAATTAAAAAGAGCGCCAATTGGCGCTCTTTTCTATACGCTCGACAAGCTCTCTTTTCTCAAGACCTTGCCTGTCGGTGTTTCTAAAAATTTAGGAATAAACAGCACTACTTTAGGCTTTTCGTATTTCCCTAATTCGCCAAAAGCAGCATCATCTATAACAAATGGATCGCCTTCGACTGCTAGGACTAATTTTTCGCCAAGCTCCTCATTTTCCTGAGAGGCTATAAAAAACCTCCGCTCAATCTTATGCGACAGCTTTTCCTCTATCTGTTCTGGAAAAAGCTTGACGCCACCGCTGTTAATCACATTATCGATACGTCCCAGCCAGATAAATTCGTTCTCATTCAAGACTTTTACGACATCGTTCGTCACCACGGCTTCATCTGTAATGTTAGGCGCCGTTACGACCAAGCAATGCCTTTCGTCTTCTGCAACCGTAATGCCTGGCAGGACTTGAAAGGCTTCTTCTCCTACTCTTTTCGCCGCAATATGAGTTATCGTTTCCGTCATGCCATACGTCTCAAAAATAGCCGAAGAAACTTGCTGCAGTTCAGTTGCCAAAGCCGAGCTGACCTTCGCGCCGCCAATAATCAATTTCTTGATTTGTCCAAGCTGTGCTAAAGAATGCTGTGCCTGTAGCGGTACCATGGCCGCAAAATCATACGTCTCATCATTCCTTTCTAAAGGAGTTGATGTAGGTTCTACAAAATCGAGATCCAGTCCTAAAATAAACGCCCTGACAAACATCATCTTGCCTGCCACATATTGTGCCGGAAGGCAATGAAGGACTTTATTTCCGGGTGCCAGATCAAAGAAATCGCCTGTCGCCAAAGCCGAATTGACCATGGCCTGCTTGTTTACCTTAATCTTTTTAGGCGCTCCCGTCGTTCCCGAAGTCGTCATTTCGATATATTCCTTTTCATCAAACCAATCCAGTATAAAGATACCGACAGGTCGTTCAAAAGCTTCTCCTTCTTTGATAAAGCTATACGCCACACGGCACAAGTCATCCTTGTCAAGATGAAAGCCGTTCAGTTTAAAACGGTTGTGGACGCTATGGTAGGTTGGGTTATTCATCGTTTTTTCCTAATTCATTAATTTCGTGAAAACTGTCTTTTGTGGGAGGAATAATAACTCCTGTGAGCTTCTCCTTCCAATTGTTCCATTTATACTTCTTACTAAAGATAAACAAAAGAATCGGAAAAATGACAAACACCGGAAGCAAAACGTCAAATCCCGCTGTCGGTTCTGAATGGTCTTTTAAGATAGAATGCGTCTGGAAAACCGTCCAATCCGATGTCACCAGCAACGCTCCTACCAGATTATTCGCGGCATGAAAGCCCAACGAAAGCTCTATACCTTCGTCCATCAGCGCCAAAATGCCTAAAAACAATCCCGTGCCTATATAATAGACCAAGATAATGTAGCCCATCTTCTCGACCTCTGGATTCACGATGTGCAACAGTCCAAAAATCAAGGACGTCATCATAAGCGGAAACCATTTATTTTTTGCCAAAAGCGCAAATCCCTGCATCAAATATCCTCTAAAAACATATTCCTCCGTACTGGTCTGTATCGGAATCAAGGCTATTGCGATGATGGCAAGAACCGCAAACTGAACCGGCTGAAAATTAATTTCATAGTTTTCTGGAGAAGCATAATACGTTGCAATGGTTACGACTGTGGTAATCACTGCCCAAAGCCCAAAAGCAAAGAAAAAACGCGACCAGTCCATTTTTTTTCGGGAAGTCGCCACTTCGATAAACTTTTGCTTGTGGAAATATTTCACGATCAGATACAACCCAAGCATGGCAAAGACAAACGAAATCAGCATGAAAAACAAAGTCAGGTTCGAATTCAAATAGGTCATCATTGTGTTTTGATCTTGCGGAAACTCCTCTTTTTCTGTCAACGATTTTATCCCGATCGCAATAATCCACGGAAACTGTCCTGCTGTAGAAGCAATAATGATCAATATCGAACCGACTATATATTTCCAAAACGCGTTGTCCTTACTCTTAAAACCTTGTGCTATAAACATATTCTTATTTTTTGTGCTTGAATTTATTTGACCCCTAATTTATTCAATTGTTACAACATATTGGCCTATTTTTAATTTGCATTTCATTTCTTTGCAGCTCACTAAAGTGCGTATAGAAAAAATCATGATCAAAATCTATCATAATCCACGCTGCGGAAAATCTAGGGAAGGACTCGAGCTTGTCGAAAAATCAGGGAAAGCATTTGAGGTCGTAAAATACCTTACGGACGTGCCTTCTTTTGAAGAATTACAAACCATCATCAAGCTGTTGGGCATAGCGCCAATCGAGCTTGTCCGCCAAAAAGAAGACGTCTGGGTGAAAAACTTCAAAGGAAAAGAAGTATCTGACGAAGCAATCATCAAGATCATGATTGAAAACCCGATACTGATCGAAAGGCCGATTGTCATCAACGGAAACAAAGCGGTCATCGGTCGCCCGCCAGAAAAAATTCTCGACATAGTATAAGAATGTTAAATGACAGTATTTAACAAACCTTTATGAAATCAGGCTTAAACCAAAGGCTACTTTTGCGGTCTTAAGCTAAATAATCAACATTCTAGTTAATGAAAAAATTAAAATTTGCAATAACCCTCCTATTGCTCTCCGTTTCGCTTTTAAGTCTTGCCCAAGAAAGGCCGCAGGCTAAAAAAGTAAAGATTACAGGAAAAATCACCGAAAAATCTACGTCCCTTCCGTTAGGATATGCGACTGTAACCCTCCAAAACAGCAAGCGTCCTGACATTATTACTGGTGGAATGACTGATGAAAACGGAGTATTTACGATAGAGGCGAATGCAGGTACCTATGATGTGAAATTTGAATTTATCTCCTTCAAGGCGATAGAAATGAAACAGCTAGCTATCCAAGAAGACAAAGATTTCGGAACCGTTGCCCTAGAAGCCGAAGCCGAAATGCTGGATGCCGTAGAAATCCGCGCCGAGCGCTCTACCGTAGAAATCAAGCTCGATAAAAAAGTATATAACGTTGGACAAGACATGATTGTGAAAGGCGGAACTGTAAGCGACGTCTTAGACAACGTACCTTCTGTTTCTGTCGATGTAGAAGGAAACGTAAGCCTTCGTGGGAACGAAAACGTACGAATCTTGATCGACGGAAAACCTTCCGGTCTTGGCGGTATCAACATTGCCGATGCCTTGAAACTGCTTCCTGCCGATGCGGTAGACAAAGTAGAAGTAATCACCAACCCATCCGCACGTTATGATGCAGAAGGAGGCGGTGGTATCATCAATATCGTATTGAAAAAAGGAAAAAATCAAGGAATCAACGGTACGGTAACGGCTACGACAGGAGATCCTGCCAACCACGGCTTTACCGGAACGATCAACTATAAAACAGAACAATTCAACCTGTTCACAACCCAAGGCTACAGCTACAGAAAAGGGCAAGGAAACTCGCTGACCGATACGGAATATCTTGACGAAAACGGCGATATTACAAGCTACCTTAAAGAAAGAAGAAACAACGAAAGGCTGAACAAAAGCTACAATGCTAATTTTGGCTTGGAATGGTATCTTGACAAATCGACAACGTGGACCAATACGTTTTCGTACCGCAGAAGCTCTGGCGAAAACCCAGACAATGTCTTCCAGCACAAATACGATGCAGGCATGAACCTGCAAAGCATCACGAACCGTTTTAGCGATGAGTCTGAAAAAGACGAAAACGTTGATTTCTCTTCTAACTTTATCAAAAAGTTTAAAAAAGACGGACATCAGCTGACGGTTGATGTCTCTTTTTCTCAAAGCGACGACGATGAGAACTCCGACATTCCTAGCCGCGACGTGCTTAACAATCTGCCGATAAGCGACCAGAGAACTGCCAACATACAAGAACAAAACCGAACGCTGTTACAGACAGACTACGTATTGCCAATTGGCGAAAAAAGCCAGTTTGAGGCCGGATACCGCGGTAACTTCAACGACCTGCTTACTGATTATTCTGTAGAAAATTTCAACTACGGAACAGGAGCTTGGGAAAACGATCCGCAGTTCACCAACACCCTAGAATACAAAGAAAAAGTAAACGCGCTGTATACGCAGTTCGGTACCAAAATTAACAAGATGTCCTACTTGGTAGGCTTGCGTTGGGAAGATTCGAACATCGATATCAACCAGCTGACACAAAACATCTACAAGAACAAAAAATACAACAACTTTTTCCCAAGTGCGTTTTTAGCGTATGAATTCAGCGAAAGCAGCAGCGCTTCGTTAAGCTACAGCCGCAGGATTTCAAGACCGCGTTCTCGTTCTATCAATCCGTTTTCGAGCTTGTCGAGCAACATCAACCTGTTCAGAGGTAATCCGGACCTAGATCCGTCAATGACCGATGCGTTTGATTTCGGCTACCTTAAAAAATGGAACCAGCTGACTTTTAATACTTCTATGTACTTTAACAGAACGCAGGATGCCGTACAGTTTGTACGTAATACAGAAACAATAAACGGAACTGCCGTTTTAGTGACTTCTCCTGTAAACGTAGGTACAGAAGACCGTTTCGGATTTGAGTTCACGTTATCGTACAACCCTTATAAATGGTGGAGACTGAACAGCAACTTTAACTTGTTCAGAAACCAGACCAAAGGAAGCTATACCTATACCAACTTATCTGGAGCTTCAGAAACGATTGATTTCAGCAACACAGCTTATTCTTGGTTTGCACGAATCAACTCCAAGATCAACCTTCCACTGGGTATCGACTGGCAGGCCAACACTACGTATAATGCGCCGCAGACCAATGCACAGGGACGTTCTAAAGGCATTATCAGCGCGAACCTAGCGTTTAGCAAAGATGTGCTAAAAGACAAAGGAACCGTTGCCTTAAACGTAAACGACCTTTTCAATTCTAGAAAAAGAATTACAGAAACCAACCTGCCTACGCAGAATGCCTATTCTGAAATGCAATGGAGAGAAAGACAAATCACGCTTTCTTTCACGTACCGTTTCAACAAGAAGAAAAACGAAAGAGAAAAACAGCCTAGAAAAACCGATACCGACACTAACGGCGGCGGCGAAGAATACGGCGGATAAGAATTACCAGCTCCGAATCGAAAGGTTCGGAGCTGTCCATAAAAAAAGGGAACCAATGGTTCCCTTTTTATTTTGAGTACAGATGATTAGCTCAATGACTCTTGTTTCTTTTTAGCTCTTCTTTCTTTATATCTTTCGAATAAAGCGCCGCCAATCCAATACGGTAGGAAGCTCACCAAGAAGATCATCAGCCAGAAGCCGATTGTCAAGATGGTTAAGAAAAGTAAGAAACCTAAATACTGTTGAAATTCAAACATGTTTTCCGGAATTTTTTGAATACCCGTCAAAGATAGGTGGAATATTCATTTTGACCAATAAAAACAATGAAAATAATTTTTAAATCATTTTTTAAACCTACTTATAATCCTTATTTTTGGGCTGGTTTTCAGAAAGTAATTCAAAATCCAAGCGACCCAATTTCTGTAAGCCAGCTAATTAAACAAAAATGAATACGCCCGCCTCAGAAACCATAATCATAAAGCTAAGCCGGAAAAAAATAGTCCTTACTATTCTGGGTGCCGCCTTGTTTGTGCTTATCGGAATCTGGCTGGTCGCCAAACACCAAGAAATCGACAGGCCGATAGATTCTCCCCTATTTGTGCTGATTATGGGTAGCATAGCCATCCTTTTCTTTGGCTTTATTGCCATTACGGCTATCCGAAAGCTAAGCACACAATCCGACGGGCTTATCATCTCCTCAAAAGGAGTTACCGACAATTCCAGCGGCATCAGCGCCGGATTTATTCCGTGGGAAGACATTACCGCTATCACAGAAACCGCTGTCGTAAACCAGAACTTTGTAAATATCGTCCTTAAAGACCCCGAATCCTTTATCGCTGCCCAAAAAAGCAGCTTTAAGCGCAAGGCAATGACAGCCAACTATAAATCTTTTGGAAGTGCCGTAGCGATATCGGCTAACAGCTTAGATACTACGCACGAAAACCTTAAAAAGATTCTCGTCGATAAACTGACCGAATACAATAGAATGAATCACATATAACAACAAACAATTTACAATACAATGGACTATAGAATAGAAAAAGACACGATGGGCGAAGTGCAGGTTCCTGCAGACAAATATTGGGGCGCTCAGACAGAGCGTTCAAGAAACAACTTCAAGATCGGGCCATCGGCATCCATGCCAAAAGAAATTATCGAAGGTTTTGCCTACCTTAAAAAAGCGGCTGCCTATGCCAACCACGACCTAGGCGTATTGCCTGTTGAAAAAAGAGACGCTATCGCTCAGGTTTGCGACGAAATCTTGGCCGGAAAACTAGACGGCGAATTTCCTTTAGTAATCTGGCAGACCGGTTCTGGTACGCAAAGCAACATGAACGTAAACGAAGTGGTTGCGAACAGAGCTCAAGTATTGGCCGGACACAAGATTGGCGAAGGCGAACAGTTCGTAAAAGCAAACGACGATGTAAACAAATCACAATCGTCTAACGATACCTACCCTACAGGAATGCACATCGCCGCCTACAAAGCCGTTGTAGAAGTAACCATACCGGGCGTAGAAAAATTAAGAGACACACTTCATGCCAAAGCAGAAGCTTTTAAAAACGTAGTTAAGATCGGAAGAACCCACTTGATGGATGCCACTCCGCTAACGCTTGGCCAAGAAATCTCTGGCTATGTAGCCCAATTGAACTACGGACTAAAAGCTTTAAAAAATACCTTGGCGCATTTGTCTGAATTGGCTTTAGGCGGAACTGCCGTAGGTACCGGACTAAACACGCCAGCAGGCTATGACGTAAAAGTAGCAGAATATATTGCCAAATTCACAGGACATCCTTTTGTAACGGCTCCGAACAAATTTGAAGCTTTGGCGGCACACGACGCTATTGTAGAAACGCACGGGGCGCTAAAACAATTGGCGGTATCCCTAAACAAGATTGCTAACGACGTACGAATGATGGCTTCAGGTCCGCGTTCCGGTATTGGCGAAATCTTGATTCCAGAAAACGAGCCAGGTTCATCGATCATGCCAGGAAAAGTAAACCCTACGCAATGCGAGGCGTTGACTATGGTCTGCGCGCAAGTAATGGGCAACGACGTTACGATTACGATCGGCGGTACGCAAGGCCATTACGAATTGAACGTATTCAAGCCATTGATGGCGTCTAACTTCCTGCAGTCTGCCCGTTTGCTAGGCGATGCCTGTGTTTCTTTTGACGAACACTGTGCGCAAGGAATCGAGCCAAACTATACGCGTATCAAAGAATTGGTAGACAATTCATTGATGCTTGTTACGGCACTGAATACCAAAATCGGCTACTACAAAGCAGCAGAAATTGCACAGACTGCCCATAAAAATGGCACTACCCTAAAAGACGAAGCGGTACGCCTTGGCTATGTATCTCCAGAAGATTTCGATGCTTGGGTAAAACCAGAAGACATGGTAGGAAGCCTAAAATAGTCTTTTTTAAACCATACTATAGAAAACCTGAAGCTTGGCTTCAGGTTTTTTTTGTGCTCCCTTGTTTTGGATAAGCAGACCTTGCTCTTTACTATGGTCTACCTAGCCCTACATTATGCCATGCCTTGCTCTTCACTATACTATGCCTAGCCTTCCATCAGGGCAGACCTTGCTATTTACTATAGTATACTTAGACCTACATCATGGTATTACCTTACTATTTACTATGGTATACTTAAACCTATATCATGGTATACTTTACCACTCACTAAGGCAAACCTAGCCATCTATCCTAATGTACCTTGCCCCTCATCTAAGGAAGCCTAGAGGCATACGTAGGCTCGCCTTGCTCCTTTCAAAGCATACTATAATTCCGTTTTATACGTTCTTGTTAACATCAACAATTGCTTTTGTAAGTTTTTTCTATATCAAGAATTAAGTATATTCGTAATTATCAAACCAATACCTATGGTCAAAACACACCCCCTTACAGAGAAAAAATGGTCTGCTACGCGCAAGTTTTTCACCCTGCTGCTTATTTTCTATTTGCTGTTCTATATGTTTCCTTTTCCGCTAGACCAGATTCCGGGAGTAAGTATATTGACAGGCTTCTACGGAACGGCTATCGATTTTATCAACCTGTGGGTCGGAAAAAACATACTGCAGCTCGATACCCTGCAAAAAATACAAAACACGGGCAGCGGCGATACGACGTTTGATTATGTAAAACTGGTTACGTTTATACTGCTGGCCATCCTTACTTCGGTCATCGTTTTTTTCGCGACCCGAAAAAGAATCAATTACGACCGGCTGTATTATTGGACCATCGTATATGCCCGCTATTATGTAGGACTGTACCTGATTGTGTACGGGCTGCTAAAGCTTTTCGAAGGGCAGTTTTCGTTCCATGACTTTGGCCGTCTCGAAGAAAACTTTGGCGACGCTACGCCTATGGGACTGCTTTGGACGTTTATGGGACATTCTAAAATATATGGCGGCTTTACCGGAATCATGGAAGCCGGAGCTGGATTTTTGTTGCTGTTCCACAATACCAAAACATTGGGCGCCCTGCTTAGCGTGGCCGTAATGAGCAATGTGGTCTTGATGAATTTTTGTTTTGACGTGCCCGTGAAATTATTTTCGAGCCACCTCCTGATTATTTCGATCATCATCTTAGCGCCTAACGTAAGAAAGCTGTATAATTTCTTTGTGCTGAACAAGACCGAAACGCTCAACCACTGCAAGCTTGTTTTTGAAAACAAGTGGAAAGCAAGGACGCGGGCCATCGGAAAAGGAATCTTAATCTTAGGATTCAGCGGCTTTATCGTCGCCCAAGGCATCGAAGGGATGTATAGCTATGGTTCCTTGGCACCAGAAGCGCCGCTAAAAGGCAGCTACAAGACCCTTGCTTTTTATGAAAAAACGGCAAACGATTCCTTAAAAGAAATCCAAGACAAGAACAGCCGTTGGAAAAACCTGCACATTTCGGGAACCTACGGCAGCATACTTACCGAAGCCGACAGCACGATCTATTATGCCCTAAAGATCGATACGATTAAAAAAACGGTGCAGTTCAAGTCTTACAAAGACACCACGAAGGTTTCAGTACTGCACTATGAAGAAAAAGCGCCAAAAGCCTTTGTATTAAAAGGAAAGTTTGAGGAGAAAGACATACAGGCCGAATTCAGCAAAAAGTCGCTGGAAGACTACCGTTTGGTCAATACCGGCTTTCATTGGATTAACGAATATCCGAACAACAGATAGTAAGCCTGAACTACGATACTGCTAAAAAACCTGAAGCTGAGCTTCAGGTTTTTTTATGTTTCTATACGAATAGTGACACTAAAGTTATGCTGGCGCTGTTACCTGCTTGCCCTTTCTATCATGGCTCTTAAGGTAGCAGTTACTAAATCGTCGTTGTATTTTTCGTCTTGTATTCTTTCAGAATAGTCAAAATAATGGGCCAGTGCTGTAGCATCCTCAAAAGATATTGACTGGCATTTGTCTAAAAATTCAATATTGTCGATCAATCTTAAGAAAATATCATTCCGAAGCCGGTCTCTTTTTTCACCAATCGCTAGCAGTTTTTTAAGGAGGTAAAACCTGTTCATTACGGTAGAGTTGGCAGCATCACTATCGCTTTCTGCGCTGCCTTCTACAATACATTCCGTAAAAATTTCCAGTTGATTTGTAGTCCAATTTTCTAGTTCGGTTTCCAGCTCTTTCCAATCTTCGTCCGAGAAATAGCGTGCTAATAGGCTGACTACGGTATCGTTTCCGCCTCCGACTGTCCATACATCGCTATCAACAACTTCGTGTTTTAACAGAAAAGAATACAATTCAAGAATGGCAGGATTCGAGCTTTTGGTCTTGCAGTTTTCTGCATACCGCTGCTTAAACAAGTCAAAATCTTTTGCTAGCATATTTTTTATTTTGAATCAACCAATACGAACAGCCGATAGCTAGTCGTGTTTCTTGCTGCTTTCTATCTTTTTGAGGATATCCTCCATCATGTCCATCTGCACTTTCTGTATCTCGACAATCGACTGTTCCTGGTGCAGTAAAAGATGGTCGATTTTTTCGTGGAGCATCCTGATTTCGAGTTCCGATTTCAGGTTGATCATATAATCTTTTTTGGCACGGTCGCGGTCTTTTTCCTCCTGCCGATTCTGGCTCATCATGATCACAGGCGCCTGCAGGGCCGCAATGCACGACAGGATCAGGTTCAAGAGAATAAAAGGATACGGGTCAAAGCCTTTGTTGGCCAGCATAAAAACGTTCGCCGCAATCCACAACAGCAAGAAAGTCATAAAGGAAATGATAAACGTCCAGCTACCACCAAACGAAGCGACTTTATCGGCAATTTTCTGTCCGAAAGTAAACTCCTGTATCTCATCGTCCAGCTTGTCAGAAAGAATCGTATTGTCGTTTAGGGCATCCAAAACCATCTGTTCCATATCCGACAGTTCGCCTGTTTCTTTCAAGAGCATTTCAGAGATGTATTTCTCACGGAAGCTGCGCAGCTCGTCGGCCGACATGCATTTGTCGTTTTCAAAATCCGGATGCTCCTGCTTGATAAAGTCCAAGATGGATTTTCGGACCAGTCTGGCCGTCACTCTTTCGGATTCTGGGTATTCGTTTCCGGAGATATCGCTGGTGAATTTTTTCATAGGGTGATGGTTGATAGTTTATAGTGGATAGTTGGTAGTTGAAAGTTTAAAAGTTGAAAGTCAAAAGTTGAAAGTTGAAAGTTGAAAGTCTAAAATCTTAAGTCAAAAATCTAAGATTACCTAAAACCAATGTTTCCTTTTAAAGTAATACACCATGCCTAAAACCGTGAGAAACATAACGCCGAGTATGATAAAATAGCCATTTTCTGTCTTGAGTTCGGGCATGTTTTCGAAGTTCATTCCGTAGACGCCGACGATAAACGTAAGCGGCATAAAGATGACGGAAAAGATGGTCAGCGTTTTCATGATCTGGTTCATGCGCTGGCTTTGGGACGAAAAGAACACGTTGGAAGCGCTGTCTAATGATTTCAGGTCGTAATCGATCTGGTCTAAGATTTCCAGGCTTTTCTGGTGCAGGCGCTCAAAAAAGGCATAGTTGGATTTTTCGATGCCTGCGAAATCCTCATCCTTCTGGTGCGTTTTTAAATTAAACAGGGCATCGCGGAGCGGTATGATCGAGCGCTTCAGAAAGTTCAGGTTTTCCCGTTCCTTTTCTATGTTTTCCAAGAAAACCGATTTGTAGCTGTTCTTGGCTTCGACCAGCAGCGCCTCGATTCCGTTTTCATAACTTTCGATAGTGATAAAAAAGTTTTCCATCACGGCATCGAGCAGCAGGTACAGCAGGTAGTCGTTTTTCTTTTTTCGGACGATACCGCTGTGCGTCTTGATGCGTTCGCGGATGTGCGTAAAAAAATCGCTCTTTTTTTCCTGCAATGAAATCAGCACGTTGTCCTTTAGCAAAAAGCTGATCTGCTCTACCCTGACTACGGCCGACTCTTCTTCTTGCAAAATCGATTTGATGCTGAAGAAAAGAATATCGTCCAGCTCGTCCATTTTAGTCCTTCGCGAAACATTTAAGATATCGCCCACGACAAAATTCTGGAGGTTCAAAAGCTCGCCGATTTCCTGTATCAGTTTTATATCATGGAGGCCGTGCACGTTGAGCCATTTGACATCTTCGGCCTGCAAAGGGTCTTCGATTTCTTTCTTGACACGGTCGAGCGAAACTTTTTTGTATTCTTCGTAGCCCAGGTCGTCATAGACAAACAGTTGCATTTCAACCGGATCGGCAGTATGGATTCCGGTATACTCAAAATAATTGGGCTGTACTTTGCGAACTTCTTTATAGCGTATTCTTCTCAAGGCATTTTAATTTGTCATAAAGATAGGAGTTTTTAAAATTCCATTTTACATTTACAGAAATATTTCAGCTTGGTTTTGGATTCGATTCCGGCCCCAAATCAGGCAAAGCTGCAAACCTATAGTACACATGAAAACACTGCTAATCAACATAAAAGAATTATTACAGGTCAGAGAAACGCATGTTGACAAAGTTTCGGGAGCCGAAATGGCAACCTTGCCTGCCCTACAAAACGCCTACCTTTTGATCGAAGACAACTTGATAAGTGACTTTGGCACAATGGAAAACCTGCCTGAAGTTGCCAATGCTGCGGTTATCGATGCTACAGGAAAGACCGTGCTTCCGGCCTGGTGCGATAGCCATACGCACATTGTGTACGCTGGAAACCGCGTACAGGAATTTGTAGACCGCATCAACGGACTGTCGTATGAAGAGATTGCCAACCGCGGCGGCGGCATCTTAAACTCGGCCAAAAAGCTGAATGAGACGTCGGAAGACGAAATCTACGACCAATCCAAAGCACGCTTAGAAGAAGTCATGCTGCAGGGCACCGGAGCCGTAGAAATAAAATCGGGCTACGGACTGACGGTGGAAGGCGAATTAAAAATGCTGCGCGTCATCAAAAAGCTAAAAGAGAACTATCCTGTTGCTATCAAAGCAACTTTTTTAGGGGCACATGCTTTTCCTACGGAATTCAAAGAAAACCATTCCGGTTATATCGATACCCTCATCAACGAGATGCTTCCGAAAATAGCGGAAGAAAAGCTGGCCGATTATATCGATGCCTTTCTGGAAACAGGCTATTTTTCTGTTGAAGAAACCGAACGCATCATGGAAGCGGGCAAAAAGTACGGACTGCCTGCCAAGATACACGTGAACCAATTTACGGCCATCAACGGTATAGCAGCCTGCGTAAAGCACGGAGCGCTTTCTGTAGACCATCTGGAGATTGTGACCGATGAAGATATAGAAGTCTTAAAGAATTCGGATACGATGCCGGTTGCCTTGCCTTCCTGCTCTTATTTTATCAGCATTCCCTACACTCCTGCTCGAAAAATGATACAGGCCGGACTGCCGCTAGCGTTGGCGACTGATTTTAATCCGGGCACTACGCCTTCGGGCAATATGAATTTTGTGGTGGCTACGGCGTGTATCAAGATGAAAATGACACCCGAAGAAGCAATCAATGCGGCCACCATCAATGGGGCATATGCTATGGGGCTTTCCAAAACCCACGGTTCGATTACGGTAGGAAAGCATGCTAATTTGATTATCACCAAGCCGATTACATCGTTCTACCAATTGCCGTATGCTTTTGGTACCGATTTGATTGATCAGGTGGTTATAGAAGGGAAATTAATTTGATTATCATTCCCAAAAGACCTGCTACAGAAATAAAAATCGTCATTAATGATCTTATATTTCTTTATATGAGCTTTATCATAAACAGGCAATTCATTAAATTTCTCAGATGCCATTTCTTTTTTATAATCTCTATAACCAGTAATGCCCCATATAAGCACAACACTACAGATTATACAAAAAAGCAAAATACCTATGACATCTTTTGTTTCCATATTTCTATTACACTAAGCGGAGCGAAAATTACATAAAAAAACCTTGAAAGATTATTTCAAGGTTTTTCTTTATTAGCATCTTGGACCACTCGGACATGGTTCTAAAAGATTTTCACAACAATATTCAAGGCCGTTAAAATATTGTGCTGTGCCCGCAATACCGTTGATAAAGCATAAGCCGTTGGAATTAACGGTCACGCCAAAGCCGCAATGGCTAGGAACTGGATCTGTTCCTCCCTTAATTGCTTTTTGCTCTCCTTTTGTCAGTTCTTGAGCTCCCTCTAGATTTAAAAGTCTTTTTTTCATAATGTATATAGTTAAGTTAATAAAACAAAGTAAGACTGTGGTACACAGCACAATTCAAATATACATATTTTTCTTACAACTTATTAATTGCAGCTAACTTTAACACAGTATGAATCAATACAATGCATTATATACAGAGTAAAAAAAGGAGCCCATTGGGCTCCTTTTCTATGCAGTTTAAGTCTTGGTGTTTTGTTTGTCTTTATTTCAGCGTAAAGCTGGTTTTTGAAACTAGCGTTCCTTTGTCGAAGATATTTACATAGTAAACTCCTTTTTCAAAATCTACGCCGTTGCCGTCTAAAAATTCGCAGACATCGACTGCTTTATTTTCATACGCCACTGTAGTTGTGAAGCTGTACGTTAAAGACATATCTCCGAAAGCTTCTGTCTTTTTCTCGCCCAGCACGTTATTTTTGCTGTCGATGATTTGAACGTAGTATAACTTGTTTCCAGATTTTGCTACTTCATTCTGTGCTATCGCAAAACAAACTTTAAGCTTGTCGGCACGTCTGGCTCTTTCAGTAACGACTTGTTTTCCTGAGCTTTTTTCTTTGATGGCTTCAGTTCTCAAGTTCATAACTGTCAGTTTTGACGCTTTCTCGACTGTTTTTGCCAAGTTTTCATTTTGGATAACTAATGTGTCATTAAACTTTTTAGCCTCTCCTAACGCCAGGCTGATGCTGTCATTTTTAGAAGTCAGAAGCGAATTCTGGTCTTTCAGCAATCCGTTTTCTTTCGCCAGTGCATTGAATTTCGCATTCAGCGTATTGTATTGGCTTTGGTATTTTTTTAGAGAAGCAATGTCTCCTTTTGATTTTTCGAGTTCGGCCATCAATTTGACAACTTTCTCTCTTTCTGCAATCAGCTCATCCGATACGGACGTGTTTTCTGCAATTGCAGCATCTAATTTGGTTTTTAGAGCAGCCAGATCATTCATAGCAGACTCTTTGTCTTTGACCAGCAGCGTTTCTGTAGATTTCGCATCGCTGCTCATTTTGTACATGTAAACTAAACTCCCCGCGAGTAGAATTGCCAAAACGACGATAATCGCCTTTAGGCTGGAATTACTTTTTTGATTTTCCATGGTAATAGTGGTAATGGTTTAAACAAATTAAATAAAATTTTGGGGGATTTATAAGACAGTTAACGTAAGTTTATATAATTATATTATTTTTGGAGTTAAATTTTTTTTATGGAAAAGCTTATTCCCTTTACTGTGCACGATTTAGCTAGAGTAACTAATTTTCGAAGCGGTGAAGTCAAATTTGGCGAAAAGATGCAGACCATCCCAAAAGGGGCTGATACTGTTGAGTTTCTGCAAACTTCCGATGCAAAATTCGTATTGTTCGGAATTCCAGAAGACATAGGGGTTCGGGCTAATTTCGGGCGTCCTGGAGCAGCTTCTGCTTGGGAAAGTACCATAAAAAGTATTGCCAATATCCAGCACAATCGCTTTAGCAAGGGCAACCAGATTCTCGTCTTGGGCCATCTGGATGCTGCCGAAGAGATGAAAGAAGTCGAAAACCTCGATTTTAATATTCTGGAAGAAAGAAAACAGCTTTCTAAAGTTGTCGAGAAAATAGACAAGGAAGTCTCTCACATTATCTTTACGATTGTCAAGGCAGGAAAAATCCCTATCATCATTGGCGGCGGACATAACAACGCCTACGGAAATATAAAAGGAACGGCGCTTGCCAAAGGAAAAGCCATCAATGCGATTAATTTTGATGCCCATTCCGATTTTAGGATCTTGGAAGGAAGACACAGCGGCAACGGCTTTTCGTATGCTTATGAAGAAGGCTTTCTGAAAAAATACTTTGTCTTCGGACTGCATGAAAGCTATACGTCTAAAAGCGTGTTGCACGAAATCAAGAAGCTTGACGAAAGAGTCCGCATCAATACCTATGACGAAATCAACATCCGCAGGGAAAAAGATTTCAGGCTGGAAATGGAAAGAGCCTTTTCGTTCATCCGAAACGACTTTTACGGTATCGAAATCGATTTGGATTCGATTCCGGGCATTCCGAGCAGCGCCATGACGTTGAGCGGTTTTTCGGTAGAAGAACTGCGTCAGTTTATCCACTTTTTTAGCCAAGACCCGAACGCCTGCTACTTGCACATCTGCGAAGGCGCACCTGATTTGGGCGATCCTAAAAACAGCCATCTGGTCGGAAAGCTCATCGGCTACCTTGTGACCGATTTTATGAAGGCGAAAAGCGAAACAGAATAATAGATGAATATACTTCTTATTGAAGATGACAAGCGGATCAGTGATTTTGTAATCAAGGGACTCGAAGAGAATGGCTTTTCGGTAACTCTTGCCGTTACAGGAGAAATCGCGCGTGAAATGATTTCGGAAAGCGAGTGGGACATCATCTTGATGGACATCATGCTTCCGGGAATTGACGGCATCCAGCTGACCAAACTTATCCGATTCAAAAAGAACCATACGCCGATATTAGTCCTCAGCGCACTCGATGATGCAGACGATAAAGTTTCGGCTCTTGACAGCGGTGCCGATGATTATCTGGTGAAGCCGTTCCATTTTAAGGAATTGATTTCGCGAATCAACGCGTTGACAAGAAGGACAAAATTCAATTATAAGGAAAAAGAACAGGTGTATGTCTGCCATAACCTGACAGTCAACCTTGATGAACACTCGGTATTCCAAGAAGAACAGCCGATTGATCTGTCGCCGAGAGAATACAAACTGTTGCTTTTTTTATTAGAAAACAAAAACAAGGTCGTTTCTAGGACACAGCTGTTAAATGCGGTCTGGGGCATCAATTACGACAATAATACCAATGTGGTCGATGTGTATATTTCTTACCTAAGAAACAAAATCGACGAGAACCAGCATAAATTCATCCACACAATCAAAGGAACAGGATACATGCTCAAAGAATAGCTTATGAAAATCCGAAACCGCTTAACGCTTATCTCATCCGCCACGTTCGGGTTTGTTTTCATAATCGCTTCGGTCTTGATTTATCTGGCTTTCTATAACAGCTCTGAAAAAGTCGTTTTTAAGGAACTCCAAAAAACCTGTCTGCTTTCGGGCATCTATTACCTTGAAAAAGATGAGCTTCCGCATTACGAACATTCTGCGATCAAAGAACAGTTTGAAGAAAACATACAGAATGATATCGTTCGAGTATATGATTGGAACAATACGATTGTTTATGGCGAAAGAGAAGCCGACAGAAATATCAATCCTAAGGAATTAGAGTTTGTCCGAAAGAACAAAAAGCTCAGTTTTAAATCCAACAACCACTTTTACTACGGTATTTTTTACAATGACAACCAAGGCGATTTCGTGGTTTTTGTAAAAACCAAAAGCGAAGTATTCAAGTCGCAGACCAACCGATTATTGGTCATTATGATTATCGTTTTGTTTGCCGGACTGCTGTTGATTTTCTTTTTGAGCCGACTGCTTTCCAACATTGCTTACCGTCCGATTACAGAAGTCATCAGTCAAGTTAATTCGATGGAATTAAATTCATTAGACCAGCCTATTTCATCTTCTAATACAAATGATGAAGTTCAGGATTTGATTACGACTTTTAATAATTTATTGAGCCGATTGTCGGATACTTTTGCGATACAGAAGAATTTTATCAATTATGTCTCGCATGAATTCAAGACACCTTTGGCCTCCATTTCAGGAAACCTGGAAGTATTTGCCCAAAAGGACAGAACGCCGGAAGAATACCAAAAAGTAACGTCCGAAGCGTTAGAAAATGTCTATCATATCGAAGAAATCTTAAACAACCTGATGATGCTTTCGGGCCTAAAAACCATTACTCCCGAAAACGAGACATTCCGCATCGACGAAACGCTTTGGAACATCAATGATAAAATTTTTGAAGCCTATGACCAACAGGAAGTCCGTATTGATTTGGAAGTCAAAGACGAAAAGCTGCTGTCTGTCAAAGGCAGCGAGCTGCAGCTGCAGCTTGCCTTGTACAACCTGATAGAAAACGCTGTGAAATATTCTGACGGAAATCCGATAAAGATTTCTCTGTCTGAAACTGACGGCCAGCTCAAAATTACCATCCAAGACTATGGAAAGGGTATCTTGAAAGAAGATCTTGACTATATTCAGCAGACGTTTTACCGCGGCAAAAATGTCGGAAACGTTAAAGGAAGCGGTATCGGGCTTTCCTTAGCAACTATCATCTTTAAGCAAAACAACATCCAGTTCTCCATTTACTCAAAAGAAAACGCTGGAACCCTAATTACGCTACTGTTTCCAAAACTCTAATCGTTTTCTAATGTCAGCTTAATTTACTTTTAATGTGAGTCAAATACTGCTATAATCTTTGCCCGATAGCTTTGCAGTTATAAAAAAGACTCACATTGAAACGTATCGTATTTACCGCTTTTTTCGTTAGCCTTTGCTTTTCTGGCAAAGCACAAAATGCTATAGCAAGAGACACTTTGTTGGTTTCAAAGGCTGAAGCCGAAGCTATTTTCTTGAAAAATAACCTAAGGCTTCTGTCTGAAAAACTCAACATCGACCAAGCCGAAGCGCAAGTCATCCAAGCCAAATTATGGCCCAATCCGCGATTAGAAGTCGGCGAGATCAATTTATGGTCGAATGCCAAATCGGAACAGCTCCCTCCTATTTCGGGCAACTGGGGAAAGACCTCTGAAGTAACTGTCGGATTAGAACAACTGATTTATACGGCGCGCAAGAGAAAGAAATTAATGGCGATGGAAAAAGTCGGCGTGGAAATAGCACAGGAATATTTTCAAGATTTTCTTCGAATTTTAAAAGTGGAATTCCGAAACAATCTGACGCATCTGCAGTATGTGGAAGAAAAACAAAGCGTCTATAAAAAACAACTCGCTTCTATCCAAAAATTATTAAATGCCTATTCCAACCAAGCCAGACAAGGCAATATTAGCAAGGGCGAATTTATCCGACTTAAAGCTTCTGAATTGGAATTCGTGAAACAACTGAGCGATCTTCAGAAAGAAAACAACCAACTGCAGAAAGAATTAAAAACACTGATGAATCTTCCTCCACAGAACTTTCTAAAAATCAGCATGCATCAATTCGTGCCCGACGTGAACAAGATGGAAAGCATCAATCTTGCAACATTGACTGCCGATGCTTTGGAAAACCGTCCGGATGTAAAAGCATCCGTTTTAGAAGAAAAATACAACAACCGAAAATACAAATACGAACTGTCGCAGCGCACTCCCGATGTGACTTTATTGGCCAGCTATGACCGCGGCGGGAATATCATGAATGATTTTGTAGGCGTCGGTTTTGCTTTAGACCTTCCTTTTTTTAGCAGAAATCAAGGCAACATCAAGGCTTCGAAAATAGAAATCCAAAAAAGCCAGTATATGAAAGAAGAGAAAAACAACCAAGCCCAAAACGAGGTCATCCAAGCCTACGAAGATTTGGTTGTAGCCAAAAAGTTATACGAAAATATTGAAGCTTCGTATGAAAAAGACCTCGATATGCTTTTGGAAAGCCATCAAAAAAACTTTGTCTTGAGAAACACGAGCATGCTCGAATACCTCGATTTTGTCAACGCTTATCTTGAAAACAAGACCATTATTCTGGACTCTAAAAAAGAACTCAACGAACATTTTGAAGAATTGCAGTTTGTCATTGGCAAAGAACTTTAATCCCTCTAATTAAGAAACACTTATTATGAAATATATCTATTTATCATTGCCATTGCTCCTGCTTTTTAGCTGTAAAGAAAAAGAAGCTGTTCTAGAAAAAAGCGACAAATTCTGCCTGAACGAAGACTTAAAAAAGAAAATCACGATTGAAGAAGTCAGAAAAGAACCTATTTCGGAGACATTTTCATTGACTGGGAACGTAACCTATAATGCAGACAATGTAGTCCAATTTACAAGCCTAATCAACGGCGTAGTAACCAGCACTTATTTTTCTTTAGGCGATTATGTCAAAAAAGGACAAGTCTTAGCCGAAATAAAAAGTACAGAGTTAAACGGATTGCAGTCTGAAAACAAGTCCGTCGAATCGCAATTAGCTGTAGCGCAAAGACAGCTTTCTTCTGTAAAATCGATGTTTGAAGACGGAATTGCTTCACAGAAAGATTTAGTTCAGGCAGAAAGCGAGGTCAAAGTCTTAAAATCGTCGTTAGAAAATATCAAGAACAATCTTGCCTTATATAGTGCTAGTCCTGAAAAATCTGTATTCCAAATCAAGGCTCCGTCCAATGGTTTTATAGTTGCCAAGAACATGAGCTCTGGAATGCAGATTTCCTCAGGAAGCGAACCGCTTTTCACGATTTCTGACTTAAATGAAGTATGGGTCATGGTCAATATTTATGCAACTGATATGCAGAATATCAAAGAAAACATGGAGGTCAAGATCAAGACGCTGGCGTATCCTGACGCGGTTTTTTCAGGAAAAATTACGGCATTATCGCAAGTATTCGATGCTGAAGAACGGGTGCTGAAAGCAAAAATCGTAATGAAAAATACCGACTTGAAGCTAAAACCGGGAATGTCGGCAGATATTATCCTGAAAAAGCAAAATATCGCGACAGAATCAATGGTTGCTGTGCCTGTAAAGGCTGTAATTTTTGATGACAACCAAAATTTCATCATTGTCTATAAAGACGACTGCAATCTTGAAATCAGACAGGTCAATCCTGTAACCAAGAATAACGAGGTCGTTTATTTTGACAAGGGAATCCAAGAAAACGAAAAGATTATTTCTAAGAATCAGCTTCTGATTTATGAAAGCTTAAAATAACAGCAATCCATCCAAATACAATTTATGCAAAAGCTTGTACAAAATATAGTCGCCTTCTCGCTTAAAAATTCGCTCATCGTCTTCTTTGCCACCGCCTTGCTGTTCGCGGGAGGAATCATAAGCTATATGCACACTCCTATCGAAGCGTTTCCTGACGTGACGAATACGAGAGCCCGAATTATTACGCAATGGCCTGGACGAAGCGCTGAAGAAGTAGAAAAATTCATCACGCTCCCGATTTCAAAACAGATGAACACGATTCCGAAGAAAGCAGAAGTCCGTTCGATTTCGCTCTTCGGCTTGTCTGTCGTAACCGTTCTTTTTGATGAAGATGTAGAAGATTTTTATGCCCAGCAATATGCTTCTAACCGAATGGCAAGCGTAAGTCTTCCCGAAGGCGCTGATGCCGAAATTGATCCGCCTTATGGAGCCACAGGCGAAATTTTCAGATACGTAGTAAAAGGCGATCTGCCGATAAAAGAACTGACCGCAATACAAGACTGGGTTATCGAACGCGAGTTGGTTTCGGTTCCTGGTGTGGCAAACGTCGTAAGTTTTGGAGGCGAAGAAAAAATCTATGAGATAAAAATCAACCCGACAGAGTTGGTCAATTACAATCTGTCTCCTTTAGACGTGTATGAAGCCGTTTCAAAAAGCAATATCAATGTAGGAGGCGATGTCATCCAGCGTGGCGATCAAGCCTATGTCGTTCGAGGTGTCGGTCTGCTCGATAATATCGAAGATATCGGAAACATATTAATCGAAGTAAAAGGCTCCACGCCGGTTCTTGTCAAGCATGTTGCCGAAGTAAAAATTGGTGCCAAGCCCAGATTAGGGCAAGTTGGTTTAGACAATAATGATGATTTGGTAGAAGGAATCGTTGTCATGCTTCGTGGCGAAAACCCAAGTGAAGTTATTGAAAATCTGCGCACTAGAATCGATGAGCTAAACGAAAGGATTCTACCAAAAGGGGTAACCATTGAACCTTTTATCGACCGCACCGAATTGGTCAACACCACCGTTCATACCGTTACCAAAAACCTGATTGAAGGCGTATTGCTCGTCTCGCTGATTGTTTTCATTTTTATGTACAATTGGCGTACGACCGTAATCGTTGCTTCTGTAATCCCGCTTTCGTTTTTGTTTGCGATTATCATGTTGCGCATCCAAGGACTTCCTGCCAACCTGATTTCTATGGGAGCGCTTGACTTTGGTTTGTTGCTCGAAGGAACACTCGTCATTGTCGAACAGGTCTTTGTCTCGCTCGAAAAGAAAGCACACAAAGTCGGCATGAAACGTTTTAACAGCATGTCAAAAATGGGACTTATCAAGAAAAGTGTAGGAAGCGTGGCGACTTATATTTTCTTTGCCTTGATTATCCTGATTGTCGCTCTTCTCCCTATTTTCTCTTTCCAAAAAGTAGAAGGAAAAATGTTCTCGCCATTAGCATTTACCTTGGGCTATGCTTTGGTTGGGTCACTGATCTTAAGTTTGACGTATGTTCCGGCCATGTGTAAAGTCTTATTGACAAAAAACATTGTCGAAAAAGAAAATAGGATTTCCAGATTCTTCCGAAACAATCTGTACAAAATGTTCTTATGGAGTGAAAGGCATCGAAAAGCTACCGTATATGGCTTTATCCTATTGCTTGCGGTCTGCTTTGGACGGTTTATGTTCTACGGATCAGAATTTATTCCAAAGCTGAATGAAGGCGCTATTTATATCCGAGCAACACTGCCGAATAGCATTAATCTGGACGAATCGGTCCGTCTTACGAAAGAAATGAAAACCAAGCTCCAAAAGTTTGACGAAGTAAAATTCATCCTTTCCCAAACCGGAAGGCCGAATGATGGAACCGACCCGACAGGCTTCTTCAATATCGAATTCCACATGGAATTAAAGCATCAAGACGAATGGAAGCGGAAAATTTCAAAAGAACAGCTGATTTCAGAAATCAAAGAAAAGCTTGAGGAATATCCCGGAATTAACTTTGGCTTTAGCCAGCCGATTCAAGACAATGTGGAAGAATATGTTGCTGGTGTAAAAAGTCCGCTGGTCATCAAGATCTTTGGCGACGACTTGTTTAAACTTGAAGAATATGCCAACAAAGTTGCTAAATCGATCACTCCAGTAAAAGGTATCGAAGACGTAAATGTCTACAAAAACATCGGTTTACCAGAGCTTCGTATTCAACTGCACGATTCAAAAATGGCACGCTATGCTGTAACCACAGCCGATGCACAAGCTGTAATTGCCATGACTATTGGCGGACAAGCCGCAACGACTTTTTATGAAAACGAACGAATGTTTGATGTTCGAATCCGCTTTGAAAAAGAATACAGAGATTCTAAAGAGAAAATCGAAAACATCCTGATTCCGACGATGGATGGCAAAAAAGTACCGCTGCGAGAAATTGCGACGGTGAGTTACCAAACCGGTCCGACTTTTATCTATAGAGAAGGAAACAGCCGTTATATTGCCATCGGCTTCAGTATTGAAGGACGCGATTTGGGAAGCACGATTGCCGAAGCGCAGAAAAAAGTAGCCGCAGAAGTAAAACTTCCGAAAGAAAACACCATGAAATGGGCGGGCGAATTCGAAAGCAAGGAACGCGCCTCGAAACAGCTGGCGATTATCGTTCCTGTTGTATTGCTGTTTATCTTGTTCTTATTGTATTTCAACTTCGGAAACATGAAAGACACGCTGATTGCGACAAGCACGATTCCGTATGCTTTTGCCGGAGGTTTCCTCTCGCTTTGGATGACGGGAACCATCTTTGGCATCTCGGCAGGTATCGGTTTTATTATCCTTTTCGGAGTAAATACGATTAACGGAATTATATTGATTGCGGTGATGAAAGAAAATCTTCGGGCAAAAATGCCGTTACGAAAAGCCATTTCAGAAGGAGTTTACAGCAGAATTCGTCCCATCGTGATGATTGCGCTGATGGGTTCTATGGGTCTATTGCCTGCAGCGCTTTCATCTGGGATGGGTTCTGAAATACAGAAACCTTTGGCCATTATGATTGTCGGCGGATTGCTTTTCTGCATGATTTTCTCCCTGACCGTCTTGCCGCAGGTATTTTATAATGCTTATAGAAAAAAACATGAGTAGTTGCATGTTGGTTTGTTTTATATTGGTTAATAGTGATCAAAGCTCCATAGATATGGGGCTTTTTTCTTTTAATTATTGCAAAAAGCAAACGAAATCTATTAAATAATAAAAACTATCTTTGCATCGTATTTGCAATTACTGCAAAGACTTAAATTACCTTTTATGTTATTTGAAGATTTATCACTTTCCAAAAGTATACAGAGAGCCGTTTTTGAAATCGGCTATTTGGAAGCAACACCAATACAAGAAAAATCAATTCCGATTATTTTAGCAGGAAACGATCTTGTAGGCTGTGCTCAGACTGGTACTGGAAAAACAGGCGCATTCGCAATTCCTATTATTCATCATATTCACCGCATTGTTGGCTCGTCAAAAAAAGCAAAACAAATCAGGACTTTGGTTGTCACTCCTACGCGCGAGCTTGCCGTACAAATCGGCCAAAGCTTTGAAGCGTATGCAAAATATACCAACCTTGTTCAGCTGACCATCTTTGGTGGTGTTTCACAAGTACCTCAAGTAGATATCTTGAAAAAAGGCGTCGATATTTTGATTGCCACGCCAGGACGATTATTAGACCTGCACAAGCAAGGCTTTATTGATCTTGACCATCTGCATACGCTAGTGTTAGACGAAGCCGACCAGATGCTGGACATGGGCTTTATCAATGATGTCAAGAAAATCGTGAAGCTTACGCCAAAAAACAGGCAGACGCTTTTGTTTTCTGCTACTATGCCTATGGCAATTAGAGAATTGGCGGAAACGTTCCTGAACAAGCCCGAATATGTTTCTGTTTCTCCTGTATCATCAACTGCTGAAACTGTAGAACAACGTGTTTATTTTGTAAACAAAGAAGACAAACGACAGCTTTTGTATCATCTGATCAAGAACGAAAATATTTCCGATGTCTTGGTTTTTTCAAGAACCAAACACGGGGCAGACAATGTTGTCAAAGCTTTAAGAAAGCAAGGCATTGCTGCTGAAGCCATCCACGGCGACAAATCACAGAATGCCAGACAGCGTGTATTGGACAGCTTTAAAAGCAAAGAAGTTGGTGTTTTAGTAGCAACGGATATTGCCGCAAGGGGAATCGACATCGACAAATTGCCGTATATCATCAACTTTGACCTTCCTAATATTCCTGAAACTTACGTGCATCGAATTGGAAGAACAGGCCGTGCCGGAAATGGCGGTATTGCCATCTCTTTCTGCTCTAAAGATGAAGAAGGCTACTGGAAAGACATACAGCGCCTAATTAAAGTCAACGTAAAAACGATCAATGACCATCCTTACCCATGGAAAGATACTGTTCCTGATCCAAATGCAAAACCAGACTTGAGAAATAAAAACAAGGCTAAAGAAAATAATTCGAGAAAATCGGATGCTTCAAAAAAGAATAAAAAACGCTGGTACTAACCAGCGTTTTTTGTTTTAAATTTGTATACCTAAAAATCCCCCCTGACGTATGAAATCTTTTTACTTCCTATTTTTACTGGCCGCACAGGCATTATTTTCACAAGATCTTAAAGTGATGAGCTATAATATTCGACTGGATACTCAGAGCGATGGTGAAAACCAATGGTCGAAGCGAAAGGAATTCATGACTGATCAGGTAAAGTTCTACATGCCTGATTTTATGGGAGTACAAGAAGCATTACCTCAGCAAATGAGTTATATCGACAGTACGCTCACTGGATATGGCTTTATTGGAAAAGGGCGCGACGACGGAAAATCGAAAGGAGAACACAGCGCTATTTTTTATAATTCGGACAAGTTTAAGCTGTTAGAAGAAAATACATTTTGGCTATCTGAAACTCCAGAAAAGCCGTCAAAAGGATGGGATGCAGCTTACAACAGGGTATGTACGTATGGCTTGTTCCAAAACAAAAAGACCAAAAAGAAACTTTGGGTTTTCAATACGCATTTTGACCATGTCGGGGATATTGCCAGAGCCGAAAGCTCAAAACTGATTTTAGAAAAAATCCGAAAAATAAACAGGGACAACCTTCCTGTGGTCTTGACAGGAGACTTTAATTTAGAAGCAGAAACGCTTCCGCTACAGCTTATCAAGAAAGAGCTGGACGATGCCCAAAAAGTATGCAGGGGAATTGTTTTTGGGCCTGAAGGTACTTTTAATGCTTTTGAATTTAATAAGCCTGTAACGACACGAATCGATTATATTTTTATCAATAGAAATACGATGGAAGTTGTCAAATTCGCCACCTTAAGCGATTCTAAAGACTGCCGTTATCCATCGGACCACTTGCCTATTTACGCAGAGATAAATTTCAAATAAGCTAGTGCTGCGTTGAGTATTTTGCGATCTGGCTACTGATAATCTGGAATAATCGTAAAGGCTCAAAAGGCTTGATTAAGATGTCGTTCATTCCTGACAGTTTTGCTTCGTCGGTAATTTCATCTTTATCAAAAGCCGTAAGGGCGATTATAGGTATGTCTATTCCTTTGTCACGAATCATTCGGGTTGTTTCAAATCCGTTGATGACAGGCATGTTGATGTCCATCAAGATAACGTCAAATGTTTCTTTTTCGAGAATGTTCAGGGCCGCATAACCATCATCGACAACAAAGCATTTGTAGTTGTTCTTTTCGATAATTTTCTTAGTCACCATCTGATTGATTTTGTTGTCTTCTACAACAAGAATCTTATATGAAGAAACATTTGTCGTATCGACATCAATGTTTTCAATATACATTTTTGTAGCGTTCGCATCATATTCGAAAGGAATCGTAAACGTGACGGTGGTTCCTTCGCCCTCCTTGCTCTCTAGACGAATACTGCTTCCAAGAAGCTCTAAAAGACGTTTTACGATAGAAAGTCCAAGGCCGGTTCCTTGGTAATCTCCTTCTTTTCTGTCGATCTGTACAAATTTCTCAAATATCTTGTTCTGATTTTCGACTGCAATACCGCATCCATTGTCTACAATCTCAAATTTTATGTAATAGATATTTCCTTCTTTTTTCTCCAACGCAGCGGCTAATTTTATGACTCCGTTTTGCGTAAATTTCAAGGCGTTGCTTGTAAGATTTACCAAAATCTGAGACAAACGCAGCTTATCGCCTATCAAATATTCGGGTATTTCGATATCTACGTCAATCATCACCTTGTTCCTGTTCTTGATGGCAATAAACTGAAGGGCTTCTTTCACTTTTTCGATCTCATCCAAGACATTCAGCGGAAGTTCTTCCAGCACTATCTTCTTATCTTCTATTTTGTGGATTTGCAACAGGTCATTCACGAGCGATAAAAGGTAACGCGCCGAAAACTTTAAAGAGTTGATGTGCGGACTGTTTTCTAGTTCCTTATGTTCATCAAGAATTAAGTTGGTGATTCCGATAACGCCATATAAAGGCGTCCGCAGCTCATGGGTTACCGTAGAAATAAACTGGCTTTTCAGTATAGACGATTCTTCCGCCTTGTCTTTTGCAATCTTTAGCTCTTCATTGCTTTCCAGCAGCTTCTGATTGACTTTTTTTCTGTAGATGCTGTTCTTGTAAAAAGTATACAGCAGCAAGAGCAGGATGATTAGTATGGCAAGAAATAAGATGACGATAATCTTTGAATTCCTTAGATTCTTTTGCTGGGCATATTTTTCAAGCTCAATCTTATCGATTTTTCTTCTAGACTCATCAAGCTCGATCTGGATTCCTGCTATCTGGGCGCTTTTTAATTTTTCGTGATTGTGAAGGTCGTCTTTCAGCTCTTCATAATGTACTTTATTGATATAAGCATTTTTATAATCCTTGATTTGATAGAGATGCTTTGAATATTCTGCATAAGCATCTGCCAAGGCATTTTGCTGCTTGTATCGGATTCCATAATCAATGGCAAGCTTAAAATACGAATCGGCCAGCCGGGCATTGCCGTTACTGCTGTAGTACATCCCGAATAGGTTGTTTACGATTACTTTGGATTCGATATCGCCATACTTGTCAAGGTGTTTTTCGACATTCTTTAGATAAGGAAGGCCCTGCACGAAATCTTTCTTGTTGAAATACGCCCAAGCCAGGTTCATTTCTGTAAAGATTATTTCGGTAGTGTCTTTTACCTTTTGGGCATACTGGAGCGATTTTTTATAATGGTAGATTCCCTTATCGTAGTCTTTTATCGCAAAATTGTAGAGATTGCCAATGTTGTTGTAGATCCAGTCCTTGATCGTATCGTTTTGGGTCTTTTGAGAATAAATAAGGGCTTTATTATAATAGGCCAAAGCCATATTGGTATTCATGAGTTCTTCATGGCAGCCCGCAATAGTATTGTAGGACATCGCAACATAATCGTATTGCTTGTTCTTATATGCCAAATTCAAAGCCTGTTTGGAAACCTGCAGCGATTCCATATATTTCAGGTCTGTCAGCAAGCCATCGGCTTTACAGATGAGATCATAAATTCGGGTTCTAGTATCTTTTATCTTCTCTTGCGAAAAAGCCAGGCTGCAATAAAGTAGTAGGACCAGAACAAATGAAATTATTCTATTTCGGGGCATAGATAATTTTTACTCCAAATATACTATAAATAAAAAAAATCTCGGTATAGACCGAGATTTTGTTATTTTATTAATTCCTAATCAATTTTTTGTATTTGATTCGTTTCGGAGTCAGGTCGCCGCCTAATCGTTTCTTCTTGTTTTCTTCGTACTCTGAGAAGCTGCCTTCAAAGAAATAGACTTCAGAATTTCCTTCAAAAGCCAAGATGTGCGTACATATCCTGTCTAAGAACCAACGGTCGTGGGAAATAACTACCGCACAGCCCGCAAAATTCTCCAGACCTTCTTCTAAAGCACGAAGCGTGTTGATGTCCAAGTCGTTGGTTGGCTCATCCAGAAGCAGTACGTTTCCTTCTTCTTTTAAGGTCATTGCCAAATGAAGACGGTTTCTTTCTCCTCCAGAAAGCGTATTTACCTTTTTGTTTTGGTCGCTTCCTCCAAAGTTGAAACGGCTCAAGTAGGCTCTTGAATTTACCTGCTTTCCGCCCATCATGATCAACTCTTGTCCGTCGCAGAAATTCTCCCAGATGGATTTGTTAGGATCGATGTTTGAATGCGCCTGATCTACATACGCAATCTTCACCGTTTCACCGATAGAAAATTCTCCTTTGTCTGGCGTTTCTTCTCCCATGATCATTCTAAAGATGGTCGTCTTACCCGCACCATTAGGTCCGATGATTCCAACGATTCCAGCTTGAGGCAATGTAAAGTTCAAGTCTTCATACAACAATTTGTCGCCATAGCCTTTAGCAACGCCTTTTGCTTCGATCACATTGGTTCCCAAACGAGGTCCGTTCGGGATATAGATTTCCAGATTTTCATCCAGTTGTTTTTGGTCTTCGTTCAAAAGCTTGTCATAGTTCTGAAGACGCGCTTTTTGTTTTGTCTGGCGGCCTTTTGCTCCTTGGCGTACCCAGTCTAACTCGCGCTCTAAAGTCTTTCTTCTTTTTGAAGCTACTTTTTCTTCAAGCGCCATTCTGCTTGATTTTTGGTCAAGCCAAGAAGAATAGTTTCCTTTCCACGGAATACCTTCTCCTCTATCCAGTTCCAAGATCCAGCCTGCTACGTTATCCAAGAAATAACGGTCGTGGGTTACGGCAATTACGGTTCCTGAATATTGTGCCAAATGCTGCTCTAGCCATAGTACCGATTCAGCATCTAAGTGGTTGGTAGGCTCATCCAGCAATAATACGTCTGGCTGTTGCAATAACAATCGGCATAATGCCACACGTCTTTTCTCTCCACCAGAAAGTACCTTGATTAGGGTATCTGGTTCTGGAGTACGAAGCGCATCCATAGCAATTTCTAGTTTGGTATCAATTTCCCAAGCACCTAAAGAATCAATCTTGTCTTGAAGCTCGGCTTGACGGTCCATCAATTTCTGCATTTTGTCTGCATCTTCATATACTTCTGGCAATCCGAATTGGTCGTTGATCTTGTTGAACTCGTCTAAAACCGCCATGGTTTCTGCCACGCCTTCTCTTACGATTTCAATCACAGTTTTGTTTTCGTCCAATTGAGGCTCTTGCTCTAGGTAGCCTACTGTATAGCCCGGTGCAAAAACCACATCGCCTTGGTAGTTTTTATCAACACCTGCAATAATTTTTAATAGGGATGATTTTCCCGAACCGTTAAGCCCGAGAATACCGATCTTCGCTCCATAAAAGAAACTAAGATAGATGTTTTTTAATACCTGTTTGTCGCTGCTTTGGTAAGTCTTGCTTACTTTCTGCATCGAAAAAATTACCTTCTTATCGTCTGACATATAGAAATTTAAATTATATTAAACATTTGATTATTAAGCTTTAATCTTGACTCGTTTTTGCTTGTTCCTATGAAAATCTCTCAAATGTTCCCACTTTATGTTCCCACTTGGAAACTAAACTTATATTAGCTAAAACTTAAAACTATGGCAACAAAGATAGTCTTAAATAAAAAAAAAGCAAGCGATGAGTTCGGTATAATTGGCATTCAATCCTTTAATAATGAAAAAAAGACTGCGGAGATTTCGGTAACCGGAAGTTGTGTTTCATGAAGAAATTCTATCTTAGCAGAGAGTACTCAGTTCGCTTTGATCCGCAACTGACGGTTACAGGCAAAACGTTAGCAGTAATTATCAGAACATTAATCTTAAAGATGAAAATACAACTATTATTTCTAATTATTTTTTCCTTGAGTTTATCTAATTGTAAAAATTCTAGCAATGAGAGCATAGATAGAATCAACGATGATTTAAATTGGACTAAAACTAATTATGCTTTATGGAAATCTAAAAATGGTGATTTAGGAATAAAAACAGTAGAAGTAAATGATGATGGAAGCAGAACCAACATATATATCACAAAACTTTCTTATAATAATTCTATTAAAGAAAAAAGCATAAATTCCGTAATTGATACTTTAACTTTTGAATATCTAGGAAGTTCTTTTTACAAGGATAAAAAAAATGTTTATAGACATTATTTAATGTCTGATGGTGGTAATTTCGCAATAGTTGAAAACTCTGACGTAAAAACATTTAAAGTAATTGGGGATTGTTATGCAAAAGACAAAAACTATATTTACGGGGAAAGAGCCATGAGAATGGATTCGGTCGACTATGAGACTTTTAAAACTGAAAAAGGTTTCGGTCCATATGCAAAAGACAAAAACGGATTTTACTTTTGGGATACTAAAATTGATTTGAAAGAGATTGAAAACACCGAAACTGAAAAAATCATTGAACAATTAAAAAAGTTATAACTAGCTGTTTGAGCTGACTTAAAACGCGTCCAGAAATTAGAACGTAATATTGAAGCATGTTAAAAAAACTCCTTAGTATAAGTTTATTAGAAAGCAAAATTTCAATAATTCTTAGATTTTTAAATTTTATATTTTGGTTATCAGTTATAATGAGTTTCGCGTCATTGTTATTTGTTATTTTTTCAACAACAAAGTATTATTATCATTTTAGCAATCCTTCATTTTTAGATGTATTACAAGCATTAACTGTTTATACAGCTTTTTATATAATTATTTTTGTTGCTTTCCCTGCAGTGTTAATTCTGATTTTAACTTATTTTCTATTTAAAGTTAAATTCAAAAAGAGCTTACAAATCAAAAAACACATTTGGCTAATAATTTTAAATATTTTGATTTTGATCGCTATTTTCTTGATTGTTGCTATCAATAAGCCATAATTGTCACAGCATATAACCGCTGTAAAATTGATTATATAAATATCAAAGCTTTAATGTAACTTTTATCGGGTATTGGATTTCAAAGCTTAAATCTTGAAGCAATAAAAAATCCTGACAAAACATCTTATAAATATTGAAAACAAACACATTAAAATAATTCAATTATCTTCTTATCGTCTGACATTTTTATTTATTTATTAAACACTGTACATAATTTGCTTAAAAGCCGACTATAAAGATCGCTTTTAAATGCAAATCTAGAAATGTTTATTCATCAATAGCGCTACTGTTTTCTTTGGAAATGTATAATGCCTAAAACTAAAAAAGACGCTCTAGGCGTCTTTTTCTTTTTATAGAATTGCTATTGTTTTATAAACTTAGTAGTAGCGCTTCCTTTTTCGGTATGTACTTTTATAAAATAGGCTCCAGCTGCTAGAGAAGACACATCAAGTGTAGTCGTCGGCTGTGGAACTGCCATGATGACTTTACCGTCAAAAGAATATATTTCGAGAGAGCTTAGTCCTAGTCCGTCTTTGATTTCAATATTTATAAGATGTTTTGTCGGATTTGGATACAATTTGAAATAATCCCCAAAATTAAAATCAGGTCGACCTAATAGTGCTATAGAAGTAGAAGCCAGATTCGTCACGATTGGCAAATTATAGTCAAAATAGATTTTCGCTTCATTTGTAAAGGTACTTCCTACTCCTAAGTTCGTTTTGGTTTTGATCTTGAACATGATATATCCATCGTTAGTAGCATCACTAAATGGCAGGTTAATATTTTCAAAAATAAACTCTACTTTTTGGCCTTTTATGCGAGTTATATAAGGATGGCTTCCTGAAATTGGCTCTAAGGTATTTATTTCAAACTTAGTGGCATCAATCATATCTGTCACGACAACGTTTTCTGCAGGATACGTTCCCGTATTCTCAAAACGTATCAAATAATGTACATACTTGCCTACTGCCGTTACAGGCACGGCTGTTCCTTCCAAGCAAGTTTTGTCGTTTGGATCATAAGATCCTACAACTGTTTGATTTAGCGTAAACGTATTGTTATACGTATCAATATCTGTATTGGCAGTAGCAATACTTGCAGTATAATATAAAATATCGCCATTAATCACAGCAGGTATTTCCATAGGAGAGTTAACATTAAATACTAAATTTACCTCTCGGGTTTCCATTGGGTTTAAATTAGTAAAATTCCATGCCAGCATTCCATTGCTAGATACTGCAGCGGGTACAGCAGATACTAAATCAATACTATTGTCTGGAAATGCTAAGTTTATCGTACCATTTTCAACTTGATTGCCTTTGTTCTTATAAATCAGCTTATAGGTTGCATCGAAACCTGGACGTGCCGCTGTAATTGGCATCATCATGATTTGGACATCAGTTTTATTTCCTGCAGGAGTAAGGCAAAAAGACAGATTATACGGACTAGTAGCCGTACTGAAGTTTACAGTAGCATTGGCTGGAGAAGCCGTAAAGTAATTTGTGTTCTCTAGTACTGGCGTGATTACATTGTTTCCAGTTTGTACAGGAATGCTAAAACTGCCGTCAGCTCTCGTCACTAAAAAGCCGATGTTGGAACCATTGGCAATTCTCAGCTTCAAATTTGGATATACTGGGTCAGCAGTACTACAGCCATTGGCTCCGGTATCTATCCTATTGGTTCCTGTAATCTCATAATAAGTTCCTCCAGGATGGAAACTGCAGTACGAATTGATCTGGCATTGGGTTATGCCAAAGCTTGTCAATAGTTGTTGGTAATAGGTGAACTTATCTTCATCTACGCACAAATATTCTAAAGAAGGGCTGCTAAAATAATAATTAGCTCCATCACCACTAGAACGTCCATTTTTTAACAACAAAGTTTTTAAATTTGGACACGAATTCAAATTAAGGGAATAAAGGCTCGTAGAATTGGATACGTTGACAAAAGTTACAGCACTGTTATCGCCATAAATGCCTCCTAACAGCGGACTATGCTCTAAATCTAAGCGAGAAATTGCTGAATTTTCAAAATTGATAGTTTCTAATGCAGGCAATTCCGTAAAAGTAAAATTGGTCAAGGCCGTGGTTCGCTTCATTAAAATGTCTTTTAATCGTGATAATCCTGAAATATTTAATGTCGTAATGAAAATATTGCTGTCGATATTAAGATATTCTAAATTAGGCATTGCGGTTAGGTTCAAAGAAGTGATCTTGGTTCCCCCTACTGTCAATTTCCTCAGACTAACACATCCTGTCAAATTCAAGCTTGTAAAAAGTTCTGAATATTGGGGCTGTGTACAATCTAATTCTAACAAATTTTGAAAACCTGAAAGGTTTAAAGAAGTATAGTCATTGCTTTGTGCATAGAGATATTGCAGTCCAGGGCTGGTAGCTACATTTAATGTTCCAATCTTGTTGTAGCTGCAATTCAAATACGTTAATTGTGTTAGTCCTGTGATATTCAAACTCGTTAGAGCAGTGTAGTTCTTACTGCAATCAACATACTGCAGCAACGGATTCCCCGACAAGTTCAAGGAAACTAATCTATTTTCATTACAGTCTAATTTGGTCAACTGGGTTAATCCTGTCAGATTAAGTGTCGTTAGCCTATTATTGGGACATACCAATTCTTTTAATTGTGTCAACATGGAAACATTCAGACTTGTAAGTCCCAAAAAATTACATTTCAGATATTCTAGCTGTGGAACGGTAGAAAAATCCAAGTTGTTGATATACGCATTGTCTGATATGTTTAACCGTTTTAAGTTAGGTATACCCACTAAGCTGAGTGAATTTGTTTGCGAGCTACCTGTAAAACTCAAATCTTCCAAGAATGGGAAAGCTGCAAAAGAAATCGATGGATTGTAATAAAAATGCATGACCAGCTTGCGCAGATTTACAAAATTTTCTAATCCTGCAACTGAGTTATAGGTATTTGCCAAAACAGTCTGCACCACATTTAAATCAAGCTGGTATACCGCTTGGGCTTCCGAAACTTCAATTTCATTATTGCCGTTGGCATCGATTTTTATCTGATTACCGTTGACGTCTTTAGCCGTAGCATTCGTCACATCAGAATAAAGTAGTTTGTTTTTTAACCTGACATCACCAAAAGCAATGGTTTGAGCTTGGGATACTGTTGCAAAGGTTAAGACCAACAGGAGGAGGAGGTTTTTCATTCTTAAGTTTAGTTTGAAAAACAAATATATAGAATTGTAAGTGAATTCTGCTCAAAGCTTTGTAACATTATTCAGTCTAAAAATTACCTTTTATCGGCTCTTGCGATACTTTTTGCATTATCCCTCAACTCAACTGCATTATTTATGTCTTAGGAATTCCCAACACCATAAAATTTTAATTTTTCAACTTTCTGAAATCCTCTTTTTTTGAAATCAGAAAATCGGTTACTTCTAGTACATTGTTAGTATTAGCAATAGTTGTCGCTTTGGGATCGGCATAACAGAATTCAAGAAAAATACCAATCTCTTCTTCCTTTAATTTTAAAGTCTTGAGAAAAAAATCTTTGTTGAAATTATCAGAAACATACTCCTTAATATCTACGTTGGCTACAGCTTTATCGTCTTTATTTCCTTTAAAAAGCTTTCCGATCATTTTACCTATGGCAACAAAATTAAGTCCGTGGTTTATGGCACCGTTATAGACCATTGTGTTGGTAGGAGAATTCAGTATATTGTCCACAGACCGCAATGGCACAGCAGTAGGAGCATCAAGTTTTACATCATCTGTCTCTTTTGTAATTTCTACTTCTACCAGCTGTATTGCTTCTTGATTTAAAGCGGCCTCCATGCCGGCCTTTTCAAAATCTTTCTGTTTGAGGAAAATCCTCCTAGTCGTATAATTCTTTCCTGCAAAAATGAGAACATCGCCGACTTTTGCCGAGATAGAAAATTTTCCCGAAGCATCCGTCACAGTCAAGGTGCTGTTGGTTTGATTGATAACATCAATACCTGCAATCGGAAAACCATCAGTACTAACCTTTCCATGAAGCAATTTTTCTGACTGGCACAAGCCAAGCTGGAATACAAATAAAAATACAGCAATAAAAGAAGTAGTTTTCATCAATACGAAAGATTTAAATAGTTATGCAAGCCTTTCAAAAATAGGCTTTTTCTTTCATCCATAGATTTAGACACTTACTTTTACAATAAAATTAACGTCTGCTTTGCCTGCTTAAGTATTCCATCTTCTGGCGTTGCAGAAAAATAAGTACCTTGCAGAAACATTTATCCGGAATGGACATTCTCGAAATACTGAATCACATACATCCGCTTTCTAAAGAAGCGGGCCAAAAAATAGTGCAGCACAGCACCGAAATAAACCTACCAAAAGGACATATCATCTTAGAAGCTGACAAGACGGAAACTTCCGTCTATTTTATCAAGAAAGGTATCGTCAGGGCTTTTGCCCCTAAAGAAGAAAAAGACATTACTTTTTGGTTTGGCAGAGAAGGCGACCCTATTGTTTCCATGAAAAGCTATGTAGACAACAAGCCCGGCTATGAATGTGTTGAGCTTTTGGAGGACTGCGAACTCTATGAAATCAAGAACCATGACCTGCAGCAGCTTTTTTTAGAAGATATCAGCATAGCCAATTGGGGACGAAAATTTGCAGAAGCTCTGCTTCTCCATACCGAAGAACGTCTGATTTCCAAGCTGTTCAAATCGGCTAAAGAGCGCTATCTGGAACTGCTCCAATACAATCCCGATTTTGTACAAAGAATACAGCTTGGCTATATCGCATCTTATTTGGGCATTACGCAGGTCAGCTTGAGCAGGATCAGAGCCGAGATTAAATAAGACCCTCTTGGCTTTTTACTACCGCTTATTTTTTATCATTTGTAAAAAAAGATCTCGCAATAAGAAACGACCTTTGCCTAAATTTTAAAAGAATAGCATTTATGAACTGGATCATACTTATTATAGCCGGATTATTTGAAGTCGCCTTTACCTTTTGCTTGGGCAAGGCCAAAGAAGCTACAGGAACAGAATCGTATGCATGGTATGGCGGCTTTTTGGTTGCCTGTATCATCAGCATGTCGTTGTTGATCAAGGCCACGCAAAACTTGCCGCTCGGAACGGCTTATGCGGTGTGGACAGGAATCGGCGCGGTAGGAACCGTATTGTTAGGCATCTTCGTATTTAAAGACCCTGCCAATTTTTGGAGAATCTTTTTTATCGCGACATTGATCGCTTCGATTATCGGCCTGAAAACCGTTTCGCATTAATAACTACAGCGGGCTCTTACAGCCCGCTTTTTCCTTCTGCCCAATAAGGTTCTGATTTTATCCGATTGCTGCTGATGCCTTTCGATAAGAGAAACTTGCGGAAAGCTTGAATCGACTTCGTTCGCCCTGTAAGGTAAAAGACAGTATTCCCAGCGGTTTCCCAAAAATCTTCTTCCCATTCTTTTAGGATATCGATAACGGGCTGCGCCGGATTGTCTGATGATTTCTCTACTATTTTCACAGAGCTCCCGAGTCGGCTCGCCCAATCTTGGTGCGGTTCGTCCAGTTCTGCAAAACCGAAGAAAAATTCCTCCCGACGTTCGGCTTCTTCTTCCATGCATTTCATCCAGCCCAAAGAGGTTTCGTCACCAAACAAAAAGTGATTTTCTTTGCTTTCAGAATAATGCAGCTTTCCGCCGGGCCCTAACAACTTGACCTTGTCTCCCATCCGCAATGCTTCTGCCCAGCTGCTTCCCGGTCCCATGCCGTGCAGATAGAAGACTATTTCGCAGTATCCGACTGTCGTATCAAACGCCGATAATGTATAATGGCGGTACTCGGTATCGTTCACGCGTACCTTGACGACATAGCCGGGTATAAATTTTACTTTTCTGAGGTCGCCTTCAAAGCGTACTCGTTTTAATTTTTCATCTAGGTATTCTATATCGGTTACGACCATTTCGTGCATAAACCGCTGATAAACCACTTCCATCGTATCTCCCAACCATTTTGGTACTGTTGCCATTCGTAAAAATTATTTTGTTTAGATTGATTCTAAATAACTATCTTTGTACAAATGTCCGAAATGCCTAGCTATCTTAGCTTACGCAAAGCGGATGTTGTTTTACGCTAAACGGATTACGATGAAAATAACCATAAATGACAGCGACCTCGACGAAATTCTTTTCGAAAAAGATTTCCACGCGGCTCATGATGGCATTACTGATGTCATCGAACAAGAAACACATTTGTTTGACAATAAGATCGGACATGCCGCCATTTCCGAAATCTGGTTCGACGGCGTGCATGCCTTAAAGCGCCGCAGCATGCTGCACCAAGAAGTGTGCATGAATTTCAAGAGCGATTATTCTGTTTTTGAAATGCATTTTTCGATTGCAGGACATGCTGAAGTGGAATCGCTTAACTCTAAATATGATTATTCTTTCGGACCTCAGCAGCATAATTTCTTCTATTCCAGCAATTTTGAAGGGAAGTTCAGAGGCGGCAAGCAGGAAGTACCGAACGATGTTTTCGAGATTCATTTTACAGAAAATTATTTCAACCGTTTTGCTGATTCCGAAAGCAAGACCATCGACAAGTTCCTGAAGGGCATCGACAAGCAGGAAATCAGCAATTCCTTGAGTCCGCAGAACATGCCTATCACGGCGCAGATGAATCTCCTTTTGGCCGACATCAGCCAATGCCAGCGAAAAGGGGTATTAAAACGCTTGTTTTTAGAATCTAAGATATTAGAGCTTTTCTTGCTGCAAATCGAGCAATATGAAAGCACGCATTCTGTAGTGCCTTCGGAAAAGATACGAAAGGAAGATGTAGAAAAAATTCACCATGCCAAGATGCTGCTGGAACAGAATATCACCAGCCCCTACTCGCTGTTAGAGTTGTCGCGCAAGGTAGGCCTTAACGACTTCAAGCTCAAGAAAGGCTTTAAGATCCTTTTCGGAACTACGGTATTTGGCTATTTGCATGAAATCAGGATGCAGCAATCAAAGCGCATGCTGCTGGAAGAGAACAAGCCGGTCAAGGAAGTGGCGGCGTATTGCGGCTACCAGTATGTGCAGCATTTTACGACTGCTTTTAAGAACAAGTTCGGCATCACGCCCGGCAAGCTGGCCCATTAGCATAAAAAAATCCGCCCAAAAGGCGGATTCGTTTTTTATACCAGTATCATCATACGCGGCCTTTCAGCGAGCTGAAAACCCAGGCGATTGCGAAAAAGCCGATTCCTACGGCTGCGAAACCCCAGCCGGCTACATCGTCATAACGAAATATGCCCAGACCGATTAGCAGCAGTCCCATCAGAACCATAACAAAAGTTGCCCAGCCCAGAATGGTGTTCTTGTTCATTCCCATAAATATTTTTGTTTATTTATTTTAAATTGCAGAGTGCAAATATCTGTAAAATTATTGTCATTGCCCAGAAGAATCTAAATTTTAAGAATTTAGGTTGCTAAACGGTTATGCTTTTCGGGCAATCAGCAGCAGGTCGGTTACGGGCGCGCCATCTCTTCCTTCAGTAATCTTGCGTTGCTGGTCAATAACTATAAAGCCGTTGTACTTCAATTCGGCAACCAGAAATTCGGCTTTATGGTAATGCATAAAAACCTCTTCGCCGTTGCTTGCCTTTTCCCATCCCGATTTTTCATAATCGTCTTCCATCGTGCTCAGGAACAGCACACCATCAGATGCCAATACTTTAGAGGTATCTTGCAGCAGCTTGGCTGTTTCTTCTTTTGAGAGATACGGCAGGCAGAAAGCGCAGACGATGCCGTCATAGGTTTCAGAAACCTTTCCTAAGTCCTTGCAGTCCATCAATTCAAAGACCGCTGTGGGGTTGTTTGCCTTGGCCAGTTCAAGCATCCTGGGAGCCAGATCGGTTCCTAGTATCTTAAAATCAGGACGTTTATCGAGCAAGTACTTTGTTACGTTGCCGGGCCCGCAGGCTAATTCTAATAGGGCCGCATCTTGCTTGGCGATGCTGTCACAGAATCGGTTAAATGAATCGCTATACAAGCTCACATCCATGCATCTAGTCTGGTACGATTCGGCAAGCTTGTCGAATAAGCCTACTGCAATTTTTGTCTTGTCTATCAGTTCTTTTTTTAGCTTGACTGGAATCCAGATTTCTTCTTCCGACTCGGGATCGTTGTTTTTGTATTTAGACCCTAACAATTCAAAATGCTCCCGCTGGTCTAACACATAGTCTGAGGCAGGAAGCCATGTCTGGAAGATATAGTCAAATACTTTTGCTCCTTCTGCGGGTCCGCCCTTGTGCATAAAAACGGCATAGTCGCCGCCTTTGAGCCCATAGGTTTCCATTCCTTCAGGGATGTTTGCTGAATCATTTACTGCTACGGCCGCCCATTTGGTGAATTCAGCATCGAGGCTGAAATTGTCAAAATACGAAGCGTCATAGACCTGCATCGAATACAAGTCGGTACTTATGCTGTTCTTGATTTCCTTACGCCTTGGCATAAAAGAATTCCAGAGCAAGAACGTCTTGTTATCAGACAAAGACATCTTTAGGCGCATGCCTACCAATTGGGTTGGCGTAAGGTTTTTTATAATAGGTTCCATAGTACTAAAATAATCGATCGTAATAATACGCAAAAAACTCCCTGAACAGGGAATAAAAATCTCGGTATTCAAAATACCTCGGGCTTGCGCTGCTCACATTCTCTAATCCTTCTTTCTTAAAAAGCATCTTGGTTCGCGTGAGGTGGAAATATTGCGACACCACAATCAGGTCGTCATAGTGCAGGCTGTCTTTCATGCGGATAACATTTGCTACGGTTGCTGTCGTATTATTTCCTTTATTGTCTACGATAACCAAAGAATCGGGCACTCCTTTTCCTACCAGATATTCCTTCATCTTGTCGCCCTCAAAAAAGCCTTCTTTTCCGAAGCCGCCGCTGACGATAATCTTTTTCACGCGCTTGTCTTGATAGAGTTTCAGTCCGCATTCCAATCGCTTTTCTAGACGTTCTGACAAGGTACCGTCTGTGTTTACGGTTGTTCCTAATACTACCGCCATATCGGCTGATTTTCCTTCGTCTTTCCTCCCATCAATTATGGTATAGACGATATGAATACAGAACCCTATAAAAAGAAGGGCGATTGTTATTTTTAGAATTTTTTTAATATTCATGCAAGTTGTCTATTAACTTAAATAGCTGTTGGAGGTCTATGATTGACACTACCAAATATAAATCATGCTGCACAAACTATCTTCTTTTTTAGGCAAAAAAGCAGGCCGAAAACTTGATTAAGCAATTCCTAGGTCATAATTCAGGTTTTAGTACCTCTATTGAAAATGCAATTATCGGTCAATCCTATCAAATTCTCATTCATAGGCGCCGTTTACTATTTTCATATTGTAGCATTAGCAGCAAAAAACAATCTTTGGGTTGTTAAATTGTTGGTGCAATTGATTTACGGAATTAATTAAATTCTAAATACTTTTTTACAACAAGGTGCCTCGCGTTATTTTCTTCATGATATGACACGGTTTAGTTAATACAAAATAAGCCAAAAGAGGCACTTTAAAAAAGTAAGCACAACGTTCTTAAGATTTTATTATAAGTAAAGGATCCTAACTCAAAATCAAGAAGGCTGGCTCGTAATTTTTTTCATACAGATTGGATTATATTGATTAACAGCAAAATATATCTTTTAAAAAATGATGAACAGCTTTCTTTTTTACGATTAAGGCAAAATAAAAAAAGTGCTTCTTCTTTCTTCATGGTTTAGTTTTTTTGTGAATTACGCAAAGGGAAGCACTTTTAAAAATATGAAAACACCTAATTCAGCTAACAATAAAAATGCTATGAAAGAAAAAGGTGTCTCTTGTTAAAAGTTAATTATGGTTTTTAGTTCATATGAGTTTACAGATTTAGGGGATCTAGTTCATCGGCTATACTTTTTTTAGAGACACTTTGCTATTAAAAAATAAGGCGCGCTCTCCAATAATTTCATGAAAATTTATCATCATAGTTTTATTCAGTGAAAATTATTACGTTATACAGATTTAGCAAGGAGGGCCTCCTATTTTTTAGCACAACATTTATATTCTTAGGATATAAAAATTTGAGATTTTAAAAACCTAACGCCATAAGGAAGTGACTTTGTACGCACGTCTTTATGGTTTATTTATTTACACTATAAAAATACCCAACTTATAGCACTGCTGTGGTGCTTGTTTACTTTAATCAATTTATACTTAAAAAATGAAAAATTTTACCCAACCTCATCGGAAGAAATTCCGAACCAAACAATGGCTGACCTTGTTGTACTGTCTGGGCATGAGTATCTTTCTCTATGCTTATTCGGGTCCAAGGCCAGACAATTACACTGCAGAAACTGGCTCACTAGCCTACTGTACTCCTGCCGCTACTGGAACATCCTACTATATTAAGGATTTTTCAACTACAGGAGCTACACAAAATATCTCTAACCTTAGTTCTGGAATGGGAACCGGAGGCTATTCCGACCAAACAGCCAGGATCGTTCGCCAAGCGGCCAGCGGAACCATTAATTTCTCCGTAGCCTACAGCAGCGGTACTTATGGCCTTGCTATCTGGGTAGACTGGAACGGCGACACTACTTTTGATACCTCAGAAAGAGTATACCGTACTTCGGCTTACGGCTCATCTGCATCAGGAACCATCACGATTCCTGCAACAACAGCAGTCGGAAGCTATAGAATGAGAGTGTTGGCCGATTACAATAAAGCCGATCCTGAAAATCCATGTACCTTCAACTCTGGAAATGGCGAAGCAGAAGACTATACGCTTGACGTAACAAGTCCTCCTAACTGCCTGCCTCCTTCTGACTTAGGAATAGGAAACGTAACCTTTACAGGAGCACAGTTTTCTTGGCTAAGCGAAGGAACTGTATTTGACGTAGAATACGGACCAGCCGGATTCGCTCAAGGAACGGGAACCATGGCATCATCTGTCGGAAATCCTTACGACGTTTCTGGACTGACGGCTGATACTGCTTACCAATATTATGTACGCAAAGACTGCGGCGCTGGAGACAAAAGCGTATGGGCTGGCCCGTTCCGTTTCTTTACCGGATACTGCCTTCCTGCTGCGACTTCAACTAGCTACTTTATCAATAGCTTCACCACTACGGGAGGTTTTGCCAATATCACTAATACGGGCACAACCATAGGAACCGGAGGCTATTCTAACTTCGCGGCTCAGAAAGTAAGCCACTTCGAGGGCGGCGCTGTAAACTTCAGCGCAGCCTATAGCGGCGGCTCTGGATTTGCCATCTGGGTAGACTGGAACAACAACATGGCATTCGAGACTGGCGAAAGAATGTTCACTACGACTGCCTACGGATCGTCTGCAACAGGAAGCTTTACCGTTCCTGCCGGAACTCCTGTCGGAAACTACCGCATGAGAATCCGTATGGATTATAACAATAGCGGTCCATCGGACGCTTGTACCTTTACTTCTGGCAACGGAGAAGCAGAAGACTATACTTTTGAGGTAGTCACTCCTCCATCCTGTCTTCCTCCAACGGAACTAGGTGCCGGAAACATAACTTTTACGACAGCGCAATTTTCTTGGCTGGGCGAGGGAACCGTGTTTGACGTAGAATACGGACCAGCCGGATTCACGCAAGGCACGGGAACCATGGCATCTTCTGTAGGAAATCCTTATGATGCCTCTGGACTGACTCCCGATACTTCGTACCAATATTATGTACGCAGGGCCTGCAGTAGCACAGACAAGAGCCCATGGGCAGGACCGTTCCGTTTCTATACCGGATACTGTCTTCCTGCCGCCACGGGAACAACTAACTATATCAAGGATTTTTCTACCACAGGAGGCTTTTCCAACATCAGCAACCTGAATACAACCCAAGGTACTGGCGGCTATTCTAACTTTGCTGCCCAAAAGGTAAGCCATTATGAAGGCGGAGTTGTAAATTTCAGCGCAGTATACAACAGCGGAACCTTCGGTCTTGCAATTTGGATTGACTGGAACAAAAACTTGGTTTTCGAGTCTACCGAAAGAATGTTTAATACTACAGGATACAGCTCATCGCAAAACGGAACCATCACGATTCCTGCGGGAACGCCAGTGGGCAATTACCGCATGAGAGTATTGGCCGACTATAACAAGGACAATCCTGAAAATCCGTGCGGCTTTAACTCCGGCAACGGAGAGGCAGAAGATTATACTTTTGAGGTAGTCACTCCTCCTACCTGCATGCCTCCTACAGAACTAGGGGCCGGAAACGTAACCTTTACGACAGCACAGTTTTCTTGGCTGGGCGAAGGAACAATCTTTGACGTAGAATACGGCCCTGCCGGATTCACGCCAGGAACAGGAACTATGGCATCATCAGTAGGAAACCCTTACGACGTTTCTGGACTGACTGCTGATACTTCGTACCAATATTATGTACGCAGAGATTGCGGAGCCGGAGACAAGAGCCCGTGGGCAGGACCGTTCCGTTTCTATACCGGTCCTTGCCGTTTTGCAGCGACTTCTACAAGCTACTTTATCAAAGACTTCACTACGACCGGAGGATTCCTGAACATCAGCAATACTGCTACAGGTATAGGAACTGGAGGCTACTCTAATTTTGCTGCCATGAAAGTACAGCAGTCTGAAGGCGGAACAATCAACTTCAGCGCAGCTTATAGCGGCGGTTCTGGATTTGCGATCTGGGTAGACTGGAACAAGAACATGGCATTTGAAGCTGACGAAAGAGTATTCAATACGACAGCCTACGGTGCTGCAGCAACCGGAAGCTTTGCGGTTCCGGCCGGAACTGCCTTGGGCAGCTACCGCATGAGAATCATGATGGACTACAACAGCAGCACCCCGACCACGCCTTGCGCGCCAAGCTCTGGCAACGGAGAAGCAGAAGACTACACGGTTGAAGTAGTAACGCCTCCGTCCTGCCTGCCTCCGACCAATCTTGCGGTAGGAAACATGACGCCTACAGCAGCACAATTGGCTTGGACAAGCACAGGAACGTTGTTTGACGTGGAATACGGCCCTGCCGGATTCACGCCAGGTACTGGAACCATGACAACAGGAACGGCCAATCCTTTGAACATTTCAGGACTTACGGCAGAGACCGCGTACCAGTTCTATGTACGTAGAGACTGCGGTACCGACGGCAAGAGCGCCTGGGCAGGACCGTTCCGTTTCTTTACCGGATACTGCACGCCTGCTGCGACTTCAACGAGCTACTTTATCAATAGCTTCATCACTACAGGCGGATCTGCAAACATCAGCAATACGGGCACGACTATCGGAACCGGAGGCTACTCTAACTTTACGGCCATGAAAGTGCAGCAATACGAAGGCGCTTCTGTCAGCTTCAGCGCTGCCTATAGCAGCGGCTCTGGATTTGCAATCTGGATCGACTGGAACAACAACATGGTTTTTGATACCAACGAAAGAGTATTCAATACGACAGCCTACGGTGCTGCAGCATCTGGAAGTATTACCGTTCCGGCTACGACTCCTGTAGGAAACTATAGGATGAGAATCCGTATGGATTATAACAACAATGCTCCTGCCGATGCCTGCGGCTTTAACTCAGGAAACGGAGAAGCGGAAGACTATACCTTTGAGGTAGTTACTCCTCCATCATGTCCTGCACCGACAGGCGGAGCAGCCGGAAACCTTACTACTGCTACAGCACAGCTGACATGGGTAAGCAGCGGAACGTCGTTTGACGTAGAATACGGCCCTAGAGGATTTACGCAAGGCACAGGAACAATGGCAACTGCTGTAGCACAGCCGCATACCATTTCTGGACTTACTGCCAATACAGCCTACCAGTTCTACGTACGCAGAAACTGTGGTGCCGGAGACCTAAGTACTTGGGCAGGACCGTTCTCTTTCACGACGGCTTGCGGAACACAGACTGTTCCTTACTTGCTTGACTTTAACGAAGTAACAGTTCCTGCATTGCCATTATGTACGTCTATCCAAAATGCCGGAACTGGAAATAACTGGAAAACCGACAACGTAAACGGATGGGGCTTTGCTTCGAAAGTCTTGAACTACAGCTACAATTCGACAAACCCGGCTAATGCTTGGTTCTATACGAACGGAATCCAATTAGAAGCGGGAACAAGCTATACGCTGAAATTCCAGTACGGAAACAGCGGCAATACGAATTATGTAGAAAGACTAAAAGTCAACATCGCTTCTTCTGCCGATTATAATGCGATGACAAGAAACATCGTAGACTATCCGGCCATCACAAACAACACGCCGCTAGAATCGTCTACTACCTTCACGGTAGAAACAAGCGGTGTGTATTATCTAGGATTCAACGCCTACTCTATTACAGACAGGGCTCAGATTTATGTAGATAATATTGCGGTTGACGTAGCGCTTTCTACTCCGGATTTTGAAACGACAGCTTTCAAAGCGTATCCGAACCCGGTAAAAGGCATACTGAATCTTTCGTATACGAAAAACATCACTGATGTTGCGGTATTCAACTTAATTGGACAGCAGGTAATCGCCAAGCCGATCAATGCTGACAATGGCCAAATTGATATGTCAAGCCTGCCAGCTGGTACGTATCTGGTAAAAGTAACTGCTGACAATGCAGTGAAGACCGTCAAGATCATAAAAGAATAGTTTAGGTTTCTTTTTGAGAATGGGCATGTATATTTTATATGCGTCCGAACATTAAGGTCGGTGGTAGTAGATCTTAATGCTAGAAAGCACTTCAAGTTTTGAAGTGCTTTCTTTTTTTATAGCATAAGCCAATTTATTCGTAAGATCTATAGTTGATATACAAGACACATTGAGGAAGTATCTTTTTCATCTCCGCCACATGCTCTAATAAAGTCTCCTCGTTCTCTTCTTCTGAAGAAACATACAGCTCTTTGAGCTTTTGGAGCTGGAATAAGCCAGGCAGGTCTTTGAGTCCAATTTTTGTCTTTACGAGATCCAGATACACTAGATCGACCAGTTGGTTCAGGTACGGCACGCTTTCGTTGGTAATATCCTTATGGTCCCGCAAGGTAAGTTCTGAAAGGCTGGCAATCTTGCTGATATGCCTTACTCCTTCATCCGTAATGTTGGTAAATTTCAGATAAATTCCATGTATGGTCGGAATCCTGGAAGTCAGATACTCTAAAAACTGATCGTCTGTTTCCGAATCGATCGATTTATAGCCGCTGATTTCGAGCGGAATGTCTGTCAGCCTGGAAATACCAAAATTGTTTTTCCAAAAATGTTTTTCTTTTCCTTTTAAATGCATGGCCTATTCTGTGGGATAATTTGCTATTCCTCTTTAAACCGCAGTTCGGCATAAAAAAGGATGCCATTTAAAATAATGTCCTTGATATCCTTATACTTTTTTGCCTCTTTTTCTTCTCCCATGCAATCAAACTTTTTGCTTTCGTAAAAATAGGTAGCCGTATTGCCATATCCATCGCCTTCTTGTATATTAATGGAAACGATGCGCTCCAATTTCATCACAGAAAACTTTTCGCTTGCCACGATAACGCCGTTCTTTTGTATGTTATAGTTACCTTTATAATCAGAATCTTGACTGGTAACATGATCAATGCTAACAGTATAAGCTCCAGAAGTTACGCTTTGTGCAGTGGCTGCACACGCCATAAAATAAATAATGATAAAAAGTTTGTTCATGATTTTAAGGTTTGGTTATTAAAACGAAGTACCTATTCAATTATTCCGTAAGTCAGCTCTCCTGTATTATTTGAATTGCTAAAATACGTCCGAAAGCTATTTTTATTTCTAGATTTCCTCCATATATAATGTGTTACTGTTGAGCCAAGTATCTCAAAATTATCTATTTTGGATTTATATTTTTTATCCTTCAATTCTTTTTCGATCAAACTGGTGTTTGCTGCTCCATAAAAATCATACGTCACTTCTACGATTTTTTTGTTCTTTCCGTAGAGAATCTCAATTTTTTCAAGTTCCCCTTCATTCTCTAGATAAAATGAAAAGACTAGTTCTTCTTCAATTTCAACTCCTGATTTAAGATATTCCGTCTTTTCGACTTTATCGGTATCAAAATGCTTATTTTCCATATAAGAAACGATGTTCTCTCTTGTGGTGTTATGAAAAATATCATTGACCAGTGCCAATTTCTCATTTTCGAATTTTTCTTGTGCAAAAGAAAAAGTCGTTGTAAGCATAAAACCTATAGCTAAAAATAATTTGAATTGAGTTTTCATAATTTAAATGGTTTAGTTCGTTTTTATTTTATCCGCGAAGTAACAGTACAAATCATCTATAATACGTGCGTATCACGCAATTGGGTAATGTTTCTTCTGCCTTTATAATCTTTTCCAAAATAGTTTCTTGGTCGGACTCATCTTCTTCATCGTTGGGAGAGACATACAGTTCTTTCAAGTTTTTCAGATCGGTCAAAGCTCCCAGGTCTTCCAATCTAATTTTGGTTTTCCAGACATCGAGATATTCCAAATCTGTTAATCTATTGATATAAGGCAAGCAGTCCTTGGTAATGTTTTCATGCTTCATAAGCGTCAAACGCTTCAATTGCTTGAAACCACTAAGCAATTTCACGCCTGTATCGGTCACCTTGGTTTCTTTTAAATATATCTGATGAACAATAGAAACTTTTGCGGCAATCATGCCTATATAGTCATCATCAACGTCGGAATCATCTATACCGCTGAAACCAGACAATTCGGTAGGAATATGCTTCGAATCGGTAATCTGTCTAAAGTGCCACCAAAACTGTTTCTCTACTCCTTTAAGTTTCATAGTACATCTTTGTCTTAACTCATTTTTCTTATGCAAGAGTGATTATAGATGACCACTCAATAGCGAACGTATAAGTCAACAATAACCTAAGAGCTTGCAAGATCCTGAAACAGTTCTTCTAGCTGGTCGTAGATCTCATACCCGTCACTGCCTTTCATCATGATATACATGACCACCATATTCGATTTGTCGCGTGTCGTGCTGCCGCCCTGTACGCTAGTTATCTCCACATCATTGTTGCCTTCGAGCGTAAGGGCGAACAGAAAGGCCTTGTTGCCTCGTTCCTTGTCTACCTCATCGTTTAGGCTCACTTCTTCAATCTTTTTCGGGTCGAAAGAATAGGTGATGGTAAGATCTTCATAACCGCTTCCCCAGGAAGTTACGCTGGTAAAAGAGACCCATCCTTTTTTAGAGGCATGTTCTGAAAAATTCATGTACGTATGCGTCAGGTGTGACGGACTGCTATCGCCAGTCTTAATACGCACGTTTTTTACATTTTGGAGCAGCCCGTTGATGTCTTTGATAATTTCTGATCTGCTTTGCGCTAGAAGGTTGAACGAGCTTGCAACCAATAGGAGTACCAATACTTTTGTTTTCATAATTTTAGGGGGTTAGTTAAATTTAGTTGTACTTTTTTTACGTCTATTTTCTATTCTTCTTATTTTTTAATTTTTCCTGCGCTGCTTTTGCCGCTTCGATCTTTTTCGGATCCACAGGTTTCGGATTGTTTATTTCCCATTGTCTTTCTGCCTGAACCCGCAGCCTATCTGCTGTTTGTTGATCCGGTTCAAAGTCCAGTCCATACAGCTGTCCATCGTTTTTAGAGATCAGCCAGATGGTCCTGTCGTCTACCCTAACCTGATGCGGATTCCATCTGGTCAAGTCGAGCCTCCGCAGCAGCTTGCTGTTTTTAAAATCATAATGGATGAGCTGCTTTTGGCAATACAGCCAGACGCTTTCAGCATTCGTTGTCAGGATTGCGCCAGCGTCATCGGGATCAAAATACGGTTCTTCTACTATGGTTTCTAAAGCTAGTGAAGCGGCTTTTCTTTTGTTAGTGCCAAGCACCAAAAGCTGCTTCTCGCTTAAAATAAAAGTGTGGCTCTGGGTTCTCTTGACCTGATGCTCCATAGGGTCTATCTTATTCTTCCTTAAAAAGTCTGGCGTAATTTCTTTGCCGTCATGCGTCAGGAATTTATATTCTTTTACAAAAACTTCGACAGTATCGATATAGGTATGCTTGCGGGCTTTTCCTTTTAGCAGGTTTCCGCTGTAGTCTGTTTCAAACCAGTTGTCGTCTTCCGCATTAGCAATAATTCGGTCTGGGCGGTACGCAGGCGCTACTTCAGCCCCATGCCCTATGTTTTTCTGCCAGAGCGTCTTGTCTTCTTGAAGGTCGTACGCCACTAATTTTCCGCCATCCCACAAAACCGTACAATACATCTTGCCATTGGCAAAATAGGGCTCGGATTGTAGCGATTCAAAAGGAAGCTCCTTACGTTTTGCTCCCGTATTCAAGTCGTATTGCGCCACTCTTGTCCTTCCCTTTTCATAATTTCCATAGAAAAAGGCATCATTGTGCAGATAGGGGGGAGTATTCGATTTCCAGCCTGTATAAATTTCCCAGACCGGCTGCAAGCTTGTCTTATCGATAGCATAGATTTTGTAATCGGCAGCGTTGAAAAGAACCTTGTCGGCAGCAATGACAAGGGAAGCCGAAAGCGAAGTGGTCTCGAAGTTCTTAACTACACTATTGGATTTGTAAATTTCAGTCTGCGAAAAAGCCGCCGTGCCAGCCAAAAGCAGGACATATCGCAACGAATAAGAAAGAAAGCTCGTTTTTAGCATGATACTGTTTTACGTTTAGGCCGTCCTTTATTTTAACAAAACTAGTACAAATACAAACTTCATAAAATACCCCTAAAGGGGTATTCTTTGCGATTGCGAAACTTAAATAAGTCCTTGGAGGATGCTGTTTTTTATCAACTCGACCGTGTTTTTGGAGTCCGACTTCGCCAAGATATTCTTGCGGTGTTTTTTGACCGTTAGCGGACTGATAAATAGTTTTGCTGCTATTTCATTATTATTTAGCCCATTGCCTAGGAGTCGGATAATATCAATTTCCCGTTTCGAAAATTCGATGCTGTCCCCGTCATTTTCATCCAGGCTTAGATTCATAAAAGAAGGCTCTCCGTGCAGGCCGATAAGCGAAATCTTATAGGTATTAAAATTAGTGAGGTGGTCGATACGGGTATGGATGTTGAGCGATTTTCCGTAGCCTCCGTCGTCATCCATAGTGAGCATCAAGGCTTGGTGGTTAAATAAGACATACTCGCCATTGTGCAGCCTGCCTCTGTGGCAATAGCTTATCTTATAGCTCATCAGTTTATCACGACTTATGTTTTCTGAAAAAAAACGGGTCAGAAAAGCTTCGGCCTTTACGACAAAATCTAAATCTTCTGGATGGATTGCGCCCAGTATATGGTTAAATGTGGTATCCTCCTGATCAAACCCATGCATCTGGTAGAGCGCCGGACTGATGTGCGAAAGCGACATGTCGAAAAAATCAATAATGTAAAAATAAAACGGACCCGTGCTGATAATCGAATTCGTCAGGTCGTCAAACGAAATGGGATGCGACGATGTGGTTCTGGTGGTTCTGTTAGAAAGCCAGACATTATGAAGATTTTGTATTTCAGCGTCCATGCTATTGAGATTTGGCAAACAAATTAACATAAAATAAATTAAAAAAATACGCAAAACCCAAAAAACATGAGACATTAGTTTTCATTGCCAAAATAGTAGCAGCATACTCTAGCTTCCAGAAGTTTTTTTAAAAAAATCTTCCCAACAGAGTACGGTTGCAAAAGTTCTTATAGGCACTACTCATCTTCTTATATCCTCTGCTCAAGTTCTTATATGCTCTCCTCATCTTCTTATTGGCTCTGCTCATTTTCTTATTGGCACAGCTCATCTTCTTATTGGCACTGCTCATCTTCTTATTGGCTCTGCTCAACTTCTTATTGGCTCTGCTCATCTTCTTATTGGCACTGCTCATCTTCTTATTGGCTCTTCTCATTTTCTTATTGGCTCTGCTCATCTTCTTATTGGCTCTGCTCATCTTCTTATTGGCTCTGCTCATTTTCTTATTGGCTCTGCTCATCTTCTTATTGGCACTGCTCAAGTTCTTATTAGCACTGCTTGTTTAGTAGTAGACAAAAAAAATGCGCTTCCCAAAGGCAGCGCATTTCTTTTTATATAATTGTATTCTACTCTATCAGTACTAGCTAAAAATATTGGCGAGCATTTCCTTCATCAGGTCGCCTGGCGGCAGCCCATTGGCACCTACGCCTTTGCTCTTCACGTCGATATCGCGAAGCGAGGCCACAATCTGGCTCACTTTTTTCATCGGATAATTCTTGATGGCCACGTCATACTCCTTAACAAAAAAAGGATTGATGCCCAAGGCCGAGGCCACGTTCTTCGGATTGCGGTCTTTCAGTCCGTGGTATTTCAACAGCTGTATAAAAAAGCCGAACGTCTGCCCTACGGTCAATACCAGCGGATTGTCTTTCGGATTGTCTGCAAAATACTGAGCTATCTGGTAGGCCTTTTTGATGTTCTTCTCGCCAATGGCCTTGCGCAGCTCGAACACATTAAAATCTTTGCTGAATCCGATGTTTTCTTCTATAATTTCGGGCGTCACCGTGCTGCCTTGCGGCAAGATGATTGCCAGCTTGTCCAGCTCGTTCGCAATCTTGCTCAGGTCGGTGCCCAAAAAGTCGACAAGCATTGCCGCTGCCTTGGGCTCGATGTTGAGCTTCTTTCCGGCGAGCACCCGCTTGAGCCAGTCGCCTACTTGGTTTTCGTATAATTTCTTGCTTTCGTAGACCAGCCCGTTCTTGTCTAAGACCTTCGTCACCTTTTTTCTCTTGTCGAGCGTCTTGTATTTATACGCCATGACCAGCACCGTTGTCGGCATCGGATTTTCGGCATAGCTTTCCAGCTTGTCGATGGTGCGCGAAAGCTCCTGCGCCTCCCTGACGATGACTACCTGCCGCTCTGCCATCATCGGATAACGTTTGGCGGTAGACACGATATCTTCTATAGACACGTCGCGCCCGTAGAGTATCGTCTGGTTAAAGCCTTTTTCGTCTTCGGCAAGAAGATTCGCTTCCATATATTCCGTCAGCTTGTCGATATAATACGGCTCCTCGCCCATCAAGAAATAAATAGGCTTGATGATACCCGCCTTGATATCGTTGACAATTTTTACTACCTCATCCACACTTTTCTAATTTTGTATGCGTATTAAAGACCAAAAATAGTGCTTTAAAAGCAGAACTTATTGCTAAAAATAGCAATAAGTTCTAAAAAAAACCATAGCAGTGTAGGTCGCTGCCGGCTAAAAGGATGATATTATCTGAGGCTGTACTGCGCTTGGCTTACCAAAGCTGTCCCCGTACTCGTGCTTTCTTTTTTTAAGACACCATCTACAAATACCTGCAGTTTCAAGGTCGAAGAAGCATTCGCTCCTACTGCATTTACGACAAAACTCGCTACTCTCGCATTGGCAGGTGCCGTAACTTCTGGGCTTGTCCATGCCAGTCCGCCCAGGCCCGTGACTGTCGTCAGGCTGGTATCATAACCGTATACAGATTGGTTGATGGAAGATCCTGCAGAAACTTCTGCCTTAAACACAAGCTTGTGTGAATTTCCTCCGTTGGCATCATCGCCATCATCTTTAGAGCAGCTCGTAAAGGCAAAAGCCGAGAATGCAAGAATAAAAAAGGTTGCAATTTTGTTTTTTTCTGTTTTCATACATAAACGATTTTAAAGATTAAGAATTTTTAATCTGGACCAGGCCAGAAATCTTTTCCAAAATTAAAATCGGGAATCCTAACAGAATTGTATCAGAACGACATCATACCATTGGGTCGGGATAGATAAACGAAGCGCTCTCAGAGCCCAGGTTGGCCTGCCTCACAAAGTCATACGGAGAAAGGCCTGAGAAAAATTTAAAATCTTTTATAAAATGAGACTGGTCGGTATAGTCTAGGTCATAGGCTACTTGAGTAAGATTGCCATATTGTACGGAAGAAATGGCCTGCAATGATTTCTCGAATTTGGCAATCCTTGCAAATTTTCGGGCAGACACGCCTACGTTTTGCTTGAACTTGCGCTGCAGCTGCCGTTCAGAAATATGATAGTGCGAGGCAATGGCCGCAAGGCTCTTTTCATTGTCCAACCGGTCGGCCCAATCGCCTTGAAAAAGGTTATTGATAATCGTATCGCCTTTGGCTTGAGCTATCTTTTTATAAAAGTAGTGGCTGAGCAGGGCAACTCTTTCAAGATGGTCGTGAGCTTCTGTCAATAAGGCCGCGATTTCGGTCTTGTCCAGCAGTCCGATGTCGGGCATCTGGTCGGTAAGGTCGGCCGCATTGATACCAAAGAAAGTATGCAGGGCATGAGGCTGGAAGCTTATTCCGAAATGCGAAAAACGGCTGTCCCAGAATGCATCGGTGGGCTGCGTATCGACACCGCTCAGGTAGCAGATGGGCTTGATGCCGCCATCGGCACCCTTGATGGGCGAAAACGAACGGATATCTTGAAAGATAAGACGGGGATATCGGTCTGCAAAAGAACGGACGTGCAATACCTGCGTTTCTGAAGTACATACGTCGTAGCTCCAGAAATAACGTATCCAGTTTTTAAGGTCTGGATGTACAGCATATTGTTTATACGTCATACGTTTCCAATTTCATCAATTGCTTTTGCATCAAATATACAAACAGGAAACATACAAACAAATTTTGTTTCTTTGCAGCATGCAGCAGCTCAATTTCAACACCTATAAATTCCGCTTCAAGAATACGGAAGGAAGGATTTCTATTTTCGACGAAATCCGCAGGAAATTTATTGTCCTGACGCCTGAGGAATGGGTCCGACAGAATGTAGTGCAGTACCTGCTTCAAGAAAAGAAATACCCGAAGTCGTATATTAATGTAGAAAAGATCATCAAGCTGAACGGACTGGTCAAGCGCTATGATATCGTTGTGTTCCAGCCCGACGGCAAGCTGTTTCTTTTGGTCGAATGCAAATCGACCGACATTATCATCAGCCAGGATACTTTTGACCAGATTGCCCGCTACAATATGGCGCTCGAATCGGAATATTTAATGGTAACCAACGGCCTAAATCATTATTTTTGCCAGATGGATTATCACAAAGAAAAATACAATTTCTTAAAAGAACTTCCTGATTTCAGAACCTAGCCCCAATCGAAAACCAATATCTGATGAAAAAAACCGCCATCATCATACTCAACTGGAACGGCCAGAAGCTGCTCGAAGAATTCCTGCCTTCTGTGGTGCGATTTTCTTCGGAAGCGAACATCTATGTGGCCGACAATGCTTCGTCGGATACTTCGGTTGATTTTATCAAAAAGACATTTCCGTCGGTAAAGATCATACAGAACACCGAAAACTTCGGCTTTGCCAAAGGCTATAACCAAGCCTTGCGGTTTGTAGAAGAAGAATATTATGCCTTGGTCAATTCTGATATTGAAGTGACAGAAAACTGGCTCACGCCCATTATCGAGCTGTTCGACGAAGAACCTGAAACGGCGATCCTGCAGCCTAAAATACTAGACTATAAGAACAAGCAGTGGTTTGAATATGCTGGTGCCGGAGGCGGCTTTATCGACCAATATGCTTTTCCGTTCTGCCGCGGCAGGATCTTCCAGACTCTTGAAAAAGACAACGGACAGTATAATGATATTGCAGACATCTTTTGGGCATCCGGAGCCTGCTTCTTTATCCGGAAAGACGTCTACCGAAAGCTGGGCGGCTTTGACGAAGACTTTTTTGCGCACCAAGAAGAAATTGATCTTTGCTGGCGTGCCTTCAACCAAGGACTGAAAGTAAAATACTGTGGAAAGTCTACAGTCTACCACGTTGGCGGGGCGACTCTGAAGGAAACCAATCCGCACAAGACTTTTCTCAATTTCCGCAATTCGCTGTGGATGATGCTAAAGAACCTTCCGAGAAAGCGATTGTTTCCGGTTCTTTTTATTCGGCTGTCGCAAGACGGGCTTGCCGGAATCAAGTTTGTCTTTGAAGGCAAGTTTGCGCACACATGGGCAATCCTGCGCTCGCACTTTAGTTTTTATTTAAATTTATTTAAATTCTTAAACAAAAGAGAATCAAACCAATACGATAATTACTACAAAATAAAAAGCATTACCTACCGGTATTTTGTCAAGAAAGGCAAGGTTTTTGAATAAAATTTTAACAATAGTTTATAGATGTTAAACTTGATACCCTAGTATTAATCCTTAAATTTGTTAAAATTTTAAAACCGAAACCTATGAAAAAAGTCATTTTTATACTTTCGATTGCAGCATTTACGCTGACCTCGTGTGGTTCAAAAAAGAAAATTGCCGAACTAGAAGCAAAAAACAAAGAAATTCAAGACCTGCTGAACACTGCCACTGTGAAGCTGAACACTTGTTTGACAGAAAGAGAAGCTTTTGCCAACCAGCTTGAATTCTTGAAAAAGAACAATGCTGACCTGATCAACAATATGGGCAACTTGACTACTCTTTCTTCAAAAGGAGCAGAAAACCTTGAAAAATCATTAGAGAGCCTGAAAGAAAAAGACATCAAGATTACTCGTCTTCAAGACGCCTTGACCAAAAAAGACTCTGTTACATTGGCTTTGGTAACCAGCCTAAAAAGCTCAGTGGGTATCAGCGATCCGGATATCGAGATCAATGTTGAAAAAGGAGTTGTTTTCATCTCTATTGCAGACAAGCTTCTTTTCAAAAGCGGCAGCTACGTCGTGAGCGACAGAGCAAAAGAAATCTTGGCTAAAGTAGCGAAGGTAGTAAACAGCAAGCCAGACTTTGAATGTATGGTTGAAGGACACACCGACAACGTTCCTTACAAATCAAACGGTGTCTTGCTAGACAACTGGGATTTGAGCGTGAAACGTTCTACTTCTATCATCCGTGTATTGCAAGAGCTGAATGTAAATCCAAAACAGTTGATTGCAGCAGGAAGAAGCGAGTACATTCCGTTAGTAGACAACAACTCTGCTGAGAACAGATCGGTTAACAGAAGAACTAGAATTGTGGTATTACCAAAAATCGACCAGTTCTATGACATGATCGAAAAAGAAATGAAAAACTTGGCGAAGCAATAAGCCGTCCAAAATAAGCAGTAAATGAAAAAGCAGGCCCGAAAGCCTGCTTTTTATGTATCCCTAACTTTTTTTATTAATAACCAATTAAATATTTAAATTAAGAATAGCATACGGTATAGATTGTTATCACTAGTAGGAACTTCTTAATTGGTAGTGCTAAATTAGAATTAAATTATCACAAAAGCGAAAGTTTTGTCATAAAACTCGCATTTTATAAAAAATCAATACTGCCTTTTCCTTCCCTTACGACTACGGGTTCGCTTCCCGACAAGTCAATTATCGTCGATGGCTGGTTGTCTCCGTAGCCCCCGTCGATGACCACATCTACCAGATTCTGCCATTTCTCAAAGATCAGTTCCGGATCGGTAGTGTACTCGATTACGTCATCATCATCGTGGATGGACGTAGAAACAATAGGATTCCCAAGCTGTTTTACAATCTCCAAAGCAATCGAATTATCGGGTACACGAATACCTACTGTATTTTTTTTCTTGAACTCTTTCGGCAGGTTATTGTTGCCCGGCAAGATAAACGTATAGGGTCCAGGCAATGTCCTTTTTAGCAGCTTGAACGTAGACGTATCAATCTGCTTTACATAGTCTGAAATATTGCTCAGATCGTGGCAGACAAAAGAAAAGTTAGCTTTGTCGAGCTTTATGCCCTTGATCTTGGCGATACGCTCCAATGCTTTTGTATTGGTAATATCACAGCCAAGGCCATAGACGGTATCTGTAGGATAGATAACTAACCCTCCTTCTTTCAGCACTTTGACTACGCGGTCGATTTCTTTCTCGTTGGGATTCTGAGGGTATATTTTAATAAATTGTGCCATTTTTCTTAAAGTCTTTTGATTAAAGTTACGACAATTTTCCCAAACAATTTAGGATAGGACATCCAGCTTGGCAAAACGCAGCAGCAATTTTTTGATGCCTCCGACCTCAAATTTAATTTCAGCCTTCTTGTCGGCACCCGCTCCTTCGATATTGAGCACCTGCCCTTTTCCAAACCTTTCGTGCATGACGACATTGCCCACATTCAGCTTGCTGTCTGAAACTGGAGCACCAGACGAAGCATTAGAAGAAACAGGCTTTAATCTTCGGATGCTGGAAGGCGGTTCTTCTTCACCGTACTTTTTAGGTGGCGTGCCGTTTGTAGGCTTTGCCAGTCGCAATTTCGACTTATCTACGTCGCCAAAAATATCCATATCAATCATCGGCTTGTAACGGTAGTTGCCTTCTGCCGGAGTCAGGTATTCTAGATATTCGCCATCGATTTCTTCAATAAATCGCGATGGTTCAGAATCGGTAAGTTTTCCCCAACGGTAACGCGATTGTGCGTAGGTCAAATAAGCCTGATGTTCGGCACGTGTCAAGGCTACATAAAAAAGCCTTCGCTCCTCTTCCAGTTCGCTTCGGGTACTCATACTCATGGCGCTCGGAAATAAGTCTTCCTCCATCCCTACGACAAACACATAAGGAAACTCCAGTCCTTTTGCCAAGTGAATCGTCATTAAGGCCACGCGGTCATCATCGCCTGTATCTTTGTCCAAATCAGTAGCCAAGGCCACATCTTCTAAAAACTCAGACAAGGCGCCTCTTGCTCCGTCGATTTCTTTCTGCCCTTCGATGAAATCCTTGATACCGTTTAAGAGTTCTTCTATATTTTCAAGACGCGCGATTCCTTCCGGAGTGCCGTCTTTTTTCAATTCTTGTATCAAGCCCGTCTTTTTGGTCACATGCTCTGCCAGATAAAAAGCGTCGTGGTTCTGGTCAATGACCTGAAAGCTTTTGATCATGGTGACGAAATCCTGCAGCCTCGATTTTGTTCCCGAATTCAGCTTGAGGTCGATCTTGTCGATATGCTCCATCACTTCAAAAATTGAACGCTTGTAGTGGTTGGCCGCAATCGTCAGCTTTTCGACCGTAGTATCGCCGATGCCTCGTGCCGGATAATTGATAACGCGTATCAGCGCTTCTTCATCCTTTGGATTGATAATCAATCGCAGGTAGCAGAGAACATCCTTGATTTCTTTTCTTTGATAGAACGACAAGCCGCCGTAGATTCGATACGGAATGTCACGTTTTCTCAAGGCATCCTCCATCGCACGCGACTGGGCGTTGGTTCTGTATAAGATGGCGAACTGTCCGTTCATCATCTGGAGCTGCATCTTCTTTTCAAAGATTTCGCTGGCCACAAATCGGCCCTCTTCACCATCGGTCAGGCTTCGGTGTACTTTTATCTTCGGACCGTCGGCATTTGCCGTCCAGACAATCTTGTCGAGCTTGGTCTTATTCTTGTCGATGATCGAGTTGGCCGCTTCGACTATATTTTTAGAAGAACGGTAATTCTGCTCCAGACGGTAGGTCTGTACGCCTTCATAATCTTTCTGGAAGTTCAAGATGTTATTGATGTTCGCTCCGCGGAAAGCATAAATACTCTGCGCATCGTCACCAACGACGCAGATATTTTGGAATTTGTCCGACAAAGCACGAACGATCAAATATTGCGAATGGTTGGTATCTTGGTACTCATCGACCAAGATATAGCGGAATCGGTCTTGGTATTTTGCCAACACATCCGGAAAACGGTTCAGTAGTTCGTTGGTCTTTAATAACAGGTCGTCGAAATCCATCGCGCCTGCCTTAAAGCAGCGTTCTACATAGTTTTGGTAGATTTCTCCAAGACGCGGCTTTTTCGACATGGCATCCTGCTCCTGCAAGTCTGGATTGTTGAAATAGGCCTTGACCGTAATCAAGCTGTTTTTATAGGAAGAAATACGTCCAAAGACCTGCTTTGGCTTATAGACGTCCTTATCCAGTTGCATTTCCTTGATGATAGATCCGATCAGTCGTACCGAATCCTGCGAGTCATAAATCGTAAAATTGGAAGGATAGCCTAGCTTGTCGGCTTCAGAGCGCAACATTCTTGCAAAAACCGAGTGGAAGGTTCCCATCCAAAGATTCTTCGCCTCGCTCGAACCTACGATATCTGAGATACGCTTTTTCATTTCACGGGCTGCCTTGTTCGTAAATGTCAAGGCAAGGATATTAAAGGCATCGACACCCTGATGCATCAGGTAGGCAATGCGTATGGTTAATACCCTGGTTTTTCCTGAGCCTGCTCCTGCAATAATAATCATTGGGCCGTCCTTTTGGAGAACAGGCGCCTGCTGGGCTTCATTAAGCTGGCTTATATACTGCTGCATTTTTTTTTAGTTTCTTTTACTTGCAAAAATAAGGATTTAGATTGTAGAAAAATAATGGCGCCTATAAGAAATGGCTGCCGTTCTTATTTAGTTATAAACAATGAATTTTATGAAAAGAATGTCCTATTTTTGCGTTCTTTAAAAGCATATTCTATGGATACTACAAAAATAATCGAGCTGTTGAGCTATACCCTTCCTGCCGTAATCACTGGAGGCGTAGCCTACTATTTTTTCAGCCTTCATACTAAAAACGAAGAAGGCCGTCGCAGGTACCTCATCCAGAAAGATGCGCAGAAAAGCGCGCTTCCTATCCGACTGCAGGCTTATGAAAGAATGGCTTTGTTTTTAGAAAGAATAAACCCTTCCAACCTTTTGATCCGCATTGTTCCTACTTCGAGCGACAAGATGGATTATCAGGATTTGGTCATTTCGCATATCGAAAATGAATTTGAGCATAACCTTACGCAGCAGATTTATTTATCAGACGAATGCTGGACGATTATCACGACGGCTAAAAATGCTACGATACAGATGATCCGAAAAGCGGCCCTGAATCCTGCAACAGATACGGCAAACAAATTACGTGAAGCGGTCTTGAGCGAACTGTTGGAAAAACAATCACCGAGCAACAATGCTTTGGCTTACATCAAAGACGAAGTTGGAGGACTTTGGTAGACTGTCAGAAATAAAATTATAATGAAAGCTTCTTTACAGAAGCTTTTTTTATATCTGGATCTGACTCATGTTTTCGCTCTTATTTTTAGCATAGTCATAGCCTTGGTGCCACCAATCTAGCATGATTTTTTTATTAAAAACAAGCGGATTGTCGGTCAGTTTTGTCGGCGTGTAATAGAAGTTGAGCTTTACATTCTTGGCTGCTGCCGCCAATCGACCGATAATAATATCTTTTCGTTCGACTTGGTCGATAATCGTTCCGAACAAATCAATCGTAAGCGAGAAAGGATTTTTTCCGATGACTTTTTCGGCCGTATTGTGTTCGGTTTCCAAAACGATAACGTCTACTTCTGTCGCCCCACGATTAATGGCTTCTTGTATCGGAATTACATTGGAGATACCGCCGTCTGCATATTCAAAATGGTCTTTGGTTACAAGGCTCATAAAAGGGATATAGTTGCAGGAAATCCAAATCCAATCACAGAAATCTTCATAGCAGCAATCGAGGATGGATTTGTATTCTACGCAGTTCTTCGTGATGTTGGTAACCGCCACGATAATCTCTTTGGAAGAGTTCCTGAGTTCGGCAAATTCTTCTTTTGAGAAATTATCTTCGATATAGTTTTTGAGGTTTTTGCTTTCGCCGAAAGTACGCTTCCCTTTCATGAATTGCATGATCACGTTAAAGTGATTGATGGTAATGACTTCCTGATTTTTCTTATGCTTGATGATAAAGGGATTGACGCTGAAAATTTTGTCCATATCCACGTTCGTATACAGCTTGAAAATCTTGTCTTCTTTATCCAAGGCCAGATGCGGAATCAAAAGGCTTCCTGTGGAAGACCCGATAAACAAATCATAGCATATATTTTTTTCTTTGATAAGGTATTGGGCAACGCCGCCAGCAAATGCTCCTTTGCTCCCGCCGCCCGAAATAACTAATGCTCGCATAAATGTGTGGTGATTTTTCTTTAAAAATAATGCTATTCTGCTGAACTAAGGCCAACTTTAACAGTTCTATGGATTTAATAGTCTTTCTAAAGCGACCTTTTCATTTTCTTGCAAGGAGGGCAAAAGCTCGGAGAAAAACAATTTGTATTTTTCCTTTTTGATAAGCTCTCTTATCTTGTCTCTTGCAAATTTAGAGAACTGCCATTTGTGGTGCGTCAACGGATTGACAAGCATGCGAAGGACATTGGTATCGTTCGGATTAATATACAGAAGATTGATCAGCGCATTTTGGCGGATAGAGCTTTCGTAATTTGGAGAAGCATAGCCTAAAAGCTCGTCGTAATAGCCTAGCTTATTTTCAGGCTCAAAATCTTTTGTAGCCAAGGCCATCGTAAGCCATAAGATTCTGAGGTTTTTGTCGTTCATGCCGATCCAACTCCTAGATTTGTCCAGATATTTTGTCCTGTTATCCGGAAACTGCGACCATAAGACATTTAAGGCTATTTCTTTTGTGACATAGGAATTGTCATCTAGAAACGTTTCAAAATCAGGCAGAAATTCTGCCGGAAACTTATTCAAGGTCTTGGCAACTGCCTGCCTTACTTTTATATCTTTTGACTGCATCGCAATCTGGACAAAAGGCAACTTTTCAGGAAATTCTAACGATTGCAACTGGAAAAGAATTTCTTCTTTTATCGGATAGTAAGCATCCGATTTCAAGGTTTCTTCAAAAACCTGCTGTTTTTCGACCAAAGGTTTTTCGGCTAATGAAAGTACGTCGAGATAGTTCTTGATAAATTTATTCTTTTGCAAGATTCCCAACGCTTCTGTTACTTCAAAGCCTGATTTTTCTAGCCATATTTCTTGGAAATTCTTTGTATCGTACTTAGAAACAGCATTGATTTCTGCCAAAAAATCAGCGGTATTTACATTTTTGAAAGCGTATTTTTCTAGGTATTTTTTTACGGCTTTGTTGAAGTTCTTGGCTCCTACGTTTTCACGCAGCACATGCAAAGCCCAGGCACCTTTCTGGTAAAAAGTGAGCGCGCTTGCCTTCTCGTTCATCAACGGAATCGTATCTGTTTTAGACGCCTGCTGCAGCCTTTCGGCAATCTCGTACATTTCCCAATTAAAATGGTCTTCGCCAAAAAGTTCTTTTTCAGCCAGAAGCGCATAATAGGTCGCAAAACCTTCCTGCAACCAATGATGCTTTCCTGAGGTTGCGGTAATCAGATCGCCAAACCATTGATGTGCCAATTCGTGGGCATTGACGTTGATGTAATTTCTATCGTTAAAACCGATTTCATCGACAACATAATCTTGGGAGAAAATCGTGGAAGTCGTATTCTCCATTCCCCCATATAAAAAGTCTTTTACGGGAACCTGCCTGTAGATTCCCCACGGATATTTCACGCCGATTTCGCTCTCGAAAAAATCAAAAATTGTCTTGCTGTATTTATAAGTGTATTCAAATTTTGAGGCATCTTCTTGCGAAAGATACATTTCTAAAGGTGTTCCGGATGCTGTAGTTTCAGTCTGTTTTGCAAATTTCCCGATAGCAAGCATGGCCAGATAGGAACTCATCGGCTTTTCCATCTGGTATTCCCATTGTTTTTGCGCTTGATTTACATCGGCTACCTTTTTCAATTTGCCATTAGACAACACCGTGAAATCTTTATCAAAAGAAATGGTCAGTTCAAAAATGACTTTCTCGTTTACGTCGTCAAAACTTGGGAGCCAATGGCTGGTGTATTTGCCTTGGCCTTGTGTCCATATCTGTAGATTTTCTTTTTCGCCTATAAAATACAATGTCTGTTTTGGAGTTGCTTCGTACTCAAACGTGAGCGTATTCTTTCCTTTTTTAAAACCTTTGAAAAGCAATAGTTCTTTGCCCGAATTCTTGAACTCGACTGTATTATTGTTAATCTTTAAATTCGAAAAACTCATGTTTTTGGCATCAATCCGAATCGTATCAATGGTTGAAAGTACTTCAAAAACATACGTACTTTTTCCTGCTATCTTTTTGTTGGCCGTGTCTAAAGAAAGCGTGGCATTCAACGTCTTGAAGTCCACTTTTTGCAGTTGCTGTGAAAAAAGAAAATAAGGGAAAAGAAGAAAAAGAAATGGTAGTCGTCTCATTTTAAAAATATCTGAATTTCAAAGTTACGAAGGTTTCAGAAACAATACAGAATTATTCTATTTACACGAAACTTTTTTGCTATATTGTGTTGCCCAAACTTGCATTGATCATGTTCGAGAAACATCCTCATTTGGAAAAAACAATCCGATTCCTTGAAGAAATCGGAATATCGGTAGTTGCGAAAAATCTGGAAGAAGAAACGTTTCTTCCCGGATTGGCTTTAGGTCCTGGAACTGTTTACGTAGATTATAAAAAGCTAAAATATCCAGGCGATATGTTGCACGAAGCCGGTCATTTGGCCGTAACGACTTCTGCAGAAAGAAATCGAGCCGGAACAACTGAAATGGCAGCAGATTGGCCTACTCAAGGCGAAGAAATTGCGGCCATGCTTTGGTCTTTTGCGGCAGCAAAACACTTGGACCTGCCAATTGAATTTGTCTTCCATCCCGACGGCTATAAAAATAATTCGGATTGGCTGATTTCTAATTTTAATGGCGAGAATTATATCGGATTGCCTTTACTGGAATGGGCCGGACTTACTTTTGGCAAAGAACGCGCGCTCAAAGAAGGAAAGGAAGCTTTTCCTGTAATGGCTAAATGGTTAAGAGATTAAATCATGGATAAACTAATACGCTCTATACAATTTCCTTTGTTTTTTGATACTGAAAAACTTAAAACGGATGTCCAAAAAATCATCAATGAGAATTGGACCGCACATTATAATACAAAGGATTATACCGGAAAATGGACATCGATTGCATTGATGTCTGAAAGCGGCAAATCGGACCAGATTTATGCGTCGCCGAATGCGACGGAAAAGTTAGTTCCGACTGAAATTCTAAACTCTTGTGCTTATTTTAAAGAAATACTCGACAGTTTTCTTTTTGAAAAAACGGCTGTCCGCTTGCTTCAACTGGCTGTAGGTGCCGAAGTCAAACCGCATAGCGACAACTGTCTTGGATATGAAGACGGCTGTTTTAGATTGCACATTCCGATCATTACCAACAGCGAAGTCGAATTTATTTTGGACGGCAAGCGCTTGATTATGAACGAAGGCGAATGTTGGTATATCGATGCCAACTTTACGCATTCTGTCGCCAACCGCGGAACAGAAGATCGTATCCATTTGGTAATTGACGGCTTGAGAAACGAATGGACCGATGCCTTATTTTTTAAGGAAGCCGATCCAGAACAATTTATAAAGCCAGCGCCTGTATTAAGCGAAGAGCAGAAACAGCAAATGATTGCCGAATTGCAGCGTATGAATACGCCAATGGCAAATGAACTGATTAAAAATTTAGGATAATTATTTTTCTAGTATCGTATTCTCCATTACCAATATATCCAAATCGGTTATTCCGAATAGATGGATGCCTTCTTCGGGAGTTTCGACAATTGGCATTCCTTTTTTGTTCAGGCTTGTATTTAGCAGCACTGCAATTCCTGTCTGTTCATAAAAAGCCTCAATCAATAGAGCAAACTTTGGATTCCAGCTTTTCTCAACCGTCTGTACGCGCGCTGATCCGTCACGGTGCGTTACATTTTTAAGAGCTTGAATGTATTCAGGACGTGTCTTATCCACTAAAATCATATACGGACTGTATCGTGCAGATTGGAAATAGTCGCCAACTTTGTCTTTTAGTACTGCAGGCGCAAAAGGACGAAAGTCTTCTCGGAACTTGATATCCAGATTGATATGGTCTTTCATGTTTTCAATTCCGGGATGCGCCAAAATACTTCTTCTTCCTAAAGATCTCGGGCCAAACTCTGAGCCCGATTGGAACCAGGCTATGGTTTTTCCTTCTTTTAATTTTTCTGCACAATAACGAACCAATTCGGCTTCATCGGTTATTTTCTTCGGATTGTATTTCTTGTTTTCTTCTTTGTCAAAAGCAGCATCAATCTCGCTATCAGTATATGTTTTCCCAAAACAGGTACTGCCATCGTGCGGTACTTTCGGCATTTTCAGATAGTCAAGCCAGCCGTAAAAAGCACAGCCCAAAGCCAAGCCATTATCGGCAGCGGCAGGCTCAAAATAGATGTCTTCTGCTATTTGTGCATCCTGAAGCTTCGCGTTCGCAACGGCATTGAGCGCAACACCTCCAGAATAACATAAATTCTGATGCGGAAATTTCTCCAATCGGTTTTGAATGCATTGCAACACTGCTTTTTCCACCTGTTCTTGAGCCCATTTGGCTACATTGGCATAATAGTCAAAATGTTCTTTAAAATAAGCATAGCCTTGGGATGGATTATCAAACTGGTTTTTCCAGCCATCATTGACAAACAGATTTCCGGACTTAAATTCAAAGGCCTCAAAATCATAGGTTCCCGATTTTCCAAACGGTGCCAATCCCATCAATTTTCCGACATCATCCATATCGCCAAAAACATAATTGCTGACAGCGGCATAAAAACCTCCTATCGAATGTTGTGTCGTAGGAAGCGAAAACAAATTATCTGATTGTCCCGCCATTTTGCTGAAATCCTTGGCTAAAGGAGTCAGTTGTTGTCCATCAAAATGATAAAAGCTGTCTTTTTCACAGAGCATCTGGTTTTCGTTCAAGAACTCGGGAGCTATATGCTGCTGTTGTTCGGGATGCAATTTCAAGAATTGATCCAGCGGACTTCCGCAACCGTCGATAACCATAACGGCACACTCCGAAAAAGGCGAAGTACCAACAGCGCTATAGGCATGGGCTAAATGATGTGAAATATCTACAATCTTAAGATCTTTGGCGTCTGCAAAGATTCTTTTCCCTTTATAATAATTTCGGTCTGGAATTTCAAAGTTGGCACATTGCACGACAAGCGAAAGGTCTTTTAATTCAATGCCTTCAGCATGCAGGCAATATTGTATGGCCAGCGTGTCATTGCCGCCATCATGTTTTATACGGGTCAATCGTTCTTTTTCGATACCCACACAGACACGTCCGTCTTTTAATAAAACCGCAGAACCGTTATGCGAAAGTCCCGTACCGAGGATATAAATAGGTTTTGCCATGTTTTATCTTTCCTCAAAGAGTGTTAGTAATTGAGTAACGGTATTCCAGTTTCTGATTGTAGCAGTAACATTGAGCTTCTTTTCGATATATTTTTGGTCGAATCTGGTTTTTCCGGCACCGACTGCATATTTGATATAAATTCGGCTTCCATCGATACTTGCTTCGTCGGGTTTGAATTGGCTTATCTTCAAATCATTAATGCTTTCGTTCTTTAAAGTAGTAGAAACAAAAGCGACATATAGTTTTTTAGTATCGATATCTTTTTCTTTCAGGAAAGGATTGTTTCGAAAGCAGATCGCCAAATCATCTTTGCCAATAACAACGACAGGCACTTCATGACCGAAAACTTTGAAAATTTCCAGTCTAATCAGAAAACCTACTTTTAAAGCATTCTCTTCTTCTGTATCTACAAAAACATTTCCCGATTGTATATAGGTCTGTACATTTTGAAAGCCGATAGCTTCTAACGTCGTTTTTAGAGCTTCCATTTTAATCATATTATGTCCGGAAACATTAATGCCGCGAAGCAATGCAAGGTGCGTTGTCATTTAGATTGAATTTGAATCCAAATATATCATTTTCTTTAGCCAAAATCTTGCTTTAGAATAAAATCTGCATAATCAAGAGATAAGCCTAATGCAAGACAAACAAGTTCGGCTCGCATTTTATAGTTTTCAATTAATGGCTTATATTCGTGTTTTAATTTGGCAATGCAAAACAATTTATTAGAAACTCCTATTGAATACCTAAAAGGCGTTGGCCCGGCCCGTGGCGAATTGCTTCGGAAGGAATTAGGCATTCACAAATATGGCGACCTAATAAATTTATTTCCAAATCGTTATATCGACAGGACGCGTTATTATAAAATAAACGAATTGCAGAATACCAATGCAGAAGTCCAGATAATCGGAAAGATAATCCACATCAAGACCGTTGAGCAAAAAAAGGGCAAGCGCCTTGTCGCTACTTTTATCGACGATACGGGAGAGATGGAACTTGTTTGGTTTCAAGGCCAGAAATGGATTCGGGAAAACCTGAAATTAAACACGGTCTATGTTATTTTTGGAAAATGCACTTCTTTTAACGGACAGTTCAATATGGCACATCCAGAAATGGAACTGCTTGCCGAGCACGAACAGAATCTCCGTTCGGCGATGCAGCCTGTCTATCCGTCAACCGAAAAATTGACGCAACGAGGAATTTCAAACCGTACAATCAATAAATTGATGCAGCAGCTTTTTGTGGAAACGCAAGCGCTGTTTCAAGAAACGATACCCAATTATCTGATTGAAGAGCTCAAGCTGATTCCTAAAAATGCGGCTCTGTTCAATATTCATTTTCCGAAAAGTCCTGATTTATTGGCAAAAGCACAATTTCGATTAAAATTTGAGGAATTGTTTTTTATACAATTACAGCTTATCACTAAAAACCTGATCCGAAAAAGTAAAATTAAAGGACATCCTTTTGAAAAAGTAGGCGATTATTTTAATAATTTCTATACCAACCACTTGCCTTTTGATCTGACAAATGCTCAAAAAAGAGTATTGAAAGAAATCCGAAATGACATGGGGAATCCTGCCCAGATGAACCGATTGCTGCAAGGCGACGTAGGTTCGGGAAAAACCATCGTAGCGCTAATGAGCATGCTTCTGGCTTTGGATAATGGCTTTCAGGCATGCCTAATGGCACCGACAGAAATCTTGGCTAACCAGCATTTTAATGGGTTATCTGAATTAGCCAAACCGTTGGATATTAACATCAAAATACTGACTGGCTCGACTAAAACTTCAGATCGAAAAATCATTCATGAAGAATTAGAAAACGGAAGCCTCCACATTATTATCGGGACTCATGCTTTATTGGAAGACAAAGTAAAGTTTCACAATTTAGGCCTTGCTATTATTGACGAGCAACATCGTTTTGGTGTAGAACAGCGTTCCAAGCTCTGGAAGAAAAATGATATTCCGCCGCACGTTTTAGTCATGACAGCAACGCCAATTCCAAGAACATTGGCCATGAGTCTGTATGGCGATTTGGATATTTCGGTAATTGACGAATTGCCACCAGGAAGAAAGCCGATTCAGACCGTCCATCGTTATGATTCGAACCGATTAAAAGTCTGGAAATTCATCAAGGATGAAATTGAAAAAGGCAGGCAGATTTACATCGTATATCCTTTAATACAAGAATCCGAAAAGATGGATTACAAAGACTTGATGGACGGTTATGAGAGTATTTCAAGAGATTTTCCGTTGCCGAAATACAGCGTCAGTATCGTTCATGGAAAAATGAAACCAGCCGACAAAGATTCCGAAATGCAGCGATTTTCACAAGGAAAGACCAATATTATGGTCGCAACCACCGTTATTGAAGTCGGCGTGAATGTACCTAATGCCAGCGTGATGATTATTGAAAGCGCAGAACGTTTCGGCTTATCGCAGCTGCATCAGTTACGCGGACGCGTAGGACGTGGCGCAGAACAAAGCTATTGCATCTTGATGACGGGCCATAAATTAAGCAACGACAGCAAAATCAGGATGGAAACAATGACTCGGACAAACGATGGTTTTGAAATTGCAGAAGTCGACTTGAAACTTCGAGGACCGGGTGACTTAATGGGAACCCAGCAAAGCGGCGTTTTAAACCTGCAGATTGCCGATTTAGTAAAGGATAGGGAGATTTTACAATTAGCAAGGCATTATGCCGTTAAATTATTAAAAGACGATGCTTCGATGACCAAGCCGGAACATCAAAACTTGCGACAGGTTTTTATCGAAATGTCAAAAAAGAAAAACATCTGGAATTATATAAGCTAGTACAGCTAATCACTAAAAACAATAAAAAATGATTTCATACAATCCAAAAGAATGGTTTTCATTCATCTTTAATTTCCATAAGGGCGATACGATCCGAAAGCTTTTCTGGATAATGATCCTGATCGGGCTTTATTCCGCAGGAGTCGCCTATCTGGAATTAGAATATTGGAATTTATCCGAAAACAGCCATGTCAAAAACATAACAGTAATGCACAACATGCTTGGCTTTGTAATTTCCCTTTTATTAGTATTCAGGACAAATACAGCTTATGACCGTTGGTGGGAAGGCCGAAAAATGTGGGGCGCTTTGGTCAACAACAGCCGTAATCTCGCTATAAAATTGTCTGTAATGCTACAAGATAAAGAGGATAAAGATTTTTTTAGGAAAATCATTCCTGCTTATGCTTCCGTACTAAATCTTCATCTTAAGACAGAAAGTATCAGCCATGAGCTTTTTGATGACAAGACTTTATCCAAAGATCACTATAAGCACAAGCCAAACCAGATTGCCAAAACAATGATACAGCGTGTAAATGAGATGTATCTTTCCGGAAGAATTTCTGGCGACCAATTGATTGTATTGAATGCAGAAATTCAATCGTTTACAGATGTCTGCGGGGCATGCGAGAGAATCAAAAATACGCCTATTCCCTACTCTTACAGTGCGTTCATCAAGAAATTCATCTTTACTTATGTACTGACCTTGCCTTTTGGCTATGTCTTCCAATTAGGATATTATGTTGTTCCTGTTGTAGTCTTCATCTTCTATGTATTGGCCAGTTTGGAACTTATTGCTGAAGAAATTGAAGATCCATTTGGAAATGATCCTAACGACCTTCCAACCCAGAAAATCTCAGAAAATATCCAAAAAAATGTAGAAGAACTGATTTATTAATTCTTGAGCTCTTTCAAACAAAAAAGCCGAAGCAGTGCTTCGGCTTTTTATATTTTATAGATTGTTATTAATCAACTCTAGTAAGGCAAATTTCCCTTGGAGCTGTAATAAGCAGCGGGAACGACTCTATGGTCACCGAACTGGAATCTAGTCCGAAAGCTTTCTCTTCTGAAAGTCCCATTTTCTTCAAAATGTTATACGTATCGAGAATCCATTTTTCGTAGAATGGCAGATCGTTATCGTAAGAAATAAACTTCTCTATCAAGATAAATCTGAAATCCCCAATAATGTTATTCTTGTTCAGAGAAGCATAACGGCTTGTTACATCCACTTCTTTGTTTTTCACCATGTCTTCTACCACTTTCTTGAACATCAAGCTGATTCTTGGCGCTACGCGGAAACCAAGCCTAAAATCGATTCGGATTACGTCATCATGGATAAATTCGTTCACTCGGTATTCCATCGTATACGGTTCATCAACAACATGCACGTGGACAAACCAATAAATATCCGCACGTTTTGGCTGTTTATTTAAAATCGAATACATAATCTTCGATTCGATTTCTGTCCTATGATCGGCACTGGTCAGATAGACTAAGTTCGTGGCATATTTCGGTACACTCATATCTCGGCTCAAATCTTCCAAGACAGGCAAATAATCTGATAATTTGACAAATACCAAATAACGATTCCTAATTTTTCTGGCAAAATACCAAACAAACATCGTTGCCATCAGCATCATAGCAATCAGCAATGTGATGTAACCGCCGTCTGAGAATTTATGAAGATTGGCAATCAAGAATGAAATTTCGATTATAGCATAGGTCGTAATTAATACGGTAATAAAAATCTTGTTGTACCTTTTTAGAATCAGATAGAAATTTAATAAAGAAGTCGTCATCAACATCGTCATCACGATTGCAAGGCCATAAGCGGCTTCCATTCCTGAAGATTCTTTGAAATATAATACAACAAGAACACAGCCAATCCATAACATCCAGTTTAGAGAAGGAATGTATAATTGTCCTTTTAGCTCAGTAGGATATTTGATTTTTACTTTTGGCCAGAAATTCAAACGGATGGCCTCGTTGATCAGAGTGAAAGAACCGCTGATCATTGCCTGACTGGCAACAACGGCAGCCAATGTCGCTATTCCGATTCCAAAAGGCAAGAACCATTCTGGCATGATGGCATAAAACGGATTCGTAACTCCAACAGATTTCAGGCTCATGCCTTCATGCGATATCAACCAAGCTCCTTGTCCGAAATAGTTCAGCAAAAGCATGCATTTTACAAAAATCCAGCTTACGCGGATATTTTCTTTACCACAATGTCCTAAATCAGAATATAAAGCTTCAGCTCCAGTCGTACATAAGAAGACGGCTCCTAAAATCAAGAAGCCTTGTTTGTGGTTCATCAAAAGTTCATAGGCATGATATGGGTTGAATGCAGAAAGAACATGAACATTTGTTCCTAACTGTATCGCTCCTAAAATACCAAGCATCGAGAACCAGGTGAACATGACAGGCCCGAAAAATTTTCCAATCAGCTTGGTACCAAACTGCTGTAATCCAAAAAGGATAGTAATAATCGCAATAACAATCGGAATTGTTGGAATGTCTGGATTGATAACTCTTAGTCCTTCAATAGCAGAAGAAACCGAAATCGGCGGCGTGATAATTCCGTCTGCCAAAAGCGTACTTCCTCCAATAATGGCTGGAAAAAGCAACCATTTTACTTTGGTTTTTCTAATTAAAGTATAAAGTGAAAAAATACCGCCTTCGCCCTTGTTATCTGCACGAAGCGTAATGATAACGTATTTCACGGTGGTCTGTAATGTCAAGGTCCAAAAGATAGCCGAAATGGCTCCAATGATATCTCTCGAAACAATAGGGTCGTCTCCGACTATGGCTTTTAAAACGTACAACGGCGAAGTTCCGATGTCTCCAAAAATAATTCCTAAAGTAACTAATAATCCTGCAGCAGATAATTTGTGAATATGTTTTCCCACGGAAAGTCAATTTAAAAGAGAACAAAATTACAAATAATTACCTTATCCAAATTAAAATCAAGCAAGTATTATTTTAACATAATTTTTTGAAATCGATTTCTTTCTGTCTATCGGCTTTGTTGTCACCCGATTCATCCTAATTTTAGACATTTTGGAGCGATTTTTACCTAATTTATGCACTTTAAAAATTCTTTAAAAAATCAAAAAATCCTATCTTTGCAACCTTACAAAAAATAATACCAAAAACAACAATGAAAATTTCATATAACTGGCTTAAGCAATTTATCAAAACAGATTGGAAATCTGATGAAACAGCATCACTTTTAACCGATTTAGGTTTAGAAGTCGAAGGTGTTGAAAAATACCAATCCGTAAAAGGAGGCTTAGAAGGCATTGTTGTTGGACATGTCCTGACTTGCGTACAGCATCCGAATGCAGACCGCCTGAAAGTCACTACTGTTGACTTAGGCACGGGTACTCCGGTTCAAATTGTCTGCGGCGCAGCGAATGTTGCGGCTGGACAAAAAGTACCTGTTGCTACAATCGGAACTACATTATATGATAAAGACGGAAATGCTTTCCAGATAAAAAAAGGCAAGATCAGAGACCAAGAAAGTCATGGAATGATTTGTGCCGAAGATGAATTAGGTCTTGGAACAAGCCACGACGGAATCATGATCCTCGATGACAAATATGCTCCCGGAACTCCTGCATCTAAAGTATTCAATATTGAAAATGATGAAGTATTCGAAATCGGATTGACACCCAATCGAGCTGACGCTATGAGCCATCTTGGTGTAGCAAGGGATTTGAGAGCCGGAATGCTTCAGACGAATGCTCACACAGAATTGATTACGCCTTCTGTCAGCAACTTTAGGGTTGACAAAAGGACGTTGAAAATGGACATCAAAGTAGAAGATCCTAAATTGGCTCCAAGATATTGTGGTGTTACCATTTCAGAAATAGCGGTAAAACAATCGCCTGAATGGTTGCAAAACCGACTGAAATCAATCGGGCTTACTCCTAAAAATAATATTGTAGACGTGACCAATTACGTAATGCACGAATTGGGTCAGCCGCTTCATGCTTTTGATGCCGCAAAAGTAAAAGGAAATAAAGTTATCGTAAAAACAGTTCCAGCCGGAACAAAATTCACGACTCTTGATGATGTAGAAAGAACGCTCCATGAAGAAGACTTGATGATTTGTGATGAAAATGGACCCATGTGTATTGCGGGTGTTTTCGGAGGAAAAAATTCAGGTGTTTCTGAAAATACGACTTCTATCTTTTTAGAAAGTGCTTATTTCAATCCCGTAAGCGTTAGAAAATCAGCCAAAAGACATGGTTTGAATACGGATGCTTCTTTCCGTTTTGAAAGAGGAATCGATCCGACCATTACTGAATATGCGCTGAAACGCGCAGCCTTGTTGATTCAGGAAGTAGCCGGAGGTGAGATTACTTCAGACATTATCGATATCTATCCTAAAAAGATAGAGGATTTTCCTGTGTTCTTGAATTTTGCCAAAGCAACAAAAATCATCGGACAGGAATTGCCAAAAGAAACCATCAAGAAAATCTTAGTTTCCTTGGACATAAAAGTAAACAGCGTATCTGATGCAGGATTAGGACTGATTATTCCATCGTACCGAGTTGACGTGCAAAGAGAAATCGACGTGATTGAAGAAATCTTGAGAGTGTATGGTTACAACAACATCAACTTTACCAAAAAGTTCAACGCTACTGTTTCTAATGCAGCTAGGACAGAAGATTATAAAGTACAGAATATTATCGCGACACAGTTAAATTCACAAGGATTCAATGAGATGATGGCCAATTCACTGACCTCTCCAGAATATGTGCAATTATCTGAAATGCTTCGAGAAGAATTCAACGTTTTAATCATGAATCCTTTGAGCAATGATTTGTCTGCCATGAGACAGTCGTTATTGTTCTCTGGCTTGGAAGCTGTTTCATATAACATCAACCGAAGAAACTCCGACTTGAAGTTGTTTGAATTTGGAAAATCTTACCATAAACTGCCGTCAGGATATAACGAAAACAAACACCTAACGTTATTTACGACTGGAAATCGTCTTGGTGAAAGCTGGAACGCGCCGCAAAAACCTTCTGATTTCTTTTTATTCAAAGGTTATGTTACTGCAATTTTATCAAGACTTGGAATCGAAAAAACAAACAATAGGCCGGTAGAATCTGATGTGTTTGCAGAAGGAATCGCTATTGCCGTAGGAAATGATATTGTTGTGGAATTGGGAACGGTTAAAAAATCAATCCTGAAGCATTTCGACATCAAGCAAGAAGTCTTGTTTGCAGATTTCAATTGGAACTTGGTATTGAAATTGATTTCAAATAAAATCAAATTTACTGATATTCCTAAATACCCTGAAGTACGAAGAGATTTGGCATTGCTTGTCGATCAAAATGTAGCATTTGATGCTATATATACCATCGCACGCCAGACCGAAAAATCCTTACTGAAAGACATCAATCTTTTTGATGTTTATGAAGGAAAGAATCTTCCTGAAGGCAAAAAATCGTATGCAGTAAGCTTTATCATCCAAGATAATTCTAAAACCCTTACTGATGCGCAAATTGACAAAATCATGGGGAAATTACAGCACAATCTCGAAACGGAGCTTGGCGCTGTACTTCGCTAAAACAAATACTTTTTTAAATAGAAAAATCCCGATAGTATCGGGATTTTTCATTTACAAATTCAAAAATAGTATCTAGTTGAATTATGCCTTTGGAGTTACTACGGCATCCACTACATGAATAACACCGTTTGATTGGTTTACGTCAGCAATCGTGACTTTAGACTTAGCTCCGTTTTCGTCCGTTATATAAAGGTCTTTTCCTTCCATCCAAGCTGTCAGTTTTCCTCCTTGAACAGTTGTCAGTATTGCCTTTCCGTTTCCTTTCTTTATGGCTTTAGCTATATCGGCTGAGCTCATTTTTCCTGCCACAACGTGATACGTCAAAATCGATTGCAGCTTTGCTTTGTTTTCTGGTTTCAATAGCATTTCTACGGTTCCTTTTGGCAATTTTGCAAAAGCTTCGTTAGTTGGAGCAAAAACTGTAAAAGGTCCTTTTCCTTGCAATGTAGCCACTAGATCTGCTGCTTTTACCGCAGCGACCAAAGTTGTATGATCTTTAGAGTTTACAGCGTTTTCAATGATATTTTTTGAAGGATACATTGGCGCTCCTCCAACCATAACTGTTTTTTCTTTTTGAGCAAATACAGAAGTTCCAAGTAGTAATGTAAATACGATTGCGATTGATAAAAATTTGGTGGTTTTCATAATTAAATGTTTTTTAAAAAGTTTATAATGGCATTTACGCAAATACATTTGTTTTGGTTTTTTTTCATTTTTACTATTTACTTTAAAAACAAAAAGCCCCGCATTCTGCGGGGCTTTTCAATATGAAATATTTTTTTATTGGTTTGAAGAGAAAACTCCGTCAATACCGTGGATGATTCCATTGCTTTGTATTGCATCTGAGAAAACAACTTTTGATTTGTTTCCTTTGCTATCTGTAAAATAGAAATTTCTATTCTCCCAAGTAACCGTAAGAACTTCTCCGTCGGCAGTTTTGATTTCGCCTTTGCCTTTGCTCATTCTTACTAATTTTCCGAAGTCATTTGCATACCATTTTCCATAGATAATATAGTAAGCAACTACATCTTTTGTACGCAAGATGTTTTTTGAATCTAACAAGAAGTCTACTCTTTCAGAAGCTCTGTTAAAAGCTTCGTTGCTTGGTGCTAGAATTGTGTAAGGTCCTTCTTCGCTAAGCAATTGCTCGAATTCTGCCGCTTTAAAAACTTTTGCTAGAGAGGAATAATTCTGAGATGCAGAAAGGTTTTGAATAATGTTTTTAGTCGCATCAAATTTTGGATCAACAGTATTCGTGTTTTTTTGAGATTTTTGAGCAAAAGAAGCAATGCTTAAGAATAACACAAACATTGTAATTGCCAGATTTTTATTAGTCTTCATAGTTAGTTTTTAAAATTGCATTCGTATTAGAATATAATTCCATGATTTTAGGATTTCAAATTTAAACAAAATTTTAATACTATCATTTAAAATAAATAAAAAAGCCTCACATTTCTGTGAGGCTTTCGTATTTAAAAACGGTCAGGAATTAGTTTCCTCCTTTTTCCATTTTAGCTTTTAATTCAGCAAGAATATCATTGTTGTCTCCTAAAGTAGATGCAGAAGCATTGCTTGAAGATACGTTGTTATTCTCAGTTGCAGCTTTCACGTTTTTCTCTTCTTCTTCACGGAAGATAGCAGTGTGAGAAGCAACTACTCTTTTGAATTCTTTGTTGAACTCGATAACTTTGAAGTCAGCGCTTTCGCCTTTTTTCAATTTTTTACCGTCTTCTTTTTCAAGGTGACGTGTTGGAATGAAAGCAACGATATCATCACCGAATTCTACAGTAGCTCCTTTGTCAACAATTTCAGAGATTTCTCCAGTGTGGATAGTTCCAACAGCGAAAGAATCTTCATATTTGTCCCAAGGATTAGCAGTAGTTTGTTTGTGACCTAAAGATAATTTACGTCCTTCAACATCTAATTCTAATACTACTACGTCAAGTTTTTCACCAACGCTTACGAATTCAGATGGGTGTTTGATTTTCTTAGTCCAAGAAAGGTCAGAAATGTAAATCAAACCATCAATTCCTTCTTCTAGTTCTACGAAAACTCCAAAGTTTGTAAAGTTTCTAACGATACCTGTGTGTTTAGAACCAACAGGATATTTAGAAGTGATATCAGTCCATGGATCTTGAGTCAATTGTTTGATACCTAATGACATCTTACGATCTTCTCTATCTAAAGTCAAGATAACAGCTTCTACTTCATCACCAACTTTTACGAAATCTTGAGCACTTCTCAAGTGAGTTGACCATGACATTTCAGAAACGTGAATCAAACCTTCAACACCTTCAGCAACCTCGATGAAAGCACCGTAATCAGCGATTACAACTACTTTACCTTTTACTTTATCACCAACTTTCAAGTCAGCATCTAAAGCATCCCATGGGTGAGCATTCAATTGTTTCAAACCAAGTTGGATTCTTGTTTTCTCATCATCGAAATCAAGGATTACAACATTTAATTTTTGGTCTAATTCAAGAACTTCACTTGGGTGGTTGATTCTTGACCAAGAAAGGTCAGTAATGTGGATCAAACCATCAACACCACCAAGGTCAATAAACACACCATAAGAAGTAATGTTTTTAACAACACCTTCTAATACTTGTCCTTTTTCTAATTGACCGATGATTTCTTTTTTCTGTACTTCAATATCAGCTTCGATAAGCGCTTTATGAGAAACAACAACGTTTTTGAACTCATGGTTGATTTTCACAACTTTGAATTCCATCATTTTGTTTACATATTGATCGTAATCTCTGATTGGCTTCACGTCGATTTGAGATCCTGGCAAGAATGCCTCGATTCCAAATACGTCAACGATCATACCACCTTTAGTTCTGCATTTAACGAAACCGTTAACGATTTCACCTGTTTCATTAGCAGCAATAACTCTGTCCCAAGCTTTGATTGTACGAGCTTTTCTGTGAGAAAGAACCAATTGACCTGTTTTGTCCTCACGAACGTCAATTAATACTTCTACTTTGTCTCCAACTTTCAAGTTTGGATTGTAACGGAATTCGTTTAAAGAAATAACACCTTCAGATTTAGCGTTGATATCAACGATTGCATCTCTGTCAGTAATTCTAACTACCACACCTTCAACTACTTCTTCCTGATCTGTAGAGATAAAAGTTTTTTCAACTAATTCCTCAAATTCTTGCAGGTTTTTTTCGTCAACAGCATCAATACCTTCTTGGAAGTTATGCCAGTTAAAGTTCTCTAAAAATTCCGCTTGTGTTTTTGTTTGTTCAGACATCTGTTCTGATAAAAATTTGTATTCTGTGTTTTCTCGAGTTTCTTGATGCGATAGAAAAAACAGAAGTGTTTTACATAAATAGTTGATACCTAAAGGAAACTCTTCTCTGCCAAAAGGTCTGCAAAATTAATAATTATTTTTTAATCTGCAAAATAATTTAGCAATGATGATTTTAGCATAAATATTTATAAATCAATTCTTAAAAGCTTCAAATTGCAAGTTATTTTAGTACAATAAAAAAGAGCTTCTTATTGGAAGCTCTTTTTTATTTAGTGTGAAATAGTCTCAACATCTTCTGGCTTGTGCTTGTGTTTAAACATAACCGCAAAAGCTATAGCTATTATTAAAGCATATAAGGCGAAAGAAAGCCAGATACTATGCCAGTCTTTAGTATCATCATGTGTAAAATATTTGTCTATCGCATAACCACTGATGACGCTTCCAAGGTATGCTCCTACTCCATTGGTCATCATCATGAATAGTCCTTGAGCGCTTGCGCGTATCTTCGGGTCTGTAGTCGTCTCGACAAATAAAGAACCTGAAATATTAAAGAAATCAAATGCCATTCCGTATACGATACAAGAAAGGATAATCATCCATAAGCCTTCTACTGGATCTCCGTAAGCAAATAATCCAAAACGCAGAACCCAGGCAATCATAGAAAACAACATTACTTGTTTGATTCCAAAACGTCTCAGGAAGAAAGGAATTGCCAAGATAAACAACGTTTCTGAAACTTGAGAAATCGACATTATTATGGTAGAATATTCCACCACAAAAGAATCTTTGTATTCTGGAATCTTAGCAAAATCGTTTAGAAACGCATCTCCATACATATTGGTCAGTTGCAGAGCACCGCCCAAAAACATAGAAAACACAAAAAACAAAGCCATTTTATAGGAGCTGAATAATTTGAAAGCATTCAGACCTAATTGTTCTACAAAGCTAGCATCTTTTGAGATGGATTTCTGTGGCGGACATTTTGGCAACGTAAAAGAATAGATTCCTAATAGGATAGCTACAAAAGCCGCAATATAAAACTGATTCGCATAAATAGGATTTCCTGAAATTTCAGAAATAGCATTACCCACACTTAAGCCCAATCCTTTGAAAATCTGCGGAGGCGTAGGCGAACTGAAAATATTCGTAATCCACATAGCAACGATGAAACCGATAGTTCCCCAGACGCGGATTGGTGGAAAAACTTTTACGACGTCGTATTTATTATTTTTTAAAATAGTATAAGCGATAGAATTTGAAAGCGAAATGGTCGGCATATAGCAGATCATCGCTCCAAATATGACATAGAACAAAATGTTAGGGTCATTAACTTGAGGAACATATAAAAGGATAAGGCCGTAGAAAATGTGCAGTATTCCGTATAGCTTTTCGGCGTTCAGCCATTTGTCAGCTATGATTCCGGTCAGTGCCGGCATAAATAGCGAAGAAAGTCCTAATGTTGAAAATATGGCGCCGAATTCTGCACCAGTCCAGCCTTTTGCATTAAAACAATATGTTCCAATCGTGATCAGCCAAGCTCCCCAAACAAAAAATTGAAGAAAGCTCATCAAAGTTAACCTAAATTTAATTCCCATAAATTAGTTTGTATGTTGAAAATTTAACAGCCTGTAAATCTACTATTAAAAATGAGATAAACAAAAAATTACAACGTTTTAGCTACAGTATTTACCAATTCTAAAACTTTGTCAAATTGTTCTTGGATGGAAAGATGAGAATTGTCTATTTCGATAGCATCTGCTGCTTTTGTCAAAGGCGAGTCTTCTCTGTGAGTATCAATATAATCGCGTTCTTGCACGTTTTTAAGCACTTCTTCGTAAGTCACTTCTTGCCCTTTCTCGATAAGTTCGTCATAGCGTCTTTTAGCTCTTGTTTCTGGGCTTGCTGTCATAAAAAGCTTTAATTCAGCATCTGTAAAAACTACGGTTCCGATGTCCCTTCCATCCATTACGATGCCTTTGTTTTTGCCCATCTGCTGTTGCTGTTCGACAAGCTTGGCACGGACTTCAGAGATTTCTGCAATCTTGCTGACGAAGTTTGAAACCGCCAATGTCCTGATTTCTGTCTCTACATTTTTTTCGTTCAAATATATTTCGGCAAATCCCAAATCAGGATTGAACAGAAATTGGAGGCTAATCTTGGGTAATTTTTCAATAAGTGATTTTTTGTCAAAATGGTTTTCAGAGATGATATCATGCTCCATTGCATAAAAAGTTACCGCACGGTACATCGCTCCTGTATCGACATAAATATAGCCTAAGTATTTGGCAAGCTGTTTGGCCAGCGTACTTTTTCCTGTAGACGAAAAGCCATCAATGGCAATAGTAATTTTTTTATCCAAGGTAGTTTATTGAAGGTTAATCATTAATCCAAAAAGGCTTGTGTTTGCAGCCGAAGTATATCTGGAATAGGAATAATCGAATCTGATCTTATTAAAACGCAATCCGAAACCGGCTGACAATCCTGAGAAATTTCGCTGTTCTACAATACGAAGTTCTTCTGCTCTTCTAAAATTATATCCAAGTCGAATTGAAAAACTTTTTTCAGGGAAAAGTTCTGCACCTAAAATTACGTGTCTCAAGGCATTGTTCATAAAGCCTACTTTTTCTTCTTTTGAACCGCCGTCTAAAGAACCTTCTGTTCGATTAGGATTAGAGAAAGCAATATTCCATTGCTGCAGGTTTTCTAATGTCAGGTGCCAGCGAATCGGCACGTTTTCTAATTCTTGCGAAATTCCTGCTACGATTTCCATCGGCAATTTTTCGTTGGTATCTTGATACGGCTTTATCTGCACACCGATATTTCGTATGGCAAGACCAATATTAATATCGTTATAATCGTCAACATACAAAGCACCCAAATCCATTGCAGCTCCAAAAGAATTATAACTTTCTAAGGTAGAAGAAATCAATTTGCCATTCGCACCGATAAAGATATCTGTCCATGGAATGTTATAAGCATATCCGAAAGACAGTGCGATTTCGCTACCTGTAAAATCAGACGTTTTCTGTCCGTTTTCGTCATATCCTTCAAAATTACCGTAGTTGACATAATTGACACCTACATGAAAAGTCTGAACATGTCGGTCATACGTATAAGCATAAGCAGCAGTTCCGTAAGTTACTTCACCATAATAACTGCCGTAATTTACAGAAAGACGATTGTCCATTTCTGGATTGATGGTTGCGGGATTGAAGAAGCCCTGATTAACATCATAATCGTAGATGGTTACGGTCTTTCCTCCTAATGCCGCCTGTCTTGGAGAAGTTACCAGATTCAGAAACTGATATACATATTTACCGCCAATTTGACTGAAAGCTTCAGTGCAAAACAGTATTAGAAAAACAATAAGCAGCTTCTTAAACATTTAGGGATTTTTCCTTATTTCTGAATATATAACGCAGATGCGAAGATATTATTTTTTAAAGCAAAAGATAAAACAGAAAAGGCAAAAGTTTGAAAATTAATTTCACTTTTGCCTTTTCGAGTAAATAGTTTGTAAATCTAAAGATTAGAGCGCTTTAGCATTCTTAGCTTTCTGGTCTGTTATTGCTATGGCTAACACTTCGCTCATTTCTTTCACATAATGAAAAGTCAGTCCTTCTAGATATTCTGGTTTGATTTCATCGATATCACGCTTGTTTTCATTGCAAAGGATGATTTCTTTAATGTTAGCTCTTTTGGCAGCTAATATTTTTTCTTTGATTCCTCCAACCGGAAGTACTCTTCCACGAAGTGTAATCTCACCAGTCATCGCAAGACTTTTCTTTACTTTTCGCTGTACGAAAGAAGAAACCAAAGAAGTCAGCATGGCAACTCCGGCACTCGGACCGTCTTTTGGAGTAGCTCCTTCTGGAACGTGAACATGGACATTATAATTAGCGATTACCTCAGGATCAATTCCCAATCGTTCTGCATTCGACTTGATATATTCTAGCGCAATTGTAGCCGATTCTTTCATTACCGTTCCCAAATTTCCTGTCATAGTCAAGCTGCCTTTTCCTTTAGAAAGTATCGATTCTATAAAAAGAATATCACCTCCTACACTTGTCCAAGCCAATCCTGTAACGACTCCGGCCACATCATTATTTTCATATTTATCGCGCTCCATTCTTGCAGCTCCAAGAATTTTGACAACATCTTCATCAGTTACTTTTACGTTATACTCCTCTTCCATCGCAATAGATTTTGCAGTATTACGAACCATTTTGGCAATTTGTTTTTCCAAGCCTCTGACTCCAGATTCTCTTGTATAGCCTACCACGATTTTTTCCAACTGTTTCTTACCAATAGACAAATCTTTTGTGGTCAGTCCATGCTCTTTTAATTGCTTTGGAAGCAGGTGCTGCTTTGCAATTTCAACTTTTTCTTCAACGGTATAACCTGTCATGTTGATGACTTCCATCCTGTCTTTCAGGGCGGGCTGTATCGAAGCCATATTATTAGAAGTGGCAATAAACATCACTTTAGAAAGGTCAAAGCCCATTTCTAAAAAATTATCATAGAAATCTGAGTTTTGCTCAGGATCCAAAACTTCCAGCAAAGCTGAAGACGGATCACCGTTGTTACTGCTTGATAATTTATCTATTTCATCTAAAACAAAAACAGGATTAGACGTTTTTGCTTTTTTAAGGCTCTGGATAATTCTTCCTGGCATAGCGCCGATGTAGGTTTTCCTGTGACCTCTGATTTCAGCTTCGTCACGCATACCGCCTAATGAAATCCTAACATATTCTCTTCCCAAAGCTTCAGCAACCGACTTTCCGATAGATGTCTTACCCACTCCCGGAGGTCCATACAAGCAAAGAATAGGAGACTTCATATCATTTCGCAATTTTAGAACTGCCAAATGCTCAATCATTCTTTTCTTTACGTCTTCCAACCCGAAATGATCTCTATCTAATATTTTTTGGGCACGTTTTAGGTCGAAATTGTCTTTAGAAAATTCATTCCAAGGCAATTCAAGATACAGCTCAAGATAGTTTCTTTGTATTCCGAAATCGGGAGACTGCGGATTCATTCGCTGCATTTTTGAAAGTTCTTTCTCAAAATGGTTCTTTGTCTTTTCGTTCCATTTTTTCTTGAGTCCTTTTTCGCGCATATCATCAATTTCTTCTTCATGAGAAACGCCTCCTAATTCTTCCTGAATCGTTTTCATTTGCTGGTGAAGGAAGTATTCGCGCTGCTGCTGATCCAAATCAAAACGAACTTTAGACTGGATATCGTTTTTCAGTTCCAGCTTCTGCAACTCGACGTTCATGAAACGCAAAGTAGACAGTGCTCTTTCTTTCAAGTCATTAATCATCAACAAATCTTGCTTTTCTTTTACAGAAAGATTCATATTCGAAGAAACAAAATTGATCAAGAAAGACTTGCTTTCAATATTTTTTATAGCAAAAGTAGCCTCTGTAGGAATGTTTGGGCTCTCCTTAATGATTTGGATTGCCAATTCTTTTACAGAATCAATAATCGTAGAAAATTCTGCTTCGTCGTTATCTGGACGTTTTTCAGGAACTTCTTTGATGGTTGCTTTCAAGTAAGGTTGTTCTGAAGTAACGGTATCAATTTCAAAGCGTTTTTTTCCTTGAAGGATTACGGTCACGTTTCCATCAGGCATTTTTAAAACGCGAAGGATTCGAGCTACTGTCCCAACTTTATTGATGTCTTCTGGCGACGGATCTTCGTCTTCTTCATTCTTTTGAGAAACGACTCCGATTACCTTTCCGCCTGCGTTGGCATCATTAATAAGTTTGATGGATTTGTCACGGCCAGCCGTAATAGGAATCACGACGCCCGGAAACAAAACTGTATTTCGTAATGGCAGGATTGGAAGATCGCTCGGAAGCTGCTCATTATTCATTTCTTCTTCATCCTCAGGGGTTAAAAGAGGGATTAATTCTGAATCGTTATCGAATTCTTGAAGTGACAGATTGTCAATTGTAAGTATTTTTTGATTTGACATAGTATATTTAAGTCATTTTGTCATTAAACATTTTTGGAAGGAATCCTGTTTTGCTATAGTGCTAACCTTATTCCTTTGAAAACCAAACAGTAATAAAATGAATTTATTGGCTTCGTTTATATAAAATCAATCTTTATGCCATAAAAAAATCCCGAATGAATCGGGATTTTATATTATAGATGTTGACATGACTTATTAATATTCAACATCGAAAGCTCCATTTGTAATTTGATAGGTAACAGCACCGATAACTACGGTTCCTGTAAATGTACCTTTAATTCTGGTTGCTGTTTTCTCAATTATAGTAACAGAACCGCTCGTTGCCGGTGTTCCAAAGCTGGCACTCTCAGGTTTAAAATTAACTTGAACAACATCAGTCGCTATGTTTCCTGTTATGGTATAAGTACCTGCCGTCAAGTTCGATCTCATGCTTACAGTAATGCTTTGTCCAGCATTATTTTCTGCAGCTACAGAAATAAAATCTTGTCCGCCAACCGATATTTCGCTTGTAAGGATGTCTGTATCATTAAACGGCAGACTGTTCAAAGTCGCATCGAAAGTATCGCCAGTCGGATTAGTTGTCGTGTATGGGATATTCGTAAATACTCCATTACTGAATGTTTTCGGAGCCACAGTCGTACTTTCATCACTCCAGTAACCTGTAAAAGTAAATGTTCCAGAAATGGTACGATCCGTAGTGTTAATAGAAGTAATGATAACAGAGCCTGTATCCGCATTTTCATCGGTCGGATGCGACCCGATAAATCCGTACTCGCTTCCTGGTGGTGTGTACGTTATAAGATTATCGTTTGCAGGATAAGTTCCTGCAACAGTACCATCCAAAATCATTGAAAAATTTTCTCCATTAGATCTGTAGGCACCAATGATTATAGAACCGCCAGAAATATAAGCCATGGTTGTGGTTGTTGAAAATGTTTGCCCATCAAAATCAGCTTTAAATAATGCTTCTTCTGTTTCGCCTCCTTCATTCGGGTCTATAGCGCTGTCTAATGGCTCATTATCACATGAAGTGAAGTTAAAGGCTGTGAAAATTAGCGCAAAAGCAGCTAAAAATTTTAATTTGCTCATTCTATTTTTGTTAGGTTTAATTAGGTTTCCAAATATAATTTTTTTATTTGAAACGCATAATATATATTTTTATTCTTTCGGGGCTATCTTTTTGGCACTCTAAATAAAAGAACTACTCCTGTAATAAAAAATATGGCTAGAAAAACGATAGCATTTCTCATGCTTCCTGTAATTTGATCTATAGCTGCAAAGATTCCCATTCCAATTACGATTCCTATTTTTTCGGCTACATCATAAAAGCTAAAAAATGAGGTCGTATCTTTTGTTTCTGGCAGTAATTTCGAATAGGTAGATCTCGATAAAGACTGGATACCGCCCATGACCAATCCTACAAAGCTGGCTACGACATAAAACTGGTTTGGAGTCTCGATAAGATAAGCTGCACCACAGAGCGTAATCCATATAAAATTTATAAATATCAATGTGCGGATATTTCCGAATTTAAGCGCTGCTCTCGAAGTTAGTATAGCTCCTGCCACTGCAACTAATTGAATCAACAATATACAAATGATTAATCCTGAGGTTCTTTGTGAATCGGTTTCCCAATTAACTTCTTGTTCTCCAAAATAAGTAGCCGCAAGCATAAAGGTTTGGACTGCCATGCTGTAGACAAAGAAACTATAAAGGTATTTTTTTAGAGTAAGATTCTCCCCCAACAAATTCCATACTTTTCGTAATTCCTTAAAGCCGTTGAAGAAAACAGATTTCGTGATTTTATTTTCATTATTTCCTTTCGGCAAATAGTAAAATGAATACTGCGCAAATATAATCCACCAAGCTCCAACAGAAATAAAGCAGTAGCGCATGGCTTTCATGGCTGCTTCACCTTCTGTACCAGTGATTCCAAATAATTCTGGCTTCATTACCATGGCTAAATTAACCACTAATAAGACAACGCTTCCTATGTATCCTAATGAATAGCCTCTAGCACTCAATTTGTCTTGCTGTTCTGGAAAAGCGACATCAGGCAGATAGGAATTATAAAAAACCAAGCTTCCCCAAAAACCGATCAAGCCGAAGAAATAGAAAGTCAAGCTGATATAAATCTGACTCAAATCAAACCAATACAGGCCAATACACGAAAAAGCACCTAAATAGCAGAAAAATTGCAGGAAGGTTTTTTTATTTCCGACATAGTCTGAAATTCCGGAAAGCAACGGCGAAATAAAAGAAACAACTAAAAATGCTGCCGCTGTCACAAAACTAATTAATGCCGAATTTTTGAGCGTAGTTCCAAAAACATCAATATAAATATCTCCCTTAATTTTAAAAAGAGCTCCATAATAAATAGGAAAGATCGCTGAAGCAATAACCAAGGTATATACCGAATTTGCCCAATCATAAAACGCCCAAGCGTTCATTAGTTTTTTACTTCCTTTTGGTAAAGCTGTTTGCATAAGTTTGTTTTTAGGTATAAAAAAAGCTGCTCGTGAGAACAGCTTCGAAGATATTATTTTTTTATCTAATCAAGATTATCTTTTATTTAAATGTCACACCGTATTTTGCCGCTTCTGCTTTGGCCTTCGGAATCAAGGCTTTGAGGTTGGCAATTCTTGTGGAATTTGACGGGTGAGTACTCATAAACTCTGGCGGCGCACTGCCTCCTGAATTGGCAGCCATTCTTTCCCAAAAAGCAACCGACTGGTCTGGATTGTAGCCTGCTATTGCCATTAATGTCAGTCCGACCTTATCTGCTTCACTTTCATGGTTTCTGCTAAAAGGCAGGGTCACTCCGTATTGCGTTCCTACCCCGTAGGCCTGCATTGCAATTTTCTGCGTAGCCTCAGTTTGGTTGCCGACAGCAGCTCCTACACCCGCAGCTCCTAATTGCTGCAAGACATCGGCACTCATTCTTTGCTGACCGTGATTTAATAGTGCATGGGCGACTTCATGCCCCATAACAACAGCCATGCCTGTTTCGTCTTTTGTAATCGGAAGGATTCCAGTATAAAAGACAATTTTTCCTCCTGGCATACACCACGCATTAACTTCTTTGCTATCGACCAATTTATATTCCCATTGGTAATCTTTCAAATACCCTTTATAGCCGTTAGCGTTCAAATATTTTTCGGCTGCATTTTTAATTTTTGTACCTACAGTAGTTACTCTTTGCGCATCAGCTGTTCCTGTAATTACCTTATTCTCCTTTAGAAAGGCGCTATATTGCTGAAATGCCGATGGAAGAATTTGCGAATCGGGAACCAATGCCAATGTACTCTTACCCGTAAAAGGATTTGTTGCACAGGAATAAACAATACCAAAAATAGCAATCGGTAGTATTAGATATCTTCTTTTCATAAGAATCAATTTAATTGGTTATACTCAAATTTACTAATTTACTTCGACATTAGTTTCGAAGAAATCTTTATTTGTTGTTAAAATACTAACAATATTTCTATCAAGCGATATATAAAAACGGACTTTCAACCTAACAAATTGATTAATAGCACAAATGTCTTTTATGTTTAATTTATGATTCCTAAATTTAATAAACTTTATCAGAAGTAATAACTTGCATAAAAATTTTGCCTTATGTCTGATCAACCGAAAATACATCAACAATCCTTAAAAATACCAAAGTCGATTTTGATTACCGCTAAATTATTGGAAGTTACTTCTTCAAAACTAGCAATGAAATTTGCGGCAAAATTATTTACATCACCTATAAAATACAAGTTGCCCAAAAGAGAAATCGAAATGGACAAGAATTCGCTACAGCAAAACGTAACAATTTCAAGCATTGAAAAAGAAATAGTCGTTTATAGTTATGGGAAAAGCGATAAAAAAGTCTTACTTGTCCATGGTTGGTCTGGAAGAGGCACACAGCTGGTCAAAATTGCGGACGAAATGCTGAAGTTAGGCTATACAACCATCAGCTTCGATGCGCCTGCTCATGGAAAGTCTCTAGGAAAGACGAGCAATATGACTGAATTTATAGCCAGTATTTTAGAATTGGAGAAGAATTTCGGCCCTTTTGAATTTGCAATCGGACATTCTTTAGGAGGCATGTCGATCCTCAATTCTATAAAAAGAGGACTGAAAGTAAAAAAAACGGTCATCATTGGAAGCGGTGATATTGTGGAAGATATTATGGATGATTTTGTAGAAAAATTAGGAATGAATATTGCTATAAGTAAAAAGATGAAAGCTAGTTTCGAAAAGAAAATTGGAGAAACCATGGACAGCTTTTCTGCGTATGTAGCAGCAAAGGAAGTCTCAATTCCGGTTTTAGTACTTCATGATAAAGACGATGAGGATGTCCCTGTCAAGGCTGCCTATCACATTAATGAAAATCTAAAAGAAAGCGAATTGGTCATTACCGAGGGACTTGGCCATCGTAAAATATTAGGCGATGCAAAAGTCATTAAAAAAATTATAGACTTTTTAAAATAAAAACTATGAAAAATTACATCCTTCTATTGATTTCTCTTTTTACCTTTTTATCCTGCCAAAGCCAAGAGAAAAAAGAGGTTGCGAAAAACGAACCTGCTGCAAAAATCCAAAAGACAGATGCTGAATGGAAAAAAGAATTGACACCTGAACAATATGAAGTCCTTCGTAAAAAAGGTACAGAAAGAGCCTTTACTGGTAAATATTATAATCATTTTGAAAAAGGCAAATATGTCTGTGCGGCTTGTGGAAATGTTCTTTTTAATTCTGATGCAAAATTTGACTCCGATTGTGGATGGCCTTCTTTCGATCAAGCCATAAAAGGCTCAGTAATATATAAAGAAGATACCAGTTTTGGAATGACAAGAACTGAAGTCATGTGCGCAAAATGCGGTGGCCATCTAGGACATGTTTTTGATGACGGCCCGAAAGAAACAACAGGAAAGCGTTTCTGTACAAATTCAGTTTCTATAAAATTTGAACCTGCTAAAAAATAATGCCATGAAAGAATATCCGATAAACAAAACCGAAGAGGAATGGAAAGCCCAATTAGGCTTAGAGCGCTATAAAATATTACGTCAAAAAGGAACAGAATTTCCACATTCTGGAAAATACAACCTGCTTTTTGAAAAAGGAACCTACTGTTGCGGTGCCTGCGGAGAGCCGCTGTTTAAAAGCGACTCTAAATTTGATGCCCATTGTGGTTGGCCTTCTTTTGATGAATCGATTCCTAGAAAAGTAGAATATATAAAAGATACTTCTCATGGAATGTTACGAACCGAAATTTTATGTGCCAACTGTGGCAGTCATTTAGGCCATGTTTTTGACGATGGTCCTACAGAAACAGGGCAACGCTACTGCGTAAACTCACTATCTATTGATTTCAAAGAGTAAAAGATGGATTTATTTAATGAGTCGACCGACTGGGCCACAGCCCTTAAGCCATTAATTGTAAAGTATAAGGACAAGAAACATCCTCTTGACTATAAAAATCTGTATCAATTATTGGTCATGGTAGTTTTATCTGCGCAAGATAGCGACGCTCATATTAACAAAATTGCCCCAGAATTATTCAAGGCATTTCCGAACATGAAGTCCCTAGCAGAAGCAGATGAAAAGTCACTATTACCTTATATAGAAGAAGTTCGCTTTCACGGAAATAAACTTAAATGGCTTCTTGAGATTGTAGAAAACATAAAACAAGACAAGAATATACCTCTGACAATGAAGGAATTGACAGCATTAAAAGGTATAGGCAGAAAATCAGCCAATGTAATCATGAGAGAAGTTGGGGCAGCCCCCGAAGGTATTATGGCCGATCTGCATGTTGTCAGGGTAGCGCCAAGATTAGGAATTGCCAAATCAAAAGACGCAGACAAAATTGAAAAAGAAATGATGGAAGTCTTGCCAAAATCGATGTGGTCTGAAGCTGGTCTTGCCATCTCCTTTTTAGGTAGGGAAACGTGCAGGCCAACAAACCCAAAACACAGTGAATGCATAATGAACTTTGTATGTGAGTTTTATAAAAATAAAAAAGGCGATCAAAATTGACCGCCTTTTTTATTATAATATTTTTATTAAATCTCCAGCAGAAGTAAATAATGCCGTTAGGGAAGCATTGTCTTTTTTTAATACTAATTTATATTCTCCATCTGCTGCCACAGCAGCTTCCACAATTTGATAATCGCCATATTTAGCTTTTATATTCATAAGAGCCTCTTTATTAACCTCTTCTGGTGTTATCTTCTTGTATTCTTTTTCTTGTGATACTACCATAGCTGATTTCTCAGTTGCTTTAGCTTCAATTGGTATACAGATTCCTATACCAAGGTACATTATCGATAAACAAAATAACTTTTTCATAACTATAATTTTTGTGTTGTTATAATAAAGTTAGTTCATTCATTATAGTAGTAAAAGAATTTTAAACAAACTTTAGTAGTTAACGCCAATTTGATTAAGATGCCTTGCATATATGCAAAAAAAAGAGTCCCTACGATGTGTAAGGACTCTTTCAAAGGAAGGCGGCGACATACTCTCCCACAGGATTGCAGTACCATCTGCGCAGGCGGGCTTAACTTCTCTGTTCGGGATGGGAAGA